>Ga0316628_100002691_pt1 | contig 13313 bp, 10 predicted proteins | sample OWC_Aug_M2_C1_D5_FD_207648 | JGI IMG/M metagenome (GOLD analysis project Ga0316628, IMG submission 207648) | Wetland soil microbial communities from Old Woman Creek delta, Ohio, United States - OWC_Aug_M2_C1_D5_C | ecosystem: Environmental > Terrestrial > Soil > Wetlands | place: USA: Ohio... | reverse complement strand
GTCCTTGCAGGCACGGGGTCCGCGCAGGTTCTGGACCGGACGCATCCGCCGACGCTCGGCCCGGCCCCCGCGCTCCGGCTCCCCACCATCCAGACCGCAGTGCTCCCCAACGGCCTGCGCCTGTTCGTCGTCGAGATGCACGAGGTGCCGGTAGTCGACATCAGCCTCACCTTGGACGCCGGGGCGGTCGGCGACCCCGCCGACCTGCCCGGCCTCGCCACGTTCACGGCCGCCATGATGGACGAGGGCGCCGGCCAGCGCGCGGCCCTCGAGATAGCCGAAGAGGCCGACTTCCTCGGCGCACGCCTCAACACCGGCGCGGGCTACGAGACCGCCGGCATCACACTTCACGTGCCGAAGCGCCAGCTCGGTCCGGCGCTCGACCTCATGGCCGATGTGGCCCTGCGCCCCACGTTCGCCGATTCCGAGGTCGCCAGGCAGCGCGAGCTCAGGCGCAACGCGATTCTCCAGCAGCGCGATCAGCCCAACGCGGTCGCCGCCGTCGCCTTCCCCGCCATCGTGTACGGAAACGCGCATCCGTACGGCCGCCCTATCGGCGGCACCGAGGCGTCCACCGCGGCGCTGACCCGCGAGCGCGTAGTGGACTTCTATCAGGGCTACTACCGCCCCTCCAACGCCCGGATGCTGGTCGTCGGCGACATCACGCTCGCCGAGGCGCAGCAGCTCGTCGCCGCACGCTTCGGCGCGTGGGAACGCGGCCAGCCGCGTGCGGTAGCTCCGGCGCCCGCTCCGGCCACCCCGGCCGCGCGCACTATCCACATCATCGACAAGCCGGGGGCCGCGCAGTCGGTAATCCGCATCGGCCACGTGGGAGTCGCCCGCACCAACCCGGACTACTTCCCGCTTGAGGTGATGAACACCATTCTGGGCGGCTCGTTCACGTCGCGGCTCAACCAGAACCTCCGCGAGACGCATGGCTACACCTACGGCGCCAACTCCGGCTTCGCGTATCGCCGCATGGCGGGCCCCTTCACCGCCGGATCCTCGGTGCAGTCATCGAAGACCGACAGCTCGCTGATCCAGTTCATGCTCGAGCTGCGGAGAATCCGCGACGAGGTGGTGCCGCAGGCGGAACTGGACAAGGCGAAGTCGTACATCGCACTCGGCATGCCCGGGAACTTCGAGACGACGGCCGGCGCGGCCGGAATGTTCGCGCAGTTGCTCACGTTCGGACTGCCGCTGGACTACTACAACTCGTACGTCCAGCGAGTGAATGCGGTCACGGCGGCCGACCTGCAGCGAGTGGCGCGGCAGTACCTGAATCCGGACCAGTTCTCCATCGTGATCGTGGGAGACCGAGCCTCGATCGAGGCCGGAATCCGCGCGCTGAACGAGGGACCGATCTCGCTCCGTGACATCTGGGGGCAGGAGATCCGGTGAAGCTGGGCTCGCGGCGGGTGTACTCCGGCCGAGTGGTTGACGTGGACATCGATACCGTCAGGTTTCCCGACGGATCGGTGGGCGAGTTGGAGATCATCCGCCACTCCGGGGCCTCGGCGGTGGTGCCCGTCCTCTCGGACGGCGCCTCCGCCGACCCGGAGGTCCTTCTACTCCACCAGTTCCGCTACGCGGCGGGCGGCCCGGTGTGGGAGATTCCCGCCGGGCGGCTCGACCGCGGCGAGACGCCGGAGGACTGCGCCCTACGCGAACTGACTGAGGAGACCGGCCTGACAGCGGGGCGGCTCACTCGCTTGACCGCGATCCACACCACTCCGGGGTTCACGGACGAGCTCATACACATCTTCGTGGCGGACGCCTTGGTCGCCGGCCAGCACCGACGCGAGCCTGACGAGTTCATGGATACCAGGGCCATGCCGCTCAGCCGGGCCCTGGAAATGATCCGGGCCGGGGAGATTTCAGACGCGAAGTCGATGGCCGCCCTGCTCTTTTTCTCCCGTTTCGGACTCGGCGTGTAGCCTTTTGGGGACGGTCTCTGCGGGGCAGTGGAGCAGGTCTCGTCACTCCGCTGCCCCGTATCTCTTTCTGTAACAAAACCATGCCAGCAACCGTCATGAGCTTTGTGATAACGGGTACGGTTCGTGCCCAGCTCCTGGATCGAGCTTCCATTGTCGCGAGAGGGCACACGATGGGCGCGGCGGTCCAGAGGGCCCGGCAGGTCACAATCCGGCAACCCCTGCGTGAGCAGGAGGGGTTGGATGATAGCGCCCTCGTGCGAGCGCACTTGGCCGGCGACGAGGGAGCTTTCACGGCGCTGGTGCTCCGCTACCAGACTCGGCTGCTGAACTTCGTGTACCGCTCAATCGGCGACCGTGAACGCGCCGAGGACCTGGTACAGGAGACCTTCATAAGGGTCCATCGACACCTGCACCGGTTCGACCAGGACAAGAAGTTCTCAACGTGGGTCTACACCATCGCTTCGAACCTGGCGAAGAATGAGCTGCGCAACCGGAGCAGGAATCCGCTGGTGCTCTTCCAGACCCTCAAGAGGGATTGGGAGGCGGACCACCGGCCCTTGCAGTTCGAGGACACGCGCTCGCGGCCCGACGATGAATACGGCAGGCGCCACCTCCAGGAGCTGGTCGAGACGTCTGTCGCGCTCCTGCCTGAGCATCACAGGGTCGTGTTCGTGCTGCGCGAACTGGAGGGCAAGAGCTACGAGGAGATCGCCGCAATCACCAAGTGCAACCTCGGGACCGTGAAGAGCCGGCTCAACCGCGCCCGGAACAGCTTCGCCGCGATCGTCGCTCCACACCTGGACTGACCACGCCCGGCACTCGGGCCTGCCCGGGAACCATTGGCTGCGCCGGTGGTAGGATAGTCGTTCCGACCCGGCCCGGTATGGACTGTCGCCAGTTCCACGAGACATTCTCCGACTTCCTGGACGGTCTACTCGACGAAGCCGAGGAGATCCACGTTCGCCGTCACCTCTTCGCGTGCGAGCCGTGCCGGCGGTTCGAGGCGGCCTTCCGCGTCGGGGTCACGACCCTAGGGCGGGCGCCGCAGCTTCACGTCTCCCGGGAGTTCGGCACCCGCCTCGCAGAGCGGGTGAGACGGGAACCGCTCCTGCCGGCGCTGGTTGGATGGTACGGCCTCGCGGGCGGCCTTCTGACAGCGACGATGGCGGCCCTCCTGATCCTCGACGTCATGGCGCGCCCCGCCCAGGAGAGCGTCACCGAGGTCGGAGTCACGGACTCGACGCTCGCGTCGGCTGCTGCGGCGCCGGACGAGGGTGTGGATCTCGTGACGTTCCGCGTGGCCGAGGGATGGTACGACCTGGGTTCCTCCGATCCCTACTCGACCCCGGCATCGCTCTACGCCCCGGCGGCACCTCCCGTGCGCTTCGAGGTGCCGGCCGCGTGGTTGGGCAGGTAGGAGCGCCTTTTCCGGAGAGTCCGTTCGGGCTAAGTTGCGCCCGATGCCGGCTGCCGATTTCGATGCGCTGTGGAGGTCGCTGAAGAAGGGCGTCCTCCGGCCCGTCTACTACCTGCACGGCGACGAGGAGTTGCTGAAGGACGAGGCGCTTCGGTGTCTCGTCGATGCAGCCGTCGACCCGGCCACCCGCGACTTCAACCTCGACCGCCGTCACGCCCCGGACACTCCACCCGAGGACTTCCACGCTCTGGTGCACACGCCGCCGATGATGGCCGCGCGGCGTGTCGTGGTCCTGCTCGAGACCGAGTTCCTGCAAGCCAAGAGGCCCCGGGCGCAGGCGTTGCGGGCGGCTGTGCTCTCGTACGCCGCCCAGCCGTCGCCGGAGACGATGCTCGTGCTGGTGCAGGGGGCGCGCCGGGACAGGGGCGACGGGAGAGAGACGACACTCTCCCCCGACCCGGCGCTGGCTCACGTGGCAACGACGTATGAGTTCGGTACCCTGCCCCCCGAACGGCTCAGGGGTTGGGTCGTCCGCGAGGCCGGCAAGCTGGGCCTCGTGATCGAGGACGCCGCGGTAGATCACCTGCTGGCCGCCGTCGGGGCGGACGGCCTTCCGGCGCTCGCCGCGGAGGTGGCGAAGCTCGCCGCCGCCGTGGGGACGCGCGCGGCAACTGCGGAAGACGTGGTTGACGTCGCCGGTGTCCGGCATGGAGAGACCGTGCCGGACTTCGTGGACGCGGTAACCGGGCGCCGCGCGGTCGCCGCAGCGGCCATGGTGCCGCGGCTGCTGGATGCCCCGGGGGCGTCGGCTGTTCGACTCGTTTCGGCGCTCGGCGCCGCGCTCACCGGCTTGGGTCTGGCCCGCGCTCTCCTGGACGGCGGCTCCCGCAGAGAGGCCGTGGAGCGGCAGATCCTGGGCGCCCTGAACGAGGTGCGCCTGGCGGGGCTGCGTCGGTGGGGGCTGGAGGCACAGACGTGGACCCGGGACGCCGGACTCTGGACGAGTCCCGAGATTGAAGCGGCGCTGGAGGAGCTGCTGCGGGCTGACCGCCGGCTCAAGCGAACGACGGTGGCCGGAGGAGCGCAGATAGTCCGGGAAGCGCTGTTTGCCATCGAAGCGGCTTCGAGACAGGAGAGCGCGTGAGGCTTCGCCCTCTCCTGGTCGCATCCCTTGCGGCGCTGGCGATCAGCGCGCCGCGGCTGCCGGCACAGGAGAACCCGGCGTTACAGGAGGCCGCCCGGCTCGTGGCGGAAGGGCGGGGCGAGGAGGCACGCCAGGCGGTCGCCGCCGAGCTAGCCCGGGCGAGGCCCGGGGAGCCGGCCTACGTGGAGGCGCTCTTCTGGCGCGCTCGCCTGACCATGTTCGGCGATAGCGCCGAGCGAGACCTTCGCCGTGTCGCAATCGAGTACCCCGCCTCGCCGTGGGCTGACGATGCCCTGCTGCTTCTGGCCCAGATGGCGATGGCGGCCGGCAACCCGGTCTCGTCCTTCTCGCTCGCCGAGCGTCTTCGCAGCGACTACCCGGACAGCGACCTCCGGCCTGCTGCGGCTTTCTGGGCGGGCCGCGCGGCTTTCGACCTTGGCGACCAGCGCGCCGCGTGCGCGCTGCTTGATTCAGCGCGCACCGAGGCTGCATCGGATGTCGAATTCGTGAACCGGGTCGAGTTCTATCGTTCGCGTTGCGGAGCCCTGGCGGCGGGCCGGTCGGGCCCACCTGTTGGTCCAGCGGCGCCCCAGGCGGCGCCGGTGCCCGACACCGGACGTCGGCGAGTCGACACGTCGCAAGCCGTTGCAGGGCAGCAGGATCGACAGCCGGCGCGCCAGGCAGTCGACTCTGCGAGGGGCCATGTGTCGCAGCCCCCTGCCCCGGCGCCTGGCAGGATAGCCGCGGCGCAAGGCTGGGCGGTCCAAGTCGCGGCTGTGCAGGCCGACGCGGAGGAGCAGCGGGTGCTGGAGCAGCTTCGCAGGGCTGGGTACCGGGGGGTCGCAGTACCAGGCCCCGGCAGGTACCGCCGCATCCGGGTCGGCGGCTTTGCGAGCGAAGCCGAGGCGCGCGGCGCGATTGCGGCGCTGAGACGCGTAGTGGGCGGCCAGCCGTTTGCGGTGCGCGAGCGGTGACGCTCCCCGGCATTGACCTGGGCACGCCGCTCATGCAGCAGTACCGCGAGATCAAGGCGCGGCACCGTGACGCCATCCTGTTGTTCCGAATGGGCGACTTCTACGAGATGTTCGAGGAAGACGCCGAGGTCGGCGCGCGGGCCCTGGGGCTCACACTCACCAGCCGCAACAACGGCTCCTCGGACGTCCCCCTCGCCGGCGTCCCCGTGAAGGCTGCTGCCACCTACATCAAGCGGCTGGTCGAGAAGGGGTTCCGGGTCGCGATCGCCGAGCAGGCGGAGGACCCTCGGCTGGCGAAGGGCCTCGTGCGCCGGGAGGTGGTAGAGGTGATCACCCCCGGTGCCGTCATGTCCGACGACCTCCTCGACCAGCGACGGAACACGTTCCTCGTCGCCGTCGTGTCCGATGGGGCCAGCGCGGGGCTTGCCGCCGCCGACCTCTCCACCGGCGAGTTCGTCCTCGAGAGTCTCCCGACGAGCGAGGTGCCCGCAGCACTGGAACGGTACCACCCATCCGAAGTGCTGGTCCCCGAGGGACAAGCCGACCGGGCTCCGCAGGCGACTCTGCTCACGCAGCGCGAGCTCTGGCAGTTCGACCCGGCAGCGGCGCTCGATGACCTCAAGCGGGTACTCCGCGTCACTTCGCTCCAGGGGCTGGGAATCGATGCCGGCGATGCCGCAGCGGTGGGCGCGGCAGGGGCACTGCTCCGCTATCTCGCCGAGTTGCAGCCATCCGGCCTCCCGCAGCTTCGACCGCCGACGATGCGCCGCGCCGAGGGGATTCTGTACCTGGATGCGATGACGCGGCGCAACCTGGAGTTGCTGGAGCCTCTCCGACCGGAGAACCGGGACTCAACCCTGGTCGGAGTGCTCGACGGCACGCTCACGCCGATGGGCGCCCGCCTGCTGCGCCAGTGGCTCCTGGCGCCCCTCACCGAGCGAGCCGCCATCGACCGCCGGCTGGATGCGGTGGCCGCGCTGGTGGCCGACGAGCGGCGGCGCAACGCGCTCCGCGAGGCGCTGGAGGGCGTGCGCGATCTCGAGCGGCTCGGCGCCAAGGCGGCCGCGCACCGTGCCCACCCCCGCGACCTCGGGGGCCTGCGCGACTCCTGCCGGCGCCTGCCGACGGTGCGGCCGCTGCTGGACGGCATCCACGGCCTCGGCGACGGCTTCGACGCTCTGGAGGACATTGCCGCCAGCCTGGAGCGCGCTCTCGTCGACCGGCCGCCCGCGGTTCTGGGTGACGGCGACACCATCCGTCACGGGTTCGACGCCGCCTTGGACGAACTGCGTTCCCTGCGCGAGGGCGGACGCTCCTACATCGCAGGCCTCCAGGCCAGGGAGCGCCAGCGCACCGGCATCCCGACGCTCAAGGTGGGCTACAACAAGGTCTTCGGCTACTACATCGAGGTGACGAGGGCGCACCGCGACTCGGTGCCGGCGGATTACGAGCGCAGGCAGACCCTCACCGGCGCCGAGCGATTCGTCACCCCGGAGCTCAAGACCTACGAGGAGAAGGTCCTCACTGCGGAGGAGGACATCGGGCGCCGCGAGCAGCTCCTCTTCGAGGGGATGCGCGACGAGGCCGGCGCAGCGATCGCGCGGATCCAGGACACCGCAGCCCGCATCGCCACGGCGGACGTGCTCGCCTCCTTCGCCGACACGGCGGCGCGCGAGGGCTACTGCCGCCCGACCGTCACTGACGACTTCGACCTCGACCTCGAAGCCTCCAGACACCCGGTGGTCGAGCGAACCATGCCGCGCGAGACGTTCATCCCGAACGACGTCAGACTGGACGCCGCCCGGCAGGTGATGATCCTCACTGGGCCGAACATGGCGGGGAAGAGCACCGTGCTCCGCCAGGTGGGGCTCGCGGTGCTGATGGCCCAGTCCGGGTCCTTCGTCCCGGCGCGCGCGGCGACCATCGGGATCGCGGATCGGCTCTTCACGCGAGTAGGGGCGAGTGACGACCTGGCACGCGGCCAGAGCACCTTCATGGTGGAGATGAGCGAGACGGCCGCGATCCTGCGCAACGCAACGCGGCGCAGCGTCGTGCTGCTCGACGAGATCGGCCGCGGCACCTCGACGTACGATGGCGTCGCAATCGCGTGGGCGGTGGCGGAGCACCTCCACGAACACCTGGGCTGCAAGACGATCTTCGCGACACACTACCACGAGCTGACCCAGCTTGCCGACACCATGCCGCGCGTCGTCAACTGCAAGGTCGCCGTCCTCGAGTCGGGCGACGACGTGATCTTCCTGCACCGTCTCCAGCCGGGAGGGACGGACCGCTCCTACGGAGTGCACGTCGGACGCCTGGCCGGGCTGCCACCGGCTGTGGTCGAGCGCGCCAAGGAGGTGCTGCGCTCGCTCGAACGCGGCCGACGCCTGGCGGTGCCATCCAACCCGAAGGGCCAATTGGGCCTGTTTCCCGCCCCTTCCCGGGAGCACCCCGTCCTGGCCGACCTCAGGTCCCTGGACGTGGACGGTCTCTCGCCCCGGCAGGCGCTCGACGTGCTGGCGCGTCTCCAGGGCCGCGCGAAGGAACAGGGCCAGTGAAGGCCCGCCTGATGGTGGCGCTCATGGTCGCCGGGGCGTGCGGTCGAGGAGGTGGCGGGGAGGGCGGAGCGGCGCTGCGGAGAGCGGAGATGCCCGTCGCCGTAAACAGCGAGTCACCGTTCCAGTACCCGGCTGACCTGTTCGACCAGGGGATCGAGGGCGAGGTGCGCCTGCGTCTGTACGTGGACTCGCTGGGCCGCACGGTGCCGGAGTCCACGCGCGTCGCTTCGTCGTCGGGGACGCCCGCCTTCGACACAGCGGCGGTCCGCGGCGCCCGGGACCTGCGCTTCGCCCCGGGGACCCGCGACGGCCGCCCGATCGGAGTGGCGTTCTACCAACCGGTCGTCTTTCGTCACGCCGCCGCGCCCCAGGAGCCGGCCCTTCCGTGACCGGCGGGCCGCGGGGCGGCTTTGTGCCCTGGGCCCCGGAGGGCGGCCGGCCGGAGCGCGCCAGCTGCCATACATCCACCAGCCACGGCGTGCCACCGCACGCGCCGAGGTTCCGATGAGAGTCGCCGTTCTGACTGGAGGCACATCGAGCGAGCGGGACGTCGCGCTCGCTTCCGGGCTCCAGGTTGCACGCGCCCTGCGTGAGCGCCGGCACTCGGTGAGCGTGGTGGACCTGGCGGCCGGCTTCGTGGCGCCCGAGCACGAGGGCGCTCTCCTCCCGCGAGGAGTGGGCCGGGAACCCCCGCCACTGGAGCGACTCCGGGAGCTGGAAAGAGGCTTGCTCGGCTCCGGCCTTGGCGAGATCCCGGTCATCCGCAACGCCGACGTGATCTTCCTCGCGCTGCATGGCGGCCGCGGGGAGGACGGCACCGTACAGGCCATACTCGACGTCATCGGCGTGCCGTACACCGGGAGCGGGCACCTCTCTTCGGCCTTGGCGATGGACAAGGATCTCGCCAAGCGCGTCGTGCGCGATCACGGAATAGCCGTTCCGGCGTGGGTGATGGCGCCGGCGACCGCGGCGCAGGTCAGGGAGGCCGTGGGCTTCCCCTGCGTGGTGAAGCCATCGAAGCAGGGCTCTTCGGTGGGCATGTCTCTGGTGCGGCGCGGTCGCGATCTCGCCAAGGCCGTCTCCGCGGCGGCGCGGTACGACGACGAGGTGATGATCGAGGCGTACGTCCCGGGACGCGAGTTCACCGTAGGCATCCTCGGCGACGACGCCCTGCCGGTGGTGGAGATCCGGCCCAAGCACGAGCTGTTCGACTACGAGTGCAAGTACACCCCGGGGATGGCGGACGAGATCGCTCCCGCCCCCATCGATGCCGCGCTCGCGGCCAGGCTGCAAGACGCTGCCCGGCGCGCCCACCGCGCTCTCAAGCTCGGCGGCTACAGCCGCATCGACTTCCCCGCCGACGAGAACGGCACCGCCTTCTTTCTGGAGGCGAACACCCTCCCCGGCATGACGGCGAACAGCCTGATCCCGAAGGCCGCACGCGCCGCCCGGATGGGATTCCCCGTGCTGTGCGAGACGATCTGTCGGTTGGCGCTCGAGGCGCGGGGAACAAGGCGGTAGAGGCAGGCGTATCTACCAACGAGACATGGGCGCCCTGCAGAGTACTCCGTTCGTGCCGACGAAGTGGGTGCGGCGACTGCTCGCCGTGACGGGCGGAGTGTACCTGCTGCAGTTGACGGTGTTCACGAGCCCCTGGCTGGTGGAGACACTCGGATTCGCTCCGGCCCGTATGATGGAGCACCCCTGGAGCGTCCTGACCTACGCACTCCTCCACGGTTCGTTCCTGCATCTGCTCTTCAACATGCTAGCGCTGTTCATGTTCGGCTCGCCGGTGGAGGGGCGCCTCGGCAGCGGGCGGTTCGTGCGGCTGTACATGGTTTCTGCGCTGGGGGGCTCTACGCTGTCCCTCGCGTTCGCGGCCGCGGGCGGATACGATGTCATCGTCGGCGCGTCGGCCGCCGTGTTCGGTGTGATGCTGGCGTTCGTACTCGAATGGCCCGACGCTCCGGTCTTCATCTTCCCGCTCCCCATGCCCGTGAAAGCGAAGTGGCTGGTGGTGTTCCTGGCCGCGATGTCGCTCGGCGCGGAGCTGCTCGGGGTGCGGGACGGCAAGGCTCACCTGGCGCACCTGGGAGGGTTCGCAGCCGCCTATCTGTACCTGCGCGGTGCCACGCTCGTCCGGGCGCGGCAGGACGGCGGACGGCGGGAGCGCCGCGGCGTGGTGTTGGTGCACCCCACCGCCAGGACGGCGCAGCGGGCCGGGCAGTACGCGCCGCCGCCGCACGGATCCGATGCTGCGACTCTCGCCGAGGTGGACCGCGTGCTCGACAAGATCTCCGCCAGTGGGCTTGACAGCCTGACTCCGGAGGAACGACGCTTCCTCGACGAGACCAGCAAGAAGTTCAAACGCGATTCCTGAGGTCTGAGTATGCTCGGCGCCGTCCTGCTCCTGGCGGTCCAAGTCGCTCGACCAGACACCCTCCTCGTCCGAGCCGAGGTCCTTCTCGCGGCCGGCGACCTCGCGGCGGCCCGACGCGTCGCCGAGTGGCTGGACCGCGCCCGGCCCGATGACCCCCGTATCCTGACGCTCCTGGGCCGCATTCACCTGGCATGGCCTACGGTCGGACGGTTCAAGGCTGAATCGCTCCTCACCAGGGCGGCGGCGCTCGACACCGCCAATCCGGAACCGTGCTACTACTTGGGGCTGGTGGGCATCGCGCTGAGGGGCGACGACGGCGAGATGATCGCGCGGCGCGGCCTCACTCGAGTCCTGGAACTGGAGCCACTGTATCGCGACGCGTGGGCCCTCTGGCGCGGCCTCTATCGAGGCGCAGCCGAGCTTCGCCGGGGCGCCGCCGCTCTCTCGCGCCACGCGGGAGAGGCCGCCCCGGATATCTGGCGCAGCCAGCTGCTGATCGAGCTGGAGGACTACTCCCAGGCCGAGCCGATCCTGACGTCGTTGATCGCGCGCGACCCGGAAGACCCGCTGGCCCGCGCACTGCTGGCGCAGTTGCTGTACGAGTCGGGCCGCGACGCCGAGGCGGAACCGGCCTACTCGGCCGCGATCGCCCGTGTGGCAGCCGACACCGGCTCGTACCTCTGGCGTCAGGTCCGCAGTATCGCGAGCCCCGACGAGCGCGCCGCCTGGGAGAGAACGGACCCGGTCGGGCGCGCATCGTTCCTCCGCCGGTTCTGGGCGTACCGCAGGCCGGACCTCGGTACGCGCCTCAATGAGCGGATCGGGGAGCATTTCCGCCGGGTGCGCGTCGCACGCTACCGCTACAGTCTCCTGCATCCCAACTCGCTCTACCACCACTCGCGACGCTGGCGTGAGTGGGGGAATATCTTCGGCGGACCAGGGGGACCCGGCAGAGATGAGGTCGCGCGGGAGGTGCGCGCCGAGCCCCCGCCCGACGTGCCCGCGTCGCTCGCCGGGACGGCCGGATACGCCCCCCCGGACGACGGCGACCGCACGTGGAACCTCGAGGACAACCTCGACGATCGCGGCAGGATCTACGTACGCTACGGCCCGCCGGACGACATGCGCGCCTGGAACCTCGACGCCGAGACGTGGCGCTACCGCGTCTCCGGAGGGGAGCTCCAAGTTACGTTCGCCCGCCGCACCGGAGCATATGATCTCTCCGGCGACCCGGTCGTCACCCCGTTCGTGCGCGGTGAGGCGTTCTCCGCTTTCTACCTTCTCGCGACGGATCGCACCGCCGCTCCGGCGACGCTCGGCTTCAGCTTCCGGCCGGTGCCGTTCCGCGGCGGGTCGCCCTGGCAGACGGAACTCCTGCTCCTCGCCGACTCCGTGCGCGCCACGGCGGCCCTGTTTGACGAGGACGGCCGCGAGGTGACACGCGACTCCGCCACCAATGGACCGCTGCGTCTGACGGCGCCGCCGGGTCGCTATCTTCTCGCCCTCGACGTGGAGCGCGGAGGGCAGACGGGCCGCTACCGCGACACCGTCCCGCTGCCGCCTTTCACGGGCGAGGTCCTTGCCCTTTCCGGGATGCTGCTGAGTGCGCGCCGGGTGCCGGCCGACCGCGGTGAGATGGCGCGGGCCGCCCCAGCCCGCCTGCGCGTGCCCGCCGCCGCGCCGCTCCGCTTCTACGCCGAGCTGTACGGCCTGGCCGCCGCGGCCGGCGTCTCGCGATACGCAGCGAGCTACGTGTTCGAGAGACTGAACCGACGCGGCGAGCCACTCGGTCGGGACGGAAGCGGCCGCACCGTTATCGGCTTCCGGCGCGAGGGGCCGGCACGGCGCGTCATGGTGGAATCACTGGTGATCGACCCCGGTCGCTTCCAGCCCGGGCGTTACCGCCTACGTCTGGAAGTGCGCGACGCCATAGCGGGCTCCCGTGTGGTCTCCACGACGATCGACTTCGAGCTTCTCTGACGCTCTTGTGGCGCACGCGCGGCACGCCCAAATTGGGGCGGCCGCGACCATGATCATCAACCTCGTGCCCGAGTTCCTCGCCGCCTGCGCCGCGGCTGACCGCCACGCGGCGTACCGCGAGTACCTCAGGCGGCACCGCGCGGTGCTCTCGTCCTACTGGCACAACTACGTCCTGGACCTCGACTCACCCCACGCGGACGAGGTCATCCATGGCGTGCTCGACGCGAACCGGCGCGACCTCCTCCGCCTCGTCGCCAGCGTGGACCTGGAGCGACTGGCCGCCGACGCCCTCGACCGCGCCGCAGGGGTGCTCGAACTCGACATGGAGGTGGACCTCTACCTGACCGTCGGCGTGGGCGCCGCGAACGCGGCCGAGTTGGTGGTGGGCGGGCGCGGCATCGCGATCGTCTGCCTGGAGCATTTCACTGGACAGGCGAACCCGGACACCTTCGGCCTCGGCCTCGCGCCCGAGCTCATCCCGCTGTGGGTGGCACACGAGGTCGCCCACGCGGTGCGCTATACGTCTCCCACCAGCCGCTCTCCACTCCGCGCCCTCGTATCAGAGGCTGGCGGCGCGTACGACTACTGGGACAGCGGCAGCCGCGCGAGCCTGCGCGAGCTCCTGCTCAATGAGGGGGTTGCCGTCCACGCGTCCCGCGCGGCGGCGCCCGGGCATCCGGCCGAGGACTACTTCGGCTTCACCCGCCGGCAGTACCGCCGCATGCGAGAGATGGAGACGTTTCTCGTTCGTGCGGTCGAGGACGACCTGGACCGGTCCGGGCTGGGGTTGCGGCTCCGCTACCTCAGCGGCGGGTTGAGCCCGGCCGCGCGCCTCGTGAAGGGCCGCGTCCTCCCGGAGCGCGCGGGGTACTACCTCGGGACCAGGATGGCCGACGCGCTCGTGGCGGAGCGCGGTGTGGCCG
>Ga0316628_100002690_pt1 | contig 13314 bp, 1 predicted proteins | sample OWC_Aug_M2_C1_D5_FD_207648 | JGI IMG/M metagenome (GOLD analysis project Ga0316628, IMG submission 207648) | Wetland soil microbial communities from Old Woman Creek delta, Ohio, United States - OWC_Aug_M2_C1_D5_C | ecosystem: Environmental > Terrestrial > Soil > Wetlands | place: USA: Ohio... | reverse complement strand
GCCTGCTTTCAGGATAGCAATTACACCGACAACCATCTCTAACGAATGATCCACCATAATACCTACAAGAGTATCGGCAGCGACACCTTTTTCCTTCAATACCCGGGCAAGTCGGTCAGCCTGACTGTCCAGATCCCTGTATGTTAGTTCTTCTCCTGCGAATACCAATGCCGTGTGTCCAGGTGTTTTTTCTACCTGCTCCTCGAATAATTTCTGGATGGTTTTTTCCATTGGGTATTGGCTGGCGGTGTCGTTAAAGTCATCCAGGAGCTTCTTTTTCTCTTCAGCACTTAAAAAATCGATCTCCTCCTGTTTGATGGATAAATTATGGACAGCGATTTCCAGTAACCGGGAAAAATAGATGGTCATCCGTTGGATTTCAGCGTCATCAAAACAAAGCGAATTATATTGAAAAACTATGCGAAAACTATTTTCTTCGTGCCGGAAATATACTATGAGGTGATAGCTGTGGCTGCCCAGGCTATGGAGGTCATGAAGATTTTCGCTGGCAACGATCAAATCGAACAGGAAATGATAAGAGTTGCCGGTAATAAATTGCAACTCTTCGACGATTTTCTCGAAAGGGTAATCCTGGTTCTTAATGGCCTCTATGAATTTTTCTCTTACATCCATGAGGATATCCTTGAAAGCAAGATCCTTTGTTATGAACTTTCTTAAAAGTACCAGGTGGTTTAACGAAGATTTGTTACCCCGATCCCTATAAACAGGGAGTCCGATGAATAAATCTTCTTTCCCGGAATATTTATGGAGAAAACTTAAAAAGGCTGATACGATTACCACATACAGCGTTACATCGGAGGCTTTACTAAGTTTGATTAAAGTATTGGCTAATTGTGGTTTCAATACATATTCTATTTTTTTATGCGCAGCAGACACATTCTCTTTTCCATTAAAATTTTTACTGGAATGGATGATCTGCTCCGCACTTATATCCCGTAAATATTTAATCCAGTAGTCTCGTTGTAATTTGTATTTTTTGCTGGATAATAGAATGTTATTATAGTTTTTTATGGTACTTTCCTGCGCTGTTTTTTGTTTTTCTTTTGAATGGTTAATTTTACTTTTTATCATAATTTTATATTCCTTATTGTTAATTTTTGCAGCTTCCCGGCTTGCAGACCCGGCCCAAGTCAAGGAGCAGGTTAAAAATCGAATTCCACTGCTACTTCCTTTTTCCCGTTTTCTTCTTTCGACTGGATATTTTGAATTTGAACTTTAAATATGTCGATATTCACATCCACTTCTCTAGCCAACCGTTCGATTAACCCCTGGGGAGGATTAAATTCGAGGTCTTCAAGTGCCTGTTCCCGGGTAAAATCCCCTTTTCTGACCATTTCGGCATATTCTACTTCATAAAGGGAATAGGCCATTTTTTCCCGATCCATATAGCTGTTTAACCATACCATTTCGCAGTTGGTAGTCCGGCTGGGATAACTGGTTTTCATTGGGTGCCAATCGAATCTTTTTTTTATTTCTGCTTTCAATGCGACTTTATCGGTTTTATAAAAATCGAAAACATAAAAAGGAACAAAAAGAATTTTTCCCGGCTGAATCGTTTCCAGGTCGCGGCGGTTCTGGTAATTTATTTTTTTCTCCAGGATCTTATATTTGTCCATGAACTGGTCAAAGAATTCTTTGTCACCGGTTTTTTCGATGATTTCGATCAATTGTTCCAACACATCGCTTCCCATCGATTTATCGTATACCATTGCCGCCTGTCCTTTGGAATAGCCGTTGATGACCATGGGGATATCGAAGCGGTGGGCTACTTCCAGGGAATTTAAAAATAAGATGTTTCCGCAAACATAGCATGTATTGATACCCTGAACGTCTGCTTCATTAAAATATTTCCAGAGTTTCCGCATAAATTCGTAATCTTGCTGTAAGAGGACCAGGTCTACTTTTAGTTTACCACAAAGCTTCCTGACATTTTCTGTGGCTGTTTCATCTTCATAGCCGTGATCGTTGTGGAAGCCCAACACCCGGAGTTTATACTTCTCGACGATGGTAATTAAGGTATAACAACTGTCAACACCGCCGCTTAAGGGCACCAGAACATCATATTTACTGTCAACATTTCTACGTTTTTCTATACATTCCACCAGTTCCTGTTCATTTCTAAAATCTCTTACCAGTCCGGGTAATTCTATGGTTTCCCCTTGATTGCATATACTGCAGACACCATTGTCGTCAAACTGGATACCAGGGTAGGTCTCGGGTAAAACACATTTGCTGCATACTTTCATTATTTTTGTCTCCATGTTTTAATTTATTTAATTTACTGATTGCTCATCTAAAAACCGAAAGCGATTTCTCCGCTCAAATCAATCGTGTCTATTTTATCGTCATCATGTGCCAATTCGATATCGATCAACCGGGTTTCCTTATTCTTAATGACGATTCTTACGATATCGATAAAATAATTTTTAAATTGCTCCATAGTACTTCTTTTGAATAGCTCTGTAGAGTACTGCAGGCTGAAATCGATTTCCCCGTTTACCTCGAATCCCTCCAGGAGAAAATCAAACTTCGAAGTGGTATTTTCAATATGGAACGGTTCTATTTTGATCTTTTCAAACACAGCATTTTCCCTTGCGGTATCCTGTTGGAAAGATTCTGCATAGAAAGTAGTATCAAAGAGAGGGTTCCTTCCGCTTGCTCTTTTGAAATCCAACTGATTCACCAATGTTTCATAGGGGTAATCCTGGTTTTCGAAATCTTTAATACAATTGTTTTTAACTTGCTCCAAGAATTCGGTAAATCTCAAATTCTCACCCAGGTATGTTCGTATGGGTATTAAATTGATAAACACACCGACAATATGTTCCAGGTCGGCATGATTACGACCGAATAGCGGTGTTCCCACTATAATCTCCTCCTGCATCGTATACTTTGACAGAAGTATATTGTACACCGCCAACAATACCATATATAAGGTGGCCGCCTGTTCATTGGCAATATCTTTTACGCCCTGGGTCAATTCTTTTTCCAACACGAAATTGATATATTCTCCGGCAAAGGTTTTTACCTCGGGGCGAGAAAAATCGGTGGGCATGTCAAGGAGTGGTAAATCGCCAGACAAACGTTCTAACCAATAGTTTTCCTGATTTTTAATTATATCCGATTCCAGTAAGTTATTTTGCCATTTGGCAAAATCCTTGTATTGGATTTTCAATTCCGGCAGTTGCAGGGCCGGCTCAGCAAACAAGGCGATGAATTCTTTTTCCAGTACAACACTGGACAAAGCATCCGATATAATATGATGGACATCAATAATCAACAGATACTTGTTTTGCGAGAGTTTGACATAACCGATTCTTAACAATGGCGGCACTGCCAGGTCAAAGGGTCTGATGAAATCAAGTATGATACCGTTGATGTCTGTCCGGGTTGTGGCAAACGCTTCTACCTCGAAGTGGACTTTATCATATATCTTTTGTACCGGCCAGTCATCCACGGTTTCAAACCCGGTCCTGAAGGCTTCATGTCTCATGATCAGGTGCTTGAAAATGGTGCCGATTTTTTCTGTGGGTATATTGCCCTCAATCAACATTGCGGAAGTGTTATTATAACGGGTACTTTCTTCGTCCAGTTGAGACGAAAAGTACAGGCTTTTCTGGGCAGATGCCATGACATAGTATTCTCTCTTCTCAACTCGCTTGATATTAAAAGATTTCACGGTCTCGGCATTCTGTGCATACTGAGCCAATTCTCTTATGGTGGGTGTACTAAAAATGACCTGTAAGGGGATTTTAATATCAAGTTTTTGATGGATCCTGGTTACTAGTAGATTGGCTTTTAACGAATGACCACCAAGCTCGAAAAAGTTATCATCAATGCCCATTTTTTCTATTCCCAGTATATCCTGGCATATTTTTATAAACTGGGTTTCCAATTCATTTTGCGGAACATGGTAGGCAGTTTCTTTCTTTACGACGCTTCGAGGTCCGGGTAATGCTTTCCTGTCGACTTTCCCGTTGGCTGTCAACGGGAAACGCTCCAGCAAAATGACATAAGTGGGGATCATATATTCCGGTAAGTTCTTCTTCAGGTGTAATTTAACCGAATGGGTGAATTCCTTTTCGAAATCGGTTCCTGAAATGTTCCTATCATCTTCCGGTGGTTTTTTCCCGGGGATCAGGTAGGCCACCAGGTTCTTATCACCGGAATCATCTTCCCTGATGCACACCAGGGCTTCTTCAACTTCGGGCAGATTGATTAAGGCATTTTCTACTTCACCCAATTCGATTCTAAAACCCCTTATTTTCACCTGGAGATCTTTTCTACCTAAGAATTCGATGTATCCTTCTTTACGGAAAAGGCCGCAGTCACCTGTTTTGTAGATTCTTCCTAATCGCGGATGGTGTATGAAAGAATGATGGGTTTTTTCTAAATCGTTCATATAACCTTCTGCCACGCCAATGCCTCCGATATAAAGCTCTCCCGGGACCTCCAGCGGAGACAATTCCCTCTTGCAATTCAGGACATAAAAGGATTGGTTGGCAAGGGGATATCCGTAAGGGATACTTTTCCACGATCGGGAAACTTCGGTAATAGGGTAATATATGGACCATATAGATGCTTCCGTCGCTCCGCCCAGACTGATGGTTTCCGATTGGGGAAAATGGGTTTTGATCTTTTCCGGCAGTTTGATCGGTATCCAATCGCCGCTTAATAAGACTTTTCGTAAATGGAGATTGCGATGATCTTCGGTTAAATTCTTAACCACGGCATCCATAATTGCTGGAACTGAGTTCCATATGGTTATCCTCTTGGTTGTCAACGTATGAATAACCTTCTGTATATCTTTAATGAATGGGATCAATACCAATCTGGCTCCTGAACTCAGCGTACCGAACATATCGTATACAGAGAGATCGAAACAGAGTGAAGAGATGCCCAGGATACTGTCATCGACAGTGGTCTGCAGTTTTTGATTGATGTCCATCAGAGTATTGCCTACGGCTCTTTGGGTAATCATCACACCTTTGGGTTTGCCTGTGCTCCCGGACGTATATATCGTATATGCCATATCTTCAGGGAGGTTACAGTTACGAACCTTATCCACACGGTACCGGGGTACCTGCTGCTGCGAATAAAATTCCGAATCCAGCCGTAGTTTACATTCACTGTTTCGATAGATATAATTCTTTCTTTCTTCCGGGTAATCCTCATCAATGGGCACGTATGCCAAACTTGCTTTTACAACACCCAGAATGTTGATGATGGTTGTCATATCCCTCCTGGTGATGACGCCGATGAAATCACCGGGTTGGAGATGGTAATTATCCATCAGGTAATTAGCCAACTGGTTGGAGCACCTGTCAAGCTCTTTATAGGTGAGTGCTTCTACTCCCAATTCAACTGCAATGTTATCGGGGGTTCGCCGGAACTGTTGTTGGAATAACCGCTGAAGGGTAGTAGGTGGGAAAACTTTTTCGGTTTTATTGTAGGCTTCAATCATCGCAAGCGTACGCTCCGGGAGGGTAAGTGCATAAGGTTCTTCATTGATAATACTGCTGATCAAACCGGTGTACTGACTGAACATGGTTTCAATCACTTCTTCTTCAAAAAGATCCTCGGCATAATCCCAATTGATAAATAACCCTTCGTTTTCTTCAAAAACCTGGTTATCGATGAATACCTGGGAAGTTTGGGATGCACCCATCTTTACGTTACTGATATTTTCCCAGACATCGGCAAAACCAGATGAATCAAATAAAGCACTGGTGAAAACAATTGGCATGACTGCCTGTCCCACGATGTTATCGCGTTTACTCAGTTCCCTTACGAAATCTACCCCTTCATAATGTCGATGTTCCAGGTCTTGCATGAGGTCTTTCTGGAGTTTTTTTGCACGTTCGCAGATTGAATCGGCGGATTGCAGATCAATATCCAGCGGCAATACAGAGGTAAAATCCCCGATGATCTCATCCACATCTTTATGGAAAGGAAAACGATTAAAAATGGTCAGGTTGATGGCCAGGCGGGTCTGGTTACTCCAGTATCCCAATACCTCACTGTACAAATGAGAAAGGAAGGCCGATGGGGTCAGGCCGTTTTTCCTGACATATTCTTTTAATTTTGTCCACTGGGATTTCGAGAAAAACTTCTGTTTGCGGTTGAATTCTGGGCTTTCTACGTCGGATAGTTTACATTTCAACGGTAACTGCGGAGCCGAGGGAAAATCATTGAGTTTGCTTAACCAGTATTTTTTGTCTCTTTCATAGGTCACCGTGCGTTTAATTTCTTCAAAAGCCAGTTGATAATCTCTGAAGGAAAATTCCAACTCCGGTACTTCCAGGTCCGGGTTCTCGTAAAATCTCCATAATTCTCCACTCAACAACAGCATACTGTAAGCATCGACGATTATGAGGTCTATACCGATGAAGAGGTAGTGGGTATCGTCCGTTATCCTGAATGCTTTTATTTCAAACATGGGCCATTGACCTACGGGAAAGATGTAGTGAGACATCCTGGCCCGTTCTTTCAAAATCAGTTGGTTTTGCTCTTCGGGTGTCAGGTGACGCAGGTCTTCCACTTCAATATGGTAAACAGGTATTTCTTCAAGAATATGCTGTGTACCGTTTTCATTGATAATGGCGCGAAGCATGGGCTGTCGGCGAATCACTCGATTGACGCTCTTATTGAGACGGTGGATATCAAATCTTCCTTCGATTTCCGTATAAGCGTGTGTGGAAACACCACCCATCTGGAATTGCTTGTCTCTTCCCATTAAATAAGCCACCTGGATTTGCGTTAAAGGAAAGGGTTGGTAAAGATTTTCCCGGTCCTGGGTTTTGCTGGGATATGTGAACGTGGGTTCCCCTTCGGCTTCCACTCCTTTGGCCAGGGCTTTTTCGATATATTGACCAATGTTTTCAACGGTTTGCCTTTCGAAGATTTCCGTTAAAGGTACCTGGACATTTAATTGGGACTGTATTTCGGAGGCGATGGTTATTGCCACCAGTGAGTCACCACCGATATCGAAGAAACCGTCTTGGATCCCGATTTTCTCTATTCTAAAGAAATTTTGCCAGATATCAGCAATGGTTTGCTCCACGGGATTTCGCGGCTGTACATAAAGGGGCAGGTATTCTGGTCGATGGTAGTGAGTAACGGCTGGCTGATCTGCATTTTCCATGCGTTCTGGTCCTAGGGAAATTGATGAAGCGGATTTAGATACAGCGGCATCCACGCCATAGTGGATGCGGTCAAAAGGATAGGTGGGCAGCGGAACCCTACACCTGTATTCACCAGCATAAAGACCCTGCCAATGGATTTTTACTCCATAGAGCCATAACCGACCCATCTTATCTGTCAAATAGAAATCATCCTTTGCTTTTTCATTAGGGTGCCTCACCAGGTTAATGGTCAGATGTCCCGGCTTTATATCATTATGCTGTTTGGCAAAGGTAGTTAACGCTCTTCCTGCACCCACTTCGATTAATACCGCATTCTCCTTTGTCAATAACTCGCTTAAACCATCGGAAAAGCGGACGGTTTCCCGGATATGGCTTGCCCAATAGTGGGGGGATGTCGCTTCCTCTACTGTAATCCATTTACCGCTTACATTGGAGATATAGGGAAGTTTGGGTTTTTTAAGGGCAATTTTTTCCACTTCCCCTTTAAATGTTTCCAGTATAGGTCCCATCATCATGGAATGGAAGGCATGAGACGTATGGAGTCGTCTACTCTCGTATCCCAATTGATTCACTTTTTTCTCGAAATCATCAATGGCGTCGTTGGGCCCGGAAACCACGCAACGAGATGAAGCGTTTACCGCTGCCAGGGATAAATCGGCGGGTAATAAGGGGACCAAGTCTTCTTCGCCAAGGGAGACCCCTAACATCGAACCCCCGGGAAGTGTATCCATGAGCTGCCCTCTTTTGGCAACAAGCTTTAACGCATCTTCCAGGGAAAATACCCCTGATAGACAGGCAGCGACATACTCACCGATACTATGCCCGATCATGGCATAGGGGCGAATTCCCCAACCCATCAATAACTTTGCCAGTGAGTATTCCAGGGCAAATATCAATGGCTGGGCAATGGCGGTTCGATTGATTTCACTTCCTGTTTCTCCTGCATTTTCACCTGGATAGACAAGGGTTTTAAAATCATAATCCGTTATTTCTTTTAATTGTTGGAAACAGTTATCCATGGAATCGCGGAATTCTGGATCTTTTTTATATAAATCCAACCCCATATTGATATACTGAGACCCCTGCCCAGAGAACATGAATATCACTGGTCGGTTATCGATTTCCGCTGTAAAGGTATTGGGACTGGTGCTGAGTAACTCAACCGCTTCTTTGGTGTTGGCGGCTACCACCATTTCCCTGTGTTTAAATGCCTGTTTTCCCACCTGTAGTGTAAAAGCCACGTCCGCAAGGTCCACTTCGGGATTTTTTCCCAGGTATTCCACCAGGTTTTGGGTCATTCGCTCCAGAGACGACCTGGTTTTTGCGGACAATACCAGCAATTTCAAATCTCTAACGGTGGAGGAAGGCGTCTTTTGGGGGGCTTCTTCGATAACCACATGAGCATTTGTCCCACCGATACCAAAGGAACTAACTCCTGCCCTTAAAGGAAGGTTGCCGTTTTTCCATTCCGTTAACTGGTTATTTACCACAAATGGACTGTTGGCGAAATCAATTTCGGGATTGAGGTTGTTGAAATGAATCGTGGGGGGAAGCATCCTATGTTTCAAGGACATTACGGTTTTAATAAAACCAGCCACTCCTGCTGCTGTATCCAGGTGGCCGATATTGGTTTTAACGGAACCGATCCGGCAAAACCCTTTTTTATCCGTATGAAAAGCTTCTGTTAGAGCTTTTAATTCTACCGGGTCGCCCAGGATCGTACCGGTACCGTGAGTTTCAACATAAGAAATGGTTTCCGGTTCAACGCCTGCCGCCTGGTGCGCTGACTTAATGACAGCAGCCTGTGCTTCCACGCTGGGGGCGGTATATCCCACCTTCTGTATACCGTCGTTATTGATCGCAGTACTCCTGACAACGGCGTGTATATAATCGCCATCTGCAATGGCTTCCTGGAGTCTTTTTAATACGACGATACCGACTCCGTCGCCGCTGATGGTCCCGTCAGCTTTTTCATCGAAAGCCCGGCAATGACCATCGGAAGAACTAATCATGCCCTCCTGGTAATAATAACCGGTTTTCATCGGGTGAATGATGCTCACTCCCCCGGCTAAGGCGATATCGCATTTTCCTCTCAACAATGCATTACAGGCCGTATCAATAGCCACCAGGGATGTTGAACAAGCGGTTTGTATTGTCAGGCTGGGGCCCTTTAAATTTAATTTGTATGAAACATGGGTGCTTAAAAAATCCCTGTCGTTCAATATGAACGCATTGTATTGTTCAGCAGGGCCGCATTCTTGATTTAAAAATCGTACCGACCAAAAGAGGTTTGAACTGGAACCGGCATACAAACCGATTAAGCCGTCGTAATTTTTCGGGTTATAACCTGAATATTCCAGGGCTTCCCATACACACTCGTGAAAGAGGCGAAATTGCGGGTCCATCATTTCTGCATCTCTGGCGGAATAATTGAAAAATGCCGAATCGAAATATTCGTGGTTTTCCAGGCAGCCTTTCGCTTTAACATAATGGGGATGTTCCAGTAGTTGAGCAGGAACACCTGCTGCCAATAACTCCTCATCGGAAAATGAATAAATCGATTCCAAACCCTGTTTTAAATTCTCCCAGAATTCATCAATATTTTGCGCACCGGGAAATCTGCCGGCCATACCAATAACCGCGATTTTAAAATCGTCAACATGGGTCTTTTCATCAACCACCGATAATTTATTGATTAACGGTAATAACCGTTTGTTGCTTTCGCGGTCGTAAACTTCTTCCCCAGCCGCTTCTTGATTCAGGTAATCCGCAAGAGCGTTTATGGTGGTGAATCTAAAAAAATCAACAATGGGTATCTCTTTTGGGGAAATACTTTTTAACCGCTTTTGCAGGGTGATGATATTGAGGGAATTCCCTCCCAGGTCGAAGAAATTGTCATTGGTTCCCACCTGGTTCACATTCAATAGTTCTTGCCAGATGTCTACCAGTTTTTTCTCCATATCGGTTTTGGGAGCCACATATGTGGTGTCTATTCGTAAGTTCGCCCCTTCAATGGTTGCCAATTTTTTTCGGTCCACTTTACCGTTAGAGGTAATCGGGATTTTATCGAGCCGGGAAAAGTATGAAGGCAGCATGTAGTCGGGTAATTCGCTGGCCAGGTATTCTCTTAGCCCGGTTACAGTCAGTTCTTCATCGCTTACGATAAAGGCACACAAATATTTATTACCATTTGCATCTGTTTTATCGATAACAATGGCATCTTTTATGGCATCATGCATCAACAACAGCGATTCGATTTCTCCCATTTCGATGCGGTATCCTCTTATTTTTACCTGGTGATCCTTTCGGCCCAGGAATTCAATATTGCCGTCTTCGAACCATCTGGCCGTATCACCGGTTCGATATATTTTTTCACCTTTGGCAAAAGGGTTATCAATAAATTTGTGAGTGGTGAGGATGACATCGTTGATATACCCGGTGGCAAGACATGGGCCACCGATAAATAGATCTCCCTGGATACCGATGGGCAACGGCTTTAGATAATTATCCAGGATATAGTATTTTGCATTCCAGATGGGCTTTCCATAAGGAATACTTTTCCACTCCTGGTCTATATCGCCCACAGGATAGACGTTGGACCATATGGTTGCCTCTGTGGCCCCGCCCAAAGCAATTACCTTCACCCCGGCAAAGGTTTCCCTGAGAATATCCGGCATGGTTACCGGGATCCAATCACCGCTGAGAAAAACCAACCGCAACCGGCTGCGATTTTTATATGATTTAGCTTTGCTAAAAGTGGGGACCAATTGCTGAAGAGCAGCCGGTGCCGAATCCCAAAAGGTAATTCCTTCGTCCAATATAATATCCAGCAAACGCTGCGGCTTCCGTAAATCATCGCTTATGACCAAACGTACGGCGGCACCCGCTGCCAGTATACCGAATATATCGTATACGGATAAGTCAAAACTCAAAGAGGTGATGAAAAGAATCTTGTCCCGGCTGTTGACGGAAAATGTGATATTCACCCATTCAATAAGATTAATGACGGTTTTGTGTATAATTACCACACCTTTGGGCTCCCCGGTGGAACCTGAAGTAAAAATAGCATAGGCGATATCTTCGGAATTCGCTGTTTTCCCGGGATTTTTACCGGGATTGCCATGGATTTCTTCAGCCAATATTAACTCCTTGGATATGGGATGGCTGAATTCACCGGCATCCAAACAGAATAGGGTTTTTAATCCCACTAGCTCATTAAAAATCGCAGCCAATGTTTCCAGTTGTTTTTTGTTGGTTATAAGAAGTTCTACGTTTAAGGAATCCATGATTTTTCTTATGCGGTTACCGGGAAGATAAGGCTCTAACGGTATATAAGCACCTCCCGCCTTTAAGATTGCCATAACGCCTACGATCATCTCTATTGATCGATCAATGACCACTGCAATAAAGGAGTTTCCTTTACTCCCTTTTGCTCTCAATTCCCAGGCAAGCTTATTGGCTCTTTCATTCAATTTCCGGTAGGTGAATTGCTGCTCGTCAATAATCACCGCCGGAAGATCCGGGTTTTTTTCCACCTGTTCCTCGAACAGTTGGTGAATTAGTTTGTTTTCGGAATAATCAACTTTTGTGTCGTTAAATTTATACAGGATACGAAACTTTTCCGCTTCCGTCAATAATTCGATTTGGTGAAGTTTGATTTGGGGACTTTTGTTAATTTCTTCGAAGATATTTTTAAATTGAGAGATGAACCGCTTGATGGATTCCTTTTTAAAAAGCCTGGTGCAGTATTCCAAATGGAAAACAAGTCCTTCCCGTGTCTCCCAAGCGATTAAGCAGATGTCGAACTTCGATGTTTTACTTTCATGTGAATAAGGGGTAACTTTTAATCCTTCTATTTCCATTGGTTCATTATCCATGTTTTGTAAAACGAAGAGGGTATCAAATAAAGGATTCCGGCTCAAATCTCTTTGAATATTCAGTTTTTCCACCAGCTCTTCGAATTGATAATCCTGGTTTTTATCGGCATCCAGGGCGGTTACTTTTACTTCCCGGAGAAAATCGTGGAATTGTTTTTCACCGCAGGGATAGTTTCTCATGGTCAAGGTTCTGGTAAACATCCCGACAATATTGTGCAATTCCACATGAGGTCTGCCGTTAACTGAAGTCGCTACAATGATGTCTTCCTGGCCGGATTGTTTGTGGAGTAAGACGTTGTAAGCAGCCAATAACACCATAAATAACGTGCAGCGATATTTTTTGGCGATCTTGTTCAATCCATTGGTTAACAGGTTATCGATTGGGAATTCAATACTGGAGCCTTCGAAACTGTGAAGGGTGGGACGTGGGTAATCCGTGGGCAGATTAAGAACCTGGATCTCACCTACAAATTTTTCCAACCAGAAGGCTTCTTGTTTTTGCAGCTCATCTTCCGGGAATTTATTTTGCCATATGGTGTAGTCTTTATATTGGATGTTTGGAAGGAGAAGTGTTTCTCCCTTGTACAACCGAGTGAATTCCCTTGTTAAAATCATGGTCGATATGCCGTCCGATATGATATGATGCATATCCACAATCAATAGATGTTCATTTTCCGCAAGATTGACTAAATATACTCTTAATAATGGCGCTTTATTTAAATTAAAGGGCCTGATGGAGTCTTTAACGATATTATCGATATCTTGTTCCCCTATTTTCTGGTATTCGATATGGAAATCCACCTGTTGGTTGACTCTCTGGATGGGGCCATGGTCAAGAGTATCGAAACTGATCCGTAAAGATTCATGTCTTTGTATCAATGTCCTGAATATATTATCAATTTTGTCCGTTTCCACAGCACCTTCCAATTTCAGCACTGTGGTCATATTGTAACTTTCGTTTTCCTCATCAAATCGATTTAATATATATAATCTCTTTTGTGCTGATGTTAAGGGATAATAGTCCCTTTTTGCTGTCGGTTTTATGGGTGCGTACCGGTGTTTTTCGATTTTGTTTTCGATAACCTGTTCTATATCTTTTATTGAGGGGTGGTCGAAAATCTCTTTCATAGATAGAGTAACATCCAATTCTTTGTGAATTTTGGATATTAATATTGCGGCTTTTAAAGAATGGCCTCCCAGGTGGAAAAAGTTATGATTAATCCCGATTTGTGTTTTTTCCATTCCCAGCACTTCCGACCAGATTTCCACCA
>Ga0316628_100002689_pt1 | contig 13318 bp, 15 predicted proteins | sample OWC_Aug_M2_C1_D5_FD_207648 | JGI IMG/M metagenome (GOLD analysis project Ga0316628, IMG submission 207648) | Wetland soil microbial communities from Old Woman Creek delta, Ohio, United States - OWC_Aug_M2_C1_D5_C | ecosystem: Environmental > Terrestrial > Soil > Wetlands | place: USA: Ohio... | reverse complement strand
GCGAGGATCTCCTTTCGCAGCTCCTCGGTGATCGTGAAGTCCGTGACCGAGAGGTCGAGCTCGCGGAAGAAGCGGTGCGTTTCGGCCACCGTCGCCTCCGTCAGCTCGTCGAGCGACTGGCCCGCGAACTTCACCGCCAGGCTCTCCGGGCGCAGCCGCTTGGCCTTGCACGCGTCGCACGGCTTCTCCGAGAGATATTTCATGTAGTATGCACGCATCTCGTCGCTGCTCGCCGACTTGAAGCGCCGCATCAGCATCGGCAGCAGACCCTCCCAGAGCTCCGTCCGCCCTCGCTTGCCCCACATCACGGCATCGCGATCGGCGCGAGGCAGGTCCTTCCAGGGTTTGACCGTGCTCACGCGCAGCGAGCGGAGCAGGCTCTGCACCCACTCCGCCTTCCAGCCCTCGCCGCGCGACATCGACGCGGCCCACACGCCGATGGCCCCGTCGCGGATCGACTTGTCCGGCGCCGTGACGACCAGGTCCTCGTCCATCTCGGGGCGAGAGCCTAGGCCGTTGCACTCGGGGCACGCGCCGACGGGCGAGTTGAACGAGAAGGTCTGCGGCGACAGCTCGCCGAACGAGATACCGCACGCCTCGCACGCGTTGCGCTGCGAGAACACCCGGTCCTCGCCGGTGACGTTCGCGACGAGCAACCCTTTCCCTTCGCGCAGCGCCGTCTCCACCGAGTCGGTGATGCGAGCGCGCTCGGCTTCCTTCACCGCGAGGCGATCGACGACCAGCTCGAGGTCGTGCTTGGACTTCTTGTCGAGCGTGGGCAGCTTCTCGCCCAGATCGATCAGCCGCCCGTCGACGCGCATGCGCGCATAGCCGCGGCGGCGGGCGTCGTCGAGGACGCGCTCGTGCTCGCCCTTTCGGCCCTGCACCACCGGCGCAAGGAGGATCACCTTCGTGCCCTCCGGCAGCGCGAGCAGCGCCGAGACGATCTGCTCCGCCGTCTGCGCGCCCACGCGACGCCCGCACTCGTGGCAGTGCTGCACCCCCGCGCGCGCGAAGAGCACGCGCAAGAAATCGTAGATCTCGGTGACGGTGCCCACCGTCGAGCGCGGGTTGTTCGACGCGCTCTTCTGCTCGATGGCGATCGTCGGCGACAGGCCCCGGATGGCGTCGTACTTCGGCTTGTCCATCTGCCCGAGAAACTGCCGCGCGTACGACGACAGGCTCTCGACGTAGCGGCGCTGGCCCTCGGCGTAGAGCGTGTCGAAGGCGAGCGACGACTTGCCGCTGCCGGATGGGCCGGTGAAGACGACCAGCGCGTTTTTCGGGATCCGCACCGTCACGTTCTTCAGGTTGTGCTCGCGCGCGCCCTTGACCAGGATCGAATCCGGGACCTTGGCGGGCTCGAGCGCCGCCGCGACGTCGTCGCCGGCGGGTGAAGCGGGTACTGCGCGCAGCGTCACAGAGTCTTCTCGATCGCCTGCCGCACTTCCGTGCTCGTCGGGTCCACTTGAGGCTCGAAGCGCGCGACGACCTCGCCGTGCTTGTCCACCAGGAACTTGTTGAAGTTCCATTTGATGTCGCCGGCGAACTTGCTCTGCTTCGTCAGGAACTCGAAGAGCGGGTCGATCCCCTCGCCCTTGACGACCACCTTGCCGAACATGTCGAACTCCACGCCGTAGTTCGACGTGCAGAACGTCTTGATCTCGTCGTTGGTGCCGGGCTCCTGCCCGCCGAACTCGTTGGCCGGGAAGCCGAGCACCCGCAGCCCGCGCGGCGCGTACTCGCGGTGCAGCTTCTCGAGGCCCTCGTACTGAGGCGTGAGGCCGCACTTGCTCGCGACGTTCACGATGAGCAACGGGTGATCCTTGTACTCTGCAAGCTTTCGGTCCTGGCCGTCGATCGTCTTGGCGGTGAAATCGTGGACGTTGGGCATGGGGCTGACTCCTATAGGTCATGCGATGCCGGGGAGAAAGGGGCCGTCGCTCACGAGCGGAAAAGACGAAGCGGAATGTGAGAGCGGGAACGGGAACGGGGATGAGTCTAGCGGTAGCATGGTGGGGCGATGAGGGACGAAGACGCCGACCTCGTGCTAGCGCTGGAAGGGAGCGCATTCGTGGAAGGCGTCCTCTCCCCCACTCATCAGGCCACAAAGACGCCCTCGTCCTGATTGTCGCCGGCGACGACGACCTGCACGCCGCCATCCGAAAAAACGCGCCTGGCGGAGCGAACGTCCGCCGTGTGGCCAGCGTCCAGCTCGCACTGGAGGCCATCGAACATGAGAGACCCGCTCGGATCGTCTGCAGTGAGTCGCTCGCGCTGGGCGATGAGGGTCTGCTCGATCGCGTCGAGGCTCTCCATCCGGATCTGCTGCCGTGCTTCGAGATCCTCTGCCAGCCGGAGGGCGCCGACTGGCTTGCCAGCTACCTCGCAGCGCGCACGAAGGCCCGCGTACGCGTTCTCGAAGCGCCTCTGGCCGAGGAGGACATCGACGACCTGCTCGAACGGACGACCCGCGGCCGCTGAGGGGCTACGCCGCCGTTCAAATCTGGAAGCCGAGCGTCGCGGCGAACGTGGCGACCGGCAGGTTGAACACGTCGACGTAGATCGGCAGCGCGAGCTGGACCGGGCCGAGCCTCACGCCAGGGACGACGCCGAAGTGACCGCCAGCGAAGAACGAGCCGTCACTGAAGCTGTGGAGGAACGAGGCGCCGCCGGAGAGCGTCGCGAAGAGCCAGCTCTTCCTGAAGGTGAAGCCCACCCCGTGCCGGTGGAGCATCTCGTCGGAGCTGACGTCCATCGAGCCGGCGTAGCCCAGGCCGATGGCGACGCGGTCCGTGCCGAGCGGCAGGGCGAGGAGCTCGTGGCCGATCGAGAGGTCGAAGTGGGCGTGCTCGGAGATGAAGTGCACGTCGCCCGCGTCGACGCTGCTGATCGAAGCGCCGCCGCCGAGCTGCACGAAGGCATGCGGGGGATCGATCTTCGGCTGCGTGGTATCGGGGTTGGCGGCCGCAGCGGGGGCCGCGCCTTCGGCGTGAGCCTGGACGGCGGTCAGCAGCACGGAAACGGCGACGAACGTGGCGAGGGCTGTGGTCTTCATGGTGAAGACCCCTCGGCAGATCGACGGCGCGGTTGTGCGAAATCGTCGCGCTACACCCCGACGGGGTGCCAGACGGTCTTCGTCTCGAGGAACCGCTCGATGTAGCCGACACCCTGCCCCGCCCGCGCGTCGCGCCAGTCCACCGAGCCGTCGGCGTGCGTCTTGAGGCGCTTGACGTTGTCGGCGCCGTCCCTCTCCAGGTCGGCGCGCAGCTTGTCGTCGGCGACCCAGGCGTCGACGCCCATCACCTCGCGGTGGCGCGCGAGCACCGGCGCGATCTCCTTGGCGTGGCCGGTGAGCACGTTCAGCACGCCGCCCGGCAGGTCGCTCGTCGCGAGGCATTCGGTCCACACCAGCGGCGTCCGCGGGTCGGCGTCGCTCGCGAGCGCCACGCAGGTGTTGCCGCCGCAGATCACCGGCAGCGTCGTCGAGACGAGGCCGAGCAGCGACGGCCGCGCGGGGGCGATCACACCGACCACGCCCATCGGCTCCGGGACGCTGAAGCCGAAGTGCGGCCCCGCGACCGGGTTCGACGACGCGACGAGCGCGTGGAACTTGTCCGCGAAGCCTGCATAGTACACGCATCGATCGATGCTCGCGTCGACCTCGGCGAGGGCGTCCTCTTCCAAAGAGCCCGCGCGGACGAGCGACGTCGCGAGCTCCGCCTTGCGCGACTCCATCATCTCGGCGAGCCGGTAGAGGATCTGGCCGCGGTTGAACGCGGTGCGCCCCGCCCAGCCCGCCACCGCGTTCGACGCGGAGAGCACCGCGTCGCGGACGTCCTTGCGGGAGCCGCGAGGCATGTTGAGCATGTCGGGGTCGGCGCCCTTCACCACGGCCGTGCTTCGCACTTGGAAATACCTCCCGGACTCGGAGCGGACGAACGCTCCGCCGACGTACATCTTGTAGGCGCGATTGACGGTCACACGCGCGCGCGTGCTCGAGGACGGCGCCTTCACCAGCGGCGCCGCTTCCTCGAGGTTCACACCGTTCTGGTGCGCGGTCTTCGTCTTGGTCTTGGGGGCCATGGCTTACTCCAGCTCCACGTAGCCCGAGAGGCCCTGCCGGCCGCCCTCGCGCCCGAAGCCGCTCTCCTTGTAGCCGCCGAACGGCGAGCTCGGATCGAACTTGTTGTACGTGTTGCCCCAGATCACGCCGGCCTTGAGCTTCTGCGCGAGCCAGAAGATCTTCGCGCCCTTGTCGGTCCAGATGCCGGCGGAGAGGCCGTACATCGTGTTGTTCGCCTTCTCGACGGCCTCGTCCGGCGTGCGGAAGGTCAGGATCGAGAGCACGGGGCCGAAGATCTCCTCGCGCGCGATGCGGCTCGACTGGGCGACGCCCGTGAAGAACGTGGGCGCGAACCAGAAGCCCTTCTGCGGGAGCGGGCACGGCGCGCTGAAGCGATCGGCGCCCTCGTGCTCGCCCGCCTTGACCAGCTCCTTGATCTTCTCGAGCTGCATCTTCGAGTTGATGGCGCCGACGTCGGTGTTCTTGTCGAGCGGGTCGCCGAGGCGCAGCGTCGCCATGCGATCGCGGAGCTTGCGCACGACGATGTCGTGGACGCTCTCCTCGACGAGCAGGCGCGAGCCCGCGCAGCACACGTGGCCCTGGTTGAAGTAGATGCCCTTGATGATCCCCTCGACGGCCTGATCGATCGGCGCGTCGGCGAAGATGATGTTGGCCGCCTTGCCGCCGAGCTCGAGCGTGATCCGCTTGTTCGAGCCCGCGATCGCCCGCTGGATGCGCTTGCCGATCTCGGTCGAGCCCGTGAACGCGATCTTGTTCACGTCGTGATGCGCGGCGAGCGCGGCGCCCGTCGCGCCGGCGCCGGTGACCACGTTGACCACGCCGGGCGGCAGCTCGGCCTCCTCGATGATGTGCGCGAGCAAGAGCGCCGTGAGCGGCGTCGTCTCGGCGGGCTTGAGCACGACCGTGTTGCCGCACGCGAGCGCGGGGGCGAGCTTCCACGCGGCCATCAGCAGCGGGAAGTTCCACGGGATGATCTGGGCCGCCACGCCGAGCGGCCGCGCGCGCCGACCATGAAACGCGTAGTCGAGCTTGTCGGCCCAGCCGGCGTGATAGAAGAAGTGCGCCGCGGCGAGCGGCACGTCGACGTCGCGCGACTCCTTGATCGGTTTTCCGCCGTCCATCGACTCGACGATGGCGAGCTCGCGCGCCTTCTCCTGGATGGCCCGTGCGATGCGGAAGATGTACTTCGCGCGCTCGGATCCCGGCATCTTCGCCCAGTATTTCTCGTAGCCACGCCGCGCCGCAGCCACGGCCGCGTCGACGTCCTTCTCGTCCGCCTCGGCGATCTCGGCGAGCTTCGCCTCCGTCGAGGGGCTGATCGTGTCGAAGTATTTCTTCGATTGCGGCTTTTGCCATTTGCCGCCGATGAAGAGCTCGTAACGAGATTTGATCTTGACGTGATCGGTGGCCTCGGGCGCTGGCGCGTAGTCCCACGCCTTGCCGAAATCGAGGGCGTGGGAGGATTTCGCGCGCGGCTCGCGAGCCGGGGCCGCCTCGGGGGCTTGCTTGATCGCGCCGGCGTGGCCGTTGCGTTTGGTCAGGGCTTTCTTGCTCATCGTCAGTCCTTCGAGAAGTCTTCCGCGGCCTGGTAGAAGCCCGTCCGCTCCTTTTCGAGCTGCATCAAGAGGTCGTTGAGCAGCGTGCTCGCCCCGAACCGGAACAGATCGGGCGTGAGCCATGCGTCGCCGAGCGTCTCCTTGAGGATGACGAGGTAGTGCAGCGCCTGCTTGGCGGTACGGATGCCGCCCGCCGGCTTCATGCCGACCTTGCGGCCCGTCGCCATGAAGTGATCGCGGATGGCCTCGAGCATGACGAGCGTGACCTGCGGCGTCGCCGCGGGGACGATCTTGCCCGTCGAGGTCTTGATGAAGTCGCCGCCGGCGGCGATGCCGATCTCGCTCGCCTTGCGCACGACGTCGAGCGAGCCGAGCTCGCCGGTCTCGAGGATGACCTTGAGGTGGGCCTGCGCGCACGCTTCCTTCGTCGCGGCGATCTCGTCGAAGACCTTCTGGTAGTCGCCGGAGAGCATCGCCCCACGGTCGATGACCATGTCGATCTCGTCGGCGCCGAGCTCGACGGCCCGGCGGACGTCGTCGAGCTTCACCGAGAGCGGCGACTGGCCGGAGGGGAACGCGGTCGCGACGCTCGCCACCTTCACCGTGGAGCCGGCGAGCGCCTTCTTCGCGGTGGGCACGAGGTTCGGATAGACGCACACCGCGGCGACTGGGCCGATGCTGGGATCCGTCTCGAGAGGCAGCAGCGCCTTCCGGCAAAGCTGGCGGACCTTGCCCGGCGTGTCTTTGCCCTCGAGCGTCGTGAGGTCGATCATCGCAACGGCGAGGCGCAGGCCGGCGACCTTCGACGCCTTCTTGATCGAGCGCTTCCCTAGCGCGGCGACGCGCTCCTCGATGGCGACCTGATCGACGGGAGGCGACGCGGGGTTGAAGTGCGAGGGCGCCCCAAAACGGGTCGAGCGCGCCGGCGGGCGGTGCAATGCGGGCAGTGTCACGCGGGCACCTTACCATGGGTCCGCGGGGGGATGACGCGGCTTTTGCCGGCTTTCAGGGGATGGTGAGGCTCTTGCCGACCGTCACCGTGCTGCCGGAAAACGCCGGGATGTGGGCCTCGTGGAAGTAGGCCGTGATGCACACGCCCACGGAGGTGCCGGCGAAAGGACCGGCGTCGAGCTCGGTCGCGGTGACGTGACCGGACGCGTCGAAGGTCACCTTGATGTGTCCCGCGCCCTTCGGCCCGCTCGGCTTGGCGCACGACTCCGCCTTCTTGGCGGCGTCGTTCATCGCCTTCGCCGCGGCTTCCTTGTCGAACGCCGCGCTGTTCGACGACCCCAGCGCGATCCCGCCGGACTGGTCTTCCGGCGAGCCGCCGAAGACGAGCGGGTAGACGACGGTGACGTTGCCGCCCTCGGGCGGCGGAAACTCGAGCTGCTCGAAGCGGCTCGCGACGCACGTGCCCATCTCGGGCGGGAGCGTACCCGTCGATCCGAGGTCGCTGCTCAAGCTCACGTGCCCCGTCCTGTCGATGATAATGCGCGTGGACGTCCGCCCGCGGGCGTGCGGATCCTTCTTGAGCGCGTCGTCGTAGCAGGGCTTGAAGCTCGAGAAGCCGGCGCGAACGACGCGTTGGATCTCCTGCGGCGGCAGCTTGCCGCCGGCCGGCGCCGCGGAGGCCGACGCCGCGGTCGTGGTCGACGCGGCATCCGACTTCTGCGATCCGCCACACGCGACGACCGGCGCGAGGGCGGCCGCCACAACGAGAAGGAGCTTGGTCTTCATGTGACTCCTAGTGCCAAGACGCAACCTCAGCGGTTACACGTATCAGGATAGCGCCATCCACTTCACGCTGCACTCGCTGGCCCGGGTCTCGGCGACCAGCGGTCTAGTCTCCCTTCGAGAAGATCAGTGGGTAGACCACCGTCACGATGCCGCCTTCCGGCATCGGGAACTCGAGGTTGCGGAAACTATCGACGATGCACGCGCGGACGTCCTCTGGCAACGTGGAGTCGGAGCCGGCCTCCTCCGCCGTGGCGACGTGACCGGTGCCATCGATGACGAACTTCGTGGCGACCTTGCCGGCGATCGTCCGGTCCTTCCTGAGCCCGTTCTCGTAGCAGAGTTTGAACCTCCCGAATTCTCTCCGAACGATGCGTTGGATGACGACGGGCGGGATGCGCCCGTTGATGCTGGGGCTTCCAGGCGCTGCATTGCAGGCACTTCGCGAGGCGATCTCGTCGGCGCGCCCGACCGCGCGCTTCAGCGCCGCTCCATCTCCAGCACGCGCGGCGTCGGCGAGCTGGCGTGTCGCCACGGCAGCGTCCCCGTCACCGGGAATCCAGCTTTGGGCCACGGACTGCAAGAGCCGGGCGCGCTCGTTGTCGTCGCGCGCGTCGGCGACTTTGGCGTTCGCGGCCATGAACGCGAGCCATCGCGAGTCGATGCACTCGGCGCTCGGAGGTCCGGGAGCGGTGGCATCCGAAGCCGACGGCGCTGCGGCCGACGCGACCGGCGCGACCTTGGAGGGTGTCGCCGGCGCCGGATCGCGACCGGGCGCGCAGGCCGCGAGCACGAAGGCGAGCGCGACGGATCTCACTTCCACTTCACGCTGCAGCCGATGGCCTGCGTCTCGGCGACGGCCGGCTCTTGCCCGGCGAGCAGCGCCTCGATGGCGTCCTTCAGATCGTGATGGCGCACGGCGCGCGGCTCGCGCTCGTTGTCGTCGATGCGGCCGTGGTAGCGAAGCTTGCGCGCGCGGTCGAAGACGAAGACCTCGGGCGTGAAGCGCGCGCCGAGCGCCCGGACGAAGGCTTGCGAGTCGTCGCGCACGTAAGGGAAATCGAAGCCCCGCTGCGTCGCCCGCTCGATCATGTGGGCCATGTCGTCGGCGGGATAGCGGGACGCGTCGTTGGCGTTGACCGCCACGAAGGCGACACCGCGCGGCGCGTACTCGCGCGAGATCGCCACGATGCGCTCCTCGTACGCGACCACGTGCGGACAGTGGTTGCATGACACGACGACGACGATCACGGGCGCGGGCTCGAAGCTCGCGAGCGCGTGACGCTCGCCGTCCGTCCCCGGCAAGTCGAAATCCGGACAGCTCGACCCGATGGCAAAAGTCATGTCCCCTCCCCTTTCTTCTTTTCTTCCTGCTCCACGAACTCGTGCGACGCGAAGAGCGCGCAGTCGCAGTAGCCCTGCCGAGCGATGTCCGCCGCGTGCGGCGTGCACGGGCAGACCATCTCGTGGCCTTTCGCCCTGGACTCCGCCGGTTCTCGCTCGCGACCGATCCCTCGCTGCGCTCGGGCGTGCGGCTCCACGGGAGCGCACGGGCAATACATCTTGCCGTGCTGCTCGAGGTTCTCGGCCAAGCCGAGGATGACGCCCTCGACGACCTCCTCGTTGGGGTACAGCGTGTACGGACCCTTGCGGACGTACGTCTGGACGAAGCGCCGGACCTTGTTCAGCGTCTCGGGCTTGACCGGCGTTTCACGTCCCACTGCGACCCCCTCGCCTGCGGCTCGAGCGTGCGGCCCGTCCGCGTTTCACTCCGAACTCTCGCCTGCGGCTCGAGCGTGCGGCCCGTCCGCGTTTCACTCCGAACTCTCGCCTGCGGCTCGAGCGTGCGGCCCGTCCGCGTTTCACTCCGAACTCTCGCCTGCGGCTCGAGCGTGCGGCAGTGAGAGCGCGCGCTACTTCGGCGGGGCGGCGTCGAGCTTGGCGCGCTTGCGGCGGCGGCGAGCGGCTTCCGCCTGCTTCTTGCGGCGCTTGACGCTGGGCTTCATGTAGTGGCGGCGCATCTTGAGCTCGCGCAGCACGCCTTCCGAGGCGAGCTTGCGCTTGAGCATCTTGATGGCGCGCTCGATGCCGCGATCGCTCACGAGCACTTCGAGCGGCTTACACTGAATGGCTTCACTAGGCATGGGAGCGGTGGCCTTTAGCACGCTCGGCGGGGCTCCGCCAAGCGGGATCCCCTATTTTTTGCCCTTGCCGGCAAAATACGTGGTGGCGCGCTTGCGGCCCTTCTTCGAGACGAGCTTCTTTCGAAGGCCTTCGGCCAGCGGGCGGGGCATCTCGCGGGAGTCGAGGCCCAGCTTGGCGCGGATCTGCTCGGCGCGCAGGCCCTTGGGGTTGGCGTGGAGCAGGGCGACGATCTTGGCGACGACGCCAGCGATGTCCGTGGCCGAGCGACGGCGCAGGCGGCCACCCTTGCCACGACGAGCGCGCGGCGCAGCGGCAGCAGCGGCGACCGCCACGGCGCGAGGACGGCCGGGGCCGCGCTTGCCGTGCGTGGTCTCGGTGATGATCTCCTCGAGCGACGCCCCGCGGAGCGCAGCCAGCAGGGAGTGTGCAAACTCGGACGCCAGGGCGTTGATCGTGTCGTGGAGGTTGGTGGGCATGCCGCACCATTAGAGGTCGGCCCAAATAGGGTCAAGGCAAAATGCGTAGTTCATTACCCACGATCGATCATTTCGCATCTCGGAATATTGCCAGCTCGGCGATTGTGGGTGCCCTCGGAGGCATCGAGCATTAGGCTACCGATCGGCTTGCGCACCCTTGGCGTCCTTCTCTGCTCGGTCTTGTCGCTCTCGTTCGCCTGTTCGGACGGAACGGAGGCGACCGCGGACGCGGGCTCCGACGGCGCGACCGACGCCACGACGACCCCGGGGGACGGGGGCGCGGAGAGCGGCCCCTGCCCCGACGGGATGACGCTCGTCGACACGGATGGTGGCGTGTGCGTCGACCTCTACGAGGGCGCGCTCGTGCAGCGCGGCGTCGACGGCGGCGAGAGCCCGTGGCCCTTCTACGAGAGCCTCGACACCGTCGACGCGAGCGCCATCCGCGCGGTAGCCGCGCACGGGATCCATCCGCAGGGATACATCAGCGAGGTGCAGGCCGCCGCGGCATGCGCGCGCTCGGGCAAGCGGCTCTGCACGCTCGCGGAGTGGACCGCCGCGTGCCGGGGTCAGCCGCAGCACGACTACGTCTACCCCTACGGCGACACGTACGACTCCTCGGCCTGCAACGAGGGTCGCGAGAGCCCGATCGTCCGCTTGTTCGGACCGACCCCGACGTACTCGTACCAGGAGCTCAACGATCCGCAGTGCGACCAGCTCGACGGCGGGCTCGCGCGCGGCGGCGACTATCCCAAGTGCGTGAGCAGCTATGGCGCCTTCGACATGCACGGCAACCTGCACGAGTGGATCGACGACTCGCCCGACCCCAACGACCCGACCAAGGGCAGCTTCATGGGCGGATACTTCGTCGACGCGACGCTCAACGGGCCGGGATGCGAATACCGCACGACGGCGCACGCGAAGACGTATCACGACTACTCGACGGGTTTTCGCTGCTGCGCCGATCCGGCGCCGTGAAGGTCAGTCCCCGCACGACACGTTGCAGTCCACGCTCGTGAACGTGATGAGGTCGCACTTCGCGGGCTGGCCGCAGAGCCCGTTGCACGTGTCGGCCGTGCCCGAGCCGTTGACGAAGACGCAGCCAGTCTGGGTGGTGGGATCGTAGTCGACCCCGTAGCTCTGGCCGCAGCCGCCGGCGTCGCGAGGCGCGGACGGCCCGCAGGGGCCCGGGCCGTTGCCGCAGGCGAGCGGCGCGAGCGCCAGCACGAGCGCGGCGATGACGGGGAGCGCCTCCAGCTTCACCGCCCGAGCGTATCAGCTCCGCCGGGCGCTCGAAGCGTGATATGAGGTGCGGCCGGTCAGCCCGGAAGGCTCGAGGCCGTCCGAATTGACCACGCTCGGCCGAAGTGGCGGAACTGGCAGACGCAGCGGATTCAAAATCCGCCGAGGTAACCCCTCGTGAGGGTTCAACCCCCTCCTTCGGCACTCCGTCGGCGTGCAGGTAGCACACCGACATTCGTGGAAGTCACTTCAGCGACGAGACCTGGGAGCCGAGCTGCGCTCCGCCAGCAGGCCCGGCGGCAGCGCCCTCTTCCACTCCTCCGGCGCGTCGATGGCGCGCGCGCTGGGGCGCGCGTCGCCGTTGCGCGGCGGCACCGAGAACGGCGCCGCGTCCGAGAGCGACGCGTCGGCGACCCACGCCGAGTCGCGCTCGGCCTCGTACGCGAAGAGCGCGTTCATGACCCCGGCGAGCTCGCGCGGGCCGACCCTGCGCCCCTCGAGGGTGCTCACCTCGTCGAGCTCGCGCGCCATGTCGAGCGCGGTCGGGTAGCGCTTGTCGGGCTCGCGCCGCATCGCACGTCGGAGCACGCGCCAGAGAGGCCGCGGGTAGCCCATGACGAGGCCGCACGGGTCGGGCACCTGCGCGGCGCCGACGGCGATGAGCGTCTCGATGTCGTCCTTGCGCTTGAACAGACGACGATCGCACGACACCTCCCAGAGCGTGACGCCGAGCGCGAAGACGTCCGTGCGGCGGTCGACCTGGCTGGTCTGCGCTTGCTCGGGCGCCATGTACGCGTATTTGCCTTTGAGGATGCCGACTCCGGTCTTGCTCAATCGATGTTGGGCTTTCGCGAGACCGAAATCGATGATCTTGATTCGTCCGTCGTACGTCACGAGGATGTTGCTCGGAGTGACGTCGCGATGGACGAATCCGACGGACCTCCCCGCCTCGTCGCGCATCTCGTGGGCGTGGTGGAGGCCCTCGGCGACGCGGGCGCCGATCCACGCGATGAGGTCGTAGCGGAGGCGCGAGCGCCGCATGCGGCACGCCTCCCACGTGTGCCAGAGCGATTGGCCGAGGACGAGCTCCATCGCGTAGTAGAGGCGCCCGCCCTCGGAGCCGCACTCGAGCACGCGGACGATGGAGGGGTGGCGCAGCGACGCGACGACCCTGATCTCGTCCAGGAACATGGCCGTGAAGTCCGGGCGGTGCGAGAGCTCGGGCTTGATGACCTTCACGGCCACGACGGGGTCGTCGTCCTCGGCGATGCCGGGCCCGAGCCGGCGCGCGAGGTAGACGGTGGCCATGCCTCCTTCGCCGAGCTTGGCGAGGACCTGGTAGCGGCCGAGCCTCTGCGGGACGTCCTGGACGGCTTGCACGGCGGGTAACCTTATCAGCGCCCGGCCCTCGGTTCGACATCTCGGTCCGAACTCTCGCTTCGCTCGAGCGTGCGGACCGGTGCTAACGTCGCGCGTATGAGGACGACGACGGCGCTGACGATTGCGGCGGGGATGATGCTTGTACAATGCAAGGATCAGGCGAAGGAGAGCGCCCAGCGCGCCGCCGCGAACGCGGACGACCTCGCCGCGCTGGTGGACAAGGACGTCGGCGAGGTGGAGCGCGGAATGCCGGAGGGCGCGCAGAAGCTCGGCGAGCTCTACGCGAAGGGCGCCGACCCGAAGCAGGACGTGCTCGCGGTGCGGCAGGCGCTGCTCAGGACGACGCGCGAGGTGCCGGATCTGAACATCGCGAAGTCGACGTTCTTCGCGCTCGCCGACGACAAGGGCGTCGGCATCCGGAACAACCTGGAGCAGGACGCGATGGCGGGGCAAGATCTGATGAAGCTCTTCCCCGCTCTGTCGAAGGCGCTCGAGGGGGCGTACGTCGAGACGACGGGCAGCTTCGGGACGCCGCCCGGCCCTCTCGGTCCGGACAAGGACTGGATCGCAGCGATGCCGGTGAAGAACGATCAGGGCAAGGTGTCGGGCCTGTTCGTCACGGGCTGGTCCTACCGCCGCTTCGCCGCGCACCTGCAGGAGGTGCTCAAGAGCCGCTTCCAGGAGGCCCTCCGCAAGAGCGG
>Ga0316628_100002688_pt1 | contig 13319 bp, 14 predicted proteins | sample OWC_Aug_M2_C1_D5_FD_207648 | JGI IMG/M metagenome (GOLD analysis project Ga0316628, IMG submission 207648) | Wetland soil microbial communities from Old Woman Creek delta, Ohio, United States - OWC_Aug_M2_C1_D5_C | ecosystem: Environmental > Terrestrial > Soil > Wetlands | place: USA: Ohio... | reverse complement strand
CCTTTCCTTCCTCAGATGAAAGAACCTGTTTTGACCCTGATGAAAGCATCTCAGCGGGTTCTCAAGAATCATCCTGTCAATCACGCCCGTGAAGCAAAGGGGCTTCCCCCGGCCAACTCGATCTGGCTCTGGGGGCAGGGCCGTTCGCCCCGGATGGTCACACTGAAGCATCGATTCGGGATAGATGGCTTTGTGATCTCAGCGGTACACCTGATCAGGGGGATTGGAATCTTGGCAGGGTTGGAAGTGTTGGAGGTTCCTGGGATCACAGGATACCTTGATACGAATTACAGTGGGAAGGGACAGTATGCCTTGAGAGGTTTAAGGGAAAAAGATTTTGTATATGTCCATGTGGAAGCCCCGGATGAAGCGGGCCATATGGGAAATCTTCGATTGAAGATCGAAGCCATTGAGGCGTTTGACGAAAAGGTCGTAGGGCCCATCCTGGAAGGGATGAAGGAATTCAAACGGTATAAAATTTTGGTCCTCCCCGATCATCCCACTCCTCTTACCGTTAAAACGCACATCGCTGACCCAGTGCCTTTTGTCATTTATTCCAATGAGCCTGAGGCTGCGTCCGCTCACGGGAAATCCTTTGATGAAGTTACTGCGGGTCAATCCGGAATCTTTATTGAAAAAGGATTTGAATTGATCGAGAGATTCCTAAATCCCCGTTGTTCATGCTGAGGTAAAGGGAGGATTTTTTTGGCGAATACGAGGACAAAATATATATTTATGACCGGTGGCGTGGTTTCGTCTTTGGGAAAGGGATTGGCCTCATCATCCATCGGATCGCTCCTGGAGCTCAGGGGTTTGAAAGTCAATTTTCTCAAGTTCGATCCCTATATCAACGTCGATCCGGGCACCATGAATCCTTTCCAGCATGGAGAGGTCTACGTGACCGATGACGGGGCGGAGGCGGACCTCGATCTGGGACACTATGAACGTTATACCAATGTCAGGACATCGAAGAAAAATAATTTCACGACCGGACAGATCTATGATTCGGTCATCTCCAAAGAGAGGAAGGGAGAATACCTGGGTAGCACCGTCCAGGTGATCCCTCATATCACCGATGAGATCAAGTCCAAGGTCTTCGACCTGGCCCAGGATGTGGACATTGTGATCATCGAGGTGGGCGGGACCGTCGGCGACATTGAAAGCCTTCCTTTCTTAGAGGCGATCCGACAGATTCGAGGAGATGTGGGCAGGGAAAATACGCTTTACATTCACCTCACTCTGGTGCCTTACATCCAAACCGCTGGGGAGTTAAAGACCAAACCGACTCAACATAGCGTGAAGGAACTCCGGGAAATAGGCATCCAACCCGATATTCTTCTCTGCCGGACCGACCGACTGCTTTCTCCCGATGTGAAAGCGAAAATTGCCCTCTTTTGTAATGTGGAAAAAGATGCGGTGATCACGGCCAAGAATGTGGAGACGGTCTATGAAGTCCCCCTTGTCTTTCATCAGGAGGGGCTGGATGATAAGATTGTCGAGAAGCTCAATATTTGGACGGGGCGACCGAATTTGAAGGGGTGGGAGCGTGTCGTCAAAAGGGTCAAACATCCCCGTTTCGAAACCACAATCGCCGTGGTGGGGAAATACGTCACCTTGGTCGAGTCCTACAAGAGTTTATCCGAGGCGTTGGTTCACGGAGGCATTGCGAATGATGCCAGGGTGAATCTGAAATATGTTGATTCGGAGCAGGTCGAGAAGGAAGGGCCGGAACGTTTTCTCAAGGAGGTCAACGGCATTCTCGTTCCCGGAGGGTTTGGAACCAGGGGGATTGAAGGGAAGATCAAAGCGATTCAATATGCCAGAGAGAAACGGATTCCCTACTTTGGGATTTGTCTGGGAATGCAGTGTGCGGTGATTGAGATCGCCAGACATTGCGCGAGTCTGAAAGGGGCCAACAGCTCTGAATTTGATGCGCACACTCCCCATCCGGTGATCTATTTGTTGGAGGAGTGGGTGGATCGCAATCAGGTCGTTCAGAAGCGGAGTTGCGATTCGGAAAAGGGTGGTTCGATGAGGCTGGGGTCTTATTCTTGCCGGCTCGAAGAAGGAAGTTTGGCTTTTACAGCCTATAATAAAAGGTTGGTCAATGAGCGGCATCGGCACCGTTACGAATTCAATAATGCTTATATGGATGGTTTAGGGAAAGCAGGAGTCGTATTTAGTGGTGTTTCTCCTGATCAGGGACTCGTTGAGATTATCGAGTTGAAGGGCCATCCGTGGTTCCTTGGATGTCAGTTCCACCCGGAATTTAAGTCGAAGCCCATGGATCCCCATCCTCTTTTCAGGGAGTTCATCAAGGCTTCCATTCGGCGAGGGAAGAGATCAAAGGCTAAGGCAAAAGGGAGAGGTTTAAAGTTACACACGGATCGCAAAGCGGGTGCCTTGCCGGCAGGGAAGCATAGCGCATAGCGTCCAGGGGGAAAGGAGAACTGCATCATTGGATATTTTGAAAGAGGCGAAGCGCGTATTAAAAATAGAGGCTCAATCCATCCTCGATATGGCAGACCGAATTGATGACAATCTGTCACGGGCGGTCGAGTTACTCTTTCAGTGTAAGGGGAAGGTGGTCCTCATGGGCATGGGGAAATCGGGGCTGGTGGGCCGAAAGATTTCTTCCACATTTGCCAGCACCGGAACCCCATCTTTTTTCCTTCACCCCGCGGAGGGGTTGAACGGAGATTTTGGGATGTTGGCGAAGGAAGATGTGATCATCGCCATTTCCAACAGCGGAGAGACCCGAGAGCTTTTAGAGGCCCTCCCACTCATCAAACGATACGGAAATAGGTTGATCACCTTCACTGGAAATTCAAACTCTACCCTGGCAAAGGCCGGGGATGTGAACCTTAATGTTCATGTGAAAGAGGAAGCCTGTCCATTTGGTCTGGCTCCCACAGCCAGCACGACGGCCACCCTCGCCCTGGGAGATGCGTTGGCCATTGCCCTCATGGGAAAGAGAGATTTCAAAAAAGAAGATTTTGCCATTCTCCATCCAGGCGGGGCATTGGGAAAGAGGCTTCTTTTGAAGGTGGAAGACCTGATGCACGTAGGGAAGGCATTCCCGATGGTATCGGAAAGGACCTTGATGAAGGATGCGATTTTTGAAATCACCTCAAAAAGATTAGGGGTGACCGGGGTCTGCAATGCGGAAGGACATCTGGTCGGCGTGATTACCGACGGGGATCTGAGGCGGGCTTTGGAAAGATTCAGCGATCTTTTCAATCGGGAGACCTCTGAAGTAATGACGAAAAACCCGAAGTGGATTGAAAAAGATGCCTTGGCGGCGAAAGCTGTACAGAGGATGGAGGAACATTCGATTACCTCCCTCTTTGTTTTCAACAAGGCAGGAGATAAAATTCCGACGGGGATCATTCATCTCCATGATCTTCTGAAGGCGGGCGTGGTGTAAACTGCTTGAAGCTGAAGGCTCAAGGCAGTGAGATGTTACCTTTGGGCTTTCAACTTTGAACCTTGAGCAAATTCGTTGGTTATGAAAAAAGTTAAGATTGCCATCCTAATTGCGATTGTGTTGATCGGCGGGATTGTCCTCGTGAAGCTATGGACAAATCTCCAGGAGAGAAAAGCCTCGGACGCCGCAGTAAGTATTCCAGACCCTTCCACCAGCAAGGCTACCCATGAGCTAGAAAAGGTCCATTTTGTAGAGGATAAGCACGGTCAAAAAACCTGGGAGTTGGAGGCAAAAACGGTTCGTCTATACCAGGACGAGAACCTCTCGGTTTTGGAGGATGTGAAGGTTACTTTTTATGCGAAAGAGGGAAGAATCTTCTATCTCACTGGAAAACAGGGAAAGGTTCATCAGGGCTCGAAAGATGTGGAGTTGACGGGCGACGTGGTGCTCACCTCGAACGATGGATATCAGCTAAAGACCCAATCCGTTGCCTATCAGCACTCGGAGAAGACCGTGAGCACTTCCGATCCCGTGGAAATCGAAGGAGAGCAGATTCGACTGACAGGCAAAGGGATGCTGGTAAATATAGATAGCAGGACATTGAAAGTTTTGAGCCAAGTGAAGACTCAACTGAGAGGTAGAAAAAAGGTATGAAGCCAAACAAGGCAATAGGTTTTCTCGCTATTGTGGTCTGCCTTTTTCTTGTATTCATTCCTGGAGAGGCCCAGGAAAAGAAGGGGAGTGGAAAAGGGGGAGAAAAAGGCTTCAAGACCAATACGGGTTTTGGATTTACTGCCAGCCGGGCACCCATATATATCGACTCTGATACCCTTGAAGCAAATCAGAAAGAGGTTATCTATAAGGGGAATGTTGTGGCAAGGCAAGAGGACATAACCCTCTATGCCAATACACTGACCATCATTTATGATTCCGAAACGAAAAAACTAAAGGAAATTATAGCGACCGGCAATGTGAAGGTCGTCCAATTGGATCGCCGGGCCACCGGCCAGAAGGTGACTTTTGACCAGGATAAGAATAAGGTGGTTCTGGACGGGGATGCGGTGATTCGTGAAGGAGCGAATGTCATCAGGGGGGAGCGAATCACCTTCTATGTTGAGGAGGAGAGAAGCGTTGTGGAATCGGGAAAGGGAGGGCGTGTCACCACCAGCATTACCCCACCCCAAAAAGAGGAAGGAGAAGAGAAAAAGACAAAAGAAGAAAAGAAAAAATAGTTTAGAATTAGGAATTGAGGATTAAGCGTTAAAATCAATAATTGACTAAACTCTTACTTATAATTGGCCATATAAGTCTTATTCGGTTTGTCATTCCGGACTTGATCCGGAATCCAGGGTTTTTCTGGATTCCCGCTTTCGCGGGAATGAAAGGCTCTGGCATGATTAATGTCGCTGTGCATGAAATTAGGGGTTTGAACATTTGGATTTTGAGTTTAATTAGGATTTAGGGTTTAGAGTTTGAGCTAAGCGGAGCAGCATGTCGCACATATTGTGTGAGAGTTTAACCAAGTCGTTTCGTCACAAGAAAGCGGTGGATTCGGTATACCTTGAGATCCAAGGGGGAGAAGTGGTGGGATTATTGGGTCCCAATGGCGCAGGAAAGACCACCATTTTCTATATGATCGTCGGGCTGTACCAACCCAGCGCCGGGAAGATCTATCTCAATGACGAGGAGATTAGTTCTCTCCCGATGTATTTAAGGGCGAGGCGAGGGGTAGGATACCTCCCTCAGGAACCGTCTGTTTTTAGAAAGCTAACGACCGAAGAGAATCTGATGGCGATTCTGGAGACCCTTCCACTCTCCAAAGGGGAGAGGAAGGACCGATTGGAGAAACTCTTGAACGAGTTGGGCCTCTCCTCGCTGCGAAAACAGAAGGCCTACGTCCTATCGGGAGGAGAGCGCAGGCGGGTGGAGATTACACGAGCCTTGGTGCTCTCGCCTTCTTTCATCCTTTTGGATGAACCTTTTTCAGGAATTGATCCCATCGCCGTTTTAGATATCCAGACCATTATCCGCCAATTGAAATCAAAGGGAATTGGAATTATAATTACTGACCACAATGTTCGAGAAACATTGGGGGTTTGCGACCGGGCGTATATCCTCAACGAAGGGCGAATCCTGGAAGAAGGAAACCCCGAAAAGATTGCGCAAAGCGAAAAGGCGAGAAAGATCTATTTAGGAGATGGGTTCGAGTTGGGGGGAAGACGCCTTCATAAAGAGGAAGAGAGAAAGGTGTAGATTCCCCCGCACCGGGGAGACGATGGGAGTAAGATGGTCTTAGAGCTCAGACAATCACCCAAGCTCGTTCAACAGTTGGTGATCACTCCTCAGCTCCAGCAGGCGATCCGGCTTCTCCAATTGACACGTCTTGAGCTGGTGGACCTGATCAGCCAGGAGATGAAGGAGAACCCGCTCCTGGAAGAAGCAGAGGAGGGGAAGGAACTTGCAGAAGGCGAAGCTCCGGCAGCCGACCAGGAAGAGACCGAAACTCCTCCGGAACCTGAGCGTACGCCGGAAGTAAAAGGCGATGGGGAGGGGTCGGATGAGTTTGATTGGGAGAACTATTTGGAAAATTCCAACCTGATCCCATTTGAGAAGAGTTCTCCGAGCTCTCAGGATGGGGAAGAAAGGCCCTCCTTTGAAAATTTTCTCACCAAGAGAACGACCCTCACGGACCATCTTCACTGGCAACTTCAACTCTCACGTTTCACAGAAAAAGAACATGAAGCCGGGACGTGGATCATCGGAAATCTGGATGAAGATGGATATCTGAAGGTTTCGCTGGAAGATATCTGTTCGGAAACCAATCTTCCGGTGGAGGAGGTGGAGAGAGTCCTCCGGAGAATTCAACAATTCGACCCGGTAGGCGTGGCGGCGAGAGATTTAAAAGAATGTCTTCTCATCCAATTAGAGCAGATCAGCCCTCGAGATTCCCTGGCGGAAAAGATTGTTTCCGAACATCTTTCGTTGTTAAAGAATCGAAATTATCCAGCCATTGCGAAACGGTTAGGGGTATCTCTTGATCGAGTGAATCGCGCCGCCTCTCTCATTTCGAAATTGGACCCCAAACCCGGCAAGGCCTTCGGAGGGGAGGTGATCCAAGAGATCATCCCCGACGTCTATATCCACAAGGTGGAGGGGGATTATGTCATCTATCTGAACGATGATGGGATTCCGAGGCTCAAGATCAATTCTCTTTACCGGAATATCCTGAACGGCAACCGTCTCGCTCCCGAAGGAGACCGAAAATATATTCAGGATAAACTCCGATCCGCCCTATGGCTGATCCGCAGCATTCACCAACGGCAAAGGACGATTTATAAAGTGGCGAAAAGCATCGTGAAATTTCAGAGGGATTTCCTGGATAAAGGGATTCAATTTCTCAAACCCCTCGTGCTGCGGGACGTTGCAGAAGATATTCAGATGCACGAGTCTACGATTAGCCGGGTCACCCACAACAAGTATGCCCATACCCCTCAAGGGATTTATGAATTGAAATTCTTCTTCAACGCGGGGATCACCTCGACACAGGGCGAGACCATGGCTTCGGAGAGTGTCAAGAATCTGGTTCGGGAGATCATTGCTAAAGAGGATCCGAAGAAACCTTACAGCGATGAGAAATTGGTTCAGATTCTCCAGGGAATGAACATCCATATTGCCCGGAGGACTGTTTCGAAATATCGAGAGATGATGAAGATCCTTTCCTCCAACGAGCGGAGGAAGATCGTTTGATCATCGCCGGATCGTTCCCATGTTACCCGTTGCCACGAATCCGATGAATTTTGATGAAGATAAGGAGCTGACCCATGCAGGTTGCGGTGACATTTCGGCATATGGAAACCGACGAAAGAGTCAAGGCCTATGTGAAAGAGAAGGTGGAGAAGCTTCAAAAATACGTTGAGAACCCGAGGGAGGTTCATGTCGTTTTATCGGTCGAAAAATTCCGGCATATTGCAGAAATTACAATCGTCGGGAATGGAGGGGTTTTCAATAGCCAGGGAAGGGATAACGACCTCCAGGCCGCCATCGACCAGATGGTGGACAAGATGGAACGACAGATGCGTGAACGGAGGGAGAAAGTAAGGCGAAAACGAGCGACGCCCTCTTCTTTAAAGAACTCCCTTCAACGGAGTGGAAAGGCTGGAGAGGGAGAAGAAGGAAACGTTCCTCCCTCCGTCCAGAGAAAACGTACGCTCGCTAAGCCGATGTCTCTTGAGGAGGCGTTCTCTCAACTGTATCTTTCGAAGAAGGATTTTTTGGTATTCATCAATTCGAATTCCGGGCAGATGAACGTGGTCTATCGGTCAAAAAACGGGGCGTCCGGGTGGGTCGAGCCTTATTCCAAATAGAGATACCTTCAAGGGGAAATGATGAAGATCATGGATTATTTGAATGAAGAGTGGATCATTCCTGAGCTGCAGGGAACGGACAAGCCGTCCGTTCTGAAGGAATTATCAAGCGTCCTGGTAAAGCCCTGCCGGGTGATGACCGTGGATGAGCTGCTTCAAGTTCTCCTTGATCGGGAAAAACTGGAATCGACTGGGATTGGAGAAGGGATTGCCATCCCCCATGGTCGATTGAAAAAGTTAAAAAAATTCTTCATCTCGTTTGGTCGGTCCCTGAAGGGCGTGGATTTTGATTCAATCGATCGCAAACCCAGCCAACTCTTCTTCTTAGTGATGGCTCCGGAGAATTCGGCGGTCGAAAATTTGAAGCTTCTGGGTCGTATCGTCACCCTGTTGAAAGAGCCTTCCTTCAAGAGAAGGTTGATGGAGGCTCCTTCCCAAAAAGAGCTTTTTCAAGCCCTCTCCGAAGAGGACGAGAAGTATTAATGGGCCGAATCCAAATGGGAAGCTCTCCGTCCTGTAGGCGGAGAGCTTCCCATTGCCTTGGAGGTTTTCTTGAAAAGCGTCGTTGTGCAAGAGTTGGAGCAGTGTCGAGAATACCTTCTGGACCTAACTCTGATGGCTGGGCGGAAAGGGCTCAAGAAAAAGATCACCCATTCGCAAGTCCAGAAGATGGGATTGGCCTTGACGGGATTTATACAATTCACCGACCCGGAACGTCTTCAGATCATCGGAAATACAGAAATGGCTTATTTTAGAACGTTGACTCCCGAGATGCAGGAGAAGGTGATCCGCCAGATCTGTAGCCTGCCGCTGTCCTGCTTAATCGTCACCCGGGGACTGGAGATTCCTGAGCTTCTCCTCCGGGAAGCCGATGAGAAAGGGATCCCTGTATTTCGGACCAATATCCGTTCTTTTGATTTCATTGAGCGGGTCACCAAATTCTTAGAAGAGAGGCTTTCCGCCACCACCAGTCTCCACGGTGTGCTCATGGACGTCTATGGGGTAGGCCTCCTGATCCTGGGCAAAAGTGGGATCGGGAAGAGCGAATGCGCACTGGATCTGGTCCTCCGAGGACATCGACTGGTGGCGGACGATATGGTTCACATTCAGAGGCGATTTCCCTCTTCCGTGATCGGGAGTGGTTTTGAAGTGATCCAACATCATATGGAGATCCGAGGATTGGGGATCATCAACATTCGGAGCCTTTTCGGCGTGGAAGCCATTCGCGAGAAGAAAAAGATCGAGCTCGTCCTAGAGTTGACGGAGTGGGATCCCCAGAGGGAGTACGACCGCTTGGGGTTTGAAGAGGAAAAATTTTCTATCTTGGATGTTGAACTTCCGATGTTCAGAATCCCCGTCACGCCCGCTCGGAATTTGACGACCATCATTGAAGTTGCTGTCCGCAATCACCTTTTGAAGGTGATGGGATACGATTCGGCGTTGGAGTTTGAGAAAAAACTCCTGCGCAAGATGGAAGAGAGAGAGGGGGACAGATCTGAGGTTGAGGGCGAAGTGGAGTGAAGAACATACGGGTGATTCTCATCAGCGGTCTTTCCGGGTCCGGCAAAACCACGGCCATTAAAGCCTTAGAAGATGTTGGCTTTTATTGCGTCGATAACCTTCCCATCCTTCTCCTACCTAAATTCATAGAACTCTGTGAGCAATCGGGGGGAAAGATTTCCAAGGTGGCGGTGGTGGAGGATATCCGGGGAGAAGCCTCCTACCCTTTCTCCCAGGAGGCCCCGAGCCGCAAGGGTCCAGGGCAGGCAGAGAACACAAGGGGGGAGATGAATTTTTTAGCCGATTCAAGGAGGATCATCCAAGATCTAAAGAGGGAAGGTTACCCGATCGAGGTCCTTTTTTTGGAGTCTTCCGATCCGATTCTGATGAGGCGATTCAGCGAGACCCGTCGTCAGCATCCTTTGGCAGTAGGCGGATCTATCCGAGACGGGCTCCAATTGGAGCGAAAACGACTTCAAGGCATCCGGGATATGGCCAATCAGGTGATTGATACCTCGACGTTGAATGTCCATCAACTGAAAGAAAAAGTCCAACAGTATGCCCAGGAGGGGAAGAGTTCAAACCAGATGACCGTCGCCCTCCTTTCTTTTGGATATAGCTTTGGGATTCCATTTGAAACGGATCTCCTCATGGATGTCCGTTTCTTGCCCAACCCTTATTTTGTTGAAGACCTGAGACGATTGAAGGGGGATCATCCAAAGGTATCGGAATATGTCCTGCAATGGGAAGAAACAAAAGAATTTTTGCGACACATTCAAGATCTGATTCGGTTTCTTCTCCCCCTCTACCAAAAGGAGATGAAGACCCATCTGACCATTGCGGTGGGATGTACCGGTGGGAGACATCGGTCCGTTGTCATCGTCAACCGATTGGCAGAGATGCTGCGGGACGAATTAACAAAGAAGGGAATATTTCTATCCGTACAACACCGCGATGCGGAGAAGGGATGAGAAAAGAAATGGTCGGGGTCGTTGTGGTCACGCATTGTCATCTGGCTGAGGAGATGATCTGCGCTGCTCAGTTAGTGGTGGGGGAAGAGCTGAAACAGTTTCAAGCTGTTTCGATCGATCCGAAGGAAGGATCCGAGGAGATCCGGGAAAAGATCATTTCTGCCATCCGAAAAGTGGATGTCGGACAAGGGGTGCTCATCCTAACGGATATGTATGGGGGAACCCCGTCCAATATCAGTCTCTCCTTCTTGGAAGAGAAGAGGATAGAGGTGATCACGGGAGTCAACCTTCCCATGTTGCTGAAATTGGCGACCTATCAGAACAATATGGATCTTGAAGCCCTGGCCGCTTTTATCACCGATTATGGTCAGAGAAATATCAACCTGGCCAGCGAGGTGCTTAAGAAGCGCGTGGATAAAACGAAGAGTTAAGAGTTGAGAGTTAAAAGTTAAAAGTTATGAGTTATGAGTTTAGGAATAGAAGTAAAAATCGTTCTGCGTGGTTGTGATAAAAGCTGGGATGGAAGTTCAGACTTTTACGATTCGAAATCGCTTGGGGCTTCATGCGCGGGTGGCGGCTCTTTTGGTTAAAACGGCTAATCGCTTTGCTTCAGAGATTACTCTCGAGAAGGACGGCCTGGAGGTCAACGGGAAATCGATCATGGGCATTCTGATGTTAGCCGCTTCCAAGGGCTCGAAGATCACGCTGAAGGCTGAAGGAAAAGACGCAGTTCAAGCCATCAAAACCCTGGGTGAATTGATTGAGAATAGATTCGGTGAAGAATAGCGATGGCCGTTCAGCAACAGATCGATAAATTTATCCAAGGGATCGGAGCTTCTCCTGGGATCGTCGTTGGGAAAGCTTATCTGGTCGAACGATTCAAGGTTCGTCTTCCCCAGAAGCAAATCGCTTCAGATCGGGTGGAGGAAGAAGTCAAGCGGTTCCTCAACGCGATCCAAGAATCGCAGAATCAGTTAACGGAGATTAAGGAGAAGATTCTGGACCCGGAGGTGCGTAAACATTCTTTTATCCTGGATGTCCACTCGATGATCCTGAACGATGAAATGCTGCTCCAGGATACCGTGGGCACGATCCGAAAGAAGAAAGTGAATGCGGAATGGGCCCTGGATCTCACCTTGGAGAAGCTGGACACGGCGTTTAAGGCCATCGAAGACGAATATTTGAGGGAACGGAGCAGCGACCTTCACTATGTGGCAGCGAGGATCTTTCGAAACCTGCTGGGGAAAAAGCATGACGATATCGCCAGGATCAAGGGGAAGGTGATTGTCGTCGCCCATGACCTCTCTCCAGCCGATACCCTTCAGATGAACCTGGAACATGTGGCAGGGTTCATCACGGATATTGGTGGTAAGGTTTCCCATACGGCCATCCTCTCCCGATCTCTGGGCATCCCGGCAGTGGTAGGGCTCGAGGTCGCGACCTCGCTCATCAACGGGGGAGATCAATTGATCATTGACGGAGAGACTGGGGAGGTGGTTATCAATCCCACGGAGGAAGTCTCCAAATCTTTTCTCGAGCGGAAGCGTCGGACCAGATTGATCGAGCGTGAGGCTCTTAAGTACGCTTCGCTGCCGGCAGAAACCCGCGATGGTGTTCGCGTCCGTCTCCAGGCCAATATCGAGATGGTGGAGGAGATCTCCTCTTCGAAGATGCACGGTGCTGAGGGGATCGGGCTTTACCGCACTGAAATTCTTTATCTCAACCGGAAAGACCTCCCTACGGAGGAAGAACATTTCCGAACCTACCGACGGCTGGTGGAAAGTATTTACCCTTCCACGGCGACCATCCGCACGTTAGACATCGGTGGCGATAAATTTCTTCCCGATTATTCGAAGAGCAACGAGTTGAACCCGGCCTTGGGGTTAAGGGCGATCCGGTTCAGCCTCAAGGAGACTGAGATTTTTAAAACCCAGCTGAGGGGGATTCTGAGAGCCAGTACCCATGGAAAGCTGAGGATCCTTTTGCCCATGATTTCAGGGATTGAAGAAATCCGACAGACGAAGACCATTTTAGAAGAGGTGAAGAAGAGCCTGACAAGAGCCAAAATTCCGTTTGATGAAACCATCCAGATCGGCGCCATGATCGAGATCCCTTCTGCTTCGGACATTGCCGATATTTTGGCGAAAGAAGTGGATTTCTTCAGCATCGGGACAAACGATCTGATCCAGTATGCCTTGGCCGTCGATCGGATCAACGAGCATGTCTCCTATCTCTATGAACCCCTGCACCCGGCCGTTCTGAGGATCATCCGGTGGGTGGTTCGGTCGGGTCACCAGGCCGGAATTCCGGTAGCCATTTGCGGAGAGATGGCGGCAGAGCCGGCTTATGCCGTCGTTCTTTTAGGGTTGGGTTTGGATGAATTAAGCATGAACCCGGTTTCCATTCCCAAAGTGAAGAGGGTGCTCCGAATGTCGAGATTCGAAGAGAGCCGGTCGTTGGTCGAACAGTTGTTCCAATTTCCAACGGCATCAGAAATTGACCGCTTTGTGCGAGAGTGGATGGCCGAGCGGTTTCCCGAAGATTTTTCCGAATTTGATAAAGAGAAGGCAAAATCATAAGCGCCTTATCGTCCCTACCCCATCGCCTGCCTGTGGGCAGGGGGGAGAGGAAAGGGTAAGGAAAGAAAAGGAGGAAATATTCCATGGCAATGACAGACTTTTTGTTTACCTCAGAATCGGTCACCGAGGGTCATCCTGATAAGGTGGCTGATCAGATTTCGGATTCCATCCTGGATGCGATCATCGCTCAGGATCCGAGGGCAAGGGTGGCCTGTGAAACGATGGTCACCACCGGCATGGCGATTATTGCAGGAGAGATTACCACTTCCTGCTATGTCCATATGCCGTCCATCGTCCGCGAGACGATCAAAGAGATCGGATACAACAACTCCGGGATGGGGTTCGATTGGGAGACCTGTGCGGTGGTCACCTCCATTGACGAGCAGTCATCTGACATCAAGCAGGGGGTGGATGAAGCGGGAGATCACGAGCAGGGGGCTGGGGATCAGGGTTTGATGTTCGGCTATGCCTGCGATGA
>Ga0316628_100002687_pt1 | contig 13319 bp, 10 predicted proteins | sample OWC_Aug_M2_C1_D5_FD_207648 | JGI IMG/M metagenome (GOLD analysis project Ga0316628, IMG submission 207648) | Wetland soil microbial communities from Old Woman Creek delta, Ohio, United States - OWC_Aug_M2_C1_D5_C | ecosystem: Environmental > Terrestrial > Soil > Wetlands | place: USA: Ohio... | reverse complement strand
CGGGAGCGATACGAGGAGCGGCGTCGGCAGTGGGCGGCGTTCCACCGCTGGGAGGCGGAGCAGGCTCCGGCGGAACGGTCGCCCGCGGCCATCCTGGCCGACATCGGAGCGATCCGGGAGTGGCTTCCACCCGAGGCGCGGCTGGCGGACCCGGACCCGGAGAAACTAGGCATCCAGGTGATGCGGCGCGCGCTCGCGCGGCTCGGCGGGGCGCGATGACCGAGCTCGAAGAGGCACTGGGCGAGTTAGCATCCGCCCTGGAGTCGCTGGGTGTCCCCTACGCCCTGATCGGCGGCCTGGCCGTATCCGTATGGGGAGAGGCGCGCGCGACGCTGGATGTTGACTTGGCCGTCTGGGTGGAAGCCGCGGAGATTGGCGCCACGGTGGATGCCCTATGTCGCCGGTTTCAATCCGTCTCGAGGGACCCCGCGGATTTCGTGCGGGCCACGCGCGTGCTGCCGTTGACAACCCGCAAGTCGGTGCGTGCGGACATTGTGTTCGGCTTACTGCCAGCGGAGAGAGACATTGTGCAGCGTGCGACGTTGATGGACGTTGCCGGCACATCGGTCCGAGTGGCATCGGTGGAGGACCTGATTCTGATGAAGCTGGCTTCCGAAAGGGAGCGGGATCTGGACGACGCGCGCCGGTTGCTGCACCGGTTCGGAGAGAAGATCGATCGCGGATACTTGGAGCCCAGGATTTCCGATCTTGCGGAAAGCCTGGCACGGCCGGAAATCCGGCGCATGTTGGACGAAGCTCCGGGCGGCGGGTGATCCGCGTCACATCCGAACAGGCTCCGCCTATCCCCCCAGCGCCTTCTTGCCCGCGGCGAGCAGTTCCAGGATGGTGTCGGTGTCGAAGACCGCGCCGCCCCAGGAGCCGCCGCTCACGTCTTGCAGTGCGGCCCACAGACGCGTGTCCGCCGAGAGCCGCGGGTCCGGGGCCAGATCTTGATGCGGCGCACGGGAGGCCAGCACGCGCGCGCCTTCCTCGGGCCCGAAGATCCTGCCGTCCGCGCCGATCAGGTTGACCGAGCCTTCCAGCCGGTTCCGATCGATGATGATCTCGATCGTGTCGCCCTCGCGCACCCTGCCAACCGGGCCGCCGGCCAGGCCCTCTGGTGAAACGTGGCCGATGCAGGCCCCCGTGGAGACGCCGCTGAAACGCGAGTCGGTGACCAGCGCCACGTGCTTGCCGAACTCCAGGTACCTCAGGGCAACCGTGAGCTGGAACACTTCCTCCATGCCGGTGCCCATGGGACCGCGCCCGGCGAGCACGATCACGTCGCCTTCCTTGATCCTGCCGGGGCCGGTACTCTTGATGGCGGCGATGGTGGCCGCTTCGGTGAAGAACACCCGGGCCGGGCCACGCTTCCTGTACACCCCGTCGGAGTCCACCACGCTAGAGTCGATGGCGGTGCTCTTGATCACCGATCCCTGCGGCGCGAGATTGCCCGTGGGGAAGCACACGGTCGAGGTCATGCCTCGCCGGTGCGCGGTCGCGGGGTCCATGATTACGTCGTCCGGATCCACGCCGTCGCGCGCCTTGAGCAGCGCTCGCAGTTTCTCGCGGCGCTTGGATTTCTCCCACCACTCGAGCATGGTCCCCAGCGTTTCGCCGGACGCCGTCAGCGCATCGAGCTCCAGCAGGCCGGCCCGCTTGAGGTGCAGCATCACCTCCGGCACGCCCCCCGCCAGGAACACTTGGACGGTGGGGTGATTCCGCGGCCCGTTGGGCAGCACATCGACCAGGCGTGGAACCTTGGCGTTCACCGCCGCCCAGTCGTCGCGGTTCGGCCGTCGCAGTCCCGCCGCGTGCGCCACCGCCGCCACGTGCATGATCAGATTGGTCGATCCCCCGAACGCGGCGTGCGTCACCAGCGCGTTGTGGAGGGAAGCCTCCGTCAGGATGTGCTGCATGTGCAGATCCCGCTGTTCCAGGGTCACCAGAGCGCGGGCCGACCGGCGCGCCATGTCCAGCCAGATGGGATGTCCCGAAGGAGCGAGCGCGGCGTGCGTCAGGGTCAGCCCCAGCGCCTCGGCCACTACCTGAGAGGTCGCGGCCGTCCCCAGGAACTGGCATCCCCCGCCGGGCGAAGCGCAAGAGTGGCACCCCACGGAGGCGGCCTCTTCCAGCGTGATCTGCCCGTGCATGTACTGAGCCGCGATGGACTGAACCTGCGCGGCGTTCCAGCCGTCGTCAGCCGGCAGCATGACGCCGCCCGGGACCAGCACACAAGCGAGATCGTGCATGGCGGCGAGCGCCATCATCATGGCCGGCACGCCCTTATCGCAGGTCGCCACTCCGAGGACGCCTCGGCGCGTGGGCAGCGACCGGATCTGCCGCCGGAAGATGGCCGCGGCGTCGTTGCGAAACGCCAGGCTCTCGAACATCCCCGGCGTGCCCTGCGTGCGGCCGTCGCAAGGATCGCTGCAATACGTGGCAAACGGAATGGTCCCGAGCGACTTCAGTTCCCGGGCGGCGGCTTCCACCAGAAGGTTTACCTCCCAGTGCCCGCTGTGAAGCCCCAGGGCGATGGGGGCCCCATCCGGCGCGCGCAGGCCCCCGTGGGTGCTGAGAATCAGAAACTCCTTGTTCCCGAGCTGGCTCGGGTCCCAGCCCATGGCGGCGTCCATGGTCCAGCCGAACAGATCGCCGGAGGCATAGTCCCGCATGATTTCGGGTGTCAGCGGCAGCGCACCCGGCGGTCCGGGGGCTTTGGTCCTGATGTCGTAGATCGACTCGTCTCCCGAGTCCAGAATGGCGGCAAGCTCGATGGAAGGCATAACACTCAGTGTAGTGCTTCCCGGAGCAGGTCCCTCCCTGGTTTTTTCGCAATTGCTAGAATGTAGTATCAAATCCCGACGAAAGGCCTTTTCAGCGTTGGCGGACGGAACTCATAGGGTGACTGCTGTCTATCCCGGCTCCTTTGACCCCATCACTAACGGGCATCTCGACCTGGTGGCGCGGGGCTCGCGCCTGTTCGACCGGCTGATCGTGGGCGTCCTGGAGAATGCCACGAAGGATGCTCCGCTTTTCACCGTCGAGGAGCGGGTCGAGATGCTGCGTGATGTGGTGCGCCCCTTCCCTAACGTTGAGGTGGATTCTTTCCACGGATTGCTGGTCGACTATGCGGCCCAGAAGCGAGCTGGCGTGATCCTGCGCGGCATACGCGCCATTTCCGACTACGAGTACGAACTGCAAATGGCGCTGATGAACACACGGCTCTCGCCGGGCGTGGAAACTGTGTTCCTGATGTCCAGCGAAGCGTACTCCTTCCTCAGCTCACGGCTGGTGAAACAGGTGATCGCCCTGGGAGGCAACATCACCGGCCTGGTGCCGCCAGTGTTGGAGGAGAGGCTCAAGACCCGTGTCACGAGGGGCGCGTAGCGCCAATGCTGGCTCCCACCCGTCTGTCCCAGCGCATTTCCAGAATCAGCGTCTCGGCCACCATGAAGGTGGCCGCCGACGCAGCCAAGCTGCGCGCGCGCGGCGTGGACATCGTGGACTTCGGGCCGGGCGAACCGGATTTCCCCACGCCCGCCAACGTCAAGCGCGCGGCCATCCGCGCCATCGAGGAGAACTTCACCCGTTACACCGCCGCCGGCGGCACCCAGGAGCTCAAGGAGGCCATCTGCGAGCGGCACGCCGTCGATTTCGAAACCAGCTACACTCCCTCGGAGTGCACGGTTTCCGCCGGCGGCAAGCACGCCTTGTTCAACGTGCTTCAGTCGCTCGTGGATCCCGGCGACGAAGTCGTCGTGACCGTGCCCTACTGGGTCACGTTCACGGACATCATCGCCTACTGCGGCGGAAACTGCGTCCTGGCGCACACCGGGGAGGGGGACCGCTTCGCGATCACGGCCGCGCTCCTTGAGCCGCACATCTCGGCCAAGACCCGCGCTGTCATCATCAATTCACCCTGCAACCCGAGCGGGGAGGTCATCTCCGCCGAAGAATGGCGGCGCATCTACCGGCTCACCTCCCAGCGGGGGATCTGGCTGATCACCGACGAGTGCTACCCGTACCTCGTCTATGAGGGCGAGCCGTTCTCGGTGGCTTCCATTCCCGGCGCGCGCAGCAGCGTCATTGTGGCCGGTTCGCTCTCCAAGACTTACGCCATGACCGGATGGCGGATCGGTTTCGTGCTGGCTCCTCCCCTGGTCGCCTCCGCCGTCGCCAAGCTCCAGAGCCAGTCCACCTCCAACCCGAACTCCATCGCCCAGAAGGCCGCCGTGGAGGCCCTACGCGGCTCGCAGGACTTCCGGGGGGAGATGCTCGCCGAGTACCGGCAGCGCCGCGACTTCGCCCTCGGGCGCCTCCGCGGCATTCCAGGCGTCTCCTGCCATGAGCCCAAGGGCGCTTTCTACCTGTACCCCAACATCCGCCAGGTTCTTGGCCGCAAGGGCCTGCGGGATAGCGTGGAGTTCGCCGAGCAATTGCTTGAGCGCTGCGGGGTGGCTGTGGTTCCCGGTGAGGCGTTCGGAACCGCCGACCATATCCGCATCACGTTCGCGGTCTCCAGGCGCAACCTCGAGCGGGGGCTGGACCGGCTCAAGCAGTTCGTCGCGGACCTTGTGGAATGAAGCCGGCACCCATCCAGTTGCACGCCGGCTTCCATGAGAAGGTCTGGGGCGTGCGCCGTCTTGAGCCTTGGTTCCCGAATCAACCCGCGAGGATCGGGGAAGTCTGGTTCTCGATGCCGGGAGGGGAGCCTCTGCCGATAATGGTCAAGTTCGTCTTTACCTCTGAGCTGCTCTCCGTGCAGGTTCATCCGGACGATGAGTACGCTCTTGCGCACGAGGGGCACGGCGGGAAGACCGAAATGTGCTATGTGCTCGCCGCGGAGCCAGGGGCGAAACTGGCGGCGGGCTTTCGTGAGCCGATCACGCGCGAGCGGGCGCGGGCGGCGGCCATCAGCGGCGAGATCGAGAAGTTGCTCTGCTGGTGGCCGGTCCGCGCAGGCCAGGCCTACCTTGTCCCTCCTGGTACGGTTCACACATTTGGCCCCGGGATAACACTGTGCGAGATCCAGCAGGGCAACCAGATCACCTATCGGCTCTATGACTACGGGCGGCCGCGCGAACTGCACCTGGATCGGGCGCTCGATGTCGCCCGTTTCGACGCCTACCCCGGTCCTGCAATTCCCACTGGAGATCGCCTGGTCTCCTGCCCGTACTTCGTGACCGACCGGCTGGAGGTGAGTGAGTTGCTGTACGTAGCGGACGCCGGACGGTTCCACCTTCTGATTGTCCTTGAAGGCAGCGGGGCGATCGCCGGGGGACGTATGGCTCCCGGACAGGTCTGGTATGTCCCCGCCGGCGCAGAGCCATTCGCCATAGCCGCTGACGGTCGCGCGGTGTTGCTCCGAACCTACGTTCCGTCCTAATGAGGCTCGCGCAATACAGTGACAATACCGCTCCCCCTCGTCGCGGCTCGGAGAGCGGGAGTGTGCCCCACACCGAGCCGCGCGCGTAAGCAAGCGGTGTCCTAAGTGTAGTGTCCAGGAGTTGACTGGACATAGCTGAGTGCTTGGTGGGTGGCGCGGACGTTCGTCTTTTGTCGTCTGCGTCAGGCTGCCGCAGGCAGGCCACAACAGACGATGGCCTGCCCCACCGCCTAGGCAATTCCTGGACGCTACACTCGGGCTTTGACCGCTACGATAGGTACGTTCGGCGGCCGCTCTCTTGCGGTCGCGGTTCTCTAGTCGAGCGGCGCACAGAACCGCGAGCGTGAGCGAGCGGACTGCCTTCTCGCACGGTCGCAGTACCAGCCCTTGCGCTTCCTGGACCTTAGCAGCATAATGAGGGCTGCCACGGGAGGTTCACATGGATCGGAGGAGATTCGTAGCAGCGGCGGTGGCCGGCGCGGGATCCGCGGCCGGCGCGGGGCAACTGGCTCTTGATGGCGGGAAGCCCGTGAGGGAGAAACCCCTGCGCGGAGACCATTGGGGGCCGCTGTACTATGACGAGGCCGAACGAAGCCAGGTCATGGAAGTGGTCGACACCGGTGTGCCTTTTCGCTTCACGGGACGGGGCGGCGTCAGCCCGGTCAAAGTGGCCACGTTCGAGAAGGAATTCGCCGCCAAGATCGGCGCCCGTTACGCGCTGGCGCTCAGTTCCGGCACTGGCGCGCTGGAGTGCGCCGTCGCCGCTCTCGAGATCGGGCCGGGCGATGAGGTCATCATGCCGGCCTGGACCTGGCACTCCGACTGCACGGCGGTGGTCCGCGCGGGCGCGCTGCCGGTCTTCGCCGAGATAGACGAGTCGTTCAACATCGATCCGGCTGACATTGAGAGTAGAATCACGGCGCAGACCAAGGCGATCATTGCCGTCCATTTGCTAGGCAATCCCGCCGACATGGATCCCATCCTGGCCATCGCCCGCAAGCATCGCCTCCGTGTAATCGAGGATTGCTCGCAGGCCGTCGGCGCCAGCTACAAGGGGCGGCGGCTCGGCGCATTGGGCGACATCGCCACATACAGCCATCAGGAGAGCAAGACCATTACGTCGGGCGAGGGCGGCTCGGTAGTTACCAGCGACCCGGACCTGTTCGAGCGCGCCTGCCGTTTTCACGACGTGGGCAGTCTCGCCGCCCCGCACCAGCAGATGCTGGGCGCGGCCAAGCTGGCGCCGTTTGTGGGGACCAACTTCAGGATGAGCGAGTTCACCGGAGGCGTGATGCTGGCCCAGTTGCGCAAGCTGGACAAAATCATCGAGGCGGCGCGCGCCAACTCGGCCCAGGTCTGCGAAGGTCTTCGGGAAGTGCGGGGAATCCGCTACCGCCTGCGGCCCGACCCTGCCGGGGATCTCGGATCGCCGGTTTTCATCGGCTTCGCCGGCAAGGCGCAACGGGATCGCTACCTGCAGATCATGAGAGCGGAGAATGTCCCGGCCGGCGCGCCGCAAGGCTCGGTGATCCTGCCGATTCAGTCCTACATCGAGAAGAAGGTCGCCACGCACCCGGCTTGGCCGACGTGGAACAGTCCGCGTGGGAAATCGATTCGCTACGGCGCCGCGAGCTGTCCGCGCACGATCGACATTCTCAACCGCTTTGCCGGGGTTCCGGTGGGACCCAAGTACACGCGCGGCGACATCGCGGATATCGTTGCCGCCATACGCAAGGCGCATCCCCAAGCGCTGCGGGCTTAAGATGTGCGAAGAGACTCCCCGGCGTAGCGCTCCCTCAGCACCCGCTTGAGCACCTTTTCGGTTACGCCTTGGGGCAGGCCGCCCTGCTCCACCAGGTAAACCCGGCGCGGCGCCTTGTAGGCCGCCAGATGCCGCTGGCCCCAGGCGAGCAACTCCGCTTCCGAGGGGCGGAAGTTGAGCCGGCACTCAACAACCGCCACCGGCGCCTCGCCCTTCTCGGGATGCGGGACCCCGAAGACCGCGCAGCGGGCCACGGCGGGGTGGGAGGAGAGCGCTTCCTCCACCTCGCGGGCGAAGACCGAGTAGCCGCTGCACTTGATCACGTCCTTGGCGCGGCCGGTGATGCGCACCAACCCCAGTCGGTTGCGGGAGGCCAGGTCACCGGTGCGCAGCCAGCCGTCGGGTGTAAGCGAGGAGAGCGTGGGGCAGGCGGTTTCGCCTGCCTGCGGCAGTTCGCCCCAATACCGTCCCGTAACGCCGGGACCCGCCACCTGGCACTCGGCGGTCACCCCCGGCGGCGTGGGTCTCCCTTCCGCGTCCGCCACCCGAACCCGAAAGGGCGAAACCGGGAGGCACCACTCGCCGCCGCCCGGAAGGAAAGGCGCAGCCACGCCGAACATGGCGATGCCGCCCAGTTCCACCATGCCATAGGCGTTGATGAACACCGAGCCGATCCGAAAGCGGCCCGGCCCGCCCAGAAGCGCCCCGTACTCCAGAAGCCGCTTCCGGTACACCTCGGGCAGAAAGTCGCTGGCCGAAACCCAGGCCCGCACGCTGGCGAGCGACTCCCGAGCCGGGGCCGCGTTGACCAGGCGGATGAACATCGAGGGGACGCCGAGGACGAGGCTGATCTTGTGGCGCTCGATCGCGGCGATGGCGGCGCCGGCTTCAAAGCGCCGCATGAGGCAAGCGGGCACGCTGGCCATCAGGCCGTAGAGCGCCACGGCCACCGCCATGATGTGTGCCCAGGGCAGCGCGACGAGCGCCATGGCCCCGCCGCGCACCAGCGGCGCCGAGAACAGCGCCATGGCGCGTCCGGCGAGCAGCGCCTGGCTCGAGAGCATCGCGCCCTTGGGCAAACCCTCGGTGCCAGACGAATAGAACACGGCAACGGTGTCCGAGGGGGCAACGCGCGCCGGTGGAAGGTGCGGTCCTCCGGGAGCGAACCGCAGAAATCCGGCGAGCGGGGACTCGTCCGCGCCCTGCACCCACTGCTTCACGGGAAGGGCGCCTCGCGAACCGATGGAGGACTCGAACAGACCGGCGTCCGTCACCAGCGTGGACGCATCCGACCGAGATAAAATCGCCCGCACTTCCGCCAGCGACAACAGCGAGTTCAACGGTACCGCTACTCCGCCGGCCCGGATCACCGCCAGGAACCAGCGGAATGAGCGCGGATCGTTGGTCTTCCAGATGGCCACACGGTCCCCGCGGCGCAGGCCGGCTTCTTCGACCAGGAAGCGGCTCATGGCCGCGACCTCGCCGTGCAGGTCCGACAAACGGGCCTCCTGGCACGCGGCGCCGCTGTCGTCCAGCTCGCGGCTCACCAGGCGGTCTCCCGCCACGGAGAGCAACTCATCGAGGAGAGTCGCCAGCGTGAGGTCAGGATTGCGAAGCAGGCGGAGGCGTCGGATCATGACGGCGGCCCCAGTCGGTTTCCAGACAGTAAGCGAACAGCCGCTCCAGGTAGTCCATCACATTTGGCGGCCGGATGCCCGAAGGCGCCAGCAGCGAGTCCGCCTGCGCCGTATCGAACTCCAATTGCATGTTCAGATACGGCCGGTAGAACGCCCCCTTTCGCAGGATGCGGCGCCGCGAGCCCCACAGGGTCGCGAACAGCAAGGGGCGCAGAAGAGCCAGGAACACGCCCGGCTCTACAAACCGCGGCGGCGGGACTTGGAAAAAGCGGGAAGCGACCGCGGTGATCTCACCGATGGTCGTGCTGCGCGACGGGCCCGCGCACAGGTGGAGCGTGCGCCCAACGGCCTTCGGCTCAAAGGTCAGGTGCGCCGCCGCTTCGGCGACGAAGTCCACCGGCACCATGTCGATGGGCGTCTCGGGACGGCCCGGCACCATGCGCCAACGACGCTTCGCGTAAACGCGAAGTGGCCAATACATGGTATGGAAGCTGGTCGTGACGCCGGAGCGGGAATCACCCACCACGATGCTCGGCCGCAGGATGAGCGCGGGCAGTTCCCGCATGTGTTCGCGAACCAGGATCTCGGCCTCGTACTTGGTCCGCTCGTAGGTGTTGCGGAATCGCTGGCCCTGCTCGAGTTCCTCCTCGCGCACCAACCCGGCCCGCTCGCCCGCGACAAAGGCGGTGCTGACGTGACTTAAAGCAAGCAGGCTTCCACGGCGGGAGGCCTCGGCGGCCAGTTCGAGCAGGTTGCGCGCCCCGCCCGTGTTGGCGCGGCGCGCCTCCTGGGCCGGAGCGTCGAAGCGCACGGCCGCCGCGGCGTGGATCACGCGTGTAACACCGTCGGCCGCGGCCGTCCAGTCGCGCTCGGAGAGGGCGCAACGCGGCGCGCTGGTGTCGGCGGCCACTACTTCAATGCGGCGGCGAACGGACTCCCGCTCGTCCGCGCCGTAACACCGCTCCACGATACCGTCGATCCGCTGGGCCGCACTCTGGTCCGCCGTCCCGCGCGCCAGAAGCAGGAGACGCGCCTCCGGCCGGGTTCGCACCAGCACATGCAGAATCTCACGCCCGAGAAAGCCGGTGGCCCCGGTCAGCAGGATTCTCTCACCGGCGCCCGAGTGTGAGGTCGCGCCGGCCGTCATGAGTATTTGCGCATCCGCCAGCCCGCTTGCTTACGCGCGCGGTTCGATGCCGGTACGGAACCGTGACCGTGAGGCGGCATTCCCGCGACGGAGACCGTGGGGCGGGCGCCCTCGCCCGCGGCGGACCCCCCGGTCCGCCACCGCCGAACCAGGGGGTTCGGCGCGGTCCAGGGGGATCGCCCCACCGACCCAAGTCGTCGCTCCGTCTCGTAGGCGAGTGGCAGCGCAATCCGTCGACTCGAAGCGCTTGCGTTCACCGGCGGCCGAATTCGTCGAGCCGGACCCAGAAGTCCGGCCGGGAGAGCCGGCAGCGGGCCGAGGGTTGCTCGTAGAGCGGGTTCGCCGCCATCGACTCCCAGATCTCGCGCAACGACTGGGCCCGGATATTGCCGAACGAGTACGGCGTGAAGTCGCAGGGGGAAACGTCGCCGTTGGCCCGCAGGTGGAGCTGGACCATCGCCGCCGGGCAGCCCTCGGCGACGCACGGATAGGCGATGCTCGCGAACATGGTCTGGTGGACAATCCGCGGGTACTCGGGCTTCTCCATATACTTCTTGCGGAAGTCGATGAGCTGCGTTGCCTCCTCGTCGGTGAGCAGGCATTCCCGATGGTCACTGAGCCGGCCGGTCGGGATCACATCGAAGAGAAAAACCTCCAGCACCTGAAGTTCCCGCGCCACCTCCATCATGGCGTCCAGTCCACCGCTCCGGATGGTCTCGCGAGTGGCGAAGGTCGAGATGCCGGTCAGGATGCCGGCCTCCCGGCAGAGCTGCAGACCTCGCGCCGCCTTGACGAAAAGCCCCGGCCGGCCTCGATTCTGGTCGTGCAGGGCGGGCTCCGCGTGATCCAGGCTGACATACACCCCGTAAAGCCCCGCGGCCTTGAGCTTCGCGACCGTGCTTTCGGTCAGCAACTCGCCGTTGCTGAAGATGGTGCAGACGCTGCGCGAACGATCCACCACCCGGATCAGGTCGCAGATCTTCGGAAAGAGCAGCGGCTCGCCGCCCGTCAGGATCACGCAGGTGGTCCCCAGGTCCATGGTCTGCTCGATGGCGCTCTTCAACTCTTCGTACTTAAGGCCGTGACCATTACGCGCCGTCTCCCGCTGGTAGTCCACCGCCGAACAATGCCCGCACTCGCACTGGCAGTTGTAGGTCACCGCAATGGTCGCCACGTGCGGCGTGCGGGCCGCCACGGCCGTTCCGGCATTGCCGCTGGCGACCATGTTGTCCATGATGCGGCGGATGCGCCTGCGCGTGGCTGGGGAGCCCAAGGGCGGGCTTACCAGGGAAAATGCCTTGTAGCCGTCGATCTCCACCAGCGGCTTGGCGCCCGCATAGTAGTCCTCTTGAGCGCGGCGGTAGCGCTCCATGCTGTTCCTGATGGCGCTACGCTGCCACGACTGAAGCTGGGTGCCCATGGACGGAGAGTAAACGCCTCAGTATATCACTCGCCGCCCCCGGCAGCCCGGAAGGTGCGGCCCCCGCGCCTGCGCGCCAGTTCGCGGGCCCGGGCCAGCTCCCGGCGAAACAGGGGGTTTTCTGGAAACTCGGCGACCAGACCTGTCAGGAGACCTTCCGCCCCCGAGGGCCGCTTTTCCCTCAGATCGATCACCGCGAGCAGCACCCTCGCGAACGGACCGTAAAACTTGCCGCGCTCGGCCACGATCTTCAGGTGTTCAATGGCCTTCTGCTTGCTGCCCTCGATTCCATCGATACGGATGAACCATCGGACGAAAAAATAGAGGCTGCCGACGACGTACTCCGCCGATCCGGTTGTCAGATGCGCGTCGTAATAGGGCGGGTCCAGGGCCAGCAACTTCACCGCGTAAACCTGTGTGTGCTTGGCAAGCGAGAGGCTGGCAAAGCGCCGCCGTTCCACCAGCGCGGCATAATCGGTCACCAGGCCCGCCGACATGCACAGGGCAAACAGCGCATCCCGGTCGCCGGGGTCGGACGCGAGCCGGAGGTTGGCACGCTGGCGGGCCGCTTCAATCAGGCGGAAGATCTCCGCGCGGACGGTGGGGTCCGGGGCAAGCTTGCGCCGGTCAACGACTCTGTCATCGTCCTCGAAGAAATCCATCTGGAGGATCTTGAGCCGGTCCAGCTCGGAGAAGAAATGGGCCGCCGCCTTCACAGCGTACGGCAGCGGGACCTGGGGATCCCGCGCGATCTCCCTGTCCAGAACGACCTGTGCGGCCGGAAAATCGAAGTTGTACATCCGCACAAAGGCCTGTCCCACCGCGGTGTCGGTTTCGACCCGGGCATACTCCGCGCCGAGGCTGGCGCAGCAAGCCAGAAACAGGATAAAAGGCCGCAAATGCGAAGTATACCGCGCCGGGAGTGGTCGTCGCTTCGGCGCCGCGCCTGGCCGCAGTACACTGAAGGTTCAGGGTCATCCATGCGACAACTTATCCTCCTTATAGCTCTGGCTGCCGGCGCGGCCGCGCAAATCCAAGAGATTTCGGGCGAGCGCATCCGGGCTCACGTGAAATTCCTGGCGAGCGACCTGCTCGAGGGCCGGGGCGTGGGCACGCGCGGCGGCGATCTCGCCACGGCGTACCTGGCCTCGCAGTTGGCGCTGGTTGGCGCCAAGCCCGCCGGCGACAACGGGACCTACTTCCAGAAGGTGCCTCTGATCGGTGTGGAGCCGATGCCGGATGCCCGCTTCTCGGCCGAGCGCAACGGCAAGACGGCGTCCTTCCGCTGGCTTTCCGATTTCGTCGGGTCCGACTACCGCCAGAGGCCGGTGGATGAGTTCGACGCCGAGGCCGTTTTCGTGGGACACGGCATCGTCGCTCCGGAGTTTCAGTGGGACGATTTCAAGGGCGCCGACGTCCGCGGCAAGGTCATCGTACTGTTCACCAATGAACCTGCCTCCAGCGACCCGAAGTTCTTCGGAGGCCGGGCGCTTACCTACTACGGGCGCTGGACCTACAAGTTCGAACAGGCCGCGCGGGCCGGCGCGCTGGCGGCCCTCATCATCCACACTACCCCTACCGCCGGCTACGGGTGGCAGGTCGTGCGCAACTCCTGGGGTGGGGAGGAGCCCTACGTGAAGCTGCAGCCGGGGCAGCAGGATCTGGCCTTCGCCGGTTGGGTGACCGAGGAAGCCGGCGAGAGACTGCTCTCGCTGGCGGGCAAGACCGTCGCCGAACTGCTGAAAGCCTCCGAATCCCGCGAGTTCAAGCCCATCCCGCTGGGCGTCCGCATCCGCGGCCGCATCCAGAGCAAGATCCGCGACATCAGCACCGCCAACGTGACGGCTATCATCCCGGGCAGCGATCCGGCGCTCGCGAGCGAGGCCGTGATCTTCAGCGCGCACTGGGATCACCTGGGAGTGGGTGCGCCGGTGGACGGTGACTCGATTTATAACGGGGCGGTG
>Ga0316628_100002686_pt1 | contig 13322 bp, 11 predicted proteins | sample OWC_Aug_M2_C1_D5_FD_207648 | JGI IMG/M metagenome (GOLD analysis project Ga0316628, IMG submission 207648) | Wetland soil microbial communities from Old Woman Creek delta, Ohio, United States - OWC_Aug_M2_C1_D5_C | ecosystem: Environmental > Terrestrial > Soil > Wetlands | place: USA: Ohio... | reverse complement strand
TGGCCGCTTCGACGTGCGCGTCAACGAAGAGTGCCGCGGCTGCGGCCTGGAAACCTTCGCGCCCTACGACGTCCTGCTGCTCAACTACAACGACTGGAAAAATTCCGGTCCCTGGTGGGACGACCGCGCGCGCCAGGCGCTGCTCGACTACGTGCGCAACGGCAAAGGCCTGGTCAGCTACCACGCCTCGAACAACGCCTTCTGGGGCTGGCCGGAGTACGACAAATTGATTGGCGGAACCTGGCGCGAAACCGCCGGCCACGGACCTTATCATCCCTTCACGCTCAATATCGTGGACCGCGCCCATCCGATCACCCAAGGCCTGCCCGCGTCATTCGCGGAGAACGATGAGCTCTATCACCGGCTCTCCATGCAGCCCAATATTCACGTGCTCGCCGGCGCTTTCGACGACCCCAAGAATTGCTACAAGCCCAACGAGGGCTGCGGGACGGGGAAAGACGAACCGCTCCTCTGGACGCTTCAATACGGCCAGGGGCGCGTCTTCCAGACGGCGCTCGGCCACGATGCGAAGGCCATGCCCAGCCCGGGCTTCGTCATCACCTTGCTGCGCGGCACCGAATGGGCCGCCACGGGCGCGGTGACGATCCCCGTTCCTGCGGACATGAAGTAGAGACGCCCCGGCGGGGCGTCTCCTGCCCTGTGGCCTTCGACATTTCACCAGGCGCCGCATCCCTCGATGCGAGGAGGCAAGCCTTGCCACCAAAGCTTGCGCAGTTCTATGACGCGGTAGTTCCTTGGGAAAAGCGCCTCGCGCGCGAACTGCCACTGCTCGAGGAGGTCGCGCGCAAGGCGGGACGCCGAATCCTGCTTCCGGCATGCGGGACTGGCGGTCACGTCGTAGCGCTGGCTGAACTCGGCTTCGAAGTTCTGGGGTTTGACATCGACGAAGATGCGCTGGCTCTGGCCCGGCGCAAGATTGCGGCGGCACGATCACCCATCGCCGTCAGGGGAGGACACGCCGAGGTCCAACCGCTCAACATGGCAGACGGCGGCACGCTGGGCTCCATCTATGATGCCGCTCTCTGCCTGGGCAATGCCCTGCCCAGCATGTCAGCCCCTGGCCAGCTGCTCGCGGCCTTGCGCGGCGTGAGGGGCGCGCTGCGCCCCGGTGGCGTTTTCTTTACGCAGAATCTGAACTTCGATTTGCGCTGGCAGGAGAAGACTCAATTCTTCCCCGTCCTATCCGGCGTAACCGACGAAGAGGAAGTCCTGCTCGTCAAATTCGCGGATTACGACGCCGAGTTCATCAACTTCCACGCTATGTTTCTTTCTCGGCTTAAATCGGGCGGGGCGTGGCAGTCGCAGTATCGCACTTCTCGGTGGGTCCCGCTCTTTCGCGACCGGCTGCTCGATTTGCTTTCCCAGGTGGGTTTCGCTGACTTCGTTTGCTGGGGAGATTACGCTAAGACGCCGTTCGATGCGGCCACATCGCCTGACCTGCTCGTCTACGCGCAGAGGACTTCCTGAAAGTGGGGGTTGTCCTTCGTCCTTTGTACTTCCTCCTTCGCCTAGCTTCTTTCTTGCGGCGTCATTCGTCTGCGTCGAGATCGCTTGATGGAGCGGTCTTCTCGCCCTGAGGCAAAAGCTGCCCCAAACCCCCGAGCAGTTCGCGCTCCTGGGGCGAAAAGCGTTTCTCGACTTGCGGACTGTTGAGAAACTTCCCGCGCTCCGCGGGTGGCAGGTCGCGCAGCTTGCGAAACGCCTCGAGCAACGCCTCCCGGCGTGCCGGCTCGAGCTGCCGCCAGCGCGGGTAGAGTTCGCGTGCCTCCTGCCGCTGCGCGGGCGAGAGGCTGAGGAAGATTTCTTCGCGCTCGCGAATATGTTGTTTTTGCTCCGGCGTCAGCCCGTTCCATTGCTTCAGGCGTTCGCGGATCATCTCCTGGCGCGCGGGCGGCATGCGCTGAAAGGGCGGGCTGCTGGCCAGGAAGCGTTCCTGCTCGGCGGGCGACATGTCGCGGAGCATCCTGATCCATCCCGGCCCACGCCCTTGCATGCCTTGGCCTTGCCCTTGCGGTCCCATGGGGCCCATGCCCTGCCCCCGCCCCATCCCTTGACCGCGGCCTCCCCCACCCTGCCCGCCGGAGCCGCGAGGGCCCTGGGCGAGGGCGCTGCCACTGAAGAGGAGCGCTGTCAGGAGTACCACAGCAGCGCCAACAAGGAAGCGAGTTTTTCCACGGCGTTCAGTTCGCAACTCGGCTCTCCCTTGGGGGCAATTCTGACAGGACATCGAAATTCGCCAGCATATCGAAATCTTCGAGAACTTTCAGGTCGTCCTCTGGGGTGGTCTCATCTCTCCGCGTGAGCGTCGCGGGATTTGCCGGCGCCGACGGATTCTGGGCTTGCGCCGCGGGCGCCGATTCGTGCCCAGCTTCCGGACGACCTGCTTCCGGTGCAGGAGTGGTCTCTTGGGCGGCAGGCGTCTGGCGCGCCACAGGCTGCGGTGGCGGAGTGGATTGCCGCATCACCATCAACACCAGGACCAGGGCGGCAACAGCCGCAGCGGGCACCAGCCAGCGCGCCCACTGCATCGTCCCGAGAGCTTTCCTCCATCCACCTTCCCCTTCCACCGCCAGGGCGACGCGCACGCGCGTGTCGAACCAGGGTGAAGGCTCGGCAGGTTTCCACTCCTCGAGCACCGCGTCCAGCCGCGCGAATTCCTCGACCGCCTGTCGGCAGCGCGCGCACTCGGCCACGTGCGTGCGAGCAGCGGCTTCCTCTTGCGCATCGAGCATGCCATGCGCGAAGGCAAAAAGTTGTTCTCGTTCCATGCAGCTCATATTTGGCCTCCCCTGAGCAGAGGCTCGAGGCGAATCCGAAGGTTCTCGTATGCGCGGAAGAGCAGCGATTTCACGGCGCTCTCCGACACGCCCAGGATATTGCCAATCTGCCTGTAATCGACGCCCTGGTACTTGTGGAGAATCACCGCGGCGCGCTGATTCTCGGGCAATGACTCAACGGCCTGACGAATTGCCCGTTCCCGCTCGGAGAGCAACATCTCCTGTTCCACTGTGGGTCTTGAATCGGCCAATCGCTCAACCTGCGACGCGCCGTCCGACGAATCGCCGTCTCCCCCGGACACCGTCTGAACGCCCTTCCGCCCCCGCAGGGCGTTCAATGCCAGGTTGGTAGCGATGCGATAGAGCCAAGTCGTGAATTTCGCTTTCGGCCGGTAGCGGCGCCGCGCCTGGTAGACGCGCAGAAACGCTTCCTGCGCCAAATCTTCCGCCAAAGCCTGGTCACGAACCATGCGCGCGAAGAAGCCCACCAGAGGCTTGCGGTGGCGATCGAGCAACACGTCGAAAGACTCCGCGTCACCCTGACGGACCCGCAGCATCAATTCCAGGTCATGGTCGATGGCCATCGTCGCCACATTGTATATAACACCGGGCAGAAGAAATAGTTGCGGGCAGAGATGAGGGACTGGAGATTCAAATCTTGGAGTGAGGGATCACCTACGCAGAACGGCAGCATTCCACCGTGCGCCCGCCACGGACGTGAGAGCATAGAGCGGATACAGTTCCGCGAAGATCTTCTCCACTTGCCGCGCGAAGGCTGACGTCGCCAGGCTTTTGGTGTCGGCCTCGAAGACCCTCCGGACGATCCAAGCTTCCATGCTGAGCCAGTCCTCGTCCTCCTTGGGCAATCCGGGGTGCAGCGTCCACTCGCCTTTTTCCTGGCGATGCCAGTACGTTTCGTAGCGCCGCGGCTTGACGACTCGCTCGACCAGGCGGAGGACCGCGGCACGCTCCTTCTCGAAACGCGGGCGGAAGACTGTCTCCAGGACTCCCTTCGGCCCCTTTCCCCAAGTCGCGTAAATGGAGAATCCCACGGTCACGCAATCGACACTGAGGCCGACATAAAGCCGGCCGTCGGCTGCTCTTTTGCGACGACGGTCGAAGAAGTATACGTAGTAGTTCGATTTGTAGGGGATTTTGTCCTTGCTGAAGCGGATGTCGCGATTGATGCGGGAGAAATTTCCGTTGGTTTTGCCGGACGTTTCGAAATCCGGATTGAGCCGCAGCAAGGCGGGCTCGAGGGTAACCAATAGTGCGCGGAAGACTCCTTGCACGTGCGCCTCGTAGCGAGCGCGGTGGGCGTCAAACCATGCCTTATTGTTGTTCCGAGCCAGTTCCCTGAAGAAAGTGAAGGAATCAGGAGTGAAGCCGCTGAACGTATTCTCCATTAAGGCGCCTCGATGATTCGATATTCGGCCTCGCGCAACCCTGCATTATAGGACAGAACGTCGCTGCCCGTACCGCCCCAATTGGCCGCGCCGCCTCAAGTAACACCGAGAGTCAGGTCGGGCAGGCGAGGGAACGCCTTGCCAAGTGCGCTCTGTGCTAGTCAGGGTTAATCGAGGACAGAGAAAAATAGCGCCAAGGTCATGCGCTGAATCTCGCATCGCGCGGTTAGCAAACCACCTCAGAGCCGCCTGGAGGTGCGGGCCAAACCGGCAACTTCTGCCAACTTGTTGACACACCTCAACTTACTACCCTCAGGCGAGTGCCGACCGTCAGGGCGCGAAGCAGCCGAAAAAGGTGACTCTGGCAGGATGATTGCGGCAAACCTCAAAAGGGAGAGTTGTGTTTCGCTGTATTCAGGAGGGAGCTATGAGCATCCCCCGACGTATTCGCGATTACCTTGACTCCCAGAAAGTCCCCTACGAATGGCTACCCCATCCGCAAGCCTTCACCGCACAGGAAGTTGCCCACTCGCTGCACGTTTCAGGCAAGCGACTGGCCAAGGTTGTGGTGTTGGACGCCGATGGGCGACTGGTGATGGCCGTACTGCCGGCATCGCACCGCCTGAACCTTCCGGAGTTGAAGGCGGAGGTCTCGGCGCAACGCCTCGAGATGCTGCCCGAGAGCGAGCTGGTCAAGATCTTCCCGGACTGCGATCTGGGCGCGATCCCTCCCTTTGGAAATCTCTACGGGATCGATGTGTACGTGGATCGTGCCGTCGTCAAGGCCGGAGAGATCGTGTTCACAGCCGGGACACACGTGGACGCCGCGCGGATGGAATACTCCGACTATGCGGCGCTCGTGCAGCCCTCCGAGGGGCTTTTCTCGGAACTCTGGGCATCCAAGGCGGCCTGATCAGCCGCCTCGTGCCCCGACTCTTCCGCCCGGTTTGACCGGCCCTGGCCGCGCGAGGGTGAGGCGTGCCCGGGGAATTCTGAATACCTTGATCTGCCTAGGAGGCAAACGATGGCTAAGCTTTACGAAAAACTGGTAAGTCAGATCCCGGGCCTCCGGGATGAAGTTCGTGCTTTGGTAAAAGAACACGGCGACAAAGTCATTTCGGAAGTGACCGTAGCCCAGGCTTTCGGCGGGATGCGAGGCGTCAAAGGGATGATCTGCGATACCTCGGTGGTAGATCCCGGCACGGGGCTTGTTATCCGCAATATTCCCATCGGTACGCTCGCCAGCCGGCTCCCGGAAGAAATCTTCTACCTGCTCGTGACCGGCGAACTCCCTGACGCCGACGCGCTTGCGGACCTGCAGGGAGACCTGCGCCAGCGCGCCGAAGTACCGCCCTACGTCTGGGCGGTGCTGAAAGCGATGCCGGAAGACTCGCACCCCATGACCATGTTCAACACCGCCATCCTGGTGATGGAGCGCGACTCGGTGTTCCGCCGCCGCTACGCGGAAGGGATGCGGAAAGAGGAGTACTGGGAGGCGGCGCTGGAAGATTCACTCCAGTTGATTGCCAAACTGCCCGCCGTGGCCGCCGGCATCTACCGGCTGCGCACGAAGAAGGGCGAACCCCTTCCTTCCAATCCCAAGCTCGATTGGGGCGCCGATTATGCCTACATGCTGGGGATCCCGGATCCCAACGGCGAGTTCGCCAACCTGATGCGGCTTTACATGACTCTGCACTCCGACCACGAGGGCGGCAACGTGAGCGCCTTCAGCTGTCACACGGTGGGCTCGGCGCTCTCGGATCCTTACTACGCCGTCTCGGCGGGCATGAACGGTTTGGCGGGCCCGCTGCACGGCCTGGCGAATCAGGAGTGTCTGCACTTCGTCCTTGACCTGCGAAAGAAGTACAACGGCGTGCCCAGCGACGAACAGCTCCGCCAGTACGCCTGGGATACCCTCAAAGGCGGCCACGTTATCCCCGGCTACGGTCACGCCGTGCTGCGCATCACGGATCCGCGCTATACGGCTTTCCATGAATTCGGGGCGCGGGTCTGCGCCGGTGACGAGGTCTTCAGAATCGTCGACGCCATCTTCCGCATCGTGCCCGGCGTCCTGAGAGAACAGGGCAAGGCCAAGGACCCGTGGCCCAATGTGGATGCCATCTCCGGCTCGCTGCTCTATCACTTCGGTTTGACCGAATTCGACTACTACACGGTGCTCTTCGGTGTCTCAAGGGCCCTGGGCATGTGCGCACAGTTGATCATCAACCGCGCCCTGGGTACCGCGATCACTCGTCCGAAGTCGGTGAGCACGCAGTGGATCAAGTCCACGGTCAACACGGAACGCCGCGCGGCTTAAGCACGCGATTGATGTCGGCCGCCGGGCCTCGCCGGCCCGGCGGCCCACGACGAAGACACACGTAGGAGAATTCTATGGGGCCCATGTGCACGGAGTGTCCGGTTCTAAAAGGAATCCTTTTTCGCGGGCTGACGGATGAACAGATCTCACGCCTGGGATGCGTTTTTCGACCGGCCCGTTACCGGCGCAGCCAGATCCTCTACTTCGAAGGCGGGACCGCTCAGCACGTCTTCGCCTTGCATGCGGGGCTGGTCAAAGTCGTGAAGTCACTCGAGAACGGGAAGGATCGTATTACTCGTGTGCTTTTCCCGGGCGAACTGTTCGGCCTCGAGGCACTCACCGAAACAACCTACCCCCTCACGGCGGTGACGCTCCGTGACAGCGAGATCTGTGCGTCGTCGCGTGAAGAGTTTTTGGACTTCCTGCGCGCCAACCCGGATATCGCCCTCGGCATGGTGCGCTTCCTGGTCACGGAAGTGACGCGCGTGAGGACGCAGGTCACCGACATGAGCTTCAAAGACGCACGCATGAAGGTGGCGACGCTGCTGCTCTCGCTCGTGACCTCGGAGGCTCCGTCTCCCTCGAAGTCCTATTCCCTGGTGCTTCCTTTCTCGCGCCAGGAAATCAGCGAAATCCTTGAACTCTCTCCTGAAACGGTCAGCCGGACGCTGAGCGTATTCCGCCGCGAACAGGTGCTCGACGCGCGCGGACGCCGATTGAATATTCAGGACCTCCCCAAACTGGAAGCTGCGGCACAACGTTGAGCTTCCGCTTCCTCGGGTTGCTCTCCTTCTCATCTGTCATGCGGTGCCTTCTCGTCCCGGTTAGCCGTCTCGTTTCCGCGGGCAAAATGTCCTAAGCGAAAGCTGTTAGACCGACCTGACGGGGCTTTAGTCCCATGGGAATAATGAACTAGCAGGCTGGTGATTGACGTACGTCAACTGGAGTTGTGCTGTCTCTCATCGACAGTCTCCAAGGCGTTCACTAAGCTCCCGGTTGAACGTCGGGTGTTGGGTCTGGAAACTCAGGGAGCAGACAGGAAAAGCATCCCAGACCGATCAGACGAAAGCAAGCTGCCCGGATTCCTCGCGGACAACTCGTCCAATCGGCATCAAGGTTCACGATGAGGTTTCCCAGACTCACAGTGGCAGCTTCTGCTGGTTCGCTTCTCGCCTTTGCCGCGGTTATCTTCTCGGCAACGCTTCGAACCCATCGGCAAGAGACTGGGGACGTGAAAGGCGCGGCTGCACCAAGCCAACATGCGTCGACTGCACATCTCCGTTCACAAGCACTCAAAAACACTTCCATCGTCTTTGTCGAGGCCCCCGTCATCGCTGCGGGCGATCTGCGCACACGTTTTCCCAAGGGTAGCCGGCTGGTCCGCCTGAAGTCCGGCGCGAGTGGGGACGTCGTCAACCTCACACCTGATTTCTCCGCCGCCGCCGGTCCGCAAGTGTCTTTTGACGGCCAGCGGATCCTCTTCGCCGGGCGCAGATCGTCGGAGGATCGCTGGCAAATCTGGGAAATAGAAGCCGACGGCTCCGGCCAGCGCCAGATCACGCATTCGGACACGGATTGTCTGCGGCCGGCGTATCTGGCGAGAGACGGAATCGTTTACACGGTCGTCACGAACCAAGACGGCGCGGACAACTCCCAAGTCCATGTTGTCAACATGGACGGTTCGGAAGATCACGCCATCACTTTCGGCCCGGGGAATTTCCAGCTTGAGACAGTTCTGAAGGACGGCCGGGTTCTGGTCTCCGCCGCCTCGCCGCTCGTGGCGGGAGTGAAAGGATCGACAGAGCTCTATACTTTGCGCCACGACGGCAGCGGGCTCGCTTCCTATCGTTGCGAGCACCAACAGCCCGCAGTCCGCGCGCAGGCGGCGGAACTGGATGACGGGTCGCTGGTGTTCATCAAGAACACCGGCAAGCAGGAGAAAGCGGGCGGTGAATTGGCCATGATCCGCCCCGGCGCTCTGCACAACTCCACGCTCAGCCCGTTGTCTCCAGTCGCCTGGTCTCCCGCCAAGCTCGCCGGGGAAAGGCTGCTCGTGGCGCGCAAGAACCCGCGAGCCCCGGCGTCCCCGGAGAAATTCTCGCTCTACACCTACGACGCCGCGCGCGGCGCGTTCGGCAGTCTGGTTTACGAGGATTCGAAGCTGTCGAGTGTGGAGGCGGTGCCCGTCACGGCCCACGCCCGCCCGCGGTGGTACTGGAGCACGCTCAAGCCGGAGAGCAAGGAGGGTTACTTCATCTGCCTGGACAGCTACCACAGTGTCGACGTCCCGGGCGGACGGCTCACCGCGAAGATCGCCCGCGTGCGCGTTCTAATGTACGAGGACGCAGCCGCTCAGGAGCGCGTCCTGGGTGAAGCGCCCGTCGAATCCGACGGCTCCTTCTTCCTTGCCGTGCCCGCCGACCGGCCCGTGCGATTTGAACTGCTTGACCCCGCCGGCAAGGTCATCCGTGCCCAAAAGAGCTGGATTTGGTCTCGCCCGGGCGAAGAACACGGCTGCGTGGGCTGCCACGAAGACAAATCGGTTGCCCCGACCAACCGCTGGCCGCTGACCTTGCGGAGGTTCGATACCCCGACGCGGCTCGGCGTAGAAGCGCAAACCGCGGCGGCGCATTGAATTGAGATGACGATGCCAAAGCGTTTGAAACAGATTTCGATTGCACTTGCGGCTGGAACGCTGCTGATCGCGGGCCTGAGGCTGGCCGGAAAGAGTCCCGCGCAGCCCCAAGCGCCCGGCGCGTCGCCGACCTTCGTGGAGGTGACCGACAAGGCCGGGGTCAATTTCCCTCACTCCTTTGGCGAGAAGAAGCTCAGCTCGATCATGGAAGCGACCGGGTCGGGTTGCGCGTGGTTCGACTACAACAACGACGGTCGGCTCGATCTTTACGCGCTCTCCGGCCGCTACATGGAGGGCGTCACCAAGTTCTCGAGGCCCGATGGCGTGGATGCCACAAACCACCTCTACCGCAACAATGGCGACGGAACCTTCACCGACGTCACGATGCAGGCGGGAGTGCCCGGCAAGGATTTCGGCATGGGGGTCACCGTCGGGGACTACGACAACGACGGTTACGAGGATATCTTCATCACTAACTATCGTTCGTCGATCCTCTATCACAACAATGGCAACGGGACGTTCACCGATGTGACGGCCAAGGCAGGCGTTGAGAATCCGCACTTCGGCACGGGCACAGCCTGGTTTGACTACGACCGCGACGGGAAGCTCGATCTCTACGTGGGCAACTATCTGCAGTTCGACGCCGACATGAAGAGGCGCTATTTCACCGCCGATGCCTTCCCCGGGCCGCTCGATTACGAGGGCACGGCCGACCGGCTCTTTCACAACAACGGCGATGGGACCTTTACCGATGTATCCCACGCGGCGGGCATCGACAACCCCGCCGGCCGCGCCATGGGCCTGACCGTCGGCGACTTCGACAACGACGGCTGGCCGGACGTGTACATCGCCAATGACACCATGGCGAGCTACCTCTATCACAACAACCATGACGGGACATTCAAGAACGTTGCGGACGACGTCAACACCGCCTTCGGAGCCAACGGCGAAGCCACCTCAGCCATGAATCCCATCTTCGGCGACTACGACAATGACGGCTGGCAGGACCTGTTCGTCTCCGACATGCGCTACCACCGCTTGTTTCACAACCCCGGGAAGGGGCCCTTCTGGCTCGACACGACCGTCGAAACGGGCGTGGCTTCGGTTTCCGGTCAATACGTGGCCTGGGGCGACGGGTTCTTTGATTTCGACAACGACGGCTGGAAGGACCTCTACGTCGTCAACGGCGGCCTTCACTGGCTGGTCCCGATGGAGGACTCGCTGTTGCGCAATAACGGTGACTCAACGTTTACGGACGTCTCCTCGAAGGCGGGCGACTATTTCAAATTCAAGAAGGTCGGTCGCGGCGCCTGCTTCGCCGACTACGACAACGACGGCTCCATCGACGGCTTCATCGTCGTTCTGGGCGGCAAAGGAATCCTGCTGCACAACAATCCTCCGGCGGCTGGGGAGCAAAATCACTGGCTGACGATCAAACTGGAGGGTACTCAGAGCAACCGTGATGGTTTTGGGGCGCACCTCGAGGCCGTGGCCGGCGATCTGCGCCAGTCCGTCGACGCGGCTTCGGAAGACGGATACCTCTCGCAGGGCGATCCGCGGCCGCATTTTGGCCTCGGGCGGCACGCGCAAGTGGACCAGCTCACGATTCGCTGGCCGAGTGGAATGGTGCAGACGCTCGAAAACGTCAAGGCCGACCAGATCCTGACGGTGAAAGAACCGGCGGAGACGGCTTCTGCTGTAACGAGCACGAGGAAAAGCAATTGATGAGGACGCGTCACCTGTCAAACGCTCCCCAGCTCTCTCGGACTTTGGTTACGGCCGCGCTGCTCGCCCTCGCGCTCGGCGCCGCCTGGAGGTTCTCCGCGCCAGACGTGGCCGTGGCCCAAACCTCACCGCCGTCTTCCGCGGAGCCACGTTACTTGACGCCCGCCGACCTCCGGATCTCCCCGGATGGCCGGCGCCTCTACATCGTCTGCGAGGGTAACGACTCCGTGCTCGCTGTGGACACGCGGACCGCCCGCGTCGTCGCGCGCGTTCAGGTCGGGTCCAAACCGCAGGGACTCGCCATCTCGCTGGATGGCAAGACGCTCTACGTCTCGAACGAATGGAGCGATACGGTCAGTGAGATTGACGCCGCAACGTTCCAAGTCAAGCGCACACTCAAAACCGGTTGGGGCCCGGTCGGCTTAGCGACCGATGCGGCGGGAAAAATCTTGTACGTCGCCGACGGCATCTCCAACAGCGTTTCGGTCATCGACTTGGCCACGGGAAAAGAATTGAAGCGGCTGGCGGCGTTCCGCTCCCCGCATTATGTTGCGGCCTCGCGCGACGGCCGGCGGATGTACGTTTCCAACCTGCTCCCGCACCTGGGGCCTTACGATCAGCCGCCCGTTTCTGAGCTGACCGTCATCGCCACGTCCGACCAGACGGTGACAGAGCGAATCCTGATTCCCGGCGTGATTGAGCTCCGGCACATCGCCGAAGCCCCCGCGGCACAGGGCAGTTATCTGCTCATCCCCTTCCTGCGGCCCAAGAACCTCGACCCGCTGATCCGCGTCGAGCAGGGCTGGGTGGTAACGCACGGTATGGCCGTGGTTCGACCGGTGCGCGGCCGAGTGCCGTTCAGCACGCGTTCGAGTGTTGCGCAGGTTCTGCTCGACGACATCGACGCCTACTTTGCCGACGGCTTCGGCGCCGCTGTCACTCCCAATGGCCGGCTGGCCCTGGTGGCGGCCTCGGGCGCAAACCTTGTCTCGGTCATCGACACCGCGCGGCTCAACCAACTCCTTCGCCAGGCGCCCGCCGATGGCCTGCCGAACCGGCTGGATTCGGCCCGCAAGTTCGTTGTCCGCCGGCTGCCGACGGGCGACGATCCACGCGCGATTGCGGTCTCGCCCGACGGAACTCGCGCTTATATCGCCAATCGCCTCGCGGACAGCGTCACGGTCGTCGACCTCGCCCGAGTCAAGGTGGCGAGCACGATTGACCTCGGCGGCCCGAAAGAAATCTCCTTGCTGCGCCACGGCGAGCAACTCTTCCACGACGCGAGTTATTGCCTGCAAGGGCAGTTCGCCTGCGCCACGTGCCATCCCGCGGACCACGTCGATGGCCTGGCCTGGAATCTCGAGACGCCTCAGCTCGGGCGCGATCGCGTGGACAACCGCACGCTGCGTGGCATCGCCGAGACGGCCCCCTATAAATGGAACGGCCACAACCCCGACCTGATCACGCAGTGCGGCCCGCGCATCGCCAAGTTCCTGTTCCGGTCCGAAGGTTTCAATACCGAGGAGCTGCGCAGCCTGGTGACGTTCCTTCGCTCGATCCCGCTGCCTCCCAATCGCCACCTCGCGAAGGACGGCGAACTGACCGACGCTGAGTGGCGCGGCCGGCAGATCTTCTATCGAAAATACGCCAACGACGGCAAACCCATCCCGGTGCAGAATCAGTGCGCCACCTGCCATCCGGCGGACACGCACTACACTGACCGCATCAGCGCCGATGTGGGCTCGGCCGACAAATACGACACCTCGGGCATGTTCGACGTCCCGCAGCTCGATAGGGTATACGAAAGCGCGCCGTACCTGCACAACGGGGAGGCCTTGACGCTCGAGGAGATCTGGACGGTCTACAACAACCACGACACGCACGGCGTGACGTCCGACATGCGCAAGGAACAATTGAACGATCTGATCCAGTACCTGAAGACGCTGTGACGATTTTGGATCTTGGATTTTCGATCTTCGAGCGAAAACGATGATGCCTACCACGAAAAGACCCGCCCTTTTGATAGCAGTCACCCTGCTGGCTGCGCCGGCGCTTGTGGCCGCCGAACGGCGGTCAGAGACCGCCGCGACAGCCAATCCTCCGCTCATCACGCGCTGGGAGAACTTCACCACGGCCAACGGCATGCCGGACGACAAGGTCTTCTGCGTCACGGCGGACGGCAATCGCATCTGGGCCGGAACCGAGGACGGCCTCGTGCTGATCGAAGACGGTAAAGTCCAGCGCGTCTACAAGCCGGAAGATGGTTTAGTCCACCAAGTGGTGATGGGCATCGCCGTGGATAAGAAGACCGGCGACCTGTGGATTGGAACCTTCGGTGGGCTCAGCCGCTTCTCCGGAGGCCAGTTCACAAACTACACGAACCTGACCAGCGGCTTACTGAACGACATCATTTACGGCGTGGCGGTACAGGACAATTGGGT
>Ga0316628_100002685_pt1 | contig 13323 bp, 15 predicted proteins | sample OWC_Aug_M2_C1_D5_FD_207648 | JGI IMG/M metagenome (GOLD analysis project Ga0316628, IMG submission 207648) | Wetland soil microbial communities from Old Woman Creek delta, Ohio, United States - OWC_Aug_M2_C1_D5_C | ecosystem: Environmental > Terrestrial > Soil > Wetlands | place: USA: Ohio... | reverse complement strand
TCCTCGGCGGCGGCGCCGCCGTAATAGCTCGTGATATAGCCGACCTGGCCGACCGGCGGGCCGGAATCCGAGCAGCCGGCAAGCACCGCCAGCGCCAGCAAAAATGGGGCGCATTGACGTGCCTTAAACGGTCTCCTACCTATGCTGGATGGCGACGGAGCTGTGAACTTGGCGCAACGCAAACTTCTAGTCCTTGTCCTGAGCATTCTGCTCGTCACCGGCGGCTCGCTTCCGAACGCGCGGACCGCATTCGCACGCGAGTTCGGCTTTATCCGTGACGCGGAGATTGAAACTACCATCCGCGCCTATGCCACGCCAATCCTGAACGCCGCCGGGATCGATCCGGAGGTGTTCAATGTCCACCTCGTCAACAGTTCGGTGCTGAACGCGTTCGTCGCGGGCGGCCAGCGGCTGTTTGTCACGACCGGCCTTTTGCGGCGCAGCGAAAACGCCGGGCAGGTGGTCGGCGTGATCGCGCACGAAGCCGGCCACATCGCCGGCGGCCATCTCGCCCGGATGGAGGACGAGATGGAGAAGCTCGGCACGCTGGCGATCATCAGCCAGCTTCTCGGCGTGGCGGCGGGTGCAGCGTCGGGCAATGCCGGGGCGGGGGCGGCGATCGGCCTCGGCGGCGCGCAGGTCGCCGAGCGAACCTTCCTGCATTACTCGCGCACCCAGGAATCCTCGGCCGACCAGGCGGGCGTCTCGTTCCTCGACAGTGCCGGCTTGTCGTCGCGCGGAATGCTGCAGTTTCTCGAGATCCTGTCCGGACAGGATGCCCTCATCTCCTCACGGCAGGACCCCTATCTGCTGACCCATCCGCTGACGCGCGACCGCGTCGCGTTCGTCGAACACCATGTCGAAGGGTCCAAGCTTGCAAACAAGCCGATGCCACCCGGATTCGAGGAGATGCATCGCCGGATGGTCGCGAAGCTGGATGGATTCCTCGATCCGCCGGAAGCCGTGTTGCGCAAATATGGCGAAAACGACCGGTCGGTCGCGGCCCGCTACGCACGGGCCGTTGCCTATTACCGCATCCCCGACCTCGACCGCGCCCTGCCGCTGATCGACGGCCTGATCGCCGAAGAACCCAGGAACGCCTACTTCGCCGAACTCAAGGGCCAGATGCTGTTCGAAAACGGCAAGTTGGCGGACGCGGAGCCGAACTACCGTCGAGCTGTCGAGCTGTTGCCCAACGTGCCGCTTTTGCGCACCGAACTGGCCCACGTGCAGATCGAGATGAACCGTCCCGAACTGCTCGATTCCACGATTGCCGGCCTCAACGAGGCGCTGCGCGTCGACCGTTTCGATTCGCTCGCATGGCGGCTCGCCGCGACCGCCTACGGCCGCAAGGGCGACATGGGGCTATCGAACTGGGCGCTGGCCGAACACAACATCCTGATCGGTCAGCCGCGCGCCGCCAGGGCGCTCGCCGAACGCGCCATGAAGCAGCTGAAGCCGGGCTCACCGGCGTGGCTGCGCGCGCAAGATATCGTCACCCAGCCGCTGCCGCGGAACGGCCGGCGGTGACAACGTCGAATTTCACGTTTTGGTGAGACCCCCAAGTCCACTCTGAGGTGGCTTGCGGTCGACGGGCCGGATCGCGATCATAGACGCGGATACCGGCGAACGACATGACGGAGCGGCGGAACATGATCCGAATACGAATGATCGCCCTGGCGGCCCTTGCCGCGACGATCGGTTTCGGGATCGCCGCCCGAGCCGCCGATCCCGCGCCCCCCGCGCTCGACCGCCCGCAGATCGAGCGCATCGTGCGCGATTATCTGCGCGAGCACCCCGAGGTGATCCTCGAAGCAGTCGATGCGTTCAAGAAGAAGCAGGAAGAGGCCGAACTCACCGACATCAAGAAGGCGATGGCCGCACGGCGCGCCGAGATCGTGAGCGACCCCAGCTCGCCGGTCGGCGGCAACGTCAAGGGCGACGTCACGCTGGTCGAGTTCTTCGACTACCAATGCGGCGTGTGCAAGAGCGTTCACGGGATGGTCGCCGACATGGTCAAGAGCGACGGCCGCATTCGTCGCGTCTACAAGGATTGGCCGATTCTCGGGCCGGAGTCGATGTTCGCGGCGCGCGCGGCGCTGGCTTCGCGCAAGCAGGACAAGTACGTGGCTTTTCACGACGCGCTGATGGAAGCGAAAGCTCCGCTCTCCGATCAGACCGTGTTCGCTACCGCAAAGACCGTTGGAATCGACATCGCCCGACTCAAGCGCGACATGAATGACCCGGAGATCGCCGCGATCCTGCAGCGCAATTTCGCGCTCGCCGATGCGCTGCACATCAACGGGACGCCCTCCTTCGTAATCGGCAACGTCCTGGTCCGCGGCGCGCGCGACCTGGATTCGATGCGCGATCTGGTGGCGCGGGCACGGAAGCCGGGCTAGCCCCGGTCAGGCGATCGTCGCCGCTTCCGGCTGTTTCGACGGCTGGGCGCGATCGAAGGCGTCGAGCTTCATACACTCGGCGAAGACGCGCATCAGCGTCGGATAGCCGCCGAGCGGGCAATCGTAGCGCTGGGCGTTGAACACCTGCGGCACCAGGCAGATATCCGCAAGCCCGGGCGCATCGCCGTGGCAGAAGCGGCCGGTGGCACGGCTTCCCGCCAGCAGCGCCTCGAAGGCGGCGAAACCCTCGGCCACCCAGTGCTGGTACCAGCGCTTTTCCGCCGCATCGTCCGCCTTCAGTTCGCGCTTGAGGTAGGTCAGCACAACAAGGTTGTTGAGCGGATGGATGTCGCACGCGATCAGGTTGGCAAGCGCCCGGACCCGCGCCCGGCCGAGGGGATCGGCCGGCAGCAGCGGCGGGTAGGGATGCGTCTCGTCCAGGTACTCGATGATCGCGAGCGACTGGATCAGCACCGCTTCGCCGATATCCAGGGCCGGCACGCGGCCCTGCGGATTGACGCTCTTGTAGCGCGCCCCCGACTGGTCGCCGGTACGCAGGTTGATCACTTCGGCGTCCGTTGACAGCCCTTTGAGATTGAGTGCGATGCGAACGCGAAAGGCGGCCGAGGAGCGGAAATAGCCGTAGAGCTTCATGAGTCCCCCGATCCCGGTTCCGTACGGCGACGGCACGGTCGGGCGACATGTCCGACAAGCCGGCCGATACCGTCCGGATCACGGTTCAGATGTAGTATTCCTTCAGCGGCGGAAAGCCGTTGAAGCCGACCGAGCAATAGGTCGTCGTATAGGCGCCGGCGCTCAATATCTCGATCTTGTCGCCGACCTTGAGATCGATCGGCAGCTCGTATCCGGCCTTGTCGTACAGCACGTCGACCTCGTCGCAGGTCGGCCCCGCCAGCACGACCGGACCGGTCGGCCCGCCGTTGTACGGCGTCCGGATGCGATACTGGATCGCTTCGCCCATCACTTCGGCCAGCCCGCCGAACTTGCCGATGTCGAGATAGACCCAGCGGCGCGTGTCCCCGAAGTGCTTTTTGGCGATCAACACCACCTCGGCCTGAATCACGCCGGCATCGCCCGGCAGGTACCGCCCCGGCTCGGCGATCATGGTCGGCAGGCGATTGCCGAAGTAACGGGTCATGCCCTCCATGATCGCCTGGCTGTGCCGCTCGACCGCGGGAATCGCCGAGCGATAGCGCGCCGGAAACCCGCCGCCGAGGTTGATCATCTTGAGCTCGATGCCCTTTCCGGCAAGCTCTTGAAAGATGCCCGAGGCTTTTTTCAGGGCGACGTCCCACTGACCGAGATCGCGCTGTTGCGATCCGACGTGGAACGATACACCGTGCGGCACAAGGCCCTTGTCCCGCGCACGCTCGAGCAGCTCGATCGCCATCGCCGGCTCGCAGCCGAATTTCTGCGACAGCGGCCAGTCGGCGCCGGCGCCGGTCATCAGAAAGCGGCAGTACACGCGGGCGCCGGGCGCGGCGACGGCGAGCTTTTCGAGCTCGGCCTCGCTGTCGAGCGCAAACATCCGGACACCGAGTGCGTAGGCGCGGGCGATGTGCGCTTGCTTCTTGATCGTGCTGCCGAACGAGATCTGTTCCGGCTTCGCCCCGAATTTCAGGCAGCGTTCGATTTCGTAAATGCTTGCCGTATCGAACGACGAGCCGAGCCGGGCGAGCAGTGTGATGATCTCCGGCGCCGGATTGGCCTTGATCGCGTAATAGATCTGGGCGAGCGGCAGCGCCTCGCGGAGCCGCCGAAAGTTGTCGGCGACCACGTCGAGGTCGACGACGAGGCACGGCGTTTCCGGCCGCTTGTCGGCGAGAAACCGAAAGATCTTGTCGGTCATGGGCTTCGGGGCACTCCGCAGCGGCAACACGGGATCGAAGCGCGTAAGGCATCGGCTTTTACACGGAGTCGCGCAACCGAGAAAGGGGGAATGACTCCCGGAAATCAAAAAGGCGCAGCCTGCGCCGCGCCTCCCATTGGTGCCAGACCTGAGCTGGCCGATTCTACATCTTGCCGGAGAGCATACGCAGAGCGACCATCGCGCCAATACCGACAACGACGATGATGCTGAAGATGGCGATCAGCAGCCCATTCGACTTCGGCGCCTTCTTCGGGGCCGGCGCTTTTCCGGGCCGGCGCGTTCCCGTGGCGCCCTTCGGCGCCGCTTTGGCCCCCTTGGCCGCGACCTGCTGCTTCTTCTGCTCGATCGGAGCAGCGTTGTCGACGCTGGTTCCCTTGTAGATCGTTCGCACAGCGGTCTGCTGCGTCTTCTCGTCGAACGTCTCCTCGACCACGCGCACGCCGACGTATCGCTTGCTTCCCTCCATGCGCTGGGCTTCGAAGACGGCAAGATCGCGATCGTCGAAGACCGAATCGATCTTCCACTTGCCGCCCTGGAAGGTATGGATCTCGAATGCTCTCATGCGGTGCTCCAAGGGGCCGGCCGCTCGCGGCCGCGCCTATCCTTCCCCCGGAACTTCACGGCAATTCGCCGCACCCAACAGTCCGCTGATCGTCGTGCCGTCGTCGCTCATCGGCAGCAGGATGCTGCGATAGAGCACGCGTGTGTTCCCTTCCCGCATGAATTCCCCGCCGCGCGAGATCGGCACGCCTTTGGCGATCACCGCCTGCACGTACGAGACGGCGTGGCTCACCAGCGTGTCCCGCGGCGCCGCCGACAGCTTGACCCCAGTGAGCGGCATTTCCGCAAATCCCACGAGCCCGTCGCCGACGTGCCGGAACACCGGATCCGCCTCGTGGCCGACCACTTCGATGACAAATGCCCATTGCCACATGTCGGGAATCGACGCGGGGTCGACATCGGCGAACGACGGGTAGGCCCGATCGCCGCACAGGTCGCGCCAATATGACAGCAGGCGCAATACGAGGCGGCGCTCGAGCCCCTTGGGCAGCGCGTCGGTCACCTCGATCTTTTCGGTCTCGGCCGGTAGCCGTTCCATCCTGAAATCCGCACGCTTTGAGTTCCGGGAAATCCGGTAATCGAACTAAATCTACGGGAATTGGGTTAAATTCCCGTAAATACGTTCTTTTTCAAAGCGTTGAAACGGCGCGCGACGATGCGCGCGGACGGCCGACGACGCTAGATGATGCCGGCGATCTCGCGGATTGCGATGATCGCGGCAATGCCGACGAGAACGATCCCCGAGGCGATGGCGACCAGGACGAAGAGATTGGCCCGCTTGCGTGGCTGCGCCGCTTGACGCGGGCCGACATAGCGTCGGCCCGGTTCCTCGCTGCTGGCGGCCGGGCCCGCCCGTTGTGGCCGTTCGCGGCGGTCGACGTTCGGACCGGCGGCGGTCTTGGCCAATCGCGAGAAGATGACCTTGCAGTCCGCTCTGTTGGTGTCGTCGTTGAAAGTCTCTTCGAGAACGCGAACGCCCGAATAGCGCCCCGATACGCCGATGCGCTCGGCCTCGGACAGCACGAGATCCCGGTCGTTGAAGTAGGAATCGAACTCCCAACGACCGTTGTGATAAACTTGAATCTCGAAAGCCTGCATTGCCTGCGGCCTGTCTCCGATCGGGCTGTAACCCGGCCCCCCGGGCTTCTGCGCGGGCACGGACCTCGTCCAAACGGACACCGGGCGATTCGTACCCCTTCGCAGACCCCCAAACATAGAAATGGCGCAGTTAACAAACCGTGAACTGCGCGAGGATCGCCGGACCCGAACAACTGGCCGCCCGGACCGCCTCGGACACCGGCCGGCACAGGCGGATTGCGCCGAACCCGGCCACTGTTGTAACCCTTAGCCACACCCGAGGTGGCAAGCGATCGAAATCGTGCCCAATCCCGACCGGATACTGATCCTCAACGGCCCCAATCTGAACCTGCTGGGCACCCGCGAGCCTGATATCTACGGCCGTCGCACCCTTGCCGAGATCGGCGCCGCATGCGCGGAGCGCGCCCGCGCGCTCGGGCTGACGATCGAGATGCGTCAAAGCAACGGCGAAGGCGAGATCGTCGGCTGGATCCAGGAAGCCCCCGGCCGGTTCGCCGGCATCATCATCAATCCCGCGGCTTATACCCACACTTCGGTCGCGATCCCCGACGCGCTGCGCTTCACCGGCCTGCCGGTGATCGAGGTGCATCTGTCGAACATCTTCACACGCGAACCGTATCGCCACCATTCGTACGTTTCGCCAGCCGCCGCCGGCGTGATCTGCGGCCTCGGCGGCGAAGGCTACGTGCTGGCGGTCGAGGCGATGGCCGGCTTGATCAAACAAGGAAAGAAGAGCTGATGGCGAAGCTCGGCGTGGACGTCCAGCTGGTGCGCAAGCTCGCCGCCTTGCTCGAGGAGACCGGCTTGGTCGAGCTCGAGGTCAAGAGCGGCGACCAGTCAATTCGCCTCGCCCGGGCCGGTGCCTCGCCGCCCGTGGTCGCAGCGGAACCGGCTCAGCCAGCACCGGCGCCAGCGGCGACCGCCGCAGCGGGCCCAAATCCCAACGCCGTGACGGCACCCATGGTCGGCGTCGTCTATCTCTCGCCGGAGCCCGGCGCACCGCCGTTCGTCAAGCCCGGCGATGCGGTGACCGAGGGCCAGACCATCCTGCTGATCGAGGCGATGAAGACCTTCAATCCGGTGCGGGCGCCGCGGGCAGGACGCGTCGTGCGCATCCTGGTCGCGGACAAGACACCGGTGGAGTACGGTGAGGAGCTGGTGATCATCGAATAGACGCGGCCACCTGATGTTCGAAAAAATCCTGATCGCGAATCGGGGCGAGATCGCGCTTCGCATTCACCGTGCCTGCCGCGAGATGGGCATTCACACCGTCGCCGTGCATTCGACGGCGGACGCTGACGCGATGCACGTGCGCCTGGCCGACGAGAGCGTGTGCATCGGTCCGCCGGCGGCGCGCGAATCCTATCTCAACATTCCGGCGATCATCACCGCGGCGACGGTGACGAACGCCGATGCGATTCACCCCGGCTACGGCTTTCTGTCGGAAAATGCCAAGTTCGCCTCGATCGTCGAGGAGCACGGCATCGCGTTCATCGGTCCTACGTCGGAGCATATCCGGCTGATGGGGGACAAGATCGCTTCCAAGGTGCGCATGAAAGAGCTCGGGGTGCAGACGGTGCCCGGCTCCGATGGCGCGGTCGGCGACGCTGCGGCAGCGCAGAAGGTCGCCGATGAAATCGGCTATCCGGTGCTCATAAAGGCGACTGCCGGCGGCGGCGGTCGCGGCATGAAGGTCGTGCATAAGCCGGGCGAAATGGCCGAGGCGCTCGGCCAGGCACGGGCCGAGGCGCGCGCGGCGTTTGGCGACGATTCCGTCTATCTGGAAAAATACCTGTCGCGTCCGCGCCACATCGAAGTGCAGGTGCTGGCCGACGCCATCGGCAATGTGGTCCATCTCGGCGAACGCGACTGCTCGCTGCAACGTCGCCACCAGAAGGTGCTGGAGGAGGCAGGTTCGCCGGCGCTGAACGCCGGCCAGCGCGACGACATCGGCGGCATGGTGTGTGCGGCGATGCGGACGCTGGGTTACCGCAATGCCGGTACGGTCGAGTTCCTCTACGAGGACGGCCGGTTCTATTTCATCGAGATGAATACCCGCCTGCAGGTGGAGCACCCGGTGACCGAAATGATCACCGGCATCGACGTGGTGCGCGAGCAGATCCGGATCGCCGCCGGCGCGCCGCTGCCGTTCCGGCAGAGCGACATCGCGTTTTCCGGCCACGCCATCGAATGCCGGATCAACGCCGAGACCCCCGATACGTTCCGGCCGTCGCCGGGGCGGGTCACCGATTACCATCCGCCCGGCGGGCTCGGCGTGAGGGTCGATTCGGCGCTCTACGCCGGCTACACTGTGCAGCCCCATTACGACAGTCTGGTTTCCAAGCTGATCGTGCACGGCGGTACGCGTAACGAATGTCTGATGCGCCTCCGACGGGCGCTCGAAGAATACGTGATCGGCGGGATCGAGACGACAATCCCGCTGCACCAGCGGATCGTCGGCGAAGCGGATTTCGTGAACGGCGACTATACGATCCACTGGCTCGAAAGGCTGATTGCCGGAGGCTGACGCGCCATGGTGGGGCTCACACCTGAGATCCTGCTCAGGGCCTATGCCGTCGGCCTGTTTCCGATGGCCGAGCGTCATGACGACCCGACGCTTTACTGGATCGATCCGGAGAAGCGCGGCATCCTGCCGATCGAGACGTTTCACGTCCCGCGGAAGCTGCGCCGCACGATCCGCCGCAAGGTCTTCGACGTGCGCTGCGATACCGCCTACGAACAGGTGATCCGCCTCTGTGCCAATCCCGGGCCCGGCCGCCATGAAACCTGGATCAACGAGGAGATCGTCCGGCTGTACGTCGACCTGTTCCACATGGGCCGCGCGCACAGCGTCGAGTGCTGGCTCGATGGCGAACTGGTCGGCGGACTGTATGGCGTGGCGCTCGGCGGGGCGTTCTTCGGCGAAAGCATGTTCAGCCGCGCCACCGACGCGAGCAAAGTCGCCCTGGTCCACCTCGTCGCACGGCTGAAGAAGGGCGGGTTCCGGCTGCTGGACACGCAATTCGTCACCCGCCATCTCAGCCAGTTCGGCGCGATGGAGATCCACCGCAGCGGCTACCGGCACCTGCTGGCGAGCGCGCTCGACGTAAGCGCCGAATTCTATCGCGAATTCGGCGACGACGAGCTCGAGGCGTTTATACAGTCGACCACGGAGATGTCGTAGACCGGATGCTCGAGCGCGCTGAGTGCCGGGCTGGACGCAAACATCCAGCCGCTGAACACCTCGACCGGCGCCTCGCCGGGCTTGATGTCGCGGATCTCGAGAAACGCGGCGGCTTCGGGCGGCTCCTCGGGCGGGGTCTTGCGGCAGGCCCGAACGACGATTTCGAGCGAGCCGAAATGCACCGGCATGCCGACCGGCGCGCGAATCGACGAGATGCGAGCGGTGACCTTGTCGAGACCCTGAAGCACGGCCGTGTTCTCGTCGATGTTCGGCACCGCGGCGGTCAGCAGGATGATCGCCGCGGCCGCTGTCGCCCCGGCGAATCCGACACGCCGCGCACGTCGGCGGAAGCGACGACTGGCGGTCATTCCGCTGCCGACGGCTTGATCGCGGCGAAGCGCAGCCGGACGTAATCGGCGACCCAGCGGCCATAGGGTGCGAAGAGCGCCGGTCTCAGCGCCTCGGCCGCCTCGGCGGCGAAATCCGCGCGCTGCTCCGCCGGAACCGCGAGCAGAAAGCTCTCCCCGAAGGTTTCGAACCACGCCGTGATGTCACCCGGCAGTTCCGTCGGGCGTCGGATCAGTTGGATCGATACGACCCGGAAGCCGCGTGCCTCGAGCCGTGTTCGATACTCCGCCGGGCTCGGGAAGTACCACGGGAACGCCGCTCTTCCGTCGAGCCCGCGCCGCGCCATCGCCGCCATCAGCGCGCTCGCGATGGCCGCCACGTTGCCCTCGCCGCCCATTTCGCCGACCAGCCGTCCGCCCGGCTTCAGCGCCCGCCACATGCCGTCGATCGCGGCATCCGGCGGTTTGATCCAGTGCAACGCGGCGTTGGTCAGGATCGCATCGAAGGCGGCGCCAAAGCACAGCGCGCGGCCGTCGGCGACAGCGGCGGGCAGCCCGCGGCCATGCGTCGCCGCGACCTGATCGCGGCTCATGTCGGTGCCGACGACCCAGGCGCCCGCCGCAGCGACCTTTTCGGTCAGCGCGCCGTCGCCGCATCCCAGGTCGAGCACCCGCTCGCCCGGAGCGGGTCGCAGCATTGCGATCAACGGCTCGGCGAGATCGGCGACGAACCGCCCATGGGCCGCGTAACGGTCGGCAAGCCAGCGCTGTGCCGGCGGCTCAGCGGGACTATTTTTTCTTGCTGCCATCCTTTGTGGCGTCCTGGTCCTTCTTTTCGCCTGCCTGCCCGAAGATCAGGCGGCCGACCAGCGAGACGAGATCGACCGAGCCCTGGGTGTGCTGGATCTCGGCGCCCGGCTTCAGCATCTCGTCTTCCGCGCCCGGCGTGATCGAGAGGTACTTGTCGCCGAGCAGGCCATCCGAGGAGATCTGCGCCGAACTGTCCTCTGGCAACTTGACGTCGGGCTTGATGCTCAGCGTCACGACAGCGAGATAGGTCTGGGGATCGAGCTGCTGCTTGACCACAGTGCCGACTTTGATGCCGCTGAGCCGCACATCGCTGCCGTCGTTCAGTCCGTCGATACGGTCGAACTTGGCGATCAGCGGGTAGCCCTCCGTCGCCCGCAAGCCGGCGGTGTTGTACGCAAACACGATGAACACGCCGGCCACCACCAGGACGACCGCGCCCATCACGGTTTCAATCAGATTTCTGCCCATACCTTCTCGTCCCTGTGCGGCGGCGCCGGGCCGCCGCTTCCTGCGATTGCCGTGGAGTGCCCACCGACGGCGGCCGCGCCGCTCAGCTGGGCCGCCAGGGCTCGTAATCGCCCGTCGCGCGGTCACGCCGACCGCCGCTCAGGACATGCCCGGGCGGGCGGTAGGCCTGCGCCGTACCGGTGAGATTCGGCAGATGCTCCTTCTGCCACGGACGCTTCGGCTTCCCGCCCGGCGGCGGCGGAACGTCGCTCCGATGATGCAACCAGCCATGCCAATCGGCCGGCACGCGCGAGGCCTCGGCTTCACCCTGGTACAACACCCAACGCCGCTCGCGGCGGCCGGGCCGCGGCCGCTTCTCGCGGTAATAGCGGTTCCCCGTGGAATCGGTGCCGACCAGCTCACCGTTAATCCACGTGAACAGCCTTGTTCCGATGGTCATACGCGCCCGCTCCATCCAGCCCTATCCGCGCCGCCGGCCGATCGACGCGGACGGGCGGAGTATATTGCACGTGGCCCACCTGTCGTCCAGTGACGCGGCCGAGCGCCGAACTGCATTGCCTATGCGCGTTCGGGGCCACGCCAACGAGTAGCATAGCCTACCGTATATAGTGACAATTTTTCATCGATACGCAGAATATTGTTGCAATGACGCAGATATGGTAGGTAAAGAATTAAAGGTCCCTAGGTTTTGGGTCGGCCATGAGTAAGGGCATCTCGTGCTACGCCCGAATCGCGTTATAGACGGCTGACGCTCGAGACACGACCCACCGAAGGACGCACGGCCATTGGCCGACAGGGACCGGGCGTCGGGGCGCTTCGGTCCGGCGCAACCGGTCGGGGGGGCTTAGGTGCGCATAACCCGGCATTATAGCGAGCGAGGGACATCGCCGTATTCGGGCGTCGTTTTTCGCTCGTCTGGAAACAAATCCGGCGACTTTCCCAGCGATCGGAATCACGTCGAAGTTCCCGCTCATTGGACGGCCGGCGCGTGCGACGTGCTCGAGGCGCGCTGTCTGGTATCCGACGGAGTTCCGGCCCGGCTTGTCGCTGTCGCCGAGGACGACGTGCCGCGCTGGCTGTGGCGGCACCAGCCCGACCTGACGGCGCTCGCGACGTTGCCGCCGGAGCAACGCCAGCGCGGCGAGACCAGCGCCCGCGCCGTATTCGACCGCATCGCCGGCGCCTGGACCTATCAGGGATGGAAGGGCGGATATTTCGATGCCGAAGCGGATGCACGCGCATTTTTCGACGAGGTCCGTGCGCTGCTCAGCCGGCAGATCGCCGGGCCGGAAATCTCCGCCTGGCGTCATACCGGGCTATGGTGGGCCTACGGCATAGCGACGACACCGCGAGCCGGATGCATCGTCGATGCGATGACCGGCGGACCGGTCGCCGCCGGCGCGACGCACCAGCCACCGCACGGCGCCTTCATTCACGGCGTCACTTCCGATATCGCCGCGGAGGGCGGCGTCTTCGACCTGTGGCGGCGCGAAGCGGCGCTGCTCGCGGCCGGGCTCGGCAGCGGGGCAAACCTGTCGCAGGTCGGCGGCGATGGCGACGGCGCGCTGGTCAGCCATCTGAGGCTCGGCGATGGCGCTGCGGCGCTGTTCCACGATCCCGACCGGCTCGGGCCGCCGGCGCGAACCGTCGTGATCGACGCCGACCATCCTGAAGCGCCGGCCTTCGTCGCTTGGAAAGCTGCGGAAGCGCAAAAGGCCGCCGCGCATTACACCGGCTCCGCCATCGTCGAACGCCACGTGGCGGCAATCGTCGCCGCGTGCCGCCGCGAGGGGCTGCGTCCATGCTTCGATCCGTCACGAAATCCGGCGCTGCGGCTCGCCATCGCCGCAGCGCGACAGGCGATGGTGTCCGATTCGATCATCGAACGCGCCATCGCGCTGGTCCGCCAGGGACGTGCTGTTTCCGCCGATGATGTGATCGAACCGCTTACCGAGTATGGCGCGTTCGCCGCCGCGCCGGGCCAGAACGGCTGGCATCTGGTGCGTGCCGGCGACGCCGCGATCGAGGACGACGACGCCTCGTTGCTCGACGCGGTCGCGGCCGCGGCGTGGTCGGCCGGTGCGACCGGGCTGCTGTTCTCGACCGCGACCGAAGCGTGGAACACCTGCGCTTCGAGCGGCGAGATCCGCGCCGTCGCGGGCGACGGAGACTTCGTGTTCCTCGACGACACGGCGTGCAGCCGCGCGGTCCTCAATCTCGCCGGCTTCCTCGGCGCGGACGGATTCGATGCCGCCGGCTTCGCCCATGCAGCGCGGCTGATGACCATCGCGCTCGACATCACCATCGCGATGGCGGCCGTGCCCACGCCCCGGCTGGCCCGCCGCAGCTGGGATTTTCGCCCCGTCGGGCTGGGCCTTACCAATCTCGGCGGCGCGCTGATGGCACAAGGTATCGCCTTCGACAGCGACGCCGGCCGCGCCTTCTGTGCCGCCGCCTGCGCATTGATGACCGGGTCCGCCTATGCGGCGTCGGCCGGGATGGCCGAGGAGATGGGCGCATTCCCGGCATTCGAGCGCAATCGTGCGCATATGTCGCGCGTGA
>Ga0316628_100002684_pt1 | contig 13324 bp, 15 predicted proteins | sample OWC_Aug_M2_C1_D5_FD_207648 | JGI IMG/M metagenome (GOLD analysis project Ga0316628, IMG submission 207648) | Wetland soil microbial communities from Old Woman Creek delta, Ohio, United States - OWC_Aug_M2_C1_D5_C | ecosystem: Environmental > Terrestrial > Soil > Wetlands | place: USA: Ohio... | reverse complement strand
CGGCGAGCGCGGCGATCGCGGGGTCGGGGCGCGTCAGGCCGGTGGCGCGCAGGAACAGGAGCGGCGACAGCGGCAGCCCGGCAAAGTCCGAGGGCTGGTCCACGACCGCCGAGGTCTCGACCGTGCCGGAGGCCACGATGCGGATCTCGGTGACCGGCTTGTCGAGCGTCAGCACGTCGAGCACGTTGCCGAAGCCGTCCTGCGTGCGCACCGTCGGCGCGGGGGTGTCGAGCTTCCACTCGATGACCTTCTGGCGCGTGGTGTCGCGCGGCACGAGGCGCAGGTACTGCGTCGACGAGCGTACCGGCGCGTCGTAGACGTAGCGCGTCTCGTGCGTGACCGCGATCCTCATACCGTCCCCAGGTAGGCGCGCTGGATGCGGCTGCCCAGCTCGATCATGTCGGCGAGGCACGAGGTGAGGAACTCGTGCAGCCCGTCCTGGAAGATCTCCTCGATGTCGGCGTGCGTCAGGCGCGTCAGCAGCTCGCCCGCGAGGCGCTTGACGGCGTGGTCGTGCTGCCCCTCGATGCGCTCGAGCGACTGGTTGATCTGGTCCAGACAGGCCGCCAGCGAGCGCGGCATGCGCCGCTCGAGAATCAGCAGCTCGGCCACCTTGATCGGGAAGATCTGGTCGCGGTACAGCGCACGGTAGGTCTCGAACGCGGAAACCGAGCGCAGCAGCGCGGTCCACTGGTAGTAGTCGAGCGCCCCGCCGACGTCCTTCACCGAGGGCAGCAGGATGTGGTACTTGACGTCGAGGATGCGCGCCGTGTTGTCGGCGCGCTCGAGGAATGTGCCCAGGCGCGAGAAGTTGAACGCCTCGCCGCGCATGATGGTGCCGTAGGTGACGCCGCGGAACAGGTGGCTTCTTTCCTTCACCCAGTCGAAGAACTGCGTCGCCCCGGCGCCGGTCACGCGCTCGCGGCGGATACCGCGCACCTCGAGCCAGGTCGCGTTCAGCGTCTCCCACATCTCGGAGGTGATCTGCCAGCGCACGGCGTTGGCGTTCTCGCGTGCGTCGCGCAGGCAGGAATAGATCGAAGAGGGGTTGGTCTCGTCGAGCGCGAGGAACGCGATCAGCGCCTCGAGCGTGAGCGCCTGGTGGCGGTCGGCGAACGTCGCGGCGGTCCCCGTGATGGCGAGCGGCGCGAGCAGGTTCTCCTCCTGGCGGTCGCGGGTGCCGAACAGCACCAGGTTCGAGGTCACCCCGAGGATGCGCGCCATGTTCTCGGCGCGCTCCATCTGGCGGCTCATCCAGAATATCCGGTCCGCGACGCGCGACAGCATCAGTCGACCACCCAGGTGTCCTTGGTGCCGCCGCCCTGCGAGGAGTTGACCACCAGCGACCCCTCGCCGAGCGCCACGCGCGTGAGCCCGCCGGGCACCACCTTCACCTCGCGCCCAGAGAGCACGAACGGGCGCAGATCGACGTGGCGCGGCGCGATGCCGCGCTCGACGAACGTCGGGCAGGTCGACAACGACAGCGTCGGCTGGGCGATGTAGTTGGCCGGATTGGCCCGCAGGCGCGCGCGGAACGCGTCGATCTCGGCCGCGGCGGAGGCAGGTCCGATCAGCATGCCGTAGCCGCCCGAGCCCTGCACCTCCTTTACCACCAGGTCGGCGAGGTGCTCCAGCACGTAGGCCAGGTCGGTGGGGCGCTTGCATTGCCAGGTCGGCACGTTCGCGAGCAGCGGCTCCTCGCCGAGGTAGAAGCGGATCATGTCCGGCACGTAGGGGCAGGTCGACTTGTCGTCGGCGACGCCGGTGCCGATCGCGTTCGCGAGCGACACGTTGCCTGCGCGGTAGGCCGAGAGCAGCCCCGGCACGCCCAGCAGCGAGTCCTCGCGGAATGCGAGCGGGTCGAGGAACGCGTCGTCGATGCGGCGGTAGATGACGTCGACGCGCTGGCGCCCTCCGGTGGTGCGCATGTAGACGTAGCCGTCCTTGACGAACAGGTCCGGCCCCTCGACCAGCTCGACGCCCATCTGCTGCGCGAGGAACGCGTGCTCGAAGTAGGCGCTGTTGTACTGCCCGGGCGTCATCACCACCACGGTCGCCTCGCGCATCGCGTGCGGGCCGATGCTGCGCAGCGTCTCGAGCAGCAGCGCCGGGTAGTGCTCGACGGGATGCACGCGCTGGCGCTCGAACAGCTCCGGGAACAGGCGCATCATCATCTTGCGGTTCTCGAGCATGTACGACACCCCCGAGGGCGTGCGCAGGTTGTCCTCGAGCACGTACCACTTGCCGTCCTCGTGGCGGATCAGGTCGATTCCCGAGACGTGCGAGTACACCTGGTGCGGCAGGTCGAGGCCCAGCATCGCCACCTGGTAGGCCTCGTTCGTGAGCACCTGCTCGGCCGGAATCACGCCCGCCTTCAGGATCTCCTGGCCGTGATACACGTCGTGCAGGAAGCGGTTGAGCGCGGCGACGCGCTGCTCGAGGCCCTTGACCAGCATTTCCCACTCGGCGAGCGGGATGATGCGCGGGACGGTGTCGAACGGGATCAGCCGCTCGGCGCCCTGCGCGTCGCCGTACACGGCGAACGTGATGCCGACGCGGTGGAACAGCAGGTCCGCCTCGCGGCGCTTCTCGGCGACCCGCTCGGGCGGCGTTTCGGCGAGCCACTTGGCGAGCGCGCGGTAATGCGGGCGCACCGTGCCGTCCGCCGCATACATCTCGTCGAAGTGACTTCGTTGCAAGGCGATCCCCCGGTTACGCCATGCCAGAGCAACCGGCGTGCCAGCGGGCACGCCGTCGTGCGCTTCGGCCGCTCAGCGGGTAGGGTCGGGCTCGGGCTCGCCGTTGTCGGGCGTTTGCTGCGGGCTTGCCTCGGGCTTGGTCGCCGCGCGGCGGTACTCGGACGGCGGAATGCCGACCTGGTGCAGGAAAAAGCGCGTGAAATTGCTCTGCGCCGAGAACCCCAGCTCGGCCGAGACGTCGGCGATCTTGACGCGGCCGTTCGAGAGCTTGGCGATCGCCGCCTCGACGCACAGCATGTCGAGATAGGCGCGCGGCGAGCGTCCGGTGCAAAGCTGGAACAGGTCGTAGAAGCGCGAGCGCGACAAGCCCACCTGGGTGGCGAGCTCGTCCATGTTCAGGTCCTTGTTCGGATGCGCCCGCAGCAGCGCGATCGCGCGCCGGATGCGCGAATCCTCGAAGCGCGAGCCGCGCCACAGGGCCGACGCCGACCGGCGCCGCGCCATGTAGGTATCGACGATCGACAGCATCAGCTCCTGCAGCATGAACTCGAGCCGCTCGGCGGACAGGAACTGGTCGTTCAGCGCCTCGACCGCCAGGGTATCGGCGAGCCGCCGGATGCGCGGCGTGATCGCCTCGCGCTGGTGCGGGAACGGGCGCCCGTCGGCGGCCGCGAACACCGCCGGGAAGTTCTTGTGCAGCCAGTCGCTCGAGGCGTACACCACCACCACGCGCGTCGGCGGCACGTCGGCCGCGGGCTGGCCGGCGTGCAGCTCGTTCGGATTGACGAACAGCACGTCGTCGCGCGTCAGCGTCAGGCGCTCGTCGCCGATCAGGTACCCGGTATCGCCGCCGTCGTGCTTGAGCAGGATCGCCGGGTCGGGCAGGGACTGCGGCGCCCCGGCCGCCTTGACCTCCAGCAGCATCAGGCGCCCGAAGGGCCCGTCGAATATGCGGATCGGCCGGCTCATGGTCCGTAAAGCATACTTTCCGACCGGGCTTAGCGCCAGTGAATTTTGACGGGGTTCAGTAGGCCAGCCAGCGGGGCCGTTTGGCCGAAATTACCCGGGTATTGACCCCCACCCAGTTGAGCCCCCCGAACAGGCGCGCGTGCTCGATCTTGACGCAGCGGTCCATCACCGTTTCCAGGCCCCCGGCGCGGGCTTTTTCGGCGGCGGCGGCATTCTTCACGCCGAGCTGCTGCCACAGGACCTTGGCCCCGATGGCGACCGCGTCGTCGGCGATCGGCGGCACGTCCTGGGTGCGCCGGAACACGTCGACGATGTCCACCTTTTCCGGGATCTCGCGCAGGCTCGCGTAGCAGGCCTCCCCGAGCAGCTCCTTGCCGGCGTAGCGCGGGTTGACGGGGATCACACGGTAGCCGTGCTCCTGCATGTACTTGGCCGCGAAATAGCTCGGGCGATACCAGTCTCCCGACAGGCCCACCACGGCGATGACGCGGTTCTCGGCGAGGATGCGCCGCAGCGTGTCGATGTCGTCCATCGGCGGACTATAGCGCAGGGAGCTGCGCCTATAATCATTCGCTTTGACCCGTGGGGAGAGGACGGTGTACGTCGAAGAACGCATGTACGTGCTGCAGCCGGGCAAGGCGCCGGAATACCTCAAGCACTACGAGACCGAGGGCATGGCGGTGCAGTTGAAGCACCTGCCGAACCTGGTCGGCTACTACGTGACCGAGATCGGCCCGCAGAACATGGTGGTCCACATGTGGGGCTACGACGACCTCAATCAGCGCGAGAAGTGCCGCGCCGCGATGCACGCCGACGCGGCCTGGCAGGCCTACCTTCCTAAGGTGCGCCCGATGATCGTGTCGCAGGACACGCGCCTGCTGAAGTGCGCGCCGTTCTTCGTCGCGCGCCTGAAGAAGATGCTCGCGGCGGCGAAGTAGCGCCATGGCGAGTCTGCATCCGCAGGTGGCGGCCCTGCTCGAGCGCGCGGCGCGCTCGCCCCTGCCGCCCTACGCGACGGTGCCGCCGTTCGTCGCGCGCCGCATCTACCGCGACACGCGCGCGGCGCTCTCGCCCGCCCCCCCGGCGGTGGCGGAGGCGAAGCTGCTGCTTGCGCCCGGCCCCGGCGGCCCGATCCCGCTGCGCGCCTACCGCCCGGCAGGCTCGGACCCGGCGGAGGTGCTGCCCGCGTTGCTGTACTTCCACGGCGGCGGCTGGACCATCGGCGACCTCGACACGCACGACGTCGTGTGCCGCCAGCTCGCCAACGGCGCGCGCTGCGCGGTGTTCTCGGTCGACTACCGCATGGGGCCGGAAAGCCCGTTCCCGGCGGCGTTCGACGACTGCGTGGCGGCGACGCGCTGGGTCGCGGCCGAAGCGGGCGCGCAGCGCGTCGACGCGCAGCGCATCGCGGTCGGCGGCGACAGCGCCGGGGGCAACCTGGCCGCCGCGGCGGCGCTCGCCGCGCGCGACGCGGGCGGGCCGCGGTTGTGCTTTCAGCTGCTGGTCTACCCGGCGACCGATCAGCGCCTGGGCTTTCCCTCGGTCGAGCGCAACGGCGAGGGCTACCTGCTCACCCGAAAGTCGATGGAATACTTCCGCAGCCATTACCTGCCGCGGCGCGCGGACTGGGACGACTGGCGCGCCTCGCCGCTGCTCGCGCCGAGCCTCGCCGGGCTGCCGCCCGCGCTGGTGATCACCGCCGGATTCGACCCGCTGGTGGACGAGGGGCGCGCCTATGCCGAGCGCCTGGCGCGCGAGGGCGCGAAGGTGGCGTATCGCGAATATCCGGACATGGTGCACGGCTTCCTGCTGATGGGCGGGGTGCTAGATACCGCCAACGCGGCGGTCCAAGAGTGCTGCAGCGCGCTGCGCGCCGCATACGGCGGAGTGAAGTGATGAAACAGGACCTCAAAGTGCGCCACGGCGGCAGGATCCTCGCCGACGCGCTGGTTGGCCATGGCGCGAAGATGGCCTTCGGCGTCCCCGGGGAGAGCTACCTGCCGGTGCTCGACGGCTTCTACGACGTGCGCGACCGGCTGAAATTCATCGTCTGCCGGCAGGAGGGCGGCGCGGCGTACATGGCGGACGCTTACGGCAAGCTCACCGGCGAGCCGGGCATCCTGTTCGTGACGCGCGGGCCGGGCGCCACCAACGGCGCGGTCGGCGTGCACACCGCCTTCCAGGACTCGACGCCGATGGTGGTGTTCATCGGTCAGGTCGGCAACGATTTCATGGATCGCGAGGCGTTCCAGGAAATTGACTACCGGCGCATGTACGGGCAGATGTCGAAGTGGGTCGCGCAGATCGACCGCGTCGAGCGCCTGCCCGAGTACCTGAGCCATGCCTTCCATACCGCGATGGCGGGGCGCCCGGGCCCGGTGGTGCTGGCGCTGCCCGAGGACATGCTGTTCTCCGATGCCGCGGTGGCCGACGTACCGCGCTACAAAACGGTGCGTCCCGCACCGGCGCCGCGCGACATCGAGGAGCTCGGCCGCATGCTCGCTGCAGCCGAGCGCCCGTTCGTGCTGGTCGGAGGCGGCGGCTGGTCGAAGGCCGCAAGCGACGGCCTGCGCGCCTGGCTCGAGAAGAGCGGCCTGCCCGCCGGCACGTCGTTCCGCTGCCAGGACCTCGTCGACAACCGCAGCCCGAGCTTCGCCGGCGACGTCGGCATCGGCATCAACCCGAGGCTCGCGCAGCGCGTCAGGGAGGCCGACGTGCTGCTGGTGATCGGCGCGCGCCTCGGCGAGATGACCACCGGCGGCTACTCGCTCGTCGAGGTGCCGGTGCCCAGGCAGAAACTGATCCACGTGCACGCCGGGGCCGAGGAGCTCGGGCGCGTGTACCGGGCGGCGCTGCCGATCAACTCGGGCCACGCGCAGTTCGTCGAGTCGCTCGCCGGCGTGAAGCTGGAGGGCGCGCGATGGCGCGACTGGACGCAGGGCGCGCGCGCCGAATACGAAGCCTGGAGCCGGCCGCAGCCGATCCCCGGCAGGTTGCAGTACGCCGAGGTGGTGAAGTGGCTCGACGCGACGCTGCCCGAGGACGCCATCGTCACCGGCGGCGCGGGCAACTTCTCCGGCTGGGTGCACCGCTACTTCCGCTACAAGGGGTTCCGCACCCAGCTCGGTCCGACCAACGGCTCGATGGGCTACGGGCTGCCCGCGGCGGTGGCGGCGAAGCTTGCCGCGCCCGAGCGCGCCGTGGTGGCGGTGTGCGGCGACGGCGATTTCCTGATGAACGGCCAGGAGCTGGCAACCGCCGCACAGTACGGAGCGCCGGTGATCGCGCTGGTGGTCAACAACGGCATGTACGGCACCATCCGCATGCACCAGGAACGCGAGTATCCCGAGCGCGTGAGCGGCACCGAGCTGAAGAACCCGGACTTCGCCGCCTACGCGCGCGCCTTTGGCGGGCACGGCGAGCTGGTCGAGGAGACCGCGCAGTTCGCGCCGGCCTTCGAGCGCGCGCGCGCTTCGGGCAAGCCCGCGGTCATCGAGCTGCGCATCGACCCCGAGGCGATCACCACCGGCACCACGCTGTCGAAGATCCGCGCGCAGGCCCTCGAGCGCCGCAAGCAGCGCAGCTAGGTGGTCGCGATGTACTCCGGGTCGTCCTGCTGCTCGCGCTCGAACTTCAGGAACTCGTAGTAGCCGCAGCGCGCGCTGTCGGGATAGTCGCGGCACACGCCGGGGCGCGCCTCGTACACGCTGCAGCGGCGCGTCTTGCGGTCCAGAAACTGGCAAACGCTGTCGAACACATCGTCCTTGCGGTGGCGCAGCACCATCGCCTTCTCGCCTGCGTCGTACTTGGTGAAGCGCGCTTCCGCGGCCGCCTCGCTCAGGCCGAAGTGGCGCGCCAGCCGCGCGACGTCGCGCTTGGTGATCTCGATCAACGGGTAGCTGCAGCAGTAGGCGGGGCAGGTGTTGCAGGAATAGAGGCGGCGCGGGCCGGCGCTGGCGCGCATCTCGCTTACGACCGGAATCGGAAAGTCCTTGCCGTTGTTCATCTTTGCGCGATTGAAAAATGGAAGGCGCGCATTTTACGCGACTTCACCGGCGCTTTTCGAATTTAACCCTTTCTCCGGCGCCATTCGTTTCACTGATCCATGAGCCCGCCACTTCGGAGGGCAGTGAGACGAAAGGAGAGGGTATGAAGATGCTCAAGATCCTGGGCGCAGCGTTCGCGCTCGCGGTCTCCGCGCAAGCCTGCGCGAGCGGCGGGCTGGTCGACGTGGGCGTGTACGACCGCGCCGAGGGCAGGCGCTTGCCGGTGCACTGGCACCAGGGACGCGCCTATGTCGCCGGCAAGCCCGGCAACGAATACCGCCTGACGCTGCGCAATCGCAGCGGCGAGCCGCTGCTCGCCGTGGTGTCGGTGGACGGGGTCAACGTGATTACGGGCGAGCGTGCCGACCCGCAGCAAAGCGGCTACGTGCTCGCCCCCGGGCGCTCGGTCGACATCCTGGGCTGGAGGAAGAACCTGTCGCAGACGGCGGCGTTCTACTTCACCGACCTGGCCGACTCGTATGCCGCGCGCACCGGCAGGCCCGACAACGTCGGCGTCATAGGCGTGGCGCTGTTCCGCAAGAAGCAGCCGCGCCCGCGGCCGCCGGCGGCGCTCGGCCGCGCCGAGGAAAGCGGAGCCGCCGCGCGGCCGGCGGACGCCGAGAACAAGCTCGGCACCGGGCACGGACGCCGCGAGGACTCGCCGGCCGCCTACGTCGAGTTCGAGCGCGCCAGCCGCAATCCGGCCGAGATCCTGACGTTGCACTACGACAGCCGGCAGAACCTGCTTGCGCGCGGCGTGCTGAGCGAGCCGCGGCCGTTCCCGGGGTTCGTCCCCGATCCTCCCGGGGTTACACTACCCTGGCATGGAGGCGACGGATGAACAGTTGATGCTCGCCTACGCGGCGGGCGACGCGGCGGCCTTCGAAACGCTTTACCTGCGGCACAAGGGCGGTTTGTACCGCTTCGTGCTGCGCGGGATCAAGGAGCGGGGCATCGCAGAGGAGCTGTTCCAGGAGATCTGGATGCGCGTGATCGAGGCCCGCGCGCGTTACGCGCCGCAGGCGCGCTTCACGACCTGGCTGTATACGATCGCGCACAACCGCATGGTCGACCACTGGCGCAAGCGCGGCTTGAGCCTGGTGTCGCTCGAAACAGATGACCCCGACGATCCCGCGCCCCCCGAGCCGGTCGCGGTGGCCGCGCGCGAGCCGCAGCGCCAGGCGGAGACCAACGAGCAGCTCGCGCGCATGGCGCGCGCGCTCGAGGCGCTGCCGCCGGCCCAGCGTGAGGTATTCCTGATGCGCGAGGAGGCCGGGCTTTCGCTCACCGAGATCGCCGCGGCCACCGGAGCGAACGAGGAGGCGGTCAAGAGCCGCATGCGCTACGCGGTGGCGAAATTGCGCGAGGCGCTGGATGGCTGAGCACGACGACAACAAGCTCGCCGAGCGCTACCGCGCGCTCGGCCGCGAGGAGCCGCCGGCCGAGCTCGACCGGAAGATCCTCGCCGCGTCGCGGCGTGCGGCGGGCTCGCGCCCGGGGCTGCGCCGCTGGGCCCTGCCGGTCTCGATCGCCGCGGTGATCGTGCTGTCGGTGGCGGTGACCCTGCAGCTGCAGCGCGAGCAGGCCGACCTGGAACAGCAGGTCAGCGCACCGGCCGAAGCGGGCAAGGCGGCCGCGCCGGCGCCGCCCGCGGCGGGCAACGTCGTGCGCGCTCCGGTTCCGGAAGCCAAGGTCCAGAAACCCGCGGCGGGCGCTCCGGCGCAGGAAGGGCGGCCATCGCGCGAGTCGGCCGACCGCGAGCGCTTCGAGCGCGCTGCGCCTGCGGCGGCCGAGGAGCGCGCGAAGCAGCTGACGGCGGAGGAATCGCCCGAGCGCCGGCTGGAGCGCATCGCCGAGCTGCGCCGCGCGAGGCGCGACGACGAGGCCGACCGGCTGCTCGCCGAGTTCCGGCGCCGCTACCCCGACTACCGCATCCCCGAGGCGACGCTGAAGGAAGTCGAGCGGCGCTAGGCGGGAGGCTTCTCGCCGGCCGCCTGCAGGAACACCGCGCAGGCGTCGAGCCCGCCGAGCGCGTTGCGGCGCGCCGCCTGGAACTGGCTGCGCACCAGCGCGGCGATCGGCGTCGGGCGGTCGAGCTCCTGTGCCATGCCGAGGAAATAGCGCAGGTCCTTTTCCATGAGCTGCAGCTGGAACTGCGGCTTGAAGTCGCGCTGGAACATCATCGGCATCTTGGCCTTCAACAGGCGCGAGCCGGCCGCGCCTTCGCCCAGGATTTCGAGCGCCGCGTCCCGGCTCACGCCCGCCGCCTCGGCGATCTGCGCGGCCTCCGCCATCGCGGCGGTCATGGTGCCCGAGAGCATGTTGTTGATCAGCTTGACGGTCGCGCCCGCGCCCGAGTCGCCGGCGCGCTTGGCCATGCGGCCCATCGCCGCGAACAGCGGCTGCGCCTTGTCGAAGGCCTCCTGCGGGCCGCCGACCATGAACACGAGCTCGCGGCCCTGCGCCTGCTTGAGGCTGCCCGAGACCGGCGCATCGAGGTACGCGCAGCCGCGATCGGCCGCTTCGCGCGCGACCTGGCGCGCGATGCCGGGCGTGTTGGTGCTCGAGTCGATGATGATGCAGCCCTTGGCTGCGGCGCCGACGGCGCCGTTGGCGCCCAGCATGACCTCGCGCGTTGCGTTGTCGTCCGAGACGATCGAGACGACGAACTCGGCGCCCTTTGCCGCGGCCGCGGGCGAGTCGGCGACCTCGGCGCCTTTTTCCGCCAGCGCCCTGGTCTTGGCGCGATCGCGGTTGTACACGCGCAACTTGAATCCCGCCTGCTGCAGATTTGCCGCCATGCGCGATCCCATCGCGCCCAGTCCGATGAATGCCACGGTGGTCATGCCATTGCCTCCGTTCGTTGCGATGTCAATGCCCGAGAATCTTGGAAAGGAACAGCTGCGCGCGCTCGGAGCGCGGCGTGCCGAAGAACTCCTCCTTGAGCGCGTCCTCGACGATCCGGCCGCCGTCCATGAAGATCACGCGGTCCGCGACGCGGCGCGCAAAGCCCATCTCGTGGGTCACGACCATCATGGTCATGCCCTCCTGCGCGAGCTGCACCATGACGTCGAGCACCTCGTTGATCATCTCCGGGTCGAGCGCCGAGGTCGGCTCGTCGAACAGCATGGCGATCGGATCCATGCACAGCGCGCGCGCGATCGCGACGCGCTGCTGCTGGCCGCCCGAGAGATTGCCCGGGAATTTATCGGCATGCGCCTTGAGACCGACGCGATCGAGCAGCGCCAGGCCCTTGGCGAGCGCCTCGTCCCGGCTGCGGCCGAGCACCTTGATCTGCGCCAGCGTCAGGTTCTGCGTCACCGTCATGTGCGGGAAGAGCTCGAAGTTCTGGAACACCATGCCGATGCGCGCCCGCAGCTTCGGCAGGTCGGTCTTCGGGTCGCCCACCGAGATGCCGTCGACCGCGATGTCGCCAGCCTGGAACGGCTCGAGGCCGTTGACGCACTTGATGAGCGTCGACTTGCCGCTGCCCGAGGGGCCGCAGACCACCACCACCTCGCCTTTCGCCACCTCGGTCGAGCACTCGGTGAGCACCTGGAAGCTGCCGTACCACTTGCTGACGCCGCTGATCTTGATCATGGAAGGGATTTCCGGAGGGTCATCGGACGACGGCGATGCGCGCCTGCAGCCTTCTGACGAACTGCGACAGGGCGAAGCAGGCGGCGAAGTAGATCACGGCGACGAAGCTGTACATCTCGACCAGGCGTCCGTCGCGCTCGGCGACCTTGCTCGCCGCGCCGACGAAATCCGTGATCGACAGCACGTAGACCAGCGACACGTCCTGGAACAGGACGATGGTCTGGGTCAGCAGCACGGGAAGCATGTTGCGAAACGCCTGCGGCAGGACGACCAGGGCCATCGATTGCCAGTAGGTGAGGCCGAGCGCGTAGCCTGCCGAGACCTGCCCGCGCGGGATCGACTGGATGCCGGCGCGCATGATCTCGCAGTAGTAGCACGCCTCGAACATGACGAACGTCAGGAGCGACGAGGCGAAGGCCCCTACCTGGATCGGCGTGTCCGAGCGCAGCACCCAGGCGCCGATGTACGGCACCAGGAAGTAGAACCAGAAGATCACCAGCACGAGCGGCACCGAGCGCAGCGTGTTGACGTAGGTGCCCGCGACCCACGCCAGCGGTTTGATGCTCGAGAGCCGCATCATGGCGAGCAGGGTGCCGAATACGATGCCTCCGGCCATCGCGAACAGCGTCAGCCGCAGGGTGAACGCCATCCCGGTGACGAACAGGTAGCGCCATGAGCGCTCGATGACGTCGAAATCGAAATTGGCGAACATCGATCTCCGCCGCTAGTGGCCGGCGGTTGGCGCACCGCCACCGCTCATGCCGATGTAGCCCGGCACCGCGACCTTGCGCTCGAGGTGGCGCATCAGCAGCACGATCACCAGGTTGACGAGCAGGTAGATCACCGTGGCCGCGGTAAAGGCTTCGAAGACCTGGAAGCTGTACTCCTGCATGGCGCGCGCGCGCGCCGTGAGCTCGACGACGTTGATCGTCAGCGCCACCGCCGAGTTCTTGATGATGTTGAGGAATTCCGAGCCGAGCGGCGGAACGATGATGCGGAAGGCCATCGGCAGCAGCACGTAGCGGTAGGTCTGCGGCAGCGTCAGGCCGAGCGCCGTGCCGGCCATGCGCTGGCCGCGCGGTAGCGAATTGATGCCGGCGCGCACCTGCTCGGCCACGCGCGCCGAGGTGAACGTGCCCAGACAGAGCACGGCCGGCACGAACGCGCCCCATGGCGGGGGCATCTGCTTGATCCAGTCGCCCAGCCCCTGCGGCACCAGCTCGGGCATGACGAAGTACCACAGGAACATCTGCACCAGCAGCGGGATGTTACGAAAGAGCTCCACATAGGCGTTGCCCACGCGCTCCAGCCACCTCACCGGCGTGGTGCGGATCACGCCGATGATCGTGCCGACGACCAGCGCGAGTGCCCAGGCGAGCAAGGCGAGCGCGAGCGTCCAGCCCAGTCCGATCACCAGGGTATGCAGGTACGTGCCGCTCCCGTCCGGCGACTGCTGCCAGAAGATGCGCCAGTTCCAGTGGTAGTGCACGGAGCTCCCGCCGGTCAAAACTGCGACGGGGGCTGTCGCCCCCGTCGCGCGGATACGCCGGCCGGCTTACTTGTAGACGTTCGGGTCGGGCGAGTCGGTGGGATGCTCGAACACGCGCTTCAGCGCGTCGCTCACCGGGATGTGGAGGTCGATGCCCTTGGGCGGAATCGGGTTCATGAACCACTTGTCGTAGATCTTCATGATCGCGCCGCTGGTGTAGAGCTTGGACATGGCGTCGCTGACGAGCTTCTTAAACTCCGGGTCGTCCTTGCGCAGCATCAGGCTGTAGGGCTCCAGGCCCAGGCTTTCCGACGAGATCGTGAATTCGGACGGGTTCTTGGAATTCGCGACCAGGCCCGAGAGCAGGATGTCGTCCATCAGGAACGCTGTGGCGCGTCCGGTCTCGACCATCAGGAAGGCCTCGGCGTGGTCCTTCGCGGAAAGGATGTTCATGCCGAAGCTGCGCGTGGTGTTGAGGACGTTGAGCGCGTTCATGTCGGTGGTCCCGGCGGTCGACACCA
>Ga0316628_100002683_pt1 | contig 13325 bp, 9 predicted proteins | sample OWC_Aug_M2_C1_D5_FD_207648 | JGI IMG/M metagenome (GOLD analysis project Ga0316628, IMG submission 207648) | Wetland soil microbial communities from Old Woman Creek delta, Ohio, United States - OWC_Aug_M2_C1_D5_C | ecosystem: Environmental > Terrestrial > Soil > Wetlands | place: USA: Ohio... | reverse complement strand
CAGACCAATTTTCCCGATAACGGCCAGACGAACTTGTCTTATCCGAGCGCCACGCAAACCATCGTGCAGAGGAAGATTGATGCCACGCGTTCCACCTACGCAACAGCCTTGCTGGACGACTTTGGCCGCACCTCGCGCACGGCAACAGCGAATGCTGAAGCCCTGCAGTATGATCTCCAGGATTTCTGTTACGACGCAAACAGCCGTGTGAGCTTCGAATCTTACCCATACCAGAGCAATAGCTTGACCGGCGCGAGCGTCTGCTCCGGCGCCGGCGACAGCTTCGCCTACGATGGTCTCGGCCGTCCCACTCAGGTCACTCACTCTGATGGCACCAGCATGCAGACCACCTACACCGCTCGCGCCCGCCAGATCATCGATGAAGGGAATGGAAGTTTTAACGTATCCCGTATTCTTCAGAACGATGCTCTCGGCCGGCTGACCAGCGTCTGTGAGATTTCTGGCTCCGCTCTGCTCGGCAGCGGTGGTACCCCGGCAGCCTGTGGGCTCGATATTACCGCCACCGGATTTCTCACCACCTACAGCTATGACCTGCTGGACAATCTCACTACTGTTACTCAAGGTGGCCTCATCAGCCGCAGTTTTGCCTATGACAGCCTCTCGCGCATGACTTCAGAGTCCCACCCGGAATGGGGTGCTGGCTCCACGACGACTTATGCCTACAACAGTGACAGCCTGCTTACCAGCCGCACTCGTCCTGCCCCCAACCAGACCAATACCGCAGTAACCGTGACTACGAACTACGGCTATGATCCCCTTCATCGCCTTCTCAGCCGCACTTACACGGCCGATTCCAGCGGCACGCCCACAGCCACCTTTAATTTTGACGAATCTTCGGTCTGGTCGAACACCTTGAACAACACCATCGGCCGCATGTCATCGGAGAGCTCCGGCTCAACAGGCCAGGTCTTCAGCTATGACCCGATGGGACGCGTGCGCTACAACTGGCAATGCACTCCGCGCACCTGCGGCGCAACACCGTACGTGCTGAGCTATGGATATGATCTGGCCGGCGATATGACCTCTTCCGGAAATGGCGCGGGCGTTACCTTCAGCTACAGCTACAACACGGCTCCTCGTCTCACCTCCATGACCAGCAGCCTGGTGGACGCGCAGCATCCCTCCACTCTTTTGAGCAACCTTCATTACGGTGTGTACGGCCCGGTAAGCGATCTCTTGGGCAACAATATCGCGGAGAGTTTTGACTATAATCCCTATGGATCCATAAAGTCGTACACAAGCACGCCCTCGGTCTATGCCTATAATCTGACGTACGCTCCCAACTGGAGCATCAGCGGAGCGAATGACGGCGTAAACGGCAATTGGACTTACAATTACGACCAGTTCAACCGCTTGGCCTCATCCAACAAGAATGCCGGGGCGGAGACCTTCTCCTACGACTACGACCGCTACGGCAACCGCTGGCATCAGAACGCTCCCCAAGGCGGCCCTGCGCCGCAGTATGCCTTTGATAACACCACGAATCGTATCTCCGGCAGCGGCGTTACCTATGATGCCTTGGGCAACGTGCTCACCGACGGCCTGGGCAACACCTACACCTATGACGCAGAAAACCGGCTGATCAAAGTGGTCAACGGCGGCGGAACTTACAACTACACGTACGATGCCGATGGGCGCCGGATCAAAAACGCCTCCACCGAGTTTGTCTATGACCTGGCCGGGAGGGCAACCACCCTGTTCAATGCCACGACTGGTACTTGGAATTACGGCGAAATCTATGCTGGTGGGCGGCACCTGGCCACCTATTCCGGCGGTACCACTAATTTCATCCACAACGATTGGTTGGGAACCAAGCGCGTCATGACCAGTGTAAGCGGAACAAACTCTGAAACATGCACTGGCCTGCCCTTTGGTGATGGCGTCAATTGCACCGGCACCAACTGGACTTTCAATGGCTTCACTGATGACATTCACGATTCAGAAACCAATTTGGAACACACTTGGTTTCGCCAGTTGAACACCACTCAGGGTCGCTGGATGCGGCCTGACCCGTACTTGGGCAGCATGAATCTGGCCAATCCACAGACTTGGAATCGGTACGCGTATGCTGCAAATAACCCCTGCAATGCCGTTGACCTCCTTGGCCTCGATACATGCACATTCGATATTCAGATAAATAACAAAGCCGGACTAACAGATTCCCAATTAGCGGAATTGGAAGCAAGAATCAACGCTGTCCTAGGCTCGGCAACATCGAACGGGAACTCGGTGCAGGCTCAATTTTCCTTTACAGGAAAGCCCGATTTCACAGTGAATATATCTTCCTGGCGCAACTGGCTTGGTGACGGATATTCTGGTTGGCCGTTTTTCTCATCGTGGATCTTTTGGGGGAATATCAAGTCTTACGCAAATGCCACAACATATGGTGGAACGGCGGCGGCGCATGAAATTGTCCACAGAGGCGCTGGCCCCCGCTTTGACCTTTGGGGCTCGTACAACGGTTCTCCAAATCTGATGAATGTCAATCAAGCGCAAGCTGCTAGCAACAAGATCGCGGCCCAAGTATCTGCAGATTGGACGAATCCGGTCATCGCTGATAATTCCTTCGCATCCCTATCTCGGCAACAAATACAGAAACTTTTCAACAAGTGCGCCAAAGCACACCCTCCGAATAACCCTTCTGGCGGCGGAGGCGGAAGCGACGTAACAGCTCTCGGCGGTGGCGGCGGCTGGAGTACGATAGGCGACTTTCTCGCATGGCTAGATTCACTCTCGACGCTTGCGTGGGACACACGCGGTCAGGTCCTTTGAGGAGAACGGCATGACTAAAGATGCACTTCCGAAGTTCAGACGGCGACTCTTGCAGACAGGTATTGTGCTCTTGATGGCAGCCGGACACGCGAAGCCGCAACATCCGCCAGCAGTACAGCAGCTTATCGGCGAACTGGCTCCATGCAGCGTCCTTCATAAAGAACTGGATCGTGGCGCCTACGGCAGCGGTGTGGACCAGCCGTACATGGTGAGAATGCGAGAGAGTGGTGTAAAGCGGGCGCTGTTGGAGTTACATGGCGTAATCCATGGAAATCGAGTGGAGAATGTGCGTGTTGCCCGGCAGCTGTATTTTCGTCATTTTGACGGCCCAGACTCTCAAATTTCCGATGAAGCAACTCTCCAGGCGATTGAGACGAGCGGCCTGTCTGGGGAACTCGAAAGCCTGGCCCGCAGCCGCATGTTGGCAGCGCCTTTCGTTAGGGGGGAATTTAGGCTTTTTGCCGGTAATCAAGTTTTCAGCTTCGTTGAGTTTTTCGCGAGTCCATGGCTGCGAGAGGAAAATGTGGCGGTCCTCCGTTCAGTGAAGCCCAAACCACGTATAAGATCGATCCTAGATGGAGATGCAGCGGGAACCAAAGCTCTACTTAAGTCTCACAAATTCACGACGAAGGACCTAAATCTAGCACTATTCGATTCTGCCATAAGCCGCTATGACAATACTGATGTCATTAGATTGTTATTGACCGCAGGCGCTGAGGTAAACGCTCGAACTACAGATGGTATCACTCCGCTTATGCTTGCCGTTGGTCATCCGTGCAATATCCGTCCGTTGCTGAATGGCGGAGCTGATCTGAATGCCCGTGACAAATGGGGCAGGAACGCACTCCAACTCGCTCGTGAGGCGAAGGACGCTACCGCAATCCGCTTGCTTGAGGAGGCTGGCGCCAAGTAGGGGTTTTGAATGGAACTGAAGCTGGCGCATTTGGCGTACGAAGACCAGAACAGGATTCTAGATCTCACTCGTGGCGACGCGGTGCAAAGAAACTGGCGTGAGCTGCTGGAAGCGTTCGCGGGGGCAGCATGAGTGTCCTTCCGCATCCGGCCGTCTGGGAAGCCGTTTCCGAGCAACTATTCCCCGGAAAATAGTTTCAGATTGATCACGACGACCGTATCGACCGCGAGCCTGCGTTGCCGCCTGCTCCCGCAACGTCCGGTGAGCATCGGGGAGCCGGGCCAGTCTCCGCGCAAGATCGCCCGGAGGCTCCCCGTTTTCGCGTCGTAAAGCGCGCTTTTTACGCTGCTGATGGAGCGGCAGATACAAGATCCACGCGCTGTCCCTTCGCCGCCAGCCGCTGTTCCGCGGCCTTGAGCACAGCGATTTTGGCCTCGGGAAGGTCCAGAGCGGGGATCACGGTCATGCTGCCCAGCAAGGCCGCCAGATCGAAGTAAGCGCGACGGCAGCTCTTCATGAACTCCACCGGGTACTCCGGCTTGCGCTCGTGGGCCGCTGTGGGATCGGCGTCCAGCAGGTAAGCGACATCGGGCCGGGGCACGAATCTCTGCACCAGCTTGATGAAGCCACGGCTGAGCGGATTGTGCAGATTCAGGTTGGCCAGCTCGTCATAGATATAGCGGTCCAGGATGATGACGTCGGCCACGCCGCCGCTTTCGCCCGTGCGGGCCGGCTTCTTTGCACGGGCCAGCACGCACCGCAAATGGATCGCGTCCAGCAGGTAGAGAAGGTGGCGCGCGGCGGTGAGATGCCAGCCGCGCATGTTCTTATCGCGGCGGTTCACCGGCTTGCCCGGCGCCCCGATGCCGCGCTCGCTCTTGTACACCTTGTGGACGAATCCTTCGCGATACTTCACGCCCACCACCACGTCGTCCCAGAAAGCGAGCAGACGGGTCTTGAGTCCGGCAGCATGCAGCGCGGCCCGCAAGCACTCAATCTGAGTGGACTTGCCGGCGCCGTCCACGCCGGAAAAGGTAATCAAGAACGGTTTGGTCATGTCTTCATGCTTGAAACGCTTCTCCCTGACTTATGGCGCTCCAGGCGGCTTGGAGGGCGAGCCTTTGCTCAGCGCAAAGACCGTGCCAATGGCAACTCCTGCTGCTGCCACCGCTCCCAGCTTGATCAGCAAAGACCGTGTCTGGTGTTGCTGGGCCGGAGCAATGGCGGCGCCCGCGGGCTTGGCTGCCGCCTGGCCCGCTGTTGGCACCTTCTCCGCGGTTGCCGCGCCCACCGGCTGCTGGGGCTGTTGTTTGGGCTTTGGCGCTTCCGGTACGGTGGTGGTCTGCGCCGGCTGCCCACCCGGATAAGTGGTGACAGGCGCGGGGGCCAGCGGCGGTTGCGAAGGATTCACTGTGGTGCCGCCTGGTTGCTGTTGTTGGCCAGCAGGCGGAACCTGCGTTGCCGGTGGGTTCTGCTGCGTTGTCTGCGACGGTTGCGCTGTTTGCGGTTGCGCTCCGGCCGGCTGCTGCGCCCACATATCAGGGGTGACGCTCAAAGCCGCAGCCAATGCGGCACTCAGGATCTTTATCTTCAAGTTGCTGCTCTGAATGTTCATAAAGCTCTTTCGGTGACGGTGAGCGTTCCAACCGGGATTTAATCCAGCTTGATCGGCGGCCTGCCGGCGGTCGCAGCCAGCTCGTTTCCTGGGTTTGCCGGCGGCGCGGCCTGCGCAATGGTTTGGGATATCAACCGGTAAACGTCGGCCTCTCTGTCCCAAAGATATTTGATGCGGTTTTTCAGGTAATGGGAGAGGGTGGGCAGGTTGGTTTTGTACCAGCAGCACTCTTCCATCCGGGGCGAGAAGCCGCAAACAATCCGCAGACGGCGAAGCATGATTTCGCGGGGCAGCATCATGGCGGCAATAAAGCGATGATTTCCTTCCAGCAGGGTGAGCGGGCGCTGTTCATCCAGGCCAATCAGCAAGATCGTGGACTTCCTGCCTTCACGCTGCAGCAAGGAAGCCACCACCTTGATCTTGATGGAAAGAGGGCCGGGTTTTTCACCCTGCATGTCGCGGCGGATCTGCTGGGCGACGTGCACCGCAGCGAAGTTACCCGCGGCCGGCGTCCGCCATTGCGCGCGCGGGAAGACGTTGACCTTTTCTGCTTCCTCCGGCTTGAACTCGACCTCCCACCATTGCGTCTCCGGAGGAAGTTCCCGCCACATGTGGCCGCGGCGGCGGTAGAGGAGCGCGCGCCGCAAAGCATTTTGCTGAACGTCTTCCAGATCCGGTTCGTAGACCAGACTCTCGAAGCGGTTGCGGTCCGGATCGTATTCCGGGTGATAGAACTCCGATCGCAGAAACTCCGAGATGACTTCGGCTTCGCTGACCCGGCCCAGCTTCTTCATGCGACCTCCGCGGCGAGCGCCTGCCTGTGCCGGCGCAGAAAAGGGAAGGAAACCAGGACCAGCATCATGAGCATGAGCACGATCCGCACCATGACCACCTCGCGCAGGCTGCCATGAAACATTTCGATCACCAGCACCATGGCGCCGCTGAAGAGCAGTTGGAGCCATCCGGTATTGGCAATGCGTCGCGACATTTCGTAGGCGATTAATACGACGCTCAGAGAGTACAGAGCGGTTGCTCCAGCGTAGAGGGCCAGCAAGCCTTCGCCTTGAGTGAACTTCGCTCCAAACACCAGCCCCATGACCAGGTGGGGAGCAAGGGCCACAGCGAGCACAAACAGACTGGAGATGGCAAAGACGAGCGCCATGGGCAACAGGAGGCCCCGGGGGTGACGCTCGTCTTCCGAGTAGGCCGCCGTCACGGGAAACATGACGTTGACTACGCCAAACCAGCAGATGAAATAGAGCAGCCTGCCCACTTGCGAGATGGCGGCATAAAGCCCGGCGGGTTCCGGCGGGAAGAAGTGCTTCACCAGAAGAATGTCGATATTGTTGATGATCACCTGTCCGACGAAAAACACGATGGCCTGGAGAGCTTCCGCGAAGGAAGGCGGCTCCGCGGCTTCCGGTTGCACCCGCAGTTGCCGCGGGACCGGGGGCACAAAACAAGCCACCAGCACGGCGGCGGAGATTGCGCCCACCGCGCCCAGAGCGCCGAACCCCATCATGACCAGGACCACACCGGCGAAAAAACGCGTCATTGCTTCAGCCACGAAGTTGCCGCCCAGACGCGGGAAAAGGCACAGGCCCTGCATGGCTCCGCGTTTCACGCCCACGGGCGCATAAAAGGCGATTCCGATGGCGAGGACACCGACGATCCATTTGTCGGGAAGGTTCAGATAGCGGGCTGCGGGCTGCTGCGCCAAAAAGAGGCCCACTCCCAGGGCCAGGCTGGCAATCCAGGATTTTCTGAGCAGTACCTGAAAGACCCAGGCCCGGCTCGCGGGAGACGGATTACGTGCCACGAACTTGGCGCATACAAGTTGAAACGCCAGGCTGACGCAGGAGGCGATCAACAGCACGGTCACGGCTGCATTGATGTGGCCAAACTCCGCGGGGCCCAGGACGCGGGCCATGAAAACGTTGTAGGCAAAGTTGAAGAGGTTCACCAGCCCCATGCTCACGAGCATGACCAGGCTGCCGCCCAGCACCAGCCTGTGCGTGCTTGGCCGGCGCATCTGGGCCGGCTCCTTGACATGAGGACGTGCCACCGCGCTTTCAGATTGTGACATGAGGTGGTTTCGCGAACTCTAAGCGGCCGTTTGCGACGGGGCGCGCCGGTGCAGAAGCTGTTGCCGCATGGCGTTGGGCAGAAAACCGCTGAAGCTGCGCACAGCGTCGGTTGACGTTTCGTAGATCTCAAACAAGCGTTCCGTCCGCGTCAGTTCCAGGACCACACAGGCCTGGGGCGAGGGCGCGGCAAGCTTCAGGTCCCCGTCCCGCCGGTGCGCCTCAGACATGCAGCGGAGCAGCATTTCCACGCCTGCCGCATCCAGTTGCCTTACCTGGGAGAGATCAAACACAACCTGAGGACGGTCTGCGGACAAGAACGGGCGTACATCGCGCAGGAACTCGCGCGCGGTGCGAACGTTAACTCGTTCCGGCATCCTCTTCACAACCACCGGTCTGCTATTGATGTCCATATCTCCTCGCTATCGCCAGGCTGGGGAACTCGTCGGCGGCTTTGGCATCGCAGGCAGGCGCCTGATAACCGGCGGCGTCGCCCAGGGCGGGAGAAGTCTGCTGCAAGACCGTGCTGAGGTCCGGCTGCGGCGTTGTGGTTCCCCCAAAGTGTCCCTGCCGAACCTTCCTGGGCAGGAAAGCAAAAAACTCCGCTACAGCACCCAGCAGCTTGCGGCCTGAAGTCTCGGCGATATGCCCGATGAGTTTTCCATCTGCAATCTCCACCACGGCGTTGCGGCGAAGATTGGCCAGCCGGCCCATTCCCACCACTGAATGCGCAAGGTCGAGTCCCGCGCCGACGTACGAATAAGGAAGAACGCTTGAGTTTTCCACCACGGTCCCGCAATCGACTTCCGTGTGATGCTCCACCGAAGTGCAGCGCGTGATCACGCTGCCGGAGCGTATTTTTGCGAAGCTGCCGATAAAAGCGGGCGCCAGCAGGCGCGCGCCTTTTTCTATTTGCGCCCCGGGCGCAATCCATACGCCCGGCCGCTCCTCCTCGCCCCCTGGGCGCGTCTGGGTTTTCAACGTGAGTATGTCAACCGCGAACTGCCGGAGGTCGGCGGCCGTGGCCAGCGGGTTCACATAGCCCTGGTGTTCCAGCACGGGACTTTCGCTCCGGCACCGCGCCAGTTGGCTGCGGAAAAGAGAAGCAGCGTCATTGCGGCGCGAAGCGCTGATGCAAAATACGTCCACGTTTCCCGCTTCATCGCGGAGTTGGCTCACGCGGCATCCGCGTTCCAGATGGAACTGCACCAGGCTTTCGAGATCCACTTCGGCGTAGGCCCCCAGCCTGATCACAAGCACCAGTTCGGCGCCCTCCTGGGCCATTTCATTGAACGTGTTTTCGGCAACGCGCCAGAAACGCTCGCGGCTTGTGGTGGTCCATCGCGGCGCGCTGGCGCCGTTCCTCGGCTCCTCCTGGATGCCGCGTGCTGCGATGATCGCGGTAACTTGAGAAGCGCCGAAATGGTGCAAGCGGTCAGCCGTGCGCTGGAGGGGAGTCTTTCCCGCGACGTCCAGCAGAGCCGGGGGCATGTCGCCGAAGGGAAGTTCCCCCGCTCCGTCTGTATCTGCCGGATTAATAAGAATCAGCCCGCGGATATCCATGGGTTTTACCTGCATTCGTTCCGGCGCCACGCTCCTTGCTGGATTGGTTGAGGGTCTGGAGGTACGACCCGTCTGGAGGGACGAGGCAAATCCTGGAATCCGATTGCTGGCGTACTACCGAAACCCATGGGAACCCTCAAGCTGCGAAACCGTGGCAGCTTTTGCCTGCCACAATCAACGTCTGCTTTTTCTTTGCCAGCCCCAAGACCGCTGGAACTGACACAACCCACCGCCATTCTTTCCTGGCAGCAGTGTTGAAAAAATAGATGAAGATTACAGTGACGGTGTTGTCACAAATATTTGCGAGGCGTGATTTTACTGCTACCATTTTTGGAATGCCTCGCATCGTCCATTACGCGCGCGTGCAGACACCCGTGGGCGAACTGTTGATCGCCGCCACCGGGAAAGGGCTGTGCCGCCTGCAACTGAAGGGCGAGTTGCCCGCGCCCAAGGAAGATGAAACCTGGATCGAATCGCGCGAACACCTGCGCCCGTACGAAAAACAACTGCTCGCCTATTTTCGCGGCGAACTGCGCGATTTCAACTGTGATCTCGATTTGGACGGCACTCCTTTTCAGAAGCGTTGCTGGGAAGCGCTGCGGCGCATTCCTTACGGCGCAACCTGCAGCTACGCAGAGATCGCCCAAGCGATCGGCAGGCCGCGGGCATTCCGCGCGGTTGGCCAGGCCAATCATCAGAACCCAGTGGCGATCATCGTTCCCTGCCACCGGGTCATTGGCGCCGATGGCGCGTTGACCGGTTACGGCGGCGGCCTGGGAATGAAGCAAGCGCTGCTTCGCCTGGAGGGCGTCACGGCGCAGCGCGGGTTGGAGTTTCCCGATCACACTGCCGGAGTGACGCAGAAGTGCGGATGAAGCGTCCTTGGGTTTTACGGGTTTCCGGGCGAACATTTACGGTAAAGGCGGCCGCGCACCTTGCGTGGGCCCCGGATTCGCCAACTGATTCACTCCCTCGCTAGGCTGCGAATGATTCGCCGGCGATGGGTTCGCGCCATTTTCGGGAGAATGGGCCGCAGGCACGGGTGCACTCACAGTGCGGCCGGTTACGGTGATCCGGTTTAGCAGCCTCTTGTTTCCCGCATACGACAAAGCGAGCCTGCCGGCGTTCAACTTGGCCCGGCTGGTGGCCACACTTCCGGTAAGCTCTATTCCGTTTTCAGATACCGTAGTCCGCACGCTGGTACCGGCAAGAGAAGGTTCTTTTTCCAAGGCGTTCTGAATCGCCAACTGCAGTCCGGAATCCGCTGTGGCCTCGGCAAGAACAGTTTCGGGCGCGGACGCCGGAGCACCATCGCCCTTCGCCGGCGGCTCAGTTGTGTTTTGTGGACTCACGGCCGCATCCGGGCCGTTGCCTGCCGTGCTGCCTGTGCCGGCCTGACGGCCGACAGTCATCGGGACTTGGTGATAAACCCGGCCGGTTTGGCCGGATCCTGCCGGACACACGACTGCGCAGCCCAGAACAAACCCTAAGAAATGGAAACGCCGATACATTGCCGGTTCTCCTGGCGCTCTAAACGATTTCTAAACTTTGCGAACTGGCGTGTGACTTAGAGACAAGAATCCCTCTTACTCACAAGAGCAAGTTTGAGGCCGTTTGAGTGGTTACCACAGTCTGTTTCAAGTCTTGAAAAATGCTGGATTTGTTCCGCGACTTGCATGACAATGAGCCTGTGGCGGGTCTCGCCCCTACGCCCGTCAATGCCTAGAATGGGCATCGGCCTGCAAACCTGGGATAGAAACCATCTATGTCTCAGGAGTGGCCGAATCCGCCGTCTGGGAATCTTTTCCAGGTTCCGGTTGCTGGACCGGAGTTGGAAGCAGGCAAGAGGCTGTAAACTCACTATATGAACGGCAAGCCGCACTCCCATGCGCCTTTGAGCGCGACCGCGTTGCGGTATTCGCTGGTAGCCACGTTTCTCTACGTGCTGGTTACGCTGGTGGCGGGATTGCGGGCACACAGTCTGGCGCTTCTTTCTGAAGCCGGACACAACGTGACGGACTTGCTGGCCCTGCTTCTTTCCTGGGTGGCATTGTTTATTCAGACCCGGCCTCCCAGTGAGACCAAGACGTTCGGTTACCATCGCGCCGGTGTGCTGGCGGCCTTCATCAACGCGCTCACGCTGGTAGCCATCGCCTTCTACATCTTCTACGAAGCGGTCACACGCATGCTCCACCCGGTGGAGGTGCATGCCACGCTGATGATCTGGGTTGCGCTGGCCGGAGTCATCATGAACGGCACCATCTCCTGGTTCCTGTTCAAGGCCGCGCATGACGTGAATATTCGCAGCGCCTTCATTCATCAGCTTGGTGACACTGTCTCCACCGCGGCGGTGATCGTTGGCGGCTGGGCCATTCTCTGGACGGGACAAACCTGGATCGATCCTGCCCTCTCGATCGGCATTGGATGTTTGATCCTGTGGTCTTCGCTGGGAATCATCCATGAGACGCTGAACATCCTCCTTGAGGGCGCACCGCGCGGGATTTCCGTGCAACAGATTGTGGCCAACTTAGGCTCGGTTCGCGGCGTGCATGACGTGCATGACGTGCACGTGTGGAGCATCGGCTCAGACATGCATGCCCTGGCCTGTCACATCCGGATTGAAGATATGCCGTTGTCAGAAAGCGACGTGATTTTGCGGCACGTCCAGGAGCTGTTGGCGGCAAGGTTCCATATCGAGCACACCACCATCCAGTTTGAGAGCATGGTATGCGACATCGCCCATGGCTGCGTGATCCCCATTGGCGCCCACTCGCGGCAGCAGGTCAAGTCCCGTTAGGCGAGGGCTTACAGGGCGCGTTTTTGCGGCATCTTCTGGCGTTCATAAATCTCCCGTACCGTCTCCAGGGTATCGATTTCTTCCGCGGGCTTGTCCGTGCGGATTCGCAGAATACGAGGAAAACGCAGAGCAAAACCGCTTTCATGCCGGTCCGATTTCATCATATTGTTGAAGGCGACCTCGAGGACGATCTTCGGTTCCACGATGCGCCGGAAGCCCTGGTCGGCAATGGTGTGCTCAAGAAACCACTGCGTCATCTCCGCGATTTCCGCATCAGTCAGTCCGGAATAGGCCTTGCCCACGTTGAGCAGCCGTTCGCCCTCACGGATGGCAAACGTATAGTCACTTAACACCCCGGCGCGCTTGCCGTGGCCCCACTCCACGGCGGTAACAACCACGTCCAGAGTCGCCAGCTCGCGCTTGAGCTTCAGCCAGGATTTGCCGCGGCGGCCGGGCGTGTAAGGCGAGTTCAGGTCCTTGACCATCAGACCTTCGTTGCCGCGCCGGCGAGCTTGCTCAAAGAGTTGATCCAGATGTTCCGCCGATCCGGCCTTCACTGCCGGGGCCAGCACCACGCGGGGCGGTCCGCTGGGGTCGCTGATGACCGGCCTGCTGATGGCCGGCTCAAAAACCAGCCTGCCCTGTGGACCTTCAACTTCAGTTGGATGCGCAACCTTGAAGGCGCCCGCAGGCACGGCAGCGAAGATCTGTTCCAGCTTCTTGCGGCGCTGTTCCAGAGGCCGCTCCAGCATCAGCTCGCCTGAGGCGTACAGGACGTCAAAGACCATATAGACCACCGGAACTTCGCGCGCCAGTTGCTCCGTGACTCGCTTGCGGCCCAGACGCTTCTGCAACTCAGCGAAAGGCAGCGCCTGGCCCAGACTTTCGCTCCATGCCAGAACTTCCCCGTCCAGTACCACCGGCAGCGGGAAGGCCCGTAACGCCGAAAGAATCTCCGGGAAAGACAGGCTGATGTCGTCGAGCGTGCGGGAAAAGAGGCGGACCTGCGGGTCACCGCCGCCGCAATGTGCCTGGGCGCGGATGCCATCGTACTTGTCTTCGACCTGCGCGTGAGTGAAGTAAGAGAAGGCTTCCTCAGCGTCCTGGGCCGGCGTGGCCAGCATGAACCCGATGGGATGAAAGAGCCGCATCTTCGCTTCGAGGAGCGCATGACGCGCAGCAAGGCGAAGAGTTTCTCCGATATCGCCCAGCAGCATATTGGCGCGCTGCACGTCCGCGAGCTTTTCTTCGAAAGCCGTGGCAATGGCTTCCTCCACCAGGCTCTCGCGCAGGCCGATGCGCAGATCGCCGGTGATGATCTTGATGACGTATTTGGCTTCCAGCGGCGTGGCTTGCCGCAGCAGATCTTCAATCAGCTTCTGTTTCTGCGCTGCGCCGGAGGTCCGCGCCAGCTGATCGAAGGCCGCGGCCACCTCGGCCAGGGAAAGCGTACTTGCGGCCGGCGCTTTGCCTGTCAGCACTTCTTCTGCGGCGGCGCCTAGATCGCCATGGCGGCGGTAAGCGGCAGTCAGTGCCACGTCGGGCTTGCCGGAGACCTCG
>Ga0316628_100002682_pt1 | contig 13326 bp, 10 predicted proteins | sample OWC_Aug_M2_C1_D5_FD_207648 | JGI IMG/M metagenome (GOLD analysis project Ga0316628, IMG submission 207648) | Wetland soil microbial communities from Old Woman Creek delta, Ohio, United States - OWC_Aug_M2_C1_D5_C | ecosystem: Environmental > Terrestrial > Soil > Wetlands | place: USA: Ohio... | reverse complement strand
GATGCAGGGGGCCGCGTCCGATGTCGCTCCGCACCTCCGTCGCCAGGCGGACCGGACCGAGCAGCAGCCCGAAGCCCACCTCGAAGCTGCGGGACAGCTCCGGGTGGTGGGTGTCGATCAGGTTGTACCCGGCGAAGCCGAGGGTCAGCTGCGGGATGACGAGGATCGACACCCCGACGTTCATGCTCGCCGCGTTGATCTTCGGCATGCTCTGGATGAGCCAGCGTCCCCCGATGCCGACGGACACCTTGTCCCCCAGCCGCGTGGCGATGGAGAGGGAGTGGGCCCACTGCCCCACGTTCCCGCTGCCGTAGTCGTTGGAGATGTAGTGGAGGCTGTAGGCGCCGGAGAAGTCCGGGTTGGTGCTGTCGCGCACCCAGCCGGCCGCGAACCAGCCCTTCGACTTCCAGTCGTAACCGCCGCCGAACTCCAGCTGGTACGACTGGAACAGCCCCATCGCCGCCGGGTTTCCGTCCGCGGCGTTGGCCCCGATGCCCAGCTCGCGGAACGTGCCGCCCATCCCCACCTCGCGGGCGCCCCGGGCGGCGTCGAAGTCGAGCGGAGGGGGCGCGGCGAGCAGCGTGCGCGAGAGGAGAAGAGCGGTGAGGGCGGCGAGTCGGGTCATTCGCACCGGCAGGCTACGCGCTCAGGGCAACAGCACCGTCGAGCCGGTCGTCCTCCGCGACTCGAGATCGACGTGCGCCCGGGCCACCTCGCGCAGCGGGTACCGCTGGTTGACGTGGATGGTCAGCACCCTGCGGGCGACCAGGTCGAACAGCTCGCGCGCTCCGGACAGGAGGTCGTCGCGCTTGGCGGTGTAGGTCCCCAGCGTGGGGCGAGTCACGTAGAGCGAGCCGCCCGCGGCCAGCCGCTGCAGGTCGAACGGGGGGACGGGCCCGCTCGAGGCGCCGAAGAGCACCATCAGCCCGAAGGGAGCCAGGCACTCCAGCGACGCGTCGAAGGTGTCCTTGCCGATCGAGTCGTACACCACCGGCACCTTCGCGCCCCCGGTGAGCTCCTTCACCTTCGCCGGGAGCTCGCGGCGGTTGCTGGCGTCGAGCACCAGCGGATGGGTGCACCCGGCCTCGCGCGCCAGCTGCGCCTTGGGCTCGCTGCCCACGGTCCCGATGACCGTCGCCCCGAGGTGCCTGAGCCACTGGCAGAGGATGAGCCCCACCCCGCCGGCCGCGGCGTGCACCAGCACCGTCTGGCCCCGCTCCACGCGGAACGTCCTGCGCACCAGGTACCAGGCGGTGAGCCCCTTGAGCAGCGACGCCGCGGCGGCCTCGTCCGAGACGCCCTCGGGCACCGGGACCAGCCGGTCCGCGGGGTAGTTGCGCGTCTCGGCGTACGCGCCGAGCGGCACACCGGCGTAGGCCACGCGGTCCCCCACCCGGACCGCCGAGACGCCGGCGCCGACCGCGGTGACCACCCCGGCCGCCTCCTGTCCCAGCCCGCTCGGGAGCTGGAGCGGGTAGTGGCCGTCGCGCTGGTAGACGTCGATGAAGTTCAGGCCGATGGCGGTGTGCCTCAGCGTGGCCTCGCCCGGACCGGGAGGCGGGACCTGGACCTCCTCCAGGACCATCACCTCGGGGCCTCCCTGCTTCCTCAGACGGATCGCGAGCGACATCGAGCGTGCCTCCTCACCCGGCGCTGGCGCGGCTCCGTCGCGCCTCGATGAAGGAGCGGACCGCGATTGCCACGAAGGCGAGGCAGACCACGAAGGTGAGGACCTGCGCGACCACCGCCACCGGCCGCTCGGCCGTCCCGCCGAGCAGCGCCGGGAGCCTGAGCAGGCCGGGCACGCAGCCCAGCGCCCCGAGCAGCGCCACCAGCACCGCGACGTGCATCGCGTGCATCCGCAGCCGCGGGGCGCGGGCGACCAGCCCGGCGAGGGCGATGAGCACGCCGAGCGCGGCCGGGATGAGGGCGGTCGGGGCGTGGGCGCCGGTCCCGACGAACGTGCCGAGGCCGATGGCCACCAGGATGACGCCGACGAGGAGAGCGAGCGTGGACATGGGCACCTGGTGCCTCTAGCCCGCGCGGACATCTCGTGTACAGTCCTCGGCCCCCCGTGCGCCGTCTCCGCCTGCCGCTCCTCCTGCTCGCCCTGCTCGCCGTCCGGACGGCCCTGGCCTACGTCCCGGCCCCGACCGCCATCTTCCGGCACCTCCTCTCGGGCCGGGAGGAGCAGCGCATCAGCAGCGCACGGGTGGAGGGCACGCTGGTCCTGTCCGGCGCGGCGGCGACCGAGGTCGGAGGGCAGGGGGAGGTCCAGTCCGATGCCCGGGTGTACCTCCGCCTCCCGGGGCGCTGCCGCCTCGAGGCCAGCGGCCCCGAGACCGGCAAGCTCGCGGTGGTGCAGACCGGCGGCCAGCTGAAGACCGAGGGCCCGGTGGTCGGTGCCCTGGGCACGGGCCTGGGCGAGCTCTGCGCGCTCTTCGGAGCCCGGAGCGCGGGCGACGGCTCGAGCGGGCTGGAGGCGCACCTCCGCAAGCGCGGGGTGAACGTGGCCAGCGCGTGGCTGGCTCGCTTCGGAGGCCAGGTGGCGTACGTGGTCGGCGGGCCCAAGGACACCGACGCCCAGTTCTGGGTCTTCAAGGACAGCTGGCTGCCGGCGCGCATCCGCTGGACCGACGGCGGCACCCGCTGGGACGTGCGCTTCGTGGACTACAACTCGCCCGCGGGCGACTGGTTCCCCCGCGCGGTGGAGGTCTCGCGCGACGGCGAGCGGCAGGTCCGGTTCACCACCCTCTCCGGCGACCCGAGGGCGAACGTCCCGGACCGCCTCTTCTGACGGAGCGGCCTCTCGGCGATGGAGCAGCTCGCCTCGGTGGCGGTGGGGCGTCCGGTGAAGGGCCCCTTCACCTACCTCGTCCCGCCGGAGCTGGAGGGCCGGCTTCGGCGCGGACAGCGGCTCCTGGTCCCCTTCGGCCGAGGCCGGGCGCTGGGCTTCTACCTCGGGCCGGGGCGCGCACCCGAGGGCGGCGGAGCGCTCAAGCCGGTCTCGGCGCTGCTCGAGGACACCCCGGCGCTCCCCGACGACGTGCTGGCGCTGGTCGAGTTCGCGGCGACGTATTACCGGCACCCGCTCGGCGAGGCGCTCCGGGCGGCGCTTCCGCCCGGGCTGGCCGACCCGGAGGAAGGCCCCGAGCCGAGCCCCGACGTGGTGCGCACCGTGGTGGTGCTCGGCGCGCCGTCGGTCGACGCGCTGAAGCGCGCCCCGGCCCAGGCGGCGGCGCTCGGGTACCTGCTCGCCGTCGGTGGGCGCGCGGAGCTCGACGAGCTGGGGCGCGCCGTTCCCGGCGCCCGGGCGGCGGTGCAGCGGCTGGTGGAGCGGGGATGGGTCCAGGTCCAGGAGCGCGTGGTGGAGCCCATCGTGGCGGAGGGGATGGGGCAGGTCCGGCCCGAGCGGCTCACCGACGCCCAGGCCGAGGCGCTCGCCGAGCTGCGTGGCGCGCTCGAGGCGGGGAGATTCCAGCCCTACCTCCTCCAGGGCGTCACCGGGAGCGGCAAGACCGAGGTCTATCTCCAGGCCGCCGAGCACGCACTCTCCCGGGGCGGCGGGGCGCTGGTCCTGGTCCCGGAGATCGCCCTCACCCCGCAGCTGGTGGGGCGGTTCCGGAGCCGCTTCGGGAGCGCGGTGGCGGTGCTGCACAGCGGGCTCCGGGACCGCGAGCGGCTCCTCCACTGGAAGGGGCTCCGCTCCGGCGCGGTGCGGCTCGCCGTCGGTGTGCGCTCGGCGGTGTTCGCGCCGGTGCGCGACCTGGCGCTCATCGTCGTGGACGAGGAGCACGACCCCTCGTTCAAGCAGGACGAGAAGCTCCGCTACCAGGCCCGTGACCTGGCGGTGGTCCGGGCCAAGCAGGCCGGGGCCACGGTGGTGCTCGGCTCGGCCACCCCCTCTCTGGAGACGCTGGAGAACGCGCGCCGCGGCCGCTACCGCCTCCTCCGGCTCCCGGCCCGGGTGGACGACCGGCCGATGCCCCGGGTGGAGCTGGTGGACCTGCGCCGGGTCCAGCTCCGGCCCACCGGTCTGCCGGAGCAGCCGCCCGCGCTCTCGCCGCCGCTGGTCGACGCGCTCGGGGAGGCGCTGGGGCGCGGGCAGCAGGCCATCCTCTTCCTCAACCGGCGAGGCCACTCGGCGGCGCTGGTGTGCGAGGCCTGCGGGCAGGGCGTCCCCTGCAGCCGGTGCGACGTCTCGCTCACCTTCCACCTCCGGGGCCGGAACCTCCAGTGCCACTACTGCGGCGAGAGCCGGCCGGTGCCCGACGGCTGTCCGTCGTGCGGCGGGCCGCTGGTGCCGGTGGGCACGGGCACCGAGCGCGTCGAGGCGGAGGTCGCCGAGCGCTTCCCGCGCGCCCGGGTCGCCCGGCTGGACCGCGACGCGGCCACCACCGCCGAGCGGCTCACCGACCTCCTCTCCCGCTTCGCCCGCGGCGAGCTGGACGTGCTGGTGGGCACGCAGATGGTGGCCAAGGGGCACGACTTCCCCGGGGTGACGCTGGTCTGCGTGGTCTCGGCGGACACGGGGCTCCTCCTGCCCGACTTCCGCGCCGCCGAGCGGACGTTCCAGCTGGTGACGCAGGTATCGGGGCGGGCCGGACGGGGGCAGGAGCCGGGGCGGGTGCTGGTCCAGACCTGGAATCCGGAGGCCGACGCGGTGGCCCGGGTCCCGGCGCACGACTACGACGGGTTCGCCGAGCACGAGCTCGCCTGGCGCGAGGCCCTGGCCTGGCCCCCGTTCAGCCGGCTGGTCGCGGTGCGCATCGAGGGGGAGGACCCGGGGGAGACGGCGGCGGTGGCCAGGAAGCTGGGGGACCGGGTGGCCGCGCTCCTGCCGGGGCCGGAGACGGGCGTTCGCCTCCTCGGCCCCGCCCCGGCCCCGCTCCCCCGGCTGCGGGGGAAGAGCCGCTGGCAGCTGCTCCTCAAGGCCCCCCGCCACGCCCTGCTCGGGCCGGTGCTGGACCAGCTGGAGCGGGACCTGGAGGTGCTGCCGGCGGCGGTCCGGGTGGTCCTCGACGTCGACCCCGGGGCGATGCTGTAGGCTCCCCCGGACAGACCGTGGCGTCCACGCTCCTCCTCGTCCACGACGACCTGGCGACCATCGCGCTCGTGCGCCGGACGCTGGTTCGCGCCGGTCACACCGTGGAGCTCGCCACCTCCACGGCAGACGCGCTCACCGCCGCGACGACGTTGCAGCCCGCGCTGGTGCTGCTCGCCCCCGGCGTGGAGAGCGGCCGCGGGGCGGCGCTGCTGCAGGAGCTCGCCTCCCGGCCCGAGACCTCGCGCCTCCCCATCCTCCTCCTCGGCCGGATGGTGGACGGTCACCGTGGCCCGGTGCTGCCCACCCCGTTCCGAGCCGAGACGCTCCTCCGCGCGGTGGACGAGGCGCTCGCTCCGCACCCGGACGCCGAGGAGCCGGTGACCGACACCTTCGGCACCGGGCTCGGGTCCATCCCGCTCGACGCGCTCCCGGAGACGCTGGACCTCGACTGGGAGCCCCCGGCCGTGCCCCCGGCGGCGCTCCCCGCCGAGTTCGCGCCGCCGGCGGAACCCGAGCCGGCGCCGGCGCCGCCCGACCACCTCGAGGCCTTCGACGCGGGCCCGCTCCTCGAGGGCGAGCCGGAGGCGGAGGCCGAGCCGTCCGGCGACGAGGAGATGCTCCACGCCGCCGAGGAGCCGTCGCCGCTCGTCCCCGGCGTCCATCCCGACCTCGAGCAGACCGCGCCGATGCTCGCCCTGGCGGCGGGCGCCTGGAGCGCGACGACCGACGACCGGCTGGCGCCGCTGGGGCGCGCCAGCCCATCGAACGCGGCGGCGCTGCTCGACGACATCGCCTCCGAGGCCCGGGCGCGCGAGGACGAGGCCCGCGCGGCCCAGCAGGCCATGGCGGAGGAGCAGCGGCGCCGGCAGGAGGCGGAGGCGCTGTCCGAGACCCGGGCCCGCGAGGCGCGCGAGGCCTCGGGGGCGGCGATGGCCGCGCGCATCGACGCCCAGGAGGCGCGGGCCCAGGCCGAGGCGGCGCGGTCGGCGCAGCAGGCGGCGGAGGCGGCGACCGCGGAGCTGCAGCGCGCGCTGGACCAGGAGCGGCAGCGCGCGTCCGAGGCCAGGACGGCGATGGAGTCGGCGCGGGCCACGGGGAAGGCCGAGGCCGAGCTGCTGGCCGAGACGCTGCGCGAGGCCGAGGCACGGGCGGAGGCCGAGACCAACGCCCGGCTGGCGCTCGAGGCACGGGCCCAGGCGGAGCTGGACCGGCTGCGCTCGGCGGTGTCCGAGGCCACCTCCGCCGCCGAGGGCCTGTCCGAGGCCAACCAGGCGCTGGAGCGCGAGGCGGCAGAGCTCGCCGAGCGTCTCGCGGCGGAGGAGCGCGCGTCGGTGGAGGCGCGGCGGCAGGCCGACGCCTGGCTCCAGACCGAGCGCGAGCAGGCGGACGCGCTCCGCCGCGACCTGCTGGAGCTGAAGACCGAGCTGCGCCGGCTGCGCGAGGAGCTGGAGCAGGGCCGCGAGCGGATGGCGGAGGGGGAGATCCGGGTGGCGCAGCAGTCGGCGGGGCGCGCCGAGGCCGAGGAGGCCCGGCGGGCGGCGGTGGACGAGGCGGCCCGGGCCCGCGAGGACCTCGAGCGGGCCCGGGCCGAGACCGAGCAGGTGCGCCAGGAGGCCGAGGCGCGCCTGAAGGCCGAGGACAAGCGGCGAACGGCGGTGGCCCGCGCCCAGGCCGAGGCCGAGGCGGCCGAGGCGGCGCGACGGGCGACGGAGCGTGCCCGCTGGGCAGTGGCCGATGCAGGCCGGGTCACGCTGGAGGAGCTGGCGGCGCTGCTCTTCCGTCTCGAGCAGGGACGGGCGACGGCCCGCCTCGAGCTCCGGGCTGCCGACGCGCTCCGGGTGCTGTGGCTCGAGGAGGGCGCGCTGGCCGCGGCGGCCAGCACCGTGTCCACCGAGTCGCTCCTGGACCACGCGGTGCGCGACGGGCTGGTGTCGGCCGGCGCCGAGCGCGAGCTGCGGCTCCTGCGTCTGGGCGAGGCCGAGCTGACCGAGGAGCTCGTCCGGCGGAAGCTGATGACCGACCGGGAACTGGTGCCGTTCCTCCAGCGCCTCACCGAGGCCCGGGCCCTGGAGGCCTTCTCCGAGCCCGTCTCGTTCTACCGCCTGAGCGCCGACACCCCGCCCCCCGAGGGCAGGCGCGCCGCGGTGCGCCCGCTGTCGGCGCTCGCGGCCGAGGGAGTGCGCCGCGGGCTCCCTGCCGAGGAGGTGGACCGGCTGGTGCCCTCGCTCCGGGCCGTGCCGAAGCCGCTCCGGCGGGTGGACGCGTCGGCGCTCGGGCTCGGTGACCGCGAGCGCCGGCTCCTCGAGGCCATCGACGGCGAGCGCACGGTGCAGCAGCTCCTGCTCATGCTGGGCGTCTCGCGCGACGCGGGGCGCAAGGCGGTCGCGGTGGCGGTGGCGGTGGGTTGGGTCGAGCTCCGGCCACCGTCACAGGAGGAGGCGCAGGCGGAGACGGTGGAGGTCGCCGCGGCCCGCCTCGAGGCCCGGTGGTCGCAGGTGGAGGACGCCGACTACTTCGCGGTGCTCGGGCTCCCCCGGAACGCGGGACCCGACGAGGTGGCGCGGGCCTTCGCCCGGCTCTCGGCGGAGTACGACCCGCTGCGGTGGTCGGGGCACCCCGACCCCCGCGTGCAGGCGCGCGCCGAGCGGATGCAGGCGCTGCTCTCCGAGGCGGCGCGGGCGCTCACCGACGACGGGCTCCGGAACGCCTACGCCCGCTCGCTGGGCGACTGACGCCCGGGTCCACTGCGCACCGCCGACCTCGAGTCGTGCGTGCGCGGCGTCCACGGGGGGTCGCGTTGCGTGGGTCCCGCCCCCCTGGCTATGACCAGGGACGATGATCCGCGAGATTCTCCTCTGGCCGCACCCGGTGCTCCGCCGCAAGGCGCTCTCCGTGGAGGCGGTGGACGCCTCGGTCCGCACGCTGGTCAGCGACATGTTCGAGACCATGTACGCCGCGCCGGGCGTCGGCCTGGCCGCCCCGCAGATCGGCGTGCTGCAGCGGGTGCTGGTGCTCGACACCCGGCCCCGGCAGCCCGAGGTGCAGCCGGTGGCGATGATCAACCCGCGCATCGTCGAGACCGAGGGCGGCCTGTCGGTGTACCGCGAGGGCTGCCTCTCCATCCCCGGCGAGGCCGAGGAGGTCGAGCGCCCGGCAATCGTCACCGTGGAGTTCCTCGACGTCGAGGGACGGGTGCAGCGGCTCCGCTGCGAGGGGCTGCTGGCCACCGCGGCGCAGCACGAGATCGACCACCTCGACGGTCGGCTCTACGTCGACTTCCTCCCGGTGCTGCAGCGCCTGTCGATGCGCCGGCGGGCGAAGCGGCGAAAGCAGGAGCTCGCCGAGGCCCCCCCGGCGGCGTCGACCGACCTCTGACCAGGGGCGTGCGGCCCGAGCGAGGACCGAGCGCAGGCGTGCCTCGAGCGAGCCCTCGGACCGCGGATCTGGCTCCAAGGGTTCGATCTCTCCCTGGAGGCCCCGGATGACGTCCCTCGTTCTCGCCCTGGTGCTCGCGCAGGCGCCCGCCCCGACCCAGCCAGACCCGCAGGCGGTGGACCGCGCGCGGAGCGCGCTCCTGCCGTTCAAGAAGCAGCTGAAGGAGACGCTGATCTCCGCGATGAAGACCTCGCCGGTGGCGGCGATCGACGTCTGCTCGAAGGAAGCCCCGGCGATGGCCCGAGATGCCTCCCGCGACGGGGTCACCGTGGGCCGCAGCGCCTTCCGCCTGCGCAACCCCGAGAACGCGCCGAGAGCGTGGCTCGAGCCGGTCATGCGCGAGCTGGCCGGGTCGAGGCCCGGAGTCGACGCCTCGAAGGCCGTCGCCCTCCCGGGCGGCAAGGTCGGCTACGCCGAGGCGATCTTCATCCAGCCGGCCTGCCTGACCTGCCACGGCGAGGCCATCGCCCCGCCGATCGACGCCGAGCTGGCGAAGCGCTACCCGAAGGATGGCGCGCGCGGATTCAAGGAGGGCGAGTTCCGCGGCGTCTTCTGGGCCGAGGTGGAGCCGCGGCCCAGGGCCCCCTAGCCCCGCCCGGATCAGCGGACGCCCGCAGCTCGCCCGGGCTTCCTCCGCGTCGCGCCGCGGCGTCGCGGCGCCGGAGGGACGACCGCCGCGGAGCGGGGCGGGCGCCCGGCCTTCGCCACGCTGGCCTTCGCCTTCGCCACGCCGATGCGCGGACAGAGCTCGCACACCACGCACCGCTCGCAGGCCGGCGAGCGGGCGAAGCAGGTCCTCCGGCCGTGCCAGATCAGGAGCTGGTGTCCCTTCGCCCAGAGCGGCTGCGGGACCAGGGCCTGGAGGTCCTCCTCGATGCGGCTCGGGTCCTCGGCCCGGGTGAAGCCGAGGCGGCGTGAGAGCCGCTTCACGTGGGTGTCCACCGGGAACGCCGGCTCCCCCTCCAGATGCACCGTCACCACCCCCGCGGTCTTCGGCCCCACGCCCGGGAGCGCGGCGAGGTCGGCCCGGGCGGTGGGCACCTCCCCTCCGTGCCGTTCGGCCACCGCCGCGGCCATGCCCTTGAGCGCCCTGGCCTTGGCGCGGAAGAAGCCGCAGCTGTGGATCATCTCCTCCAGCTCCGGGGTGTCCGCCCCGGCCAGCGAGCGGGCGTCGGGGTAGCGCCGGAACAGCGCGGGGGTGACCATGTTCACCCGCTTGTCCGTGCACTGGGCGGAGAGGATGACCGCGGTCACCAGCTGGAGGGGGGTCTGGTAGTCGAGCTCGATTCGCGCGTCGGGCATCGCCTCGCCCAGCCGCGCCAGCACCTTCACCGCACGCGCCTTGCGCTCGGCCACCGTCTCGCGAGCCATCCCCCGGTTGTAGTACGGACCCGGGCCGTGGCCACCGCTCCCATCGACCTCCGCTCCGACACCGTCACCCGCCCGACGCCGGGCATGCGCCGCGCCATGGCCGAGGCCGAGGTCGGCGACGACGTCTACGGCGAGGACCCCACCGTCCGCGCGCTGGAGGCCCGCGTGGCGGACCGCCTCGGCCTCGAGGCCGCGCTCTTCGTCCCCTCCGGCACGCAGGGGAACCAGGTGGCCATCGGCGTGCACACCCGGCCCGGCGAGGAGGTCATCCTCGAGGAGGGGAGCCACCCGTTCCACTACGAGAACGGCGCCATGGGCGCGCTCTGGGGGGTGCAGCCGCGCACCGTCGTCGGCCAGCGGGGGCTGCTCACCCCGGCGCAGGTCCAGGCCGCCTTCCGTGGCCACGACGACCACCTCCCGCGCTCGCGCCTGTTGATCCTCGAGAACACCCACAACCGGGGCGGCGGAACGGTCTGGAAGCCCGCCGTCTTCGCCGAGGTGGTCGCGGCCGCGCGCGCCGCCGGTCTCCTCGTCCACCTCGACGGGGCCCGCCTGTTCAACGCCGAGGTCGCCGCGGGCGTGCCAGCCAGCACCTGGTCGCGGCTCACCGACTCCACCACCGTCTGCTTCAGCAAGGGGCTCGGCGCACCGGTGGGCTCGGTGCTCGCGGGGAGCAGGGCGTTCGTCGCCGAGGCGCGGCGGCTCCGCAAGCGGCTCGGCGGCGGCATGCGGCAGGCCGGCATCCTCGCCGCCGCCTGCCTCCATGCGCTCGACCACCACGTGGCCCGGCTCGCCGAGGACCACGAGAACGCCCGCGTCCTCGCCCGCCGGCTGTCGGAGATCCCCGGCGTCCGCGTGGAGCTCGACCGGGTCGAGACCAACATGGTGTACGCCGACGTCCCCCTCGACGCGGCGCCGCTGGTGACCCGGCTCCGCCCCGCAGGGCTCCTGGTGAATCCGGTGGGGCCCCGCGCCCTGCGCCTGGTCTGCCACCTCGACGTCGACCGGGCCGGATGCGAGCGCGCCGCGGACATCCTCCGCGCCGCTCTCGAGGCCAGGTAGGCATCTGTACGGGGCAGGGGCTCCCGGTGTCCTTTTGGCTGGACTCACGCGGGTCTTGTGGGCCAGGGTCGCCCGGCTGACACGGCGTCGCGGCCGGCAGCGCATGGACGATGACCCGTCACGCCCTCGTCACAGCCCTGGCCGCCGTCAGCCTTGTCGGCTGTGCCGCAGGGCGTCAGGCCGGTGCGCTGGCCCCCGACCCGGTCCAGGTCGCCCGCCTTCCCGCCCCCGATGAGGTGGTGAAGCCCGAGGCGGCGCCCCACCCCGGGCCGGTCGCCGCGCCGCCCGAGGAACCGATGACCTCGCGCCTGCTCCGGGCGCGCCTGGTGGCCTTCGTGCTCGAGGCCGAGGCCCGGCGGAGCGACGGCCGCCCCGGCTCGCCGATGCCGGACTCGGAGCTCGCGGCCTGGGAGCGCATCCAGTCCGACGTGGACCGCTTCCTGGCCGAGCCCGCGGGGAGCGACGAGGCGGAGGACGTGCAGATCGCCCGTGGCTCGCTCCGGGCCGCGCTGGACCGGGACGGACAGGCCTACGGCGGCGTGCCCCCCGAGCTGGTCCGGTCGGTCGAGGAGCGGGTGGCGGGCCTGGAATCACGGATGGGACCTCCGCCCGGCCCGCGCTTCCAGTGGCCGCTCGACCAGGTGCGCGTCACCAGCCGCTTCGGGCGACGGTTCCACCCCATCGCCCACCGCAACAAGATGCACTCGGGCATCGACATGGTCGCCGAGCGCAACCAGCCGGTGATGGCCGCCGGCGCCGGCATCGTGGTGCGCGCCGGCTGGATGCACGGGTACGGGTACGAGGTCACGGTCGATCACGGCAACGGTCGAGTGACCCGCTACAGCCACCTGGCGCGCACCCTGGTGCTCGAGGGGACCCAGGTGGTGAAGGGCATGCCGCTCGGGCTCGCCGGGCGGACCGGCACCGCCACCGGCGTCCACCTGCACTTCGAGTACTGGAAGGACGACGTCGCGCGCGACCCTCTCAAGGAGTTCGCGCGGCTGGTGGGCGATGGCGGTCCGAAGCCGGTGGTGCTCGCGCCGTCGCGGCCGCAGCGGCAGCGGACCGCCTCGGCCCGCAAGCCCGAGGGTCCGGGCGCCTGATCGCGCGGGGCCGGCTTCCGGTCGCCCTGGGAGCGCTGGTCTGCGCGGCGTGTCCTGCCGTCGTCCCGCCCAGGGACACCGCGGCCCGGGAGTCCCCTGCCTCCGCCGTGGCCGGTCCCGAGCTCTTCGTGGACCCCTCCGCTCCCCCGGGGGGCGACGGGAGCCGCGCGCGCCCGTTCCGGACGCTGGGCGAGACGCCGGGCCGGGGACGCATCCGTCTGGCCTCGGGGGTCTACCCCGGGGGGCTCCTGCTCGAGGACGTGGAGCTGGTGGGCGGCGCGGCGGTGGTGCTCGCCTCGAGCCCTCCCGGGCCCTGTGTCCGGACCCGCGGGACGGTGCGCCTGGACCAGGTGCAGCTCCAGGGCGGGGCAGGGGGGCTGTTGGTCGAGAGCGGACGGACCACGCTCGAGTCGGTGCGCCTGAGCGGGCAGCGGGGCGCCGCCATCGAGGTCGCCGGGGGGGCCGAGCTGATCCTCGCCCGCTCGACGCTCCAGGCCTCCGTCTCCGGAGTCCCCGGAGTGCGCATCCTCCCCGGCGGCCGGGCGGAGCTCCGGGAGGTGCGAATCCAGGGACCCTTCCAGCGCGCGGTCGAGGCGACCCGTCCGGCGGCGCTCCGGCTGGTGGGCGTGCAGGTCCAGGACGCGGTGACCGGGCTCTGGCTCTCGGGTGGCGCGGGGGCGGTCGAGTCCCTCGAGGTGCGCGGGGGCCGCGGGCCCGGCATCTACGTCGCCGGCGGCGCGCTCCAGCTCCAGGACGTCCGGGTCTCCGGCCACGAGTACGGGCTCCTCACGGGCGAGGGTGCGCGGGTCGAGGGACGGGGGCTGCGTTCGGTGGGTGCCGAGCGCGCCGGCGTCGCCCTGGTGCTCACCAGGGCCGTGCTGGAGGACGTCCGGGTGGAGTCGGCGGGGCAGACGGCGGCGGTGCAGCTCGTCTCCTCCGACGTCCGGATCCGGGGGCTCGAGGTGCAGGGCGGGCGGTCGCTGGGCCTGATGGCCCGCGACGCCGAGCTGACGGTGGAGGGGGCGACGGTGGCGGGGCTCAGGAGCGCGGACCCCGCCGAGGGAGACGCGTTCCAGATCCGCGGCGGCCGGGCGTCGCTCACCGGAGTCCACGTCCAGGAGTGCAGCGGGATCGGCGTCCTCGCGGCGGAGGCGGCGCGCGTGACGCTCGTCCGGTCGAGCATCGGAAGCGCGGGCGTGGCCGGCCTGGCGGTCGAGACGGAGGCGCGGCTCACCGCCACGGAGGTCACCATCGAGCGGACGCAGGGCCCCGCGCTGCTGGTGACCGAGCGCGGGGTGGCGGAGCTCC
>Ga0316628_100002681_pt1 | contig 13327 bp, 8 predicted proteins | sample OWC_Aug_M2_C1_D5_FD_207648 | JGI IMG/M metagenome (GOLD analysis project Ga0316628, IMG submission 207648) | Wetland soil microbial communities from Old Woman Creek delta, Ohio, United States - OWC_Aug_M2_C1_D5_C | ecosystem: Environmental > Terrestrial > Soil > Wetlands | place: USA: Ohio... | reverse complement strand
GGCGCGCGTCATCCTGGGCGCCGCAGTTCTCGACGACATTCTGGGGATGATCGTGCTGGCGGTGGTGAGCAGCCTCTCCACGGGCCAGATCAATTATCTGCAGCTCGCCATCGTGACGGCAGAAGCCGTCGGCTTCTCGGTCTTCATGGTGATGTTCGGCTCGCGAGTCGTGCGGCGCATGCAGCCGCGAGTGGAAAAACTTCGGGCGCGAAATTCCGCCTTCATCCTTTCGATCATCTTCTGCCTGGGCCTCTCGCTTGCCTCGACATACATCGGTATGGCGGCGATTATCGGCGCCTTTCTCGCTGGCCTTGCGCTCGCCGACCACAGCGAGCAGTGGCGCTTACAGGAGAGCGCCCATCCCGTCATGGAATTCCTGGCGCCGTTCTTCTTCGTGCTGCTGGGAGCTCAGGTCGATCTGCGCAGCCTCGTCCAGCCCGGCGTGGTGGGGACAGCAGCGGCGATCTGCATACTGGCCATCGTGGGAAAACTCTTGGGCTGCGGCCTGGGCGCGCTGTCGCTGGGGAAGGGCGATGCGCTGCGCGTGGGTGTGGGAATGGTGCCGCGCGGCGAGGTCGGCCTGATCGTGGCGGGAGTGGGATTGACGTTGCACACTATCTCCGACGCGGTTTACGCCGTCGTATTGGTGATGTGCATGGTGACCACGGTCGCGGCGCCGCCGGTGTTGCGACGCTTGCTGCCGGAGGTTTCCGCGGCGGCTCCCGAGGCTTGAGGCGCGGCGGCCGCAAAATAACCCTTGACAAAGTCGGGCAAACATGATAGGCTACTATTCGGGCAGGAAGTCGATGACGGCAAGTATCCAATCCGGGGAGGCTGAAGGATGGGTATTCTGACCTTGGTCATCCATGCGCCAGGGAAAAATGTCGGTTCGGGACGGCAGGCCGGCGAGCGGGGCGGGGTAAAAGATTGTTTTTTGACCCCCTAAAGCTGGTATATTATAGAAACAAAGTAACATAGCAGCTTTAGTATGGTCAAAAAGAGGGGCTAGTTGAGCACGAACGCGTCAACTAGCCGGGCTTTTATGCCGTTTTCGCGCATTTTGGGCATCAAAATAAACAGGGCGCGGGCAGGGTTAAGCGGTCCGCGACGAAGAACAATTCCCGGCACCGGGCTGGGCTAGGAGCCTCCCGGGTGCTTTGAGAGCCGGGGACGATTTCAAAATTTCACGCCGAGGGGAAATGATGAACACACGCACGGTCTGCAGTTCTTACCGCCCGTGGCTTTTGGCGGGCTTGCTGTTGGTAACCGTGGCGGCGGCTTCGCCGCTCGGGGCGGAAGAGGGAATGTGGACGTTTGACAACCCCCCGCTCAAGATTCTCAAGGAGCGCTACAGTTTTGCGCCGACGCAGGAGTGGCTGGACCACGTGCGCCTGTCGAGCGTGCGGTTCAATGACGGTGGCTCGGGATCGTTCGTCAGCCCGCACGGGCTGGCGCTGACGAATCACCACGTGGCGCTCGGCCAGCTCCAGAAGCTTTCGACGCCGCAAAAGGATTACGTTAAGGACGGCTTTTACGCGCGCACGCCGGACGATGAGCCGAAATGTCCTGACCTGGAGCTGAACGTCCTGGTCGCGCTCGAGGACGTGACGGCGCGCGTGCAAGGCGCCGTGAAGAAGGGCATGAGCGAAGAAGTGGCGCTCAAGGCGCGCAAAGCCGAAAGCGCCAAGATCGAGAAAGAAAGCCAGGACGCAACGGGGTATCTCTCCGAAATTGTCACGCTCTACAACGGCGGCGAGTACTGGCTCTATCGCTACAAGAAGTACACTGACGTCCGCCTGGTGTTCGCGCCCGAGCAGATGATTGCATTCTTCGGCGGCGATCCCGACAACTTCACTTATCCCCGCTACGACCTCGACATGGCGCTGTTCCGCGTTTACGAAAACGATAAACCGATCGACAGCAGTAACTACCTGAAGTGGAGCGCGCGCGGCGTTGACGACGGGGAACTGGTGTTCATCTCCGGTCATCCGGGCTCGACCGACCGCTTGACCACCATGGCGGGGATCGAGCTGCAACGGGACCACCTCCTTCCGGTAGTTCTGAAGACTCTGAAGCGGCGGCTGGGCGCGTTGCGGCAATACGCCGCGCTCGGAGTCGAGGAAAACCGGCAAGCAACTCGCCCCATGTTTTATCTGGAGAATTCCATAAAAGCTTTTACCGGAGAGTATGATGGCTTGTTGGATAAGGCCATCACGAGCAAGAAGCAGAAAGAAGAGAGTGATTTTCGTGCCGCAGTGGCGGCCAATCCGGAATGGAAAAGAGCCTATGGCCCGGCCTGGGATGCCATGGCGGTCGCGGCGCGCCGTTACGAGGAAAGAATGAAGGCGCACCGTTTCCGCTCGCTGCGCGGGTCGCGCCTGGCGGACATCGCACTCCAGGTGGTGCAGTACGTCGCGGAAATCAAGAAGCCGGATGGCGAGCGGCTGCAGGGGTTTCACGACTCGCAGCTCGAGTCACTGCGCTTCCGCCTTTTCTCCAAGGCTCCGCTTTATCCCGGGATGGAAGAGGCTCTGCTCTCGAACAGCTTGCAGGAATCGCTCGACGAACTCGGCGCCAGTGATCCTTTTGTGAAAGCCGTGCTGGGCGGGAAGTCCGCGGCCGAAGTGGCGAAGGAAGTGGTTTCCGCCAGCAAGCTCACCGACGCCGACCTGAGGAAGTCTCTGGTGGAAGGCGGCGAGGCCGCGGTCGCGGCGTCATCCGATCCCTACATTGCCCTGGCGAGGAAAGTCGATCCGTTCGTCCGCGAAATGCGCAAGTGGTACGAGGACAACGTCGAGAGCGTGGAAACCACGGCGGGAGAGAAAATCGGCAAGGCGCGCTTTGCGGCCTACGGAAAGTCCGCTTACCCCGATGCCACCTTCACCCTGCGCCTGACCTTTGGGCCTGTCAAAGGCTATCCAATGAATGGCACGCAGGCGCCTCCCTGGACCACCTTCTACGGCCTCTATGACCGCGCCTACAGCTTCGGGCTGAAGTTTCCGTACGAACTGCCGGCGCGCTACCTGGAACGCAAGAACGCCCTCGACCTGACGACGCCGCTCAACTTCGTCAGCGTCTGCGACATCACCGGCGGCAACTCCGGCTCGCCCGTCATCAACCGCAACGCGGAGTTCGTCGGGCTGGTTTTCGACGGGAACATCGAGAGCCTGCCGGGAACGTATGTCTTCAGCGACGAGAAGAATCGCGCCGTCGCCGTGCATAGCGCCGGCATCATTGAGGCGCTGCGCAAGCTCTATGACGCCGGCCCGCTGGCGGATGAGCTGCAGGGAAAGTAGCGCCGGGCTCGAGTGCTGTAGCGCCGGTCTATGACCGGCGTAGTTTCCTGTTCTTGGATTCGCCGCTCATAGAGCGGCGCTACAGCTTTGAGAATCATGCACTCATGAAAATGGGCCGCCGCTACAAGTCGTACACGGGAGAAACGGGCGTCACCTATCTGTATTTCTTTGATGCGCGCCGCCGCGTCATCCGGCCGGAAGGCCAGGGCGCGGGGAGCGACTTCACCTTTGTCGTCACCGCCGACCAGCACCCGCCCTTCGCCTTGCGCGTGTTCGTTTCCGACCGTGCCCTCGAGACGTGGCGCGCGACTCACGGCCGCGAACTCGACGCCAACGAGCATTACGCCGCCGCCAAGATGCGCCTCTTCCGTGCTTTCGACGAAGACGAGCGGCTCCTTGATGAGCGACTGAACCTGATGGTAGATGAAGCGAACATCGAGGGATTGCTGGGGTCCTTGGGGGTGGAATGAAACTGGAAATTGGAAACTAGAAACTGGAAGATGGAAATTGGGGAACTGAATCCGGTTCTAATTAGACGACCCAGTTCCTGTTTTCCAATTTCTGATTTCCAGTTTCGATTTTCCCGTTTCCGCTGCGTCAGAAAATCAACTTCAGCGCCAACTGAATATTCCGCGGTCCGCCGCCGCCCAGAAACGGGTTACCGATGCCCACGTCACCCGTCACACCGATCGGGAGGTAGTCGATGCCTTGTCCGGTCACCGGATCGATGCCGTTCCAACTTGCGTCGGCGGCAAATCCGGGCAAGAAGGGGTTGGCGAAGTTCGGGTGATTGACCAGGTTGAAGAACTCGGCGCGGAACTGCACCGAGACCTTTTCCGTGATGGGTGTGGTCTTGAAGATGGAAAAATCAAAGTTGCGGAAGTCCGGCCCGCGCAGCGAATTTCGGCCCAGGTTGCCGAAGTGAAAAGTGGCGGGGTCGCACGCGGCGGCGGTGCCCGCGATGTCACGATCGTTCTCCGAGCCCGGCACAAAGGTGCACGGGACCCGGAACGCGGCGAGGTTCAGGAATCGGTCGGGCGAGTGCGTGCCCGCATAGGGATCGCCAACCAGGTCGGGCCGCGGGAAATACTCGCCCGTGCCGTTGTAATCGTCGAACAGGTTGACGTGGAACGGCTGCCCCGCCTGGAGAGTCAGCGCGCCGTTTAACTGCCAACCGTCGGTGAGCTTTGTCCAGCCACCCTTGCCCCACTTGGGGAAATCGTAAATGAAATTCCAGACCAGGCGTTGGCGCACGTCGAAGTTGGAATTGGCGCGCTCCATATCCGGACGGTAGCTGTTCTCGGGTTGCGTGGCGTTGGTGACGTAATCCTGGCCGTCGCTGGCGTTGTCAATGGAATGCGACCAGGTGTAGTTGAGCGTGGAGTGGAATCCCTTGAACTCCCGCACACGAAGGCTGACTTGCAAAGAGTTGTAATTCGAGAGTGCAGACGTCTCAAGGTTGTTAACGTAGTAGAAGGTTCCGCCGGAGGGAGCGAACGGCCCGTTGTCAAAGGGCCGCCCGGTCGAGACCGCCGGCTCCACCGGCTGGTTGATGTCGCGATAGCGAAAGAGCTTGCGCCCCGCCGAGCCCACGTAGCCCACCTGCAGCATGGCGTAGCCGCCCAGTTGCTGCTGGACGTTGAGGTTGTAATTGCTCATGTAGGGTGTGCGCGCGTGGCGATCCACCGCGAAGACGTCGGAATCCGTGAACAGTGAGTCGGGGAAGACCGGCAGAGCCGCATCGATTGGGTCGGCGCCGTAGCCAAAGAGAACCGCCGCGGGGCCGATGGGATTGTACCCGGGCCCGGGATTGAAAGTGTTCCACGGCAACTGGCCGACGAAAAAGTCCTGGGAGAAGGCGTCGTAAAAGAATCCGTAGCCGGCGCGGATGACCGTCTTGCCTTTGCCCGTCAAGTCGTAGGCCAGGCTGGCGCGCGGCGCGAAGTTGTTCAGGTCGCGGTCATAGAGGCGGGGCAGGCTGCTGGTCCCGACCATGCGCAGGCCGTTCACGGCGTCGAAGTTGCTGAGCAGGTTCTTCTTCTCGCCGATCACGCCGTAGTAGTCCCAGCGCACGCCCAAGTTGAGCGTCAGCTTGGGATTCATCCGGTAACTATCCTGGAAATACCCGGCGTGCGAGTTCTGGAAAGTCTGGCGGTCGGAGTCGCCCTTCGCCTGGCGGCCGTTGGTGGGAACGCCCTCAAGAAAATCGTATAGCGAGGTCTCCATATCGCCGGGACGGAAATCGATTCGGCCACGGTAACCGTTATCGAAAAATCCGTTGACCGAGGTCCGCCGGAATTCGTAACCGAATTTCATTTCGTGACGACCGCGTTTCCACGAGAAATTGTCAATGGCCTGCCAATTGGTGTCGGTTCGGCCGCGGGGCGTGGAGAGGGTGGCTCCCAGCGAGGCATACCCGGAAAAGCGAATCAATGGCAACCCTGTGTCGCGTGAGCCCACGCCGGTATTCAAGCCGATGGAAGACGGATCGAACCCTGTGTCTTCCGGAAAAAAAGTTTCGTAAAAGCGGTTGTATCCGAACCGCGCCTCATTCACTTGGGTGGAGGAAATCACCCGCACGTAGGAAATCGAAACCAGATGCACGGTGGTGGGCGTCACGGTGTTGTAGCCGGGCAGAATCCCGCCGCCCACCAGCGCCAGGGGAAAGCTCTGGTCGCTGTCGCCGTAGTAGTAGCGGCCGGTCACCAGGTTGTTGGTATTGAAATTGTGGTCCACCTTGGCGATGAAGCTGTCCACGCGATTGCTCGCCGGCGTGGTGACGGAGACGTTGGGATTGGAATCGTAAAGCGGCGCGCCCACGTTGATGTTGGGCTGGGGCCAGGGATTGCGCGCCAGGAGCGCGGAGATGACGGGGTTGACGATCTCGCCGTCGTCGGCGAGAGCGGCAGTCTGGTCGGCGATTTCGGCGGCGGTAGGCACGCGGGCCAGACTGTTCAGTCCCACCTTTTCGCGTTGGCCCTCATAGTCAACAAAGAAGAAAGTTTTGTCACGCACGATCGGCCCGCCCAGCGACGCGCCGAACTGATTGTTGCGGAACGAGGTCTTCGGGTTGGGCTCGAGGTTGAAGAAATTCCGCGCGTCCAGCTTGTCATTGCGCAGGTATTCCGAGACGCTGCCGTGCAGGTCGTTGGTGCCGGACTTGGTGACGATGTTGACGACGGCCCCGGCGTTGCGGCCGTACTCGGGCTCGAAGTTCGAGAGCACCGCCATTTCCGCAATCGCCTCGACAGGCAGAATCGTTGCCGGGGTGCCGAACACGCCGGCCTGGTTGATGGAGGGAAGGTTGCGGTACCCGTCGTTCATGTCCGTGCCGTCGAGCAGGTAGTTGTTGGAGCGGCCGCGCGCGCCGTTGGCAGTGAAGAGGCCAAAGGAGCCGGGCGAATCGGTGGCCTGGTCAGGCGAGCCGCTGATGCCCGGATTCATGAATACCAGCTTGATGTAGTCGCGCCCGTTAACCGGAAGGTTGACGATCTGCGGAGCCTCAACCGTCCCGCCCAGGACGTTGGTGGTGGTCTCAACCAGCGGGACTTCGGCGGTGACCTCCACCCGCGATTCCACGCGCCCGGGTTTGATGGTCGCATCGACGCGGGTTTCCTTGGCCACCTCCACGACTGCGCCGCCCATCGTGATGGTCTCGAAGCCAGCCTTTTCCACCGTGACGGAGTACTGGCCGATGGGCAATTCCGGAACGTGGTATTGCCCGGAGTCGTCGGTCATCGTCGCGCGTGTCAGGCCCGTGCCCATGTTCTTGACGGTCACCTGCGCGCCCGGAACCGGCGCTTCACTTGAGTCGTTGACGGTCCCCAAAATTGCCCCCCGAAAGGTCTGTCCATGGGCTGTTTGCGAGGGGGCCATTAAGCCCAACGCCAGCAGGGTTATTGCTGCAAAGGTCGACGCGACGATTCTCCGATTCATCGTTTGGCTCCTGAAAGTGTCCTGAGGTTGCAGGCCGGCGGCCGCATTGCACCCGGGGTGCAACAGCAGTCGTCCTCGCGACCTGCGTAATCGGTGGATGCAGTCAATGGTTCGAGCTCTCGAACGCCCGACGCGAATGATGGTATTCGACCCAGCGACAATTAGTCAAGATGAGCCGGGCGAGCCTGAGGTTGCCACGGCGAAAAGGTTTTCCGCGACGGACGTTAGCTTTGGGTGCTGGACATCTGGGTAGACGCCATTTCCTTGGCCGTGGTCAAAAAGGCCTGCGCGGCGGCGGAGAGCGTGGCGTGGCGGCGATAGACCAGGCGGAGCTTCCGTTGGATGCGCATCTCCTTGATGCGGACGGTGGCGAACTCGCCGCGCGCCAGTTCGTCCTCGACGCACATGCGCGGGGCAAAGGCGATACCCATGCCGAGGCGGACGGCTTTCTTGATGGTTTCGACCGTAGGCAACTCCATGCCGATCATGAGCGGCGCGCGCAGGTGCGCGAAGAGGTCAACCACCTGCTGCCGGTAAGGCGAGGCGATACTGTGGGCGATGAAGGTCTCCTTGCCAAAGTCGTGGACGCTGGCTTGGCGCTTGCGCGCCAGAGGGTGTTTGGGTGGAACGATCAGGCAGAGTTCGTCCAGGCTTACGACGGTCGATTCCAGGTCGGCGCTCTGCGGGTCGTAGGAGAGCACGCCGAGGTCAATTTCGTAGCGCAGCAGGGCAATGGGGATCTCGCGTGAGAGGCTGCGCCGGACATCGACCTTGATGCGCGGGTAACGCTCGCGGTACTTCTTGAGCACGGGAAGCAGGTAGAGCGCTGTGCTCTCGTTGGCGCCGATCGCCACGCGGCCGCGGTCGAGCGCTCGCAGCTCCTCGATCGCGGAGCGAGCGTCCAGGCGCAGGTTCAGGACTTTCTTCGCATGGTCGTAGAGAATGCTCCCGGCCTCGGTCAGGACGCCGCTCTTCGCCGAGCGGTCAAGCAAAGGCTGATTGGCCCAATCTTCCAGGCGACGGACGGCCTGGCTGACTGCCGGCTGCGTGCGGTGCAAACGAGCCGCCGCGCGGGAGAAACTCTTCTCCTCGACCACGGCGACAAAGGCTTCGAGCTGGGAAATTTCCATTCAGCCACCTCCGGTGCTAGCTTTCAGCTATCAGCCGTCAGCAACCAGCCCTCAGCCTTCGGCTGTCTGCAGAGCGTGCTGGGCGGATTGCAATTGAGGAGGCAACACGGCACACGTTGCTGAGCGCGGCAACCCGCACCGGCTCTGCCCCACCTGCCACCTACCGTTTGCTGACAGCTGACCGCTGAAAGCTGACAGTCAATCGCCATATCGAGCCAGGCGCGCATATAACGACCGCTAATGATATCAGAAAAAAGATAAACTTGACTTCACTTGCCGACCGGTCGGAAAATCAGACCATTGGGCCATTGAATCATTGAGTCATTGACCCATTGAAATGCAAACCGAAAAGGGACCAGGACAGGCGCAAGGGGGTTTGCGTCAATGATTCAATGGGTCAATGGAAAAATGACTCAATGTTTGGAGGCGTGATGGCGGAAAAGGTTTTCATTTTCGACACGACGCTGCGGGACGGAGAACAATCGCCCGGCTGCAGCATGAACCTGGATGAGAAACTCGAGATGGCCCGCCAGCTCGACCGGCTGGGCGTGGACATCCTCGAGGCGGGGTTCCCCATTGCCTCGCAGGGCGACTTTGACGCCGTGCGCCTGGTTGCGGCGGAGATCCGCCGGCCGATCATCGCGGCGCTGGCCCGCGCCAGTGAACTCGACATCAACCGCGCCTGGGAAGCCTTGAAGGAAGCCGCGCGCCCGCGCATCCACACTTTCCTCGCGACCTCCGACATCCATCTGCAGTACAAGCTCCACAAGACCCGCGCCGAGATCCTGAAGCTGATCAGCTTCGCGGTCGGGCTGGCCAAGTCGCACTGCCAGGACGTTGAGTTTTCGCCCGAAGACGCTGGCCGCACCGACCGCGCGTATCTCGTCGAATGCTGCCACGCCGCGGTGGAAGCCGGCGCGACGGTGCTGAACCTCCCCGACACCGTCGGCTATTGCCTGGAGCCCGAATACGAGAAGATGTTCGCGGACGTGAAGGCGCGCGTGCCCGGCATGGAGCGCGTGATCCTGAGCACTCACACACACGATGACCTGGGCATGGCCGTGGCCAATACGCTGGCGGGAATTCGCGGCGGGGCGCGCCAGGTGGAATGCACCATCAACGGCATCGGCGAACGGGCAGGGAATGCCGCGTTGGAAGAGATCGTGATGGCGATCCACGTTCGGCACGACGTGCTTCCCATCTTCACCAATATCCATACGGAAGAACTCTACACGTCCAGCCAGCTCCTGACTCGGTTGACGGGCGTGGCCGTCCAGCGCAACAAGGCCATTGTGGGCCGCAATGCCTTCGCGCACGAGGCGGGCATCCACCAGGACGGCGTCCTGAAAAACGCCATCACCTACGAAATCATCACACCGCAGACGGTCGGAATGCCTTCCAACCAAATCGTGCTCGGCAAGCACTCGGGCCGTCACGCGCTGGTCCAGCGCTTTAAGGACTTGGGTTACGAGCTCAACAAGCCGGAGATTGAGCGCGCCTACGAACAGTTCTGCCGGCTCGCAGACCGCAAGAAAAACATCTATGACGAAGACCTAATCGCCATCGTCAACGAAGGCTTCAAAGACATTCCGGAGATGTTCACCCTGAAACTCTTCCAGACAGTCTCCGCGAGTGAGGGCCGCGCGACGGCCACGGTGGAGTTGGAAAAGGACGGCGAGGTTTTCCATGACTCGGCCACCGCCGATGGCCCTTGCGACGCGGCCTTCCGTGCCATCGACCGCATCACGGGCATCCCGGGCACGATTCTGGATTTCTCTGTCCATACCGTGGGCCCCGGAACCGATGGCGTTGCCGAGGTTGTGATTCGCGCGCGATTCGAGGGGCGGGAATTCACGGGCAAGTCGACCAGTCACAATGTCGTTGAGGCTGCGTCGCGGGCGTACCTGCTCTCCGCCAACAAGGCTGCCTACGAGCTGAAAAGAGCCCATGCGGCTGCGAGCGCGGCTTCAGGGTCGATCCACGAAAACGAAGTGGTTGAGCGGCTCTTCCCGGGCGGGTATTAGGATTTCAGAATCGGTATAGTTCCGCTTGCTGTCCAGGCTGGAGATTGCCCAACTTCATGTAAATCAAGAGGTTGGGCAATATCCCCTTCTATTCTCCCGAACCTCACCATCTACATGATTATAAAAGACTTAAATAGCGATTAAACTCTCGTTTTTCCTCAAAGTTCCCCTAACTCCAAGTATTTCTTGAATTTTGGCATGATGTTCCTTTAAACTATAGACAGCTAAAGATATGCAAAGCATGTACAGAGTCGCTGTGCTTCCTGGTGATGGGATCGGGCCTGAGGTCACGGCTGAAGCCGTCAAGGTCCTCAAGGCCGTGGAAGAGATCCGGGGTCCGTCATTCCGATTCCAGACTGGGCTGATTGGCGGAGCGGCGCTCGACGCGACCGCTGTTCCGCTGCCGGCGGAAACTATTTCTCTTTGCAACAACTCCAACGCCATCCTGCTCGGAGCGGTGGGTGGGCCGCAATGGGATACCAAGCGCCCGGAACTCCGTCCCGAACAAGGTCTGCTGCAACTTCGTCAGCGGCAGGAGCTTTACGTGAATCTGCGCCCGGCCAAAGTCCTGGATTCGCTGGTCGGCCTTTCGGCGCTTAAGCCCGACCGCGTGCGCGGCACCGACTTGGTCATCGTCCGCGAGCTTCTGGGCGGAATCTATTTCGGGAATCCCCGCGGCATCTTCGCCAAGAACGGCGAGCGCATGGGGATCAACACCGAGGTCTACCGCGAACACGAAGTCGAGCGTGTGGCCCATCGGGCCTTTCAGCTCGCTCGCCTGCGGCGGCACAAAGTGACTTCTGTGGACAAAGCCAATGTGCTGGAAGTCTCTCGCCTGTGGCGCGATGTCGTTACGCGGATTGGCCGTTCCTATCCGGATGTTGAGCTGCAGCACATTTATGTGGATAGTTGCGCGATGCAGTTGATTGACCGGCCCACGAGCTTTGATGTCATCCTGACCAGCAACCTGTTTGGCGACATCCTGAGCGACGAGGCAGCCATGCTGACCGGTTCCATTGGCCTGCTGCCTTCCGCCAGCCTGGGCGAGCGGACGGCGCTGTATGAGCCCGTCCACGGCTCGGCGCCGGACATCGCGGGGCGCAACCGCGCCAACCCCATCGCGGCTATTGCTTCCGCTGCGCTCATGCTTCGTTACTCTTTCCGCATGGAATCCGCTGCCGAGGCGATTGAGACGGCCTTCGCCAAAGTTCTGAAGCGCGGCGCCCGTACAGCAGAGATGCCTGGGCGGGGGCGCGCCGTTACCACCTCTCGCATGGGCGACCTGATCGCCGCCGAAACCAAGAAACTCCTCAAGTCATCCAAATTCCGAAACACATAGAAGACAGCCACTTTTTTCTCTGGCGGGTTAAGCAGCCTGGTGGGCAACCTGCGTGGAAAGGGCGGTCGCTGGCGTAATGCGAGTTCCTGCCATGCCTTGTAGTGCCTCAGGGATTTTCTCAGGCGTGGTGATGATGACCGTTTGGCCTCCACGTTCGAGGTAGTTAATCGCTGCTTCGATTTTGGGGCCCATGCTGCCGGGCGGGAAATGGCCTTCGCGCAAATAGCGGCGGGCTTCGTCGATATTCATCCGGTCAAGAAGCGATTGCGTCGGGGTTCCATAATTGAGGGCCACCTGATCGACGTTGGTTGAAATCACAAAAAGTTCAGCTTCTAATTCCCAAGCCAGCAGGCTGGAGACGCGGTCCTTATCGATGACCGCGTCGATCCCCACCAGGCGGTCACGGCGAAAGACGACAGGGATGCCTCCGCCTCCGCAGGCGATGACGAGGGCGCCGCTTGCCAGCGCCCCGCGAATGGCGTCGAGCTCAACGATGACTTTCGGCTTGGGTGAGGGCACGACGCGCCGGTAGCCGCGCTGCGAGTCTTCGACCATTTGCCAGCGGAGAGAGGCGCGACGTTCCGCGGCCTGCTCGGCCGTATAGAAGGGGCCAACGGGCTTCGTTGGGTTCCGAAACGCGCCATCACGCGGCGAGACCAATACCTGAGTGACCATCGTCACAACCGGGCGCCGTAGCCCGTGACGCTCGAAGCATTCCTGCAGTGTCTGCTGCAAGAGATACCCGATGCTGGCCTGGGTTTCAGCGACACACACATCGAGCGGAAGAGGTTCGACTTGCCCGGCGGCCAGTTCCGAGCGCAGCAGCGCGTCGCCCACCTGCGGGCCGTTGCCGTGAGTAACCGCCACTTGATAACCGGCCAGCGCCACCGCCGCAATCCCCTCGCAGGTGGCGGCGAGATTGTGCCGCTGTTCCTCGAGCGTGCCGCGCTGACCCGGACGGATCAGCGAGTTGCCGCCGATGGCTACAACCGCACTCGGCATATCACCCTCTCAACCTAGCAGAGCCAACAGGATCGCCTTCTGGATGTGGAGGCGGTTTTCGGCCTGGTCAAAGACAATCGATTTCGGGCCGTCGATAACCTCGTCTGTGACCTCCAGGCCGCGATGGGCCGGCAGGCAGTGCATGAATAGAGCCTTGGCGCCCGCGCGCCGCATCAGCCGTGCGTTTACCTGATAGGGGCGAAAGACCTGCTGGCGTGCTTCGGCCTCGGCTTCCTGGCCCATGCTGGCCCACACGTCGGTATAGACAGCGTCGGCGCCGGCAACGGCTTCGGCGGGATCGTTGGTCAATTCGATTGCGCCTCCCTCGCGGCGAGCGGCATCGACCACGACGGGATTCGGCCCGTAGCCGGGTGGCGTTGCGACACGCATTCGCACGCCCAGCCTTGCAGCGCCATGGATGAGGGAGTGAAGAACGTTATTTCCGTCTCCCACCCAAGCCAGAGTCAAGCCGCCGAGTTTCTGCTTGTGCTCGTGCAGAGTCATGAAGTCGCCCAGCGCCTGGCAGGGATGCTCGATGTCGGACAGGCCGTTGATCACCGGGATGGACGCGTACTTGGCCAATTCGACCAGTGCTTCGTG
>Ga0316628_100002680_pt1 | contig 13327 bp, 8 predicted proteins | sample OWC_Aug_M2_C1_D5_FD_207648 | JGI IMG/M metagenome (GOLD analysis project Ga0316628, IMG submission 207648) | Wetland soil microbial communities from Old Woman Creek delta, Ohio, United States - OWC_Aug_M2_C1_D5_C | ecosystem: Environmental > Terrestrial > Soil > Wetlands | place: USA: Ohio... | reverse complement strand
GCGGCCTGGTTCCTCGCGCGCAAGGGCCACCGTGTAGTGATATACGAGGCGCAGCCGCGCTCGGGCGGGATGCTCCGCTACGGGATCCCGACCTACAGGCTCCCAGATGCCGTGATAGACGCCGAGGTCGATTACATACAGCGTGCCGGCGTGGAGATCCAGTACGGCAAGGCAGTGGGGCGCGATGTCGCCCTCGATGATCTTCTCCGCGATCATGATGCGGTTTTCATGGGCACGGGTGCTTGGGCCGCGAAGGGGATGAAGGTCGAGGGAGAGTATTCGACCGAGGGAGTCGTCTCGGGCGTGGACTTCCTGCGGGAGCGCGCCGAGGACCACACGCCTCTGAAGGGGACGATCGTGGTGGTGGGCGGCGGCAACACGGCAATGGACGTTGCCCGCACTGCGTGGAGACTCGGCGCCGACAAGGTGATAATCCTCTACCGGAGAACCAAGGCGGAGATGCCCGCCGATAAGATGGAGATAGAAGACTGTCTGGCCGAGGGTGTCGAGATCATGGAGCTCGCCGCGCCGGTCGGGATTGTCGCCGACGGCGGACGGCTCAAGGCGCTGCGATGCATCCGGATGAAACTGGGTGAGCCTGATGCCTCAGGAAGGCGGCGCCCGGTGCCCCTTGAAGGCTCGGAGTTCGACCTGCCCTGTAATCTTGCTGTCTCGGCGATAGGCCAGGACCCGATCCTTGACGGTCTTACGAGGGCCCAAGGCGAAGACGTGAAGCTGACGAGGTGGAAGACGATAGCGGTCGACCCGGCGACTTTCGGGACGAACGTAAAGGGGCTCTTTGCCGGCGGCGACGCCGTCGACGACGGTCCCACGGTTGTGATAGACGCGATAAGGGACGGCCAGAGGGCCGCGGCGGCAATACATTCATATCTTACCGGCGGGAAGATGGAGGCTGCTCCCTTCTCCGTGAAGAAGGACTTCTGGGCAAAACCCGGAAAGGCCGAACTCGGGCAGGTCAAGGAGAGCCCGAGGCACGAGGTTTCGATGCTGGCCGTTGAGGAGCGCGCGGGCAACTTCGAGGAGGTTGCGACCGGGCTCGGCTACGAGGACAACGTTCACGAGTGCGATCGGTGCCTCTCCTGCGGCTGCGTACGCTTCGAGGATTGCGCTCTCAGGCTTTACGCCGAGCGGTATGGCGTGGACATGGAGCGCTACAAGGGCCAGGCGCGGAAGCACAAGGTGGACGACAGGCATCCCTACCTCGTCTACGATCCCAACAAGTGCATACTCTGCGCAAGGTGCATTCGGACGTGCGCGAAGCTCCTTTCGATCCCGGCCCTCGGACTCGTCGGAAGAGGGTTCAGGACCGAGGTGAGGCCCGCCCTCAACGATCCGTTGGTCGATACAAGCTGTACGGGCTGCGGTAACTGCGTTGACGCCTGCCCGACGGGCGCTCTGACGGCGAAGTATCCCTTCCCCGGCAGGGCGGCGCTTGCGGCCGAAGAGATTGCCACACGCTGTGGATTCTGTTCGCTCGCGTGCCGGATCAAGGTGAGGAGGCTCGGCCCCGAAAGATACTACGTCGCGTCGACTGGAGTCCCGGGAGAATACCTTTGCCGCTACGGCAGATTCGGGTGCGAACTTTTCATAAAGCGCAAGCGCATAACTGCTCCCGAGGTGAGACTCGGAGGCGAGCGGCGCGAGGTTTCGTTTGAGGAGGCCGAGGGCGTGGTCGCCGCAGAGATCAAGCGCATCTCGGAGAAGTTCGGGCCCGGGGCCGTCGCCGTGTTCGTATCGCCCGAGCTGACCAATGAAGAGATTTACGTTGCCGCGAGGATCGCAAGGGAAGGTATCGGGACCAACAACGTGGGTTCGCTCCACATACTCGCCACCGGCGAGGAGAGCGGGCCGCTCGATCCGATTCTCGGATATACGGCATCAACGGCCGACCGCGCTGCGCTCGGGAATGCAGACCTCATAATATGCAGCAACACTTCGCTCGAGAGGGACCACCAGGTCCTGGCCGTAGATGTGATCCAGGCCGTCAAGGGCGGCGCGGGCCTGATAGTGGCCAATTCGACCCTGGACAGGACGGACAAACTGATCGGTTCGCTTGCGCTTGATCCACTGCGCGGAACCGCCTCGGTACTGTGGAACGCTGTGATTCAGGTTATGTTGGATGAAGGAATGCTCAAGGCTGAGGACGTGTCGCGGCTGCCCGGGGCGGAGAGCCTGATGGCCAGCCGGCGTTACAGCCTGGCCGAAGCCGAGAACATAACGGGTGTCCGCAAGGAATACATTCACAAAGCCGCGGAGCTCCTTGAGGGCGCCAAGAGGGTGGTCTTCATTCACGGGGCGGACAGGCCGCAGGACGGCTCCCCCGATGATATGCAGACCCTCGGAAATCTGGTGGTCCTGCTGAGGGCGGCGGGGATCAAGGCCGATCTTCTGCTTCCGCGGCTCGCGGCCAACAGCGCGGGGCTCGAGACGATGGGCGCCGATCCGGCGCTCACTCCGGGCAGAGTGCCTAGCCCGACATCGCTTCCCGGGGCGCGAACCCATTCGGAGCTTCGCGAGCTTCTCAGGCAAGGCAAGATCAGGGCCACCCTGATAATCGGCGAGGACCCTATCGCCACGGACGAGACGGGCTCGTGGTTCCAGAACGCGGAGTTCGTGGCCGCGATCGACTGGGCTCCGACCGAGACGACGCGCTATGCCGACGTGGTGCTTCCGGGCACCACTTATCTTGAGCAAGCAGGTACGAGGTGCAATTTCGAAGGAAATCTGGTTGAATTCTCCGGGGCGGTGCCGCCACCGTCGGGTGTGGCCGGGCTGGATGTCTTGAGGGGGCTCGCGGGACAGTTCGGCATAGCGCTCCCGAAGGACCTGACCCGCGAGGTTGAGCGCGCGGGGCGGGCGGGCTTGGGCCGCCTGGCGTGCTTCTACATCAACAGGGGCGAGGAGCGAAAGAGCGACGGGCAAGGCCGCCTCGCCAAAGTCGAGGCGCGGCCCAAGCCCTCCCGCCTCCCGCCGCCGCTTACGGCAACCGAAAAGTATAAGCGCGAGATCAGGGAAGTCGGGACCGAGAGATTCAGGGTAAGATAGGGCCAGACACCCAACGAAGATGGAGGTAGCCTTAGGATAGAAGGCGTCAAGAAGGGGCCTGATATGATCAAGTTGGATGCGCTCTACGCGTTCATGGGTAGCCATTTCGACTACCTTCTTGTGGTGGACGACGAGGAGCGCGTGATCCACGCAAGCGACCTCTTCAAACGGGAATGCTTCCCCACCCCGGAGATGTCCGGAGCGGCGGGGACCACGACGGCAGGCACCGCGGCCGGTGCCGCGAGTGGGAAGCAACTCTCCCTCGAGCAGCTCCTCAGCCCCACGTCGCTCGCAAACTTCAGGGCAGCGATGAAACTTGCCCGCGAAGGCAGGAGCAGCACGGCCCTGTATTCCCCGGCATTTGACGTCTCCCTGTCGGTCACGCTCAAGGCCGGCCATGCAAGTTCGAAGAAGGGCGAGGTCTTCCTCTTCTTCGCCGACAAGATTGAAAGCCTGAGTAAGGAGAGCAATTCCGAAAAGGACGAGCGGGTCAAGGAGCTCACCTGTCTCTACCGGGTTCTCGATTGGATCGAGGTGTCCGCTTCCGTCACCGATTTCTTCACGCACCTTCCGAAGTATCTGAGCCTCGGCATGGTCTACCCGAACGAGGCCGTCGTTTACGCAACCTACCAGGGGGCCGAATTCGGCACCAAGCCCTTGCCTTCAAATTCCATATCCGTTCAGCTGGTCCTGGGCAACAGGGTCAGAGGAGAGATCAGGGTCGGTTACCTGAAGGATGGCTTTGTCATCCTTCCCGAGGAGCAGAAGATGCTCGACGAGATCGGGCGTGCCCTGAACGGCGCGCTCGACCGAAAGGAGACCCGCGAGCGCCTCGCCTTGAAGCAGGTCGAGGAGGTCGAATTCAACAGGCGATTCAGGGAGCTTTCGGCCGAGGTCGACGCAAAGACGAACGAGCTCGAGGAGCAGAAGGGCAAGCTCGGCCTTGCCACCTCCTACCTCGCGAGGGTCAACAGGAGCTGGGAAGAGACCAAGGTCAGGCTCGAGACCATGTTCAAGGCGATCCCTGATGACGTGGTACTGATAGACAAGAACCGAAGAGTCGTGATGACCAACCGCGAAGGGATCACGCCTGGCAATTACTGCTACCAAAGTTACTTCGGAAGGGAACGCCCTTGCGAAGATTGCCGTCTCGCCCGGATCCTCAAGGAGAAGACTCCCTTGATGATCTCGATGAAGCACGGCGACCGTTACCTCCAGGTGCACGCGCTGCCGGTTTACCGGAAGCGCGAGGTCGACGGAATATTGGAGTTCTACAGGGACGTGACCCTGGAGAAGACTTACGACCAGCAGCTCCAGCAGGCCGACAAACTGGCCTCCCTTGGACAGCTCGTCAGCGGCATAGGCCACGAGATCAACAACCCCAATCAATTCATTCGCGGGAACATAAAGATAGTCAAGCAGGCGATCGGGGACATGCTCCCGATCATCGACGAGTATTACCAGGCCCATCGGGAACTCAAGATCGCCAGGCTCAATTACGACTTTCTGCGCGAGCACATCATGACCCTCGTAGATGACATGGCGCACGGGTCGGAGAGGATCAAGGCGATCGTGGAGGGCTTGAGGACATTCGTGCGCCGGGACGACGGCCTCCTGGTCGACACGTGCGACATGAACACGCTTGTCGAGGCAAGCACGAGGCTTGTCCACCAGGAGGTCCACAAGCGCGCGGAGGTGCGTCTGGAGCTCGCCGAAGGCATCCCGCCCTTCACCGGCAACTCGCAAAAGATCGAACAGGTGCTGATAAACCTTCTGGTGAACGCGGGCCAGGCCATGCCTGAAGACCGGAAGGGGCTGATAACCGTGAGGACCGGCATGGACAACAACCACATCCTGGTGGAGGTCAAGGATGACGGACAGGGCATGACCGAGCGTGTGATGAAGCAGATATTCGATCCGTTCTTCACGACCAAGCGGGCCAAGGGCGGAACCGGGCTCGGTCTTTCGATCTCTTACAAGATCGTAGATGAGCACGGCGGCAAGATCTCCGTTGCGAGCAAACCCGGCGTGGGGACTACCTTCACCATCAGAATCCCGTGTTCGCAGGCCAGACCCGGAGCCAAGACATCATGAAGCGAATAATGATTGTTGATGACGACCCGGCAGTCACCAATTACCTCAGAGTGTTCATGATGCAGACCGGCGAGTTCGACACCACTGTGGTGAACGATTCAAGGGAGGTCGGCCGGCTCCTGGATGGCGGCCCCTTCGACATCATCCTGCTCGACATGGACATGCCCAACGTAAGCGGCATAGACATCCTGACGGACATGCGGCGCAAAGGGATCGGCACTCCGGTCGTCGTCTTGACGGGTGTGAGCGACGTGGACCTGGCAGTCCGGGCGATGAAACTGGGCGCGTTCGACTATCTTACCAAACCGGCGGACGAGGAGAAGCTGCTGGGGGTGATAGACCAGGCGATCGAACATCGCGCGCTCCACAAGACGATCGAGGATCTGCCGACCAAGCTGACTTTGGCCGACCTCGAGCACGGAGCGGCTTTTTCCGAGTTCCCCACCCAGGACGCTGAAATGATCCGGGTATTTCACCAAGCTGAAAAACTTGCCGCGAGCAATCTTAGCGTATTCATACGGGGCGAAAGCGGGACCGGAAAGGAAGCGATCGCCCGCGCGATTCACAAGGCGAGCCCGCGCAGGGATGCGCCTTTCGTGGCCGTGGAGGCGAGCGGCCAGGACGCAGAGAGATTCCCGGGCTTCTTCTTCGGACAGGCCCGGAACTGGAGCGGCTCGAGAGACGAGGCGGCCGGCATCCTCGAGCAGGCCAATCAGGGCACACTGTTCCTGAACCAGGTTGACGCCCTGTCGCTGCCGGTCCAGGTCAGGCTTCTCCGCGTGATCCAGACGGGCGAGTATTACAGGGAGAATTCGACCCAGATCCTCAAGGCCAACGTGCGCATGATCGTCGCTTCCGCCAAGGATCTCACCAGACCGGAATACAAACAGAGCTTCCTCAGGGACCTGCTCTACCACCTTATGATCAACTCGCTCTGGGTTCCGCCCCTGCGGGAGCGGATGGGCGATCTGCCGCTGATGGCGGAGAGATTCCTGGCGGAAGAGTCTCAGAAACTGGGCAAGCCGCTCAAGGGCTTCTCGCCGGGATTCCTGGAGTTCCTCAGGGACTACAGTTTCCCAAGCAACGTACAGGAGCTGCGGACCATCGTCGCCGCCGCTGTCGCCAATGCCGAAGGGGACCTGGTCTCGTTGGATTCCCTGCCTTCCTACATAAGGGAGACGATTGAGAGGGAGAAGGCGGCTCCCCGGGAAGATTTCAAGCCGCGCAAGCTCGAAGAAGTGATGAAAGAATATGCCGAGCGCACCCTCAATCACTTTGCGGGGCGCAAAGACGTTGCCGCACAAGAACTTGGGATATCACGCGAAGAGCTCGATCGCCTGACCGAGCAAGACCTCGACTGATCCGAGTTTCCAGCCCAACCTTGACAAGCCCGATTCGCTTGTGATATACTGCAACTGTTAAACCGAACCGCAACGGAGTGCGGGCCTAGCTTCCTGGCGGCTCATGTAGCCGGCGAGCCGCCAGACCGGAAGATCGAGTCAAATCCAAGGATCAGGACACAGGGGAAGTACTAGCACATACTGGAGGTGCAGTATGTTCCGGGCAGTTGCGTTACTGGTTTGCATTGCGGCGCTGATGGGCCTCTCATCCGGCGCCTCAGCCTTCACCGTAAAACCCGTCAACCCGCCGCTTCCCGAAGCCTCGGTCGACGCGGTGTTGACCTATCTGGGCGGCGAGCCGGGCAACCAGATGTACCGTTATGACTTCACGGTCTTCAATATCAATGTGCCTCCCGCAATCCAGACCGTACTGATCTTCTTCGATTCGGACCCCGTGACCGGCGATTTCATGGGTGACAAGGCGGATTTCGTAGAGCTGACCGCACCCTCAAACTGGGAGGGCGTTGCCTGGGTGGATCCTGATCCTTCGCCCTGGTACGTTGAATATGCGACCTACTCGGGACCGAGCCGCATCTTCCCCGGACAGGGCAAGACCGGCTTCTCGGTGACCTTAGTATGGAAAGACCCTTACACCGTTCCCGGCCAGCGATTCTTCGAGGCCATGAACGGAGTGGTCTACGAGGGCCAGGTACTGATCGCGATTCAGGTCGATGTGTCGGGCTCGATCTGCGGCGACATCGTTGACCAATGCGCGTCGGCATCACATCCTCCCGTCACGCTCGACCTGTTCAATTCCACCGACGTCCTCGTGGCGACCACTTCGAGCGATGACGCCGGACATTACTGCTTCAACGAGCTGCCGCCGGGCAGCTACGCGGTGAGCCCCGTCGTCCCGCTTGGTTTCACGGTCGACGCCGATGCCAAGTCGGGTACCGTGTTCGTGGGCGAGGAGACTCACGTAGATTTCGGCCTCGATTGTCTCGAGATAATCCCTTCGGCGAGGACGATCGGATATTGGAAGCATCAGGTCAACGCCTTGCTGATGAACAAGGGCAAGGCGCAGGAATCGCTCGCCGACATGATCGCATATCTGAACAACGTGCGTATTCACTTCAACGAGAACGTCTACAATCCCGTGCTGGTCTACGAGGTGAGCGACCTTGCGTCCGGCGCCACCGCTGCCGACAGCCTGATGGCCCTCGAGGCGCTCCTCACCGTGAACAAGGACGGCACGATGCTGGACCGCGCCAAGCAGCAGATGGCCGCCCTGCTCTTGAACGTCGCGTCGCTGAAGATCGGTCAGGCGCAGGTGATAAGCGCTGACGGCGCAAACGTGTCACAAGCGATTACGTATGCCAACGACATAATAACCGACAACGTCCCTGGGGTATCTTATGAGGTCGCCAAGGACATCGCCGACATCATCAACAACGGCGGCACGGTTCCCGCGGGCGTGATTCCACTGGGCACACGGCTGATCTGGTACGAGGTCGCACTGGCCAGATTTGCCGGGCTTGATCCGAACCCCTTCAGTTCCGCAGTCGGGATCAAGTACTCGGTTTCCCAGAGAGCGGCCGACGATCTCACGATCGGCGTGTACGACGTCAGCGGGCGTCTGATTTACACCTTTGACAATCCGGACCGCACGATCGGCGAGCACCGGGTGGTCTGGGACGGTAAGGATCGCTCTGGAAGTGAAGTCGCGTCGGGGATCTATTTTGTCACCCTGCGGACGAGGACATCGGTCGTGAGCGGGAAGGTGACGCTTATCAGATCCGAATAGCTGCGGCCGGATTGAGGCCGGCCGGCAGCAGACTCAATTGCGCCTGGAATTACACTAGGAGGTCAGGCAATGACAGGACCGGGGCTTCGAATCGTGAAACTCGTCGGGCTTGCGCTCGTCACGGCGGCGGTCGCCGTGACGATGTCAGGCCCGCAGGCAATCGCTGAACCTCTTACCAGGGTGGACTTTCAGCTCCACCATTGGGAAGACGGCCAGTGGAAAGAGTATTGCCAGTACGATGAATTTCCCGCGGGAGGAGACGTTTCCGGAACGAACCTGTGGCGATACACGTACGCGGTCAACAACTTGAGCGCCCCCCAGCCGCTGAGGGAAGTCTACACTTTCTTCAACTCGGACAACCTTGCCATGGACGCCACGCTGACCGCGGCGGCCGCTCCCACGGGGTGGACGGCGACGCAGATCGGCCCGTTCGATCCCGACGTCAACTGGAAGGAGCGCTTCAGGACCACCAATTCGATCTACTACATCCCGGCCGGTAACTCGCTTACCGGTTTCCAGGTCGAGTTCACGTGGACCAAGAATGCGATGCCGCCTGTGCAGAACTACGACGCGGTGTTTTCGGGTGGATCGGAGACCGGCGTGACATCTTCAACGTGCGCGCCAAGCGCGACTGAGGAAACGACCTGGGGAGGCGTTAAAGCCCTCTATCGATAACGCCTCTGTTCTGTTGTCATGAGGGGACGGGCCCGAAAGGGTCCGTCCTCGGTTTTGTTGGCCTGACGAGGCAGATTAGCCGCCGCCCGATTGGTTCCAGAGTTCAATCACTTTGTCGCGGCTTCCGATCAGGTAACGCGGGTCGTTGGAGAATACTTCAAGCGTGATGTTGGAATCGTAGCCGGTCGCCCTGATAGCCGGGATCACGTCCGCCCAGTTGATGTTGCCGGCCCCTATCGGCATGTGATCGTCCTCGCGCGTCCTGTTGTCCGAAAGGTGCAGATGCATCAACTTGTCCTTGAAGGCGCCCAGCAGCTGCCGGAACTTGTTGCCCCTGATGAAAGCATGGCCGACGTCGAGGTGAAAACGGAGTCCGGGGACGGTCCCAAGAATCGTGCCGAGCGCCTCGACCGATGAGAAGACGCCGGGAAGGTTCTCAACCAGGATCGTAAGATCATACTTGGCGGCCTCATCCGAGATGATCTTGAAGCTGAAGGCGTTGAGGCTGACCGTGGTCTTGCTCTCCATCGTCCCGGCGCCGGAGTCGGGGTGGACGGTCACCGTCTGGGCTCCTGCCTCCTTGAAGAAACCGAGCGTCTTTATCACATCTTCGATCGCAGCCTGGCGTATGGAACTGACTGGGGATGCAAACGGAAGATAATAGGTGGTGTGCCCCACGACGGCCAGTCCGCTGTCCTTTATCGCTTTCAGCGTCTCCTTGCGATCGATCACATCGACGTGAGCTTTGGGGTATTCAAGCGTGAGGTCCACGAAATCGAATTTCGCCGCGGCGAACACCGCAAGAGCTGAAGCAATGTCCGTGCGGGGATTGTTCATCGCCCCGATTTTCATGTTGATCCCCAGGCGGCCAGCGCCGACACCTCAGAGCAGGCCCTTGTTCCCCGGCTCCTCCTCAGGTTCCACATCGCCGGAGACCGCCTCGCCTTTCTTCGTGAACAATGTCTTCAGCGAGCCGTAGGAGGTGAACCGAACGACCTTCCTCGATGGCACCTTTACGGGCTCGCCCGTTTTGGGATTCCGGGCGATCCTGGCCTTGCGGACCCTCACTTTGAAAGCGCCAAGCCCCGGCAGAACGAATTCGCCTTTGCCCTGCAATTCCTTGATCGCAAACGCCACGAGCCCGTCGTAAAAGCGCTCGACATTGGCCTTCGAAATACCGCTCGCGCGCATCACACCCTCGATCATTTGCTCCTTGGTCATCCGGGTGCCCCCTTTCGCGGGATAGCCTAGCGGATAGCCTACAGGAAATGGTCTGGGGACACAATACCGATTTCTGCTACTCGACCTTGAAGACGAACTTGAGGACTACTCCAAACGCCATCGATACGACGAGGAAAGTCCAGAGCCAGGAAAGCTCGAAAAGGCCGAAACCGAACGCCCTCGAAGGATACTTGATTTCGACCGACTGTACAGGCAAGCTCGCAGGCACGGCGGGCGCCCCCGGGCTCAGGAGCCCCTCCCAAAGCGAGGCCTTCTTGAAGGTAGCATATATCGGGACGAGCCTCTTCCCTCCGAAGACCGGCAGCAACATCCGGCCCGCGCTCGAGGAGAGCTCGAAATCGTGGACCCCCGGCTTCTCAATTCTGATCTTCCAGTCGATCTCCTCGAGGGACTGGATGCGCACTGCCGGACTGGCCTTCTCGACGCCCTCGCCGGCAGTGAGGGTCATCCCTTCCCGGATGACGTCGCTGCCCGGTTCAAGCCGCACCTTGACCGAGACCGTCTGACCGGGTTCAAGCCCGACGTAGGCATAGCGGAGGTTCAACTGCGCCATGATCAGGAGGACCGGGACTATCATCACGACCGCGGGCAGCAGGGCGAGCCTCATGTAGCCAAGATTGGCGCGCAATATCCGCTTCTGTGACCCCACAACCGCCGCGACGTCGTCTTTGTAAAGGCGCATCTCGAGGAAATAGGCGCTGATCTTGGTCTTAACCACTTTCATGGCGACCTGGTTCGAGGTGACCTTGAAGAGAAACAGCATCACGGCGCCCGTCAATACGGATATGAAGATGATCCCCGCGAATGCCTGGCCGTTCTCGAAAGGCCTGAGCAACAGGGAGAAAAACCCGGTCAATGCCCCCGCGAATCCGCTCAATTCAGATCCTCGTCTCCGTGATCCTCATGTCTTGGATCCTGATATCCTGCAAGCGGCTTCAGGAAATGTAACCCAGCCCCTTCAGTCTTTTCTTCACCTCTTCGTCATCCCCCGCCCCTTCAAGCTTTGAAAGCTCCTTCTCAATCAAGTGGCTGATGAACTCGTCGACCGAAGAATATCCGGCCGCAGCCGAGAACTTCTTGGCCCGCTCAAGAAGGCCCTTGTCGATCTTTATCTTGTCGCCCCCGAACATAGCGTCCCCCTTTCAGGCGTTGCTTTCACGCCGACCGCACAGACATCCGCGACCATCCGATGCCCTACTTCTCCGACACCTGGGCCGAAAAGACGTTTACACCGTTCATGTTCGGTAATCTGCCTATTCCGAATTCACCAAGTATGGTCGGAGCCATGTCGTAAAGCGCCGGACTGGACGCCGAAATCGGCTTGCTCGTAAGAAGAATGCCCGGGATCACGTCCTTGGCCATGCAATGGTCGCCGCTCCACCGTTTCGCATTGTCCGTGAACAGCGTGCGCGTGATCTTGCCGAGCGAAGTCTCCCACGATCCCCTGTAGCCGCCGGCATAACCGACTATCATGTCGGGAGCCAGCCCCACACATTCGCCGGAGTAATAGTCCTCGGTCTTGTATGCTTTCTCAATCGCCTGTTCGCCGGTCTTGGGATCGGTCAGGGCCTCAAGTTTGCCCGCAAGCTCGTTCAGGAGCGCTTCCTTCTCCGCTCCCGGCGCCACGATCCCTTCAGCCTCGCGGCCGACTTCGTTTATGTAAAGACCGTTGATGCCGAGGCAATAGGCTTTGGTGTGGGTCCAATCGACGTTTTCAAAGAACTCATCGCTGGTGCCGCGGTAGGAGTCCCTGAGGGCGATGTAGCCGTTCTGATAAAGCCAGGTGTTCAGGTGGACGTTGCGCCGAAAGGATGTGAAACCGTGGTCGGAGACGACAATCACCGTCGCATCCTTACCCACTCGATCGACGACACGCCCGAGGACGGAATCCATCCGCGCGTAATAGCGGTCGATCGTCCCGCCGTACTGCTCGGCGAGAATCGGATCGTACATTGGGTGCCCGGGATCCGTCATGCGCCAGAACATATGCTGGAGGCAATCGGTAGTGGAAAAGTAGCAGTAGAGCAGTCCCCAGTCGAAGCGGTCGAGCTCGTAGTCGAGCATCTTCTTCGTCTGATCGAACACGAATTCGCTCTGCTGGAGATACTCCTTCTCATTCAGTCTTCCCTCGTTGAGGGCCCAGGTCTCCTCAGCGATCCCCTGTGTATAGAAGCGCCCGATTGCGCGCGCAAGCTCTTCCGAATAGTCCGGCGGCGTCGACACGGGAAGCGCGGGCTTAAGGGGATCCAACTGAACGGGGCTCATGTAGAGCTCAAACTCGGGCCTGACCGACTTCAGGTAGAACCTGACGATGCCGCCGACGGAGACGAAGGGCATCATCTTGAAGTCGACCGGGACCCAATCGCTCCACTCGTGCTCATTCAGGATGATCTCGGAACCCGACACCTCGATCTTCACGACCGGATAGTCGGGATCGATGTAGACCGTGAGCGGAATCTCGGCGTTAGGGCTTCCCTCGAGGAACGTGTTGGCCGGCCCCACCACGGTCGCCTCCACTTTGTTGCCGAAGGCGCTCACCACAAATACCTTGCCGCCTGTCTCAGGCGAGAGCACGTACGGTTTGGTGCTGTAGAAGGAGAAAGTGCCGTAGGTACCGAGGATGTCGGGCGTGCCCATCCCGGATATCGCCCGGGTCTTCTTTCCGATCGGCGGGAAATTGGAGGGCATACGCAAGACGACCGTTGGAATTCCCTGCTCCTCAAGCACCTCCCAGAACGCCTTACCCTTCCTCAGAAGTGTGACCTCGCCGTGAGACAGAGGTATTATGTACTTGCCGAGCTTGATTGTGCGCTTGGCCTCGGCCGTGACCGTCGTCGAAAGAAACGGAAGGTAAGTCGCGGGGTCACGCGCAATGAAATCGAATATGCCGTGACCGCCCGGATTCATCCCCGTTATGAAACTTGACCACGCGACCGGGCTCTGAGGGGGAACGCTCGTTTGAAGCCGCGTGAAGGTGCCGTGCTCGGCGAGCGCCGTGAAGTTGGGCATCTTTCCCTCGGCCATCAGACGTTCGACCAGGTTCGGGTCCATTCCGTCGAAGCCAAGGACCAGCACCTTGGGATGACTCTGCTCTCCGCCAAGGCTT
>Ga0316628_100002679_pt1 | contig 13329 bp, 9 predicted proteins | sample OWC_Aug_M2_C1_D5_FD_207648 | JGI IMG/M metagenome (GOLD analysis project Ga0316628, IMG submission 207648) | Wetland soil microbial communities from Old Woman Creek delta, Ohio, United States - OWC_Aug_M2_C1_D5_C | ecosystem: Environmental > Terrestrial > Soil > Wetlands | place: USA: Ohio... | reverse complement strand
TGTGTTGCCCGCGTCCACCAGCCGGTCCAGCACGCCCAGCAGCACGCGCACGTCGTCCAGGTGCAGGCCCGTCGTCGGCTCGTCCAGGATGTACAGCTTGCGGCCCCGGCGCCGGCCCGCGGCCGCCAGCTCGCGGGCGATCTTGAGGCGCTGCGCCTCGCCGCCCGAGAGCGTCGTGGCCGGTTGCCCCAGCCTGAGGTAGCCGAGGCCCACGTCCGCCAGGTGCCAGAGCATCCGGCCCAGGCGCTCCTGGTGGCGGAAGCGCCGCATCGCCTCGTCCACCGTGAACTCCAGCACCTGCGCGATGTTGAACCCCCTCACCTTCACGTCGAGCACCTCGCGGCGGAACCGCGTGCCGTTGCACGCCTCGCACGGCACGAACACGTCGGCGAGGAACACCATCTCCACCTGCACGCTGCCCGCGCCCTCGCACACGTCGCACCGGCCGCGCGGCAGGTTGAACGAGAAGGTGGCCGGCGTGTAGCGCCTGGTGCGAGCCAGAGGCTGCGCCGCGAACAGCTCGCGGATGTCGTCGAAGCCCTTCACGTACGTCACCGGATTGGAGCGCGGCGTCCGCCCGATCGGCGACTGGTCCACGAGCACCACTCCCTCCAGGCCCTCCAGGCCGCCGATGCGCCGCACCTCGCCCACCACCTCGCCCAGGTGCTCCTTCGCCGTATGCCTGCCCTCGAAGTGCCGCTCCAGCTGCCGGTACAGGACGTCGGCCACCAGCGTGGACTTGCCCGATCCGGAGACGCCGGTCACCGCGGTCAGCGTGCCGAGCGGGATGCGGACGGTGAGATCCGCGAGGTTGTTGGCCCGCGCGCCCTCGATGGCCAGCCACTTCGGCCCCGCCGGCCGGCGCACCGACGGCACGCCGATGCGCTTGTCGCCGGAGAGGTACTGGCCGGTCAGCGTGCCCGAGGCCACGAGCCCGTTCACCGTGCCCTCGAATACGACCTCGCCGCCGCGCTCGCCGCTGCCCGGGCCCAGCTCCACCACCCAGTCGGCCGCGCGGATGGCGGCGGGGTCGTGCTCCACCGTGAGCACGGTGTTGCCGGCGTCGGCGAGGCGGCGCAGCAGTCCCAGCAGGCGGTCGGTGTCGCGAGGGTGCAGGCCGATGGTCGGCTCGTCGAGCACGTACAGCGTCTCGGTCAGCTTCCCGCCCAGCGCGTTGGCGAGCGAGATGCGCTGCGCCTCGCCGCCCGAGAGCGTGCGGGTCTGGCGGTCGAGCGTGAGGTAGCCCACGCCGACGTCGCGCAGCACGCCGAGCCGCTGGGTCAGCTCATCGAGCACCACGCCGGCCACCTCGCGCTCGAACGCCGTGACTTCGAGCGCGGCCAGCCAGCCGCCCAGCTCGTCCACGGTCCGCGCCGCCGCGGCCGCGATCGTCTCTCCGCCCACGAAGACGCTGAGCGCGTCGGGCCGCAGGCGGGCCCCCCGGCACGCGGGACACTCCGCCGCCATCTGGTACTGCCGCAGGAAGACGCGGACGTACTGCTTGTAGCGCTTGCGCTCCAGGCGGCGCAGAAACGGGATGACGCCGAGGAACCGGCCCTTCCGCCCGTGGAGCAGCAGCTTCGTTGCGACGGCGGGAAGCCTCGCCCACGGCGCGTCGGTGGGAATGCCGGCTTCGCGACACGCCTGGCGGAGGATGCGGCGCCGGCCCTCGAATCGCGGCTTGGTCCACGGGTCGATCGCTCCGGCCTCGATGGTGCGCTGCGGCTCGGGCACGACCAGCCGCTCGTCGTATTCGAGCACCGCGCCGAAGCCGTTGCAGCCCGGACACGCGCCGCGCGGGTGGTTGAACGAGAACAGCGCCGGGGTCAGCGTCGGCGCCGCCGCGCCGCAGGCCAGGCAGCGAGGTGAGGCGCTGAACCGCTCCCCGCCGTCGTCGCCGTCCCCGCCGTCGCCGCCGTCCGCCGGCAGCGCGACCGCGATACCGTCGCCCTCCGCGAACGCCGTCGCCACGGCGTCGGCGATCCGCTCGGCGCCGGCGGCGTCGAGCGCCAGCCGGTCGACCACCACCAGCACGCCGGGCGTGGCCGCGAGATCGAGGCTCTCGGGCAGTTCGTCCAGGCGGCGGACCGAGAGAGGCGGCCCCACCGCGATCCGCACGAACCCCATGGCCTGGAGATTCTCCAGGATAGCGCCATGCCGGGCGCGCAGCGCCGGCGGGAGAGGGAAGCAGATGAGCGCGCCGCCGCCGCGCGCCACCAGACGGTCCACCACCTGCTGCACCGTGTCGGCGCGCACCTCGCCGCCGCAGGCGACGCAGCGCACCCGTCCGATGCGGGCCCACAGCAGGCGGAGGTGGTCGTAGACCTCGGTGGCGGTGCCGAGCGTCGAGCGGCTGGAGGTGGTGGGGTTGCGCTGCTCGATGGCCACCGCCGGCGCGATGCCCTCGATGGAGTCCACCGCGGGCCGCGGCATCCGCTCCAGGAACTGCTTCGCGTAGGTGCTCAGCGACTCGATGTAGCGCCGCTGCCCCTCGGCGTAGACGGTGTCGAAGGCGAGGGACGACTTCCCCGAGCCCGACGGGCCGGTGAGCACGATGAACCGGCCGTGCGGCAGCGCGAGGGTGAAGCCGCGCAGGTTGTGTTGGCGGGCGCCGCGGATTACGAGGAACCGGTCCACGCTTCGCGAAGGCTAAGGTCGCGCCGCTGCGCGAACAAGCGACGGGCGCCGGCGGCCGGGGGCGCGGTCGGTCGGCCGGGCGCGCGGCCTGCTGCAGGCGCGGCCGCGCGGGTTGGCCGGGCCCCCGCGCCTGGGTACCTTCCGCCCGATGGCGTCCGCCGACACCGCCCGCTTCCTGAAGCGCGGCCTCGAGATCTTCGCGGTCCTCTCGGTTCTCGCCGTGGTGTCGGTGCTCGTCTACACCGGCGCGTGGTCGGCCACCGTGAGCGCGTTCCTGCGCGTGAACCCGTGGTGGCTGCTGGTCGCGCTCGGGATCTCGTCCCTCGACTGGTTCGGCGGCGGCGTCCGCATCTGGGTGCTGGCGAAGTACGTGTACCCGCGCACGCCGTTCTGGGGCATGGTGGCCGCGGGGGGGCTCAGCGCGTGGGCCGCGTACCTGACGCCGGCCCAGGCGGGCGCGGGCCCGACCATGATCTACACGATGCGACGCTTCGGCGTGCCCATGCCGGAGACGCTCACGTCGACGCTGATGGACTTCCTCGCCACCGTGGTCTTCTTCGCGGTGACCGGGCCGGTCGTGATCGTGCTCGGCGCGGGCCGCTCGCTGAGGGCGCACGGCATCCCGCTCGTCGGCCTCAGCTTCTACGACCTGTTCAAGGCCACCGCCGGCATCTGGCTCGGACTCGGCCTGCTCATCCTGTACGCGGTCGTGTTCCCCGGCTCGGCGCGCAACCTGCTGCACGGGGTGGTCTCGTGGCTGGAGCGGCACCACGGCGCGAAGGTGGCCTCGCGCATCGACGGCCTGCGCACGGGCATCGACCGGACCCACGAGTGCGTGGTGGCGTACTTCCGGGGCATGGGATGGGTCGCGATGGCGCTGGGCGTGCTGACCTCCGCCCTGGCGCACGCCTCCAAGTACCTGTCCGGCTACGTGGCCCTGCGCGCCCTGGGCCTCCATGCCGACTTCGTGGACGTGCTGATCCTCCAGACCACCATCGCCTTCCTGCTGTACTTCGCGCCCACCCCCGGCTCATCGGGCGCGGCCGAGGCGCTCTCGGCGGCCATGATGAGCGTGTACGTGCCGGGCAGCTACCTCCCCGCGTACACCATCCTGTGGCGGTTCACGATGAGCTACGCCACGGTGATCGTCGGCACCTTCGTCTTCTACCGGCTGCTGCACGGCCGCCTCGATGAGGCCATGGCGTCCGCGGAGGCCGCCGCTCCGCCGCCCCCGTGAGCGCTCCGTTCCACGAAGAGGAGACGCTCGGCAAGCCGTTCGACGCCGCGCTGATGCGGCGGCTGTTGCGTTACCTGTGGCCGTACCGCGCCGCCGTGGCGCTCGCCATCCTGATGCTCCTCGCCACCGCCGCTCTCCAGCTGGCGTCGCCCTTCCTCACCAAGGTCGCCATCGATCGGGCGATCCCCTCGCGCGACCTCGGTCTGGTGCGGCTGCTGGCGCTCGGCTTCCTGCTCGCGAACGCCCTCGAGTTCGGCCTCGATTTCGCCGAGACGGTGCTCACCGCCTCGATCGGCCAGCGGGTGATGGTGGATCTGCGCCTGGAGATCTTCGGGAAGCTGCAGCGGCTCGGCATCGCCTTCTACGACCGCAACCCGGTCGGCCGCCTGATGACGCGGGTCACGGCCGACGTGGAGACGCTGAACGAGCTGTTCACGTCGGGCGTGGTGGCGCTGTTCGGCGACGTGCTCACGCTGGGCGTGATCATGGCCTGGATGCTGGTGGTGGACTGGCGGCTCGCCCTGGCGTCGTTCGCAGTCATCCCGCTCATCTACGTTGCGGCCACGGTGTTCCGCCTGCGGGTGCGCGCCGCGTACCGCGACATCCGGGTGCGCCTGGCGCGCATCAACTCGTTCCTCCAGGAGCACCTGTCGGGGATGCGGGTGGTGCAGCTGTTCGGGCGCGAGCCGCGCGAGGCGGCCCGGTTCGACGAGGTCAACCGGGCTCACCTCGAGGCGCACCTGGCGTCAATCACGAGCTACGCGGTCTTCTTCCCGGTGGTCGAGCTTCTCACCTCCGTCGCCATCGCGAGCCTGCTCGCCTACGGCGGCTCCCGGGTGCTGGGTGGCACACTCACGGTGGGAGTGCTGGCCGCGTTCCTCCAGCTGCTGCGGCGCTTCTTCCGTCCTCTGCAGGACCTGTCCGAGAAGTTCAACATCCTGCAGTCGGCCATGGCCTCCTCGGAGCGCGTCTTCACGCTGCTCGACGAGCCTGAGACCGAGCGCGACCCCGCCGAGCCACGGCGCTTGGCGCGTCCAGTGCGGGGCGAAGTGGCGTTCGAGGACGTGTGGTTCCGCTATCCGCGTTCGGCCCGGGCGGGCGCGGCGGTGGGGGGCGGCGAGCCGGGCACCGCCGCCGCGGACGGCTGGGTGCTGCGGGGGGTCTCGTTCACGGCCCGGCCGGGCCGCACCGTGGCCATCGTGGGCCACACCGGAGCGGGGAAGACCACCATCATCAACCTGCTGCTCCGCTACTACGACGCCGAGCGCGGGCGCATCACGATCGACGGCGTGGACATCCGGGAGCTGGCCCTCGACGAGCTGCGCGGCCTCATCGGATTCGTGCAGCAGGACATCTTCCTGTTCACGGGCGACATCCGGTCCAACATCAGGCTCGACGCCCCGATTCCGGACTCCGCGGTGCGGGAGGCGGCGCGGCGGGTCGGCGCCGCTCGTTTCATCGACCGGTTGCCGGGGACGTTCGGACACCAGTTGGGCGAGCGGGGCCAGAATCTCTCCGTCGGCGAGCGGCAGCTGCTGTCCTTCGCCAGGGCGCTGGTGGTCGAGCCGGCCATACTGGTGCTCGACGAGGCCACCTCCTCGGTCGACGCGCAGGCCGAAGAGGAGATCCAGGCCGCCATCGCCGAGCTGATGAGGGGCCGCACCAGCGTGGTGATCGCGCACCGCCTGTCCACCGTGCAGCACGCCGACGAGATACTGGTGCTGAGCCACGGGCGCGTCGCCGAGCGCGGCACGCACCGCGAGCTGCTGGCGCGGGACGGGCTGTACGGGCGGCTGCACCAGCTTCAGATGGGAACCGATCTGGCGGTCGCTTCGTAGGTACGAAAAGGCGGGGAAAGTCGTCTTGCCGCTCGTTTGGGCGCCCGCTAGGTTACCGAGTCTCGCAGCATTCGGGGCACCAGCATGGCGTTTGTCGAATTCGGCGGAAAGCGGCACCAGCTCCCCGCGGGGGACACGCTCGTCGGTGGCGGCGCCGACTGCCACCTCCGTCTCGAGGGGACGGGCATAGCGCCGCGGCACGCGGTGCTGACCATGGCGCCGGACCAGTCCGTCGCGATCCGCAAGTATGACGACACCGTGGTGGTCGAGGTCAACGGCGTCCGCCTCGGCCCCCTGCCTCAGCCCTTGCTGCACGGCGACAAGATCACCGTCGGCGACATCGACCTGCTGTTTGCCGACGAGCGCAAGAGCGGCAGCACGCAGTACATCTCCGCTCTGAAGCTCCCGCCGGTCCCCGACCAGTCGAAGCCGGCCGCCGCACCCGGCAAGGTGACCACCGGGACCGGCGGCCGCCTGGTGTGTCTCACGGACGGCCGCGAGTACCAGATCATCGGCGCGGCCCTCACGCTGGGGCGCGACGCGAAGGCCGACGTAGTGGTGCCCGGAGGGCAGATCTCGCGCCGCCACGCCGAGATCGTGGCCACTCCGCGCGGCTACGTGCTGGTGGACTACAGCACCAACGGCTCCTGGGTGAATGGCGAGCGCGTCCAGAACCAGCGCCTGCTGGCCCGAGCCGACATCATCCGCCTGGGCGACGAGGAATTCCGCTTCTACGCCGACGTGGCGCCCGCGGCGCCGCGGCCGGCCGCCCCGCAGCCGGCGCCTCAGCCTCCCGCGGCGGCGGCTCCCGCTCCCTCCCTGCCCAAGGACACCCTGCCGCCCGTCCCGCAGCTGCCGGTGCCTCCGGGCCCGGCCCCGGAGCCCTACGCCGCCGCGCAGCTGGTGAACACCGGCTTCATGGAGTCGGCGCCCCCTCCGGCCTCTCCGGTGTCGCCGCGCACGGGCGAGGATGTGGGCCTCGATCTGGCCGCGGGCCCGCCCGCGCCCGCGCCGCAGGCCGCTCCTCCTCCTGCGCGGCCGGTCGCGCCCGCTCCGCCCCCGATCGCGCCCCCGCCCCCGGCGGTGACGGCCAAGCCGGCCGGGCCTCAGGCGTTGGCGAAGTTCGTGGTGCGCTCCGGCCCCCAGAAGGGCGAGCGACTCCTCGTGAAAGTCCCGATCGTGAACATCGGGCGGGCCGACTACAACGATCTCGTGGTCGCTGACGAGTCGGTGTCCTCGCAGCATGCCAAGCTGACCCGCCGCGAGGGGCTGTGGATCCTGAGCGACCTCGGCTCGACGAACGGCACGATGGTGGACGGCGAGCGGATCGAGGAGGACACTCCGCTCGCCCCCGGCTGCTTCGTGCGGTTCGGTGACGTGCAGCTGGTGTTCGAGCCCACCGACGACTCGGTGGGCGTGCAGGTCCCGAAGGCCACGCGCGCCATCCAGGCGGTCAAGCTGCCGCAGCCGCCCGCCGCGGCTCCTGCCCCGGCTCCCCAGCCGGCGCCGCAGGCGCCCGCGGCTCCTCCTCCGGCCCCCGAGACGCCCCCCAAGAAGAAGGGCTGGTTCGGGCTGGCATCGGCCACGCTCCTCCTCCCGGCATCCGCGGTGCTGCACGCCGTGGCGCCCCTCCTCCGATAGCGGGAGCGCGCTTGCACGTTACCTGCGCCGCGCGCACCGACGTCGGCCTCATCCGCTCCGGGAATGAGGACAACTACATGATGATCCCGGACCGCGGGGTCTTCATCGTGGCCGACGGGATGGGAGGGCACGCGGCGGGCGAGGTGGCGAGCGAGATGGTGGTGCGCGGCGTCACCCGCGACCTCGGCTCGTTCAAGGACGTCGCTCTCGACGAGGCCGTGGCCCGCGTGACCGCCGCGATACGCGCCGCCAACGCGGCCATCTACGAGCGCACGCTCGTCGAGCACGACAAGCGCGGCATGGGCACCACGGCCACTCTGCTGGTGCTGCACGGTAACCGCTACCTGGTCGGCCAGGTGGGGGACAGCCGCGGCTACCTGCTTCGCGACGGGTCCTTCCATCAGCTCACCAAGGACCACTCCTACGTCCAGGAGCAGGTGGACGCCGGCTACATCACTCCCGAGCAGGCGCGCACCCACCCGTACTCGAACGTCATCACCAGGTGCGTGGGCGCGAGCGGCGACGTGGTGCCGGACATCTTCTCGGGAACGTGCCGCGCGGGGGACGTCTTCCTCCTGGCGAGCGACGGGCTGACGGGGATGGTCGAAGACGGCGCGCTGGCCGCCATCCTCCAGACGCCGGCCTCGCCCGAGCGCTGGGTCGACCGGATGGTGGCCGAAGCCAACCGGCGCGGCGGTCTCGACAACATCACGGTCATTGTGGTTCGCGTGGACGACGTGGATTCCGAACCGGCCGACGAGACGACGACTCAGGACGTGGTCGTCGGGTAGGCGTGGCCGGGCTGCTCCCCGTCTAGCCCGTCAGTCGCACAGCACCCCGAACAGGTCGTCCACCGACACGGTTGCAGGCCGGGCCGTGAACACCCTGAGCCTCCGGGCGCTCTCCGCGAGGTCGTCCGCGAGGCGGGGCAGGTCGATTCGTCCCGGCCAGCCTCCCCGGCCCAGCCGGTCCACGCTCCCGCCGCGCCGCACGATGGCCAGGTCGAGTCCGAGCATCGCTGCCTTGTGGGGGTAGTCCACCAACACCTCGCCCGGCGCCAGCCCCAGCCGCGACGCCAGGGCGTCCTCGGCGCCGGCGCGGCGCGGCGCGTCCTCCCGGAGCCACCGGGGTACCGGCGCCGGCAGCTCGGCCGCGGCGATCTCGAGGGCCCGCTTGTGCAGCCGCCGCTCCCGCAGCGCGGCCGCGAGGCCGGTGCGATCGAGGTCCACGAGGTCGTGCAGCAGTCCGTCGTCGGTCGCGCCGGGCAGGCTCGCCGGATCGAGCGCGCCCGCGGCGACGGCCTCGCGCACCAGCCGCTTGAACATCGCGGTGGCGCTGCGCACCGCGTGGTGCCAGTAGACGTTGCGGTACATCTGGTACTTGGCGAACAGCAGCGACTCGAGCGCCGAGAGGCCCTTCTCCAGAACCCCCACCGTGCGGCGGCCGCCCTCGTCCACGACGACGAGGCAGGCGAGCAGCCGGTCCACGTCGATCTCGCCGTACGGGACGCCGCACATCAGCGCGTCGCGCTTCAGGTAGTCGATCTTGTCCAGGTCGAGCGAGCCCGAGACCAGGCCCGCCAGCGGGTGCGCGCCGACGCCGCGGATCAGCTCGGCGATCCGCTCGACCGGCGCCGCGAGGGCGGTCTCCGCGAGGGCCGCGTCGAGGGGCGGCCGCCCGAGGTGGTCCCGGGCCAGGGCCTCGTGGGAGGCGAAGCCGTCCTCCTCCAGGGCGTGCGAGAACGGGTAGTGGCCGATGTCGTGCAGCAGCGCGGCGAGCCGGATCAGGAGGGCGTCGTCGGGATCGAAGTCGGAGAGATCGCCGCGCTCCGCGAGACCGTCCAGCGCGCGGCGCGTCAGGTGATAGGCGCCCAGGGCGTGCTCGAAGCGGGAGTGCGTGGCGCCCGGGTAGACCAGGAAGGCGTGGCCGAGCTGGCGAACGTAGCGCAGCCGCTGGAAGGCCGGCGTGTCCACCACGTCCGCGGCGGCCGGCTCCAGGCGGATGTTCTTCCAGAGGAGGTCCCGGACGACCTCACGGCCCAGCCTGCCGCGCAAGCGCCCGTCCTCTCCCTAGTCCTCGCGCGGCGCCGGCTGAATCGTCGCGGCGCGGTGGTACAGCTTCTGGATCGTGTAGCGGTCGTCGATGCTGAGGGTCGAGCGCCGGGGAACGGGATACATGATGTCGGCGGAATCGGCGCTGTGCGCGAACAGGCCCAGCGTGTGGCCCAGCTCGTGGGTCGCGACCATTCGGTAGCAGCCCGCCCGGGCGAGCGAGTCAGCCACTCCCAAGGGGGCGATGAAGATCCTGAAAGGGCCGGTGAGGGTCAGCGCGGAGTCGATCTGTTGTTCGGTGACGCCCCGGCAAACGCCCACTGAGTCGGACGCCAGCACCACGGTGCCGGCGCGCGCGGCGGGCAGCACGTCCGCCCGGCGGACGACGACGTCCGCGGTGGTCGAGTCCGTCACCAGCTGGAACTCCGCCTCCTGGCAGTTGAAGGCGTTGACCCACGTGTTGAGGCCGGAGAGGACGTTGGCGCGCAGGTCGCCCGTCGCATCGGCGTAGAACCGCACGGGCATCCGGTCCGCCGGCCAGTGAAAGACCAGCGTCGTGTCTCCGCCGAGGGCGTAGCCGTAGTCCCAGCCGTTGGAATCGAAGCAGGTGTTGCGGCCCGGGTCGAAGCAGGCGATGCAGAAGGCCACGCCGGAGGCGGCGACGGCGGCTGCCGCTGCCCTCAGCAGCGTGGCGCTCCGGGCTGGGATCATGCGGAATAATAGCGATTTCGCCACGTCTCGCTCACCAGTCATCGGGAAAGGCGTGCCGCCCGATCAGCGGCACGAACCGGCACGAGCAGTCGGTCCAGGTCCGCAGGCCCGAGGCGGTGCGCTCGCCCACGACCAGCGTCTGGAGGCCGACGCCGCCGACGGGCACCGCGATGCGGCCGCCCGGTGCGAGCTGGGCCACGAGTGGCGTGGGGATCTCGGGGGCGGCGGCCGTGACGAGTATGCCGTCGAACGGCGCCGCCTCCGGCCACCCCTCGGAGCCGTCGCCCACCAGGTACTCCACGTTGCGGTACCCGAGGCGGCGCAGCCGCTCCTCCGCGGCCGCGGACAGAGCCGGCAGTCGCTCGACCGTGTAGACGCTCCGCACGATGCGCGAGAGCACCGCCGCCTGGTAGCCGGACCCCGTGCCGATCTCCAGCACCCGGTGCGCGCGGCGCGGGGCGATGGCTGCGGTCATCACGGCGACCATGTAGGGCTGGGAGATGGTCTGGCCCCGGCCGATGGGCAGAGGCCCGTCGTCGTGGGCCGCGTCCAGCAGCGAGGGCGGAACGAACTCGTGCCTGGGCACCGCCGCCAGCGCGGCGAGGACCCGGCGGTCCCTTATCCCGCGGCTCCGGATCTGCGTGGCCACCATCTCGTGGCGCAGCCGCCGTAACCTGTCAGTCGGCACGCCGGCCTCGGCGGCGCGAAGCGTCTTGCGGGCCCCCGAACCGTGGGATACGTTCTCCAGTCTGTACCTCGAAGCCCGAGGGCCCGTGAGCGATCTGATCCGTCCGCACCTTCTGCTTGCCGGCGACCGGTCCGCCCGACCCGAGGGGCTCGAGCAGTTCCTCGTCCGCGGCGGCTTCCTGGTCGACGAGGTGCCGGGTGACAAGCCGCTTCTCGCGGCCGCGCTGGAGGGAGCCGCCGACGCGGCGATCCTCTGCGCCAGGGCCGCCGACGAGACGACCCTGCGGGAGATTCGGTCCATCCGGGAGTCGGTCGATCTGCCGGACGTGCCCGTGATCGTCCTCCTTGCCGCGAGCGATCCCGAAGCGGTGGCCACGCTCATCGGCGCGGGCTCGAGCGACGCCCTCTGCGCGCCGATCTGGCTCAACGAGCTGCGCGCCCGGCTGGACCGCCAGCTCGAGGTGCGGCAGGACCTCCGCGAGCTGCGCGAGACGTTGCGTTCCCGCGATCTCCTCTTCGACATCTTCCAGGAGGTCTCCGCCGCGCTGCGAGCGGAGGAGATCTTCCAGACCCTGGTGCGCCGCGTCGGGCAGGCCCTGAGCCTCGCCCACTGCTCCTTCGTGCTCACGTCGCAGGGAGAGAGACTCGGCCGGGTGGTCGCGGTCTACGAGAACCCGTCCATCCGCGATCTCCGCGTGGAGCTGGCCCGCTACCCCGAGATCGAGGAGGCGCTCCGCACCGAGCGGCCGGTGGTCATCCAGAACGTCAAGGAGCATCCGCTGTTCGCGTCCATCCGGGAGAAGTGGGCGTCCCAGTCTCTGGACGTGAACGTGCGCAGCGCCGTGGCCCTTCCCGTGTTCGTTCAGGGCACGCCGGCCGGCGTGTTCTTCCTGCGGACTCGCGATACCGATCCGGAACTCACCGCGCGCGACGTCTCGCTGGCCGACACCATCGCCCAGGCGGCGGCGAAGGTGCTGGAGAACGAGGACCGCCGGGCGGCCATCTACCGCCGCCAGATCAAGGCCGGCGCGCTCGACCAGCTCACCGGTGTGGCGAGTCTCGACGCGCTGGACCGGAGAGTCAAGGACGAGTTCGAGCGCGCGCGCCGCTACCGGCTGCGTTTCAGCCTCGTGGTCGTGGACGTGGAGAAGTTCCGCGAAGTCAACGAGAAGTTCGGGAACGAGGTGGGCGATCGGGTGCTCGCCGAGCTGGGCCACCTGCTGCAGCGGGAGCTCCGGGCGCCGGACTTCGTGGCCCGATTCGGCGGCGACGAGTTCGCGCTCGTGCTGCCGGAGACCGACGCGCGTGGGGCCCGCAACTTCATCCAGCGGCTCCGGTCGCTGATCGGGAAGCACACGTTCCTCGACACCATGGGGATGGTGCCCGCGATCTCGGCGGGGATCGTGACGTATCCGCATCCGGACGTCCTGCGCGCCGAAGACCTGTTCCCGCTCGCGGAGTCGGCGCTCCAGACGGCCAAGTCCCAGCCGACGGACCGCATCGCGGTCTCGCTCGCCTCCTCCGTCTAGCCGATCCCGCCGCCGGCTGTGCGATCGGCGGCGCTGCGGTACACCTCCGCCATCATCCGCTCGGCGCTGCGCAACTCGGCCCTGAAGCGCGCCATCAGGTTGTCGTAGTAGCGCAGCGACGAGAGGTCGGCGCCGTGCAGCTCGACCGCCGTGCGCAGCTCGCTCACGCGCGAGCGGTGCCGCTCCGCGGCCTCATGCAGTCCCTGGAGCGCGTCGCGCATCAGCGCCAGAAGCCGGTTGCGGCGCTCGCGGCGCCGGTTCAGGGCGGTGGCCAGCTCGGCGGCCGTGACCCGGATCGGAGCGGAGGGTGGCACGAGCGCCACGGGGCCGCGCGCCAACTCCTCGGCTATCGAGTCGTCGCCGCGCCCGGCCGAGCGCAGCCGCGTGATCAGTCGCAGCGCCGCTCCGGCCCGGGGCCCGTAGCGGCGCCTTCCCTCCACGATCATGGCCGGCACGTGGTCGGCGAACCGGGTCGCGTCGGCGGCCAGCTGGCGCTCGCGCACGCCAAGCTCGCGGGCGATGACGCGGAGCGAACGGTAGCCCGGTGCGGTCTTCACTCGGAGTCGCGGTCCCCCTTGAGAAGCCGTCCGATGACCGACGAGCGCCGCCGGGTGCGCTGCTCGCTGAGGATGCTCTCGGCATCAGCGGCCCGCTGCTCGAGCTTCAGCTTCGCCTCCCGGAGCCGGTCGACGAGGGCCCGCTCGGCCTCCAGCTCGTTGCGCAGCCGCTCCATGTCCCCCATGGCAGGCGAGTCGGCCTGAGCCGCAGGGGACTTCCCCGCAGCGTCCTCCGCCCTGGGTGGAGAGAGGGACGGTGAGGGTGGGGCCGGCGGCAGCAAGTCCTTGAGCCACGCCGGTGTCGGCATGGCGAGCGGCGGCGGCTCGGCTACCGGCTCCGTCTTCGGCTCCTGGGGCGCCTCCGCAGCCGCCAGCGGAGCCGGCTCGGCGGCCATCGGCTGCCGCTGCGGCTCGACCGCTGGAAGACGCGGCTCCTCAGCG
>Ga0316628_100002678_pt1 | contig 13331 bp, 11 predicted proteins | sample OWC_Aug_M2_C1_D5_FD_207648 | JGI IMG/M metagenome (GOLD analysis project Ga0316628, IMG submission 207648) | Wetland soil microbial communities from Old Woman Creek delta, Ohio, United States - OWC_Aug_M2_C1_D5_C | ecosystem: Environmental > Terrestrial > Soil > Wetlands | place: USA: Ohio... | reverse complement strand
TCGAGATGGCCGACCGCGGCACGCTGTTCCTCGACGAGGTCGGCGAGCTGCCGCTGAGCCTGCAGACCAAGTTCCTGCGCGTGCTCGAGGAGCGGCGGTTCGAGCGCGTCGGCGGGCAGAAGGCGATCGAGGTCGACGTCCGCGTCGTCGCGGCGACCAACCGCGACCTCGGCGAGATGGTCAAGCGCGGTCAGTTCCGCGAGGACCTGTTCTACCGGCTCAGCGTGATCGCCGTCGAGGTGCCGCCGCTGCGCGAGCGGCTCGACGACGTCCCGCTGCTCGCCGATCACTTCCTGCAGCGGTTCCGCCAGCAGGCCGCGCGCCGGATCACGGCCTTCTCGCCCGAGGCGCTCGCCGCGATGACGCGCTACGCGTGGCCCGGCAACGTCCGCGAGCTGCGCAACGCGGTCGAGCGCGCGATCGTGCTCGGCGACCGCGAGACGATCCAGCCGCAGGACCTGCCGCCGCAGGTGCTGGCCCAGGCGCAGCCGCCGCGCACGCGCACGTCGTCGCCGACGCCACCGCTCGGCTCGGCGATCTCGACCGCCGTGCCCGCGGTCCCGGCCGTCGCGCCGATGGTGACGATCGACCCGGCGCCGCCGGCCTCGATGGCGGCAGGCCCGCGCGCCGGCGCCCGCTCGCTGCGCGAGCTCGAGAAGGAAGGCATCCTCGCCGCGCTCGCCGCGACGAACGGCAACAAGGCCCAGGCCGCCGCGATCCTCGAGATCGATCGCTCGACGCTCTACAAGAAGCTCAAGGACTACGGCATCGAAGGCTAGCGGTACGCGCCCGCGCGCGGCGCTCCGCCGACGTTGTGCAGCAGATCGATGGCCGCCAGCAGCCGCGCGCGATCGGTCTCGATCGCCGGCCACCGGATCGCGACGCCGGCGCCGCCGGGCTCGAGGGTCACCGGGCCGAGCGCCGTCGTGTCGGGGCGCGGGGTGGGCAGCACGCCCTCGTCGACCGTCGCCATCGTGACGATGCGGTCGTCGCTGCGCACGGGGCGGATGCGGATCGGGCTCGGGCCGTCGATCTCGACGTGGACGCCCGCGTCGTCGATGCGTGGGATGGCGCCGGGGAGTGCGCGCAGTGCATCGAGGCCGTAGACGCCGGCGCACGCGATGTCGAGCGCGAGCCTGACCGCCGCTTCGGTGTCCTGCACGGGATCGAGCGGATCGAAGCCGAGGATCAGCGCCTCGTCGTCGACGCGCACGCTGGCCTCGTGGACGGCGTTCGCGAAGCGCTTGCACAGCTCGTTCGTCCAGAGGGCTCGCGTCGCGTCGGCCTCGTGAGCGCGGACGCGGAACTTCTGCTCGAACCAGCCCTGGCCGAGGGTGATCTCGGCGCCCCCGAACAGCTCGGCGCGCAACAGGCCGACCTTCGAGCGCGGCATCACCTCGAACCGCGGCAGCCGCGGCGGCGGCAGCTCGACGCGCACGATCACGGCCGGCGTGCCGGTCTCGCGTCCATACGAGAGCGTGACGATGCGATCGGCGATCTGCAGCTGGAGGTAGCCGCGATTGCCGGCCGTGTAGCCCTTGAGGACCGGCCACGGCTGGTTGCCGACGAGGTTCTTGACCGCCTCGAGCCGGCTGCGCCCGGCGGACCACATCAATAGCGGCACGACTCCGATCGCCGCGAACATCACGATCAGGCCACCCACGGCCTGATCGTATCGCGCCGCTCAGCGCGGGTTCTTGCGCGGACGACCGCGGCGGCGCGGCTGGTCGCTCGGAGCGAAGTCGAGGTCCTCCGAGAAGCGTTCTTCGACCAGATCGTCGACCGAGGTGTGAAGCGAATCCAACCGCCGCAGCTCCTCGCGCTCGAACTCAGCAAACGAAGTATAAATACGGGGAATTCCAGACGACATTGGCGCTCCTTCGAGGACATGCCGACATGTCCTACATCTGCGTACAAGGTACGCCGAGCGCGATCTCGGGGCCAAATTTTTGGATCGTCATAGTCGAGTGTTACTGCAGCACTCATGTCCCGCATCGTGGCGGTCGCGAACCAGAAGGGCGGCGTCGGCAAGACGACGACGGCGATCAACCTCGCCGCGTCGATCGCGTCGCGCGGCCATCGCGTGTTGCTCGTCGACTTCGATCCCCAGGGCAATGCGTCGAGCGGCGTCGGTTACCCGCGCGACAAGGTCGAGCTGACGGTCTACGACGCGCTCGTCGGCGAGGTCTCGCTCGAGGACGTCATCCGCCCGACCGACATCACGACGCTGTTCGTCGCGCCGGCGACCACCGACCTCGTCGGTGCCGAGATCGAGCTGATCGGCGCGGAGGCGCGCGAGCGCTACCTCGCGGACGCGCTGGCGCCGATCGCCGCGAGCTACGACTACATCCTCATCGACTGCCCGCCGTCGCTCGGCCTCCTGACGCTCAACGCGCTGGTCGCCGCGCATGCCGTGGTCGTGCCGATGCAGGCCGAGTACTTCGCGCTCGAGGGGCTCTCCGCGCTGACCGCGACGATCGAGAAGGTCAAGGCCGCCTACAACCCCACCCTCGCGATCGACGGCGTGCTGTTCACGATGTTCGACGGCCGCATGAACCTCGCCAACCAGGTGCGCGCCGAGGTCGCGAAGTACTTCGGCGACAAGGTCTTCGAGACCACCGTGCCGCGCAACGTCCGGCTGTCGGAGGCGCCGAGCCACGGCAAGCCCGCCCTGCTCTACGACCTGCGCTGCCCCGGCACCAAGAGCTACCTCGCGGTCGCCGACGAGCTCATCAATCGCACGTTGATCCGCCCGAGCGCGGAGGTACAACACGCATGACGATGTCAGCTGACGTGAAGAAGCGCGGCCTGGGTCGCGGCCTGGGGGCGCTGTTGCCGACCGCGCCGCCGCCGGCGCCGACGGTGCCGCTGCGCGCCGAGAAGCAGCGCAACTTCTTCACCGCCGGGATCGAGGAGATCTATCCGAGCCCCGAGCAGCCGCGCCGCCGGTTCGACGAGGCCAAGCTCGCCGAGCTCGCCGACTCGATCAAGGTCCACGGCATCATCACGCCGCTGGTCGTCCGCCCGCGTGACGGCGGCGGCTACTACCTGATCGCTGGCGAGCGCCGGTGGCGGGCCGCCCAGAAGGCCGGCCTGCACGAGCTGCCCGTCGTGCTCCAGGAGGTCGACGGCCAGGCCGCGTTCGAGCGCGCGATCGTCGAGAACGTCCAGCGCTCCGACCTCGGCCCGCTCGAGGAAGCCGCGGCGTTCCAGCGCCTGGTCGACGAGTTCGGCCTGACCCAGGATCAGGTCGCCGACCGCATCGGCAAGGACCGCAGCACGGTCGCCAACGCGATCCGCCTGCTCAAGCTCCCGCCGGCGGTGCGCCAGATGGTCGAGGACGAGAAGCTGTCGATGGGCCACGCCCGCGCGCTGCTCGGCCTCGAGGAGGCCCCGGCGATCGAGCGCGCCGCCCGCCAGGTCGTCGACAAGGCGCTGTCGGTCCGCGCGACCGAAGGCCTGGTCAAGAAGCTACGGACGCCCGAGCCGCCCCGCCCTGCCCTGACGTCGGCCGGCCGGAACGAGAAGTCGGCGTCGGTGCGCGACCTCGAAGAACGTCTGACCCGCGCGCTTGGCGGCCCGGTCACGATCACCGAGGACGAGCCCGGCAAGGCCGGCCGGATCGAGATTCGCTACCACGATCTCGACCATCTCGATCGCCTGCTCGATCGGTTGCTGTAACCCGACCGCGCGCCCGATACTGCAAGCCGTGGCCGACCGCGAGCATCCCCGCATGCCGTATGTGGTGCAGGTGGAGTTCCGCACACCATCGTCGTTCCTGGTCGCCTACTCGGTGAACCTGTCGCGCGGCGGCATGTTCGTCGAGACGGACGCGGACATCCCGGTCGGTGCCGGCCTGACGATCGAGCTCGCGATCCCGAACCATGGCACGATCGAGCTCGACGGCATCGTCGCGTGGCGCCGCGTCGCCGAGGTCGGCGCCGACGGCCCGCCCGGCCTGGGCGTCGAGTTCCAGGACGTCGCCCCCGCGCTCGGCGCGCTCATCGACAAGCTCGTCACCGGCTTCCACGGCGTCCAGATCCTCCTGCTCTCCGGCGATCGCCAGGACCGCACCACGCTCGCCCGCAACATCAAGTCGATCATCTCGACCGCCGAGATCACGCAGGCCGCCGACGCCCAGGTCGCCGCGACCGTGCTCACCGGCGAGGTCGACCTCGCGATCGTCGACGTCGACTTCGATCTCGACGGCGGCATCAAGACGCTCAAGGCCGCCCAGGAACAACAGCCGCGCGTCCCGACGATCGCGCTGTCCTCGACCCCGGCCGCGCGCGAGCAGGCCGTGCAGGCCGGCGCCGACGAGCTGCTGCCCAACCCGCCGCCGTTCTCCGAGCTCCAGGTCGTGCTCGTCCGTGCGCTCGGCAAGCCGCTCGCGGTCCGCCCGGTGTCGGCCCCGAGTGTCGACGTCGACGTGTAGCGCGCGTCGGACCCTGAGACACGAAAACGCGAAAACACAAAACGGACCCGGAACCGCGCCTCGCCGCGCGTGCTTCGCACACGCGACTCGGCCAACGAGATTTCGCCGGTGGCCGAGGTCCGGTGGCGTCCTCGCCGGCGGGCCGAGGCGCTGTTCCGGCGAGGGGCGAACCCTCTTTTTCGCGTTTTCGTGTTTTCGTGTCTCAGGGTGCTGCTAGGCGCGGCGGCGCTGTGCCGCCTCGACCGTGTTCTCGAGCAGGCACGCGATCGTCATCGGGCCGACGCCGCCCGGCACCGGCGTGATCGCCTTGGCGCGCTGCGCGGCCTTCGTGAACTCGACGTCGCCGACGAGCTTGCCGTCGGGCGTGCGGTTGATGCCGACGTCGAGGACGATCGCGCCGTCCTTGATCCAGTCGCCCTTGACCATCTCGGGCTTGCCGATCGCCGCGACCACGATGTCGGCGCGGCGGACCTCGTCGGCGAGGTCGCGCGTGCGCGAGTGGCACATCGTGACCGTCGCGTTGGCGTTCTGGAGCAGCAGCGAGATCGGCTTGCCGACGAGCAGCGAGCGGCCGAGCACGACGGCGCGCGCGCCCTCGAGGTGCGCGTTGACCTCGCGGAGCAGGCGCATGCAGCCTTTCGGAGTGCAGGCGACGAACGTCGGGCGGCCCTGGGCGAGGTTGCCGAGCGAGGTCGCGGTCAGGCCGTCGACGTCCTTGGCGGGATCGAGCGCGTGGATCACCGCGTCGGAGTCCAGCTGCGATGGGAGCGGCATCTGGACGAGGATGCCGTCGACGATCGGGTCGTCGTTGAGCGTGCGCACGAGCTGCATCAGCTCGTCCTGCGTCGTGTTCTGCGGCAGCTTGTGGTCGCGGACGTCGACGTTCGCCTCGCGCGCCGCCTTGGTCTTGCTGCGCACGTAGACCGCGGACGCCGGGTCATCGCCGACCAGCACGACCGCGAGCGTCGGCGCGATGTTCTTCTTGCGCAGCGCGGTTGCGCGCTCGGCGACCTCGCCGCGCAGCTTCGCCGCCACGGCCTTGCCGTCGATCAGCTGACCGATCACGAGGCGCTCGCTGCGGCCTTGGAGCCGGTGCCGCCGCCGGTCGTCCCGCCGCCGGTCGTCCCGCCGCTGGTGCCGCCGGTGCTCGGCGTCGAGCTGGTCGACGAGCTCGAGCTCGAGCTGTCCGACGACGTCGACGAGCTCGCGTCGGGCTTCGACTCGGTCTTCGTCTCGGAGCTCTTCGACTCCGGCTTGCTCGACGAATAGAGGTCCTTGTACCAGCCGCCTCCCTTGAGGCTGAAGGCCGTGCGCGAGATCAGGCGCTCGAGCGCCTGCTTGCCGCACACCTCGCAATCGGTGAGCTCCGGATCGCTCATCCGCTGCTGGACCTCGAACTCACGGCCACACGCGTTGCACTTGTACTCGTAGACGGGCATTGGAAAAACGACTCCTCAGGATTCGATGCTCACGATGCGCACGCCCAGCTCGCCGTCAACATCCACCAGCTCGCCCCGGCCGACGACCCGGCCCGCGGCGCGCAGCTCGAACGGGCCCGCAAGTGGCCGTCCGAGCTGGACGATCTGACCGACGGCCAGGTCGAGCACCTGGCGCAGCGAGAGCTGGGTCGTGCCGAGCGCGACCGTCAGCTCCACATGTGCGTCGTCGGGCAGGGACATGTCGCGCCGAACATAGCTGGTCGAGGCCGCCGCGGAAACCGCGTTCGGCGCCGCGCGCAGGCCGACGGCGCCTCCGAAGATCACCAGCTCGGCATCTCCCGCAGGCCGCTCGAGCGTGATGATGTCGCGGACCGCGAGCCGGCCGAGCGCATCGGCCGGCAGCGCGCAGCGGCCGAGCACGACCGGCACGTCGAGCATCGCGCGGGCGGCCCAGCTGGGCAGCGAGCGCGGCGGCGGCACGCGCAGCTCGAGGGCCGGGCCGCGGACCTCGACGGCCAGCGCGAGGTCGCCCAGCATGACGTCGATCGCGACGAGGACGTCGCGGCCGGACGCACCGCCGCCCCCGCGCGCGACCGCGCCGCGGCCGTCGGCGCCCACCTCGCCGGCGGGCACGACCTCGCCCGCGATCCCGAGATCCTCGACGGCGGTCGCGACGACGAGCGCCCACAGCGACTGCTCGACGGACGTCAGCGGCCTCGGCGCGTCGAGCTCGGCCGGCCCGCCGAGCAGCCGCTGCGCGAGCCGCCGGACCGCGCGGCTCGATCCGAGCACCTCGAGCGTCGCGCCCGCGAGGCGCAGCGTGCATGCCCCTGCGTACCGATCGTCGAGCGCCGTGCCCATCGTGATCCGCACCGGGCCGCCGGCGAGCGCCGCCAGCTTGTCGCGCGATGGCCGCGCCGCGAGCCAGCCCGCGAGCGCCGACTGCACGCGCGCCTCGGCGCGAGTCAGCTTCGGGAGCTGGTCGAACGGGTACGCACGCACGCGCGCATTCTGCCGAAAACTTGGGCGCGTGAACCAGCCTGGTACGCTTTTATCCTACATCGTCCCACCCACGAGGTATCCGTGCACGAGCGCAGGCTTGGATTTCGCGTCCCGTTCGAGTCGATGGTGACCAGCTACGTCCACGACCGCCCGATCCGCGGGCTGGCGACCAACCTCTCCGACAGCGGCATCAACATGTCCGCGATCTCGATGCTCGCGCCGCCTCCCGGGCTGGTCGTCGGGCTCGAGATCGACCTGCCCGGCGAGAGTGACTCGATCTGGGCGGCCGGGCGGATCTGCTACCGCAAGGACGACAACCTGGCGTCGGGGCTCGGTGTGCGGTTCCTGGCGATGGCGACGAGCCAGGCTCGCATGATCCGTGATTTCTGCATCGAGCTGCGCCGCAAGCACCTCGGCTCGATCCTCGCGCGCATCCGGGCGTAGCCCCACCTCACCAGCTATGATCGAGGGGTGAGGCGCCTCCCTCTCCTCGTCGCCTGCGCCCTCGCGCTGGCGCCCGTCGCGACCGTGTCCGCCCAGCCCGCCGGGGACTGGGGCGTGACCCGCGACCCGTTCGACAAGACGGTGATCGCCCGATACAAGGCGATCCTCGCCCGGAACCCGCACGACGCCGGCGCGCTCGCCAAGGTCCTGGAGATGTACCGGCGGTACCGCACCGTCGATCTGCTCGAGGACGAGTACCAGAAGATCCTCGACAAGAAGCCCGACGACTGGTCGGCGCTCGTCGTGATGGGCCGCCTGATGCACGCGACCGGCGACGACGCGCGCGCCCGCGACCTGTGGGCCAAGGCGGTCGCCGGCAAGGACAGCGACGCCGAGACCTGGATCCTGATCGGCGAGCTCGACAAGGCCGCGAGCAAGAACAAGGAGGCGCGCGCCGACTACGACAAGGCGCTCGCCCACGCGACGACCAAGGACATGAAGAAGAAGGCGCTGAGGTCGCTCGCCGACCTCGCGCTCGCCACCGGCGACAACGACGGCGCGAACGCCTACTTCAAGCAGTTCCTCGATCTCGATCCGAACAACGCGCAGCTGTGGATCGAGCGCGGCGACGCGATGCTCGCCGCCGGCAAGCGCGATGTCGCGCTCGAGAGCTACGCCGCTGCCGAGAAGCTGCTCGGCTCCGATCCGGCCAAGCGCGTCGAGGTCGTCGCGCGGCGCGGCCAGGCGCTCGAGGGCATGGGCAAGGACGACGAGGCGGTCGTCGAGTACCGCCGCGCGATCAAGCTCGCGCCGAAGGGCTACTACCTCGAGGTCGAGCTCACCGGGCGCATCATCGACATCTATCGCCGTAAGCAGGCACTCCCCCAGCTGCTCGCGCAGTACGAGAAGGAGTGGCCGGAGGGCGCGCGCGGCCACTTCGAGTGGGACACGCTCGGCAAGCTCTACGAGGAGACCGGCGCGCAGGACAAGGCGATCGCCGCGCTCAAGAAGGCCGTCGCGAAGGCGCCGTGGGAGCTCGAGACGCAGCGGCGCCTGATCACGCTGCTCGAGAACTCCGGCCGCGATGACGAGGCGCTCGCCCAGTACGAGGCGGTCGTGCGCGCGGCCCCCGGCGAGGCGCGGTTCCAGCTCGAGCTCGCCGAGCGCTACTGGCGGCGCGCCCAGGAGAAGAAGGCGCTCGAGGCGCTGACCCGGCTCGAGAGCCGGTTCCCGCAGGACGCCGGCGTGCTCGGCGCGATCGCCGATCTCTACACGCGGTGGGGCAAGGAAGACCTCGCGATCGCCGAGTACGAGCGGCTCGCCAAGCTCGAGCCCGACGATCCGAGCCACCTCGTGACGCTCGGCGAGCAGTACTGGCAGAAGGGCACCGCGAACGATCACAAGAAGGCCCAGGAGATCTGGGCGCGCCTCAAGAACGGCAAGGCGACCGGCTGGGCGAAGCTCGCCGAGGTCGAGGCCGAGCACGGCAACATCACCGACGCGCTCGGCGGCTACAACGAGGCGATCAAGCTCGACGCCAAGAACCCGGACTACTACAAGGGCCGCGCGTCGGTGTTCGAGCAGAAGCGCGAGTGGAAGAACGCACTCGACGACTGGCAGAAGGTGCTCGACCTGACCGGCACCAAGCCGACCGACCGGCTCGCGCGCCGCGACGCGCGCCGCCACTTCGTCGCGGTGCTGACCCGCGCGCCGGGCTCGCTGCCGCAGGGCTCGCCCGAGGAATTCCGCCGGCGCTGGACCGACGCGTTCGGCAAGGGCAACGCCGAGGCCGGCTACTTCCTCGTCGAGTACTTCGCGCGCCGGCCGACGCAGGGCGAGCCGCAGAAGACGCTCGAGAGGCTCGTCAAGCTCGTCCCCGACGACTACGACCTCGCGATGGATCTCGTGAAGGCGTACCGCACCGCGCGCAACTACGACGCCGCGGTCAAGCTGCTGCTCGAGATCGCGCAGAAGCAGCCGAGCCGCGAGCGCGACGTCTACCAGCAGATCAGCGAGATCAAGACCGAGGCGCGCCAGGACGACGAGGCGATCCAGTGGGCGCAGAAGGCGCTCGCGAAGAGCCCGAGCGATCCGACCGCGTACGAGCGGCTCGGCGAGCGCTACGCGCAGATGCAGCGGTTCCCCGAGGCGATCGCCGCGTACGAGAAGACGGTCCAGCTCGATCCGCGCAACGCGAAGGCGGCGTTCGCGCTCGCCGAGCTCTACGTCCAGAACGATCAGCCGATGAAGGCGACCGAGCTGTATCGCAACGTGATCCGCACCTCGAACAACGACGACGAGATCAGCCGCGCCGGCCACCTCGCGATCGATCTGGAAGAGCTGACCGGGACACTGGGCGAGCTCGAGAAGGTGCTGTCGCCGCTGTCGTTCATGATGAGCCACAAGCCGGTGTACCGGCGCGTGCTCGTCGACCTCTACCTGCGCTACGTGCCGCAGCTCGACAACCACCTCCGCCACGGCACCGAGGAGGTCAAGAAGGCCGCGCGCGCCGAGCTCGATCGCATCGGCGCCCACGGGCTGCGCCCGCTGCTCGAGGCGCTGCGCGACGAGAAGGAGGTCGCGCAGCAGCGGATCGCCGTGCAGGTGCTCGGCAACCTCGGCAACAAGGGCGCGGCCGCGCCGCTCGTCCACATGGCGCGCCAGGAGCCGCCGAAGGATCAGCGCCACATCGGAACGCTCGCCGAGACCCTCGATCGCGAGGTCCGCGTCGAGGCGCTCGTCGCCGCCGGCCGGCTCGGCGACAGCAAGGTGATCGACGACGTGCTGCCGCTGATGGACCACAGCGAGGTCGCGATGCGCGAGGCGGCGACGTTCACGCTCGGCCGCTCGGGCGACAAGCGCGCGGTCCCTGCCCTGCTCAAGGCGCTCGGCGATCACCGGCCCAGCGTCCAGACGCTCGCGTGCCTCGGCCTGGCGCAGATCGACGACGCGCGCGTCGGCCCGGCGGTCGCGACCGTGCTCAAGGATGCCAGCCAGAAGGATCAGGTGCGCGCCGCCTGCGCGTACGCGATCGGTGCGCGGCGCTACGCCGGCGGCGTCCCGGTGCTGCTCGCCGCGCTCGACGACAACCGCGGCGAGGCCCAGCGGCTGTCCGCGTGGGCGCTCGGCCAGCTCGGCGAGCCCAAGGCGGTCGGCCCGCTGATCCGCGCCTACTTCGCGCGCGCCGGCCAGTCCGCCGACGAGCTGGTGTGGGCGATCGGCCGCGCCAGCGGTGCGGGCCTCGCGCCGGCGCCGCTCGCGGATCTGTCGAGCTATCCGATGCGCTCGGGCAAGCTCGACGACAACCGCCTCGTCGCCGACCTGCCCGGCGGCCTGCCGCACCCCGCGCCCGCCGCCAAGCTCGTCATCGAGCACGCCGCCGACATCGCCGCCGGCCTCGGCGAGGCGCTCGGCGAGCACCGCGACGTCGTCGTCAGCGTGCTGACCGACCTCGACGACGCGCCCGATCGCGTCGCGCTCGGCGCGCTGACGCCGGGCACCGGCGACGCCAAGACGACCGCCGCGCTCGCGACGATCGCCACCGGCATCGAGCCGCAGGTCGCGGCGCAGCTCGCGTCCGAGGATCCGAAGGTCCGCGGGCTCGCGATCAGCGTGCTCGCGAAGATCGACGGCAAGGACCACAAGGCGGACGCGGCGATCGTCAAGGCGCTCGCCGATCCCGCCCCGCAGGTCCGCGCCGCCGCGATGTCGTCGATCGTCGTGGTCGCCCGCCGCCGCGGCAGCGCGCCCCCCGAGCTGGTGACCGCCCTCGCCCGGATGCTCGCGGCGCCCGAGTGGGGCGATCGCCGGGTCGCCGCCCAGGTCATGGGCAAGCTCGGCGCCCAGGCCGACGTCCCGTCGCTGACCAGGGCTGCGACCGACTCGCAGGCGTTCGTCCGCGAGGCGGTGGCGACCGCCCTCGGCGAGACGGGCAGCCCGGCGGCCCAGGCCCCCCTGGATACCCTGGCCAAGGACGAGATCGTCGAGGTAAGGGAAGCTGCCACCCGGGCGCTCGGGCAGCTGAAACATTGATGATCCTACGCGATCTGACGGCCCCCGTTCTTTGACGCGCTGTTTCGCAAGAGGGTAGAATCACACGCGATGGACGTCGGCCTCGTGTGCGACGCGTGCAGCGCGTTGACGCCAATCGGAGTGCCGCAATGTGCGCGATGCGGCTCCCCGGTCGCACTCGATCCGCGTCCGAAGCGGACGAGCCAGGCAAAGCCCAACGGCGGCGGCACTGCGTGCGACAAGTGTGGAACGGTGATTCCACCGAACTTCAGGTTCTGTCCGAGCTGCGGTGCGAAGACGCCGCTGCCGCCGCAGAACTTCGAGGTCGAGACGCGCGTCGGTCCGCGCACCGACCCGGCGGCGAGCACACCGGGCCGCCCGACGATGGCGTTCGGCGGCGCCTTGCAGCAGGCGCGCGCGAAGCTGACGCTGATCCGCGGCGACGGCGAGGACGGCGTCTCGTTCACGCTCGCCGGCACCGATCACCTCGCGGGCCGCGGCGACTGCCCGATCTCGTTCCCCGACGATTCGTACCTGTCGCCGATCCACGCCAACTTCCGGTACGCCAGCGGCCAGCTCGTCGTGCGCGACGAGGGCTCGCTCAACGGCGTCTACGTGCGGATCACCGGCACGGCGCGCGTCGATCCCGGCACCGCGATCCTCGTCGGCGAGCAAGTGCTCTCCGTGCGCCCGGCACCGCAGCCCGAGGATCTGCCCGACGCCGAGGGCACGTACTTCTCGGCGAGCATGATGCGAGCCGCGTCGCTCGAGGTCGTGCAGCAGCTCAAGGGCGGGGCTAGCGGCTGGGTGTTCCGGCTGTCGCAGTCCGTGGTCACGATGGGCCGCGAGGGCAACGACATCAACTTCGCCGACGACCCGTTCATCTCGGGGCGACATGCGCAGGTCTCGCTGGCCGGAGCCGTGCTATCCGTTACGGATCTGGGGTCGCGCAACGGGACATTCGTCCGGGTCACCGGCGAGCAGGTCCTCAAGCACGGCGATTACGTCTTCATGGGCCAGCAGCTACTTCGAGTCGAAATCGTCTGAGCCCCTACGGGAGCAACCATGACCGTCTGCAATCGTTGCGGGAAAGAAAACCAGGACCACTACAAGTTCTGCCTCGGGTGCGGAGCTGAGCTCACCGCGCCCAAGCCCGACATGGGGATGATGAAGACGATGATGGCCGAACCCGGCCAGGCTCCGAACCAGGGCGCACCGCTGCGCGGGCCCTCGGGTGCGATGCCGCAGCCGATGCCTCCGGGCGGGATGCGCCAGACCGGTGGCATGGGCGGACCCATGGGTGTGCCGGGCGGAATGCCGCCCGCCGGACCGATGGGCATGCCGCCGGCGGGTCCGCTCGGTGGTCCCGGCCCCGCGATGCCGCCTCCGATGGGGCCGCCGCCCGGTGTTCCCGGCTTCTCGCCCGGCTTCGCGCCACAGGCGGCTGCCGGCATGAAGCGCTGCCCGTCGTGCGGCAGCGACGTCCCGCCGACGTTCCGGTTCTGCGGCACGTGCGGCTTCCGCATGGACGAGGGCTCGGCGCCCAACGTGATGCCGACCGGCCCCGCGCCGATGGGTGCCGGTGCGCCGATGGCGATGCCGCAGCGCGCGCGCCTGTCGATGACGCTGATCCGCCCCGACGGCAGCGAGGGCGGCACCCACGATCTGCGCCCCGGCGAGAACAAGCTCGGCCGCAGCTTCGGCCCGGTGTTCGAGAACGACGGCTACCTGTCGCCGGTGCACGCGATGCTCGACATCCGCGGCCAGCAGGCCGTCGTGCGCGACCTCGACTCGCTCAACGGCGTGTTCGTCAAGATGACGCAGGAAGAAGAGCTGCAGTCGGGCCAGATCATCCGCATCGGCCAGGAGCTGCTCCGCTTCGAGATCATCCCGACGCCCGAGCCGACCGCCGACGGCACCGAGCTCATGGGCAGCCCGAACCCGGGCTTCTGGGGCAAGCTGACGGTGATCATCGGCCGCGACATCACCGGCGCGGCGTT
>Ga0316628_100002677_pt1 | contig 13333 bp, 10 predicted proteins | sample OWC_Aug_M2_C1_D5_FD_207648 | JGI IMG/M metagenome (GOLD analysis project Ga0316628, IMG submission 207648) | Wetland soil microbial communities from Old Woman Creek delta, Ohio, United States - OWC_Aug_M2_C1_D5_C | ecosystem: Environmental > Terrestrial > Soil > Wetlands | place: USA: Ohio... | reverse complement strand
CTTCCTGATTCCCGCCAGCAAATCCGCATATTTGCGGGCGTCGTCTGATCTCCCGAGCAGTGTTGCGGTGCGCTGGAGCAGGTCCGTGGATCGCGCGAAGTACGCCTGCTGGACGAGGTCCTTGTCGGTCGTGGCGCCGGGATAGTCTGAGGCGTTGCTGGCGAACGCAAGCCAGTCGCCGTAGGTGAAGTCGCGGTTCCACAACAACGTGCTGCCTGCACGCGCCGCGATGTAGTCCACCCAGCGTTTCATCGACGAGTACTGCTGTTCGAGGATGCGCGTGTCGCCGTAACTCAGGTACACGGTCCACGGGACAATAACCGCGGCGTCTGCCCAGCCGGCCGACGCGGCGTTTCTCGCCGGATCGGTCCGGTTCAGCACGTTCGGAATGACGTCGGGCACCGCGCCGCTGGCTTTCTGATCCGCCGCCACGTCCTCGAGCCACTTCGTGTAGAACGCGGCCACCTCGGCGTTGAACGCCGCGGTGCGCGCGAACACCTGCGCGTCGCCCATCCAGCCCAGGCGCTCGTCGCGCTGCGGGCAGTCGGTGGGCACATCCACGAAGTTGCCCTTCTGCCCCCACTGGATGTTGTGCTGCAGCTGGTTGACCCGGGGATTCGAGCACTCGAACGAGCCGGCCGGCGTGATGTCGGAGTGCACGACGATCCCGGTGAGCGCACCGCGCGCGGCGTCGGCCGGCAGGCCTTCGATCCGCACGTAGCGGAAGCCGTGGAACGTGAAGTGCGGCTCGAACACTTCTTCGCCGCCGCCCTTCATCACGTACTCGTCGGTCTGGCGCGCCGCCCGAAGGTTGCCGATGTAGAAGTTCCCGGCCTTGTCCAGGACCTCCGCGTGCTGAAGCCTGATGCGCGTGCCGGCCGTGCCGGCCACCTTCAGGCGCACCCAGCCCACCATGTTCTGGCCCATGTCGACGACGGTGTCGCCGGCCGGTGTGCGCAGGACCGACACGGGCGCCAGTTCCTGGACGCGCCGCACGGGCGGTCCCGCGGGGGCCACGAGCCTGGCCCTCGGTGCAGAGGCGACCACGACCGGCGCCCAGGCGCTGTCGTCGTAGTCCGGCAGGCTCCACCCGACCTTCTCGAGCCGCGCATCGTAGGTTTCGCCGTTGTACATGTCGGACGCGAGGATGGGGCCGGTGGCCGCCTTCCACGTGGCGTCGCTGACGATCGTCTCGCGGCTGCCGTTCGCGTATGTCACCGCGATCTGCAGCAGCAGGCCGAGCTTCGTGCCGTAAGTGGCGCGCTGGCCGCTGAAACCGAGCAACCCTCGATACCAGCCGTCGCCAAGCGTCGCGCCGATCGCGTTGTCGCCGGGGTGAAGGAGCGCCGCGATGTCGTAGGTCTGGTACTGCAGGTGGTCGTCGTAGCTCGTCCACCCGGGGGTGAACACGTCGTCGCTGACACGGCGGCCGTTGATCTCGGCCTGGTAGAGGCCGAGGCTCGTGACATAGGCGCGTGCCGCCCGCACCGGACCGCGCAAACGGAATCGCTTCCGCAGCATCGGCGCGGGATTCGACTTCTTCGGGTCTTCTGTCAACGCGGGCTGAATCCAGGAGGCCTGCCAGTCCTGCGGCTGCAGCAGGCCCATTTCCCACCAGGCCGGCCCGCTCCACGCGGACGGACGGTCGTTCGAGGCCCAGACGCGGACGCGCCAGAAGTACCGAGTTCCCGTCTGCAGAGGCGGCCCCGCGTACACGCGATGCGTCGACTCGGGCGAATTCACCTTGCCGCTGTCCCACACGAGCGTCTTGCCCTGGTCCAGCGCTGCCAGGCTCCGCGCCACGCGAACCTGGTAGGCGCTCTGCATCCAACCGCGCTCGGTGCTCGTTATCTGCCAGCTGAGTCGCGGCTGGAGCACGTCGATGCCGAGAGGATCGGTCTTGTACTCGCACCGCAGGGCGGCGACCGACGCGGTGGAGGATAGTTGCGACAGACGGGCCGCTTGCCGGGCGTCGACTGACCGACTTGCCGCCAACGGCAGGCAAGCGACGAGAAGCACGCCGATCGTGAGGGTAGTGCGTGTCATGGTGGTGCCTCGCCTAGTCGCTTGCCGCCCCGCGATCCATCCAGAGCGGTACCGTCGCGAACCAGACGACCGTGAACACCAGCATCCACGTCTTGACCGACGGAAGCGGCATCCGGTCGAGAAGGTACAACACTGGCGGCACGATGACGCCGAGGAGCGACCCGAACGAGATCAGCTGAAGCGTTCTTCTCATGACGAGGCGACCTCCGGCGTCACTCGCGGGGCGCGCGCCTGGGAGATCCGTCCGGCGACGAGGTAGACGATGGCTGCGACGAACCAACCCGGCAGGCTGACGAAGTAGATCTGTGTCGTACCTCGGGCGACCAGCCAGGTGCAGACCGCAAGAGTGCCGAACCAGGCAACGGCGGGAGGCCAGGAGACCGTCGTGCCGCGGGCTTCCGCGTAGAAACGCCGGAGACCGAATCTCGGGAACAGCCAGAAATCGACGAACACGACGGCGCCCATCGGCATCAGCACGAGACCGTAGAGGGCGACGAAGTCGAGCAGCCGCATGGCGACCGCTGGAAAGGCGCCGAAGACGGCGACGATGAGGCCGGTGACGAGCGTGACGCGATAGCGGGAAGAGCGCGGGAACACGGCCTGGAAGGCGAGACCGGCACGGTAAATGGTCGGATTGGCCGTCGTCCAGCACGCCACGATCACGCAGATGAGACCCGCAATCCCGCACGCGTTGTAGGCAAGCGGGCCGGGCAGAACCGCGGTGTTCGCGGGGTTCTGGTGCAGCTGCAGCGCGTAGAGAATCGAGGCCGCAATCCAGGCGAGGTAGTGACCGAGGAACATACCGGACGCCGTGGCGGTGCCGTACCACGTCTTCCTGGCATAGCGGAACACCGACAGATCGGACATGCCGATGTGCATCGCCATGTTGCAGAACCAGGCGAAGAACATCGTGTGCCAGACGGTGAACTTCACCCGCCCCGCCAGCGGAGCGCCGCCCTTCCAGATCGAGGTCTGGCAGAGGTTCCAGAAGTCCGCGAGGGAATGAATCTCGGTCCCCGTGGCGATCAGGAACTCCCGAAGTCCCACGAGTCCGAACGCCAGGAACACCAGCGTCATCCACGGGGCCGCGTAGTTCGCGATGCGGGCGACCACCCGGTACCCGTACGCCGCAACGACCGCGATCATCGCGCCGAGGACGAGCACGGCGACCACCCAGCCGACGCTGTTCGGGACACGGTCGCTCAACTCCGGCATCCGGAAGCGGAACCAGACGCCGAGGGCGGTTGCCGCCACCGTCACCATCGAGCCGGCAAGGAAGCAGAACATCACGCCGTTGGCCAGGTGGTAGATCGTGGCCAGCGAACGGCCGCAGATGCGCTCGACCTGGTAGTAGAGCGTCAGCCGTGCCCTGGTGGCGATGGGTGCCGTGAGCAGCGTCCAGCTCAGGACCGCGAGCAGGTTGCCGACGAGGAGCCCCAGTACGAGGTCGGTGGCGCCCACACCGGCCGCGACGAAGAGCGGGCCGATCATCAGCTCGGTGCCGGCCGTGTGTTCGCCGGCGTACTGGCCGACGAAGCTCTTGAACCCGAGGAGCGCGCGCTCGGGCACGGGGGTGCGTTCGTACTCGTTGACTGGTTCGGATGATTCGGCCCGGCGTTCAGCCATATGTGTGCAGAAGGGGGGGGCAGGTGCGGGCGAATCGTACCACGCCGCTGGGGGCCGAACGACGTCTTTTTCCGGCGGCCGCGGATCGCCGCCGCCGGCACGCCTTCCGGCGCGTGCGCGTCTGCGAGCCAGCACATCGCACTCGGCCAGAGTGCTACAATTCCAGTCGACCGGAGGTGGCCAGGCGCCGTGATCACCAAGGCCCGTCCCTCGCACTTGCTCGTCGTGCTGCTCGAGGACACGAAGAGGATCGTGTCGCTCGTTCTGCTCGTCGTGCTGTTCGTCGCACTGGTCACGACCGTCCGGAGTTGCGCGCGGACGCCGAAAGGCGAGTTGTGGGCCCCTGACCGGATGGGACGGGCAGACGAGCCACTGCCCCGCGAGGTCAGCCCGCCCCGCCTGGCAGCGTTCCATCCTGGCTGTTCCCGTCAGTGAGGCCGCGCTCACCAGGGCGCGATGATCGGTCAGCGATGCCGGCCGCCGGCGGCGGATGCGGCCAGTTCCTGCGCCACCAGCGTTCTCACGCGCTGCGCTTCCGCAGTGCACCAATCGCCCAGACGCACCGACACCCCGTGCTTCCGAAAGAACAGCGCGAAGGTGGCGCCGTCCGTGACGCTCGGATCGGAGGCGATTTCGAACGCGTGCTGCAATTCGTGGGCGAACCAGGGCACGAGGCGATCGTCGAGCTCCGGCACGTTGAGCGTGATCTCCAGGAAACGTCGCCGAACCTCGGCCGGCGCGCCGTTCGAGGATGCCCCTCTGAACGCCATTTTGCTCGACAAGCTGGCCAGGACTCCGGTCCTCACCAGGACGATCACATCCGTGTCTTCGAGTGCGAGGGCCACCCGCCTGAACGTCGCGGAACCTCGCAGCCCTCTATCGAGGATGCCAGCGACCTTCCGGTTCAGTGCCCTGACGTGAGTCAGGTGGGGGAGATCCTCAGTGATTGCTGCCTGGGTGTGTGCCTCCCGCCGGGCGCGCCTGTCGTCGGTCGGTCCGGCGGCGGCACATTCGGGACCCGCAAGCCACACCGCTGCCGCCATCGCCAACGCCGCCGCCAGGCTCCTCGCCGACTTGCCGGCCGGTGCCATGGCCCGCCTCCCGCTTTGCCGAGGCTCGTGCGCCGTACGTCACGCGGTCCGATGGGGACTGTGCCTGCGTCCGATTGTCGCCAGGTGAGGTTCGTGGTGCGACCAGTGCCCGGTTACCGTGGAGTCGCGAACGGCGGTCTGCGACGAAAGAGCGGCGACGGGTTCTTCAGCCGTCGGCCCCGGGAGACGCCAACTATCAACGAGATTCGGTTGCCCGGAGATTCGAACGGCTGCGGAGAGCAGCGATATTACACCCGCACGGCTGGCAGCGGGGAGGGATTGCGTCTGCGCAACGAGGCGTGATGAGCGGTGGCGCGTCAGGATCGCGGGCTAGGGGCGCTGTCCCGGTCGATAGCTTCGCTCCGTATGGGCGGTTATGTCCGCCTCGCTGAACCAGACTGGCCGCAGCTGGTGCGACGCGAAGATGCCGATCTGATCGCGGCTGTGCGGAGAGTCGCCCTTCGTCGTTTCGCCGTAGGCCAGCACGGACCACGCGGCCACGGGCTTCGTGAAATGCACGAGCAGCACCCACCCGTCGCCGAAGCCCGTGAGCGGCTGCGCGTCGTTCACCCAGCCGGCTGCGCGCTTGCCGTCCGGTGACGGCGCGTACGTCACTACCCGGTAACAGCCGTACGACCCGGACGCGCCGTCGCCTGGCAGGTCGACTCCGTTGAAGCGAAACCGATAGACGTCGCCCCACGCGGCATCTTCCGCCCCGTACGTCTTGCGGACCCATCGCACGGCGTCTTCTGCGTGGCGCGCGGCTGCGTCCCGATCGGCAAGTCCGGCCGGGGTCTTCGCAGGATCCGCCGGATCCCAAGGTTGCGCGAACGGCTGCTTGACGGCCGCCGAGTACGAATCCCAGAAGCGCTGAAACACCAGCGCGCCGCGGCTGCCGGCCGCGACCTGGTTGTCCCACTGTTCGAGCAGCTGCCGCGCGCGACGCGCATCGTCCGAAGGGGAGGGGAGTGCGCTGAGGGCGGCGACAAGATCCGGCTTCACCCGCTCGGCCAGGAGCATGCGCGTGGAGAACTTCAGCCGGATGACGTCTTCAGGCGAGAAGCGCGCTTGTTGTGAAAGCAGGTCCAGCGCGAGCTGCGGCCGCAGCGCGAGCGGGCCGCGCTCGAAGTAGCCGGGGTACCGGTTGGCGTCGAGCCGATCGGTGAGCGACGTGAACCACGGCGGGTTGTTGGCGTTCTGAATGGATCCGCCGGCCGGATTGAGCAGGCGCGGCAGATCGTCCACCTTGTGAAGCTTCTTCCAGACGTACTTGCCGGTCGCGCCCGGCACGTCGAGCCGGTAGTCGGTGCCGTCGTCCACGCGCCTCGGCACCCGCCCATTCCACTGATAGAGGATGTTCCCGTCGGCATCTGCGTAGGTGAAGTTCGAGGTGGGCACGAGGTTCTGGCGCATCACGTCCAGAAATGCCCGCAGGTTCTTCGTCCGGCTCAGGCGGTAGAACCCTTCGAAGTAGCGGAGGGCATCGAAGCGTGTGGACTTCATCGCGAACGCGAAGGTCGGCGTGCGGTGCACGATCGGTCCGAGATGCGACGACCAGAAGGTGCGGCGCTCGGTGGTCGTCGACCCGTCGTCGTTCCTCACTTCGACCGCCACCTCTTTTCGCCTCAGCGCTCGCGATTTGCCTTCGAAGAGATAGTGGTCCGGAGAGTTGGGATCGAGAGGCAGGGCGAACAGGTCGTCCAAATCCGGCGCGTTGTTGGTCGTGACGAACCCCAGGCGATCGTTGAAGCCGGCGCGGAGCACCGGGATGCCGGCCAGCGTCGAGCCGTAGAAGTTGATGCGCCCGCGCACGGTCACCTGCGCTTCCCAGTAGAGGGATGACCAGCTGAGGTGCGGGTTGCCGAGCAGGATCGGAGATCCGGAAACCGTGCGCGAACCGGCCAGCGCCAGTGCATTGGAACCCGGCATATCACCGGGCTCGCCTGCGGGTTCATCGCGTGACCAGGCCGCGGCGGGCGGCAACGCCGAATCCGTCGTCTTCGTTCCCGCCCCGTACTTCTCATTCAGGGCTCGGATCACGCTCGCCGATCCCAGGTTCTCGATCGCGCTCGCGCGGCTGTAGGCGAGCACGTCGGCATCGGTGAACGTCGGCACCCAATCGGGCAATTCGGTTCGGTGCTCCGCCACGTACGCGTTGATGCCGGCCACGAACGCGCGAATCAGCGTCCGATAGAGCCCGCCGATCCTGTCCAGGCCGCGCCGTGCCTCTGCCAGGTTGTCCATGCGCCGCATCGCGAAGTCGTTCTCCATCGCCGTCCGGCCGAACAGGCGCGCCGCCTCGCCGCGCGCGTTCACGTAGCGGCGGGCGATCGTGAGGCCGTGGTCCTCCGCCTGCGCGTATCCGAAAGCGAACGCGGCTGCCTCTTCGCTGTCGGCCGTGATGTGCGGGATGCCGAACGTGTCGCGCCGGACGAGCGCGTGCGGGCCGAGCGAGGCGGCGAGGTCGCGCTCGCCGGCAATCGGAACGGACAGGGCAAGTATGGCCGACGCGAGGGCGACGCCGACGAGGGAGCGCTTCAGGCGAACTGAGGGGTTCGGCATGGCCCGGTATGGTAACCCGGATGAGCTGGCGCGGGAACCAGCGGACGCGCGGCCCGTCTGGTTCGCGATTGACGGCGGCCCGCCTCGGTGATTCAATCGCCGCACCCCAGCGTCTCCCTTCGCCGGTGGTCCTCATCCAGCCCCGAGGCGCGGTGTCGATGTCAACGGTGGTCACCCGCGAGGAAGCACAGCGTCTCGGCGTCCGCGTTCCTCAGGGTCCGCCCGGTCCGCCCGCGCTTCCGGTTGCCGTCGCAGGCGGCGCGTCCCACCCCTGGTTGTCAGGCCTGTCGGTGCTGATCGGCACCTTCATGGTGGTGCTCGACGCCACCGTCGTCAACGTGTCGCTGCCGCACATTGCCGGCAACCTGTCGGCGAGCGTCGAGGAATCGACCTGGGCGCTCACGTCGTATCTCACCGCGAACGCCATCGTCCTCCCGATTACCGGCTGGCTGGCAAGTTACTTCGGGCGCAAGCGCCTGCTGCTGTTGTCGGTCGCCTCCTTCACGCTGATGTCATTGGCGTGCGGCAGCGCGCCGTCGCTCGCCTTGCTGATCGTGTGCCGCCTGCTTCAGGGCGCATCGGGCGGCGTGATGCAGCCGCTGTCGCAGGCGATCATGCTGGAAGCGTTTCCCCGCGAGGAGCGCGGCAAGGCGATGGCCGTGTGGGGCCTGGGCATCATCGTCGCGCCGATTCTCGGTCCGACGCTGGGGGGATGGCTCACGTACAACTACTCGTGGCGCTGGGTCTTCTACATCAACCTGCCCGTCGGCATCACCGCGTTTCTGCTCATCCGTCACTTCATCACGGATCCGCCGTACATCCGGCGTGCGTCGAACATCATCGACGCCTACGGCCTGGCGCTGCTCGCCATCGGCATCGGCGCGCTGCAGATTGCCCTCGACCAGGGCCAGGAGGAGGACTGGTTCTCGTCGAACCGGATCGTCGGGCTGGTGGTCGTTGCCGCGATTGCGCTGCCGATCTTCATCTGGCACGAGATGCACAGCCGCCATCCGATCGTGGACCTGCGCGTCTTCCGTGAGCGGACCTACGCGATTGGCGTGGCGATCATGACGCTGCACGGCTTCGTCCTGTTCGGCAGCCTGATGCTGCTGCCGATCTTCCTGCAGACCCTGATGGGCTACCCGCCGCTTCAGGCCGGCATCGCGATGTCGCCGCGCGGCGTCGGATCGCTCCTGATCACGCCCGTCGTCGCCGTGATGATGTCGAGGGGCGATCCGCGGAAGATGCTCGCGCTCGGGTTCGTGACCGTCTCGTTCACGCTGTTCTGGTTCGCGAAGCTCAACCTGAACGTCGGCTACTGGGACATCTTCTGGCCGCAGATCGTGCAGGGCATAGGGCTGGGGATGATGTTCGTCCCGCTCACCACGATCTCGATGGATCCGATCGCGAAGGAGCGGATGGGAAACGCGACGAGCCTCTTCAACCTGATGCGCAACATCGGCAGCAGCGTCGGAGTGGCGATCATGCAGACGCTGCTGACGAGGCACCGCCAGGTCTACACGAACGTGCTCGGCACGCACGTCACGCAGTACGACTTCGGTACCCACGCGATGCTCGAATCGCTCCGGTCGGCGTTCATGGCGCGCGGGGCGGACGTTGTCACCGCGACGGACCAGGCGCGCGCCGCGCTCTTCGGCATGGTGCAGAAGCAGGCAGCGATGCTTTCCTTCGCCGACGCCTACCGGTTGCTCGCGGTCCTGCTGCTCGTCGCCATGCCGTTGGTGTTCCTCATGCGGCGGCCTGCCACCAAGACGTACTCCGCGTAGTCCGGGACGTTGCCTGGGTGCCCCGTCCTTGCCCCCGGGAACGGATGAGCCGCGGTTCCGAGACGGGTTGGGGACACGGGTCCGACCCCCGCCAGAGAATTCTCGGGCTTGCGAGCGCTGCGCGGGCGCGAAGGTCCTGACTTTCGCGGTGATGCCCTGGCTCGGACGCGTTGCGTCCGGCGCGTGCCTGGACGCCCGAGGCCAACCCTCACCGCCGTTGCACGCTCTTCAATGGCTGCGGTCGGAGTCGGCTGAGCGGCCGATGCCTTGCATGGGCGGGTGTGCCGGTTCGCCTGGCTCAGTCGGCCGTCGGCGAGCCAACCACAGTAATTCGAGCATCCAGTGAACGCAGGAGAAACGCATGAGATTGCGCTCCCTTAGTGCGTGGACCGTGTCGATGTTGTTCGTGCTCGCGGTCGGTGTCGTGTTCGCTCAAACCATGTCGCAGACGAACGCGACCGGCGACGAGCAGTTGAAGGCCGTGACGCAGCAGATGCTGCAGGCCGCCCAACAGGCCGACAAGGACGCGGTGGGCCGCTTCCTGGCCGACAACCTGACGTGGGTCATGCCGACGGGAAAAGTGGCCAGCAAGGAGGAATTCCTGGCGGAACTGTCGACGCCTCCCCAAGAGGTGAACGTCGAACAGATTCGGACGTTCGGCAGGATCGGGCTCGTGACGGGCGTTGCGCACTTCGAGAACAACGGTCGCGACGCACGGTTCCTCGCGGAATGGGTGAACGAGGGCGGTGAATGGAAGTTGATGGCTCACCAAGCCACGCTCATCGGGTCGCCTTCTGGTACGACACCCACCGGCACCAGCGGGGCGATGTCCTCGTCCGGCATGGCGGGTGGGAAGAAGACAGCGTCCGCGGCGGGCAGAAGCGCTGCCCCCACGCTCCATTCGGATGATGAGCGAGCCATCTGGAAGGTGCAGGAAGACCTGCAGCGGGCATACCTGAAAGGCGACACCGCGGGGTATTCGAAGCTGACGGCCGAGGACTACCTTCGCGTCGAGGAGAACGGCCAGCAGCTTGGAAAGAGCGAGTTCCTCAAGACCGTGAAGAAGAACGCCGGACAGTCGGCGGGCCGCATCGAAACCAGCGACGTGCAGATCACCGTGAACGGCGATGCCGCTCGCGTGATCATGACGCTCTGGGGCGCACAGCCGGGCGGCGAGGAGATTCCGGCCACTCGCGTCACCCGTATCTTCGTGAAACAGAACGGCCGCTGGCAGCAGGCCGGGGCGGCGTTCACATCGATTCGAGAACAGTAGGCAGTTCGCCCATGGTCCCTGGCGGGCGGCCACCAGGGGCCATGGTCTTAAGTCTTGCGTCTCAGGTCTTGAGTCTGAGGTCTTAGATCATTGGTCTGAAGTCTCAGGTCTTGAGTCTCAGGCTCGAGCCGACTCAAGCCCTGAGTCTTACGCCTTGAGCCTCTTTCACTGTCGCAGTGCCGACGGCGTCAGCGCGGTGACCACCATGATGAGGGCCGTGCCGCTGCGCGGTTGGCGCGAAGTGCCTGCGACGATTGTCTCGCCGACGCTCATTTCCAGGGTCGTGCTGAGCACGGCGCGCGCCGGCTGTTTCTCCCCCTCTTTCGTCAGGACCACGCCTTCACTCGGCGTCACCGTGAGGTTGACGTAAAAGCGGTTGGCCTCGTTGAGCGCCTGCCAGCTGTTGACGTTCACGATGTAGATCTCGTTACCGGGTGCCTTCACCGACGTACTGCCCCGGTCCCCCCGGATGAACGTGCTGTCGAACATCTGATACGACTTGAACGGCAGGAACTGCTGCACGTCCTTCAGCGCCTTTACGACGGCCGGCGTCAACGGTTCTGCCCATGACGGCGTCACGTTGCCAGCGGCGGCCGCCTGTTTCTCCTCTCCCACCAGCAGCACGAGATGAAAACCCGCCGGCTCGACGGGCCGCGGCTTGGCTGCGGTCGCGGCAACAGGCTTGTCTTGCGGCTTGTCCTGCGCGAGAGCGGGAAGCGGGGCCAGCGTCAGCAATACCGCGGCCGCCACGATCGCGCCTGTCCTGGTTCGGATACGCACGTCAATCCTCCTGCTGCAGCCGCTGCAGCACGAAATCGGGGTTCAGCACCCAGACGATTCGGGTGCCGCCGGGTGTGGTGAACTGGACTTGCAGCGGTGTCCGCGAGCCGTCCGCCCCCGCCTCTGCCGGCGCCGGACGGACGAACGAAGCCACGCGCTGTTTTCGGGGAGGTTCAGGACGAACGCGTTGAACCGCCGGCCGCACGCCGGACGGTCGCGACGTGTCGGCCGTCTGCGCTTGTCGCGCCGGCGGGCGCGCTGGCCTCTGCTCCTGCGGAGGCGTCGGATGAACAATCGACGCTTCCCGGGTGTTTCGTGAAGGCGTCCAGCCCGTCAGCCACAGGACGAACACCGCCGCCAGCGCCAGGACAATCCCCCCCGTCCAAACCGTGCGCGACCAGGGGCCACCGATCGCGGCAAACGCCAGAGCGTGCCTGGACGGTTCTGTCTCGACTTGCCGGCCCGCGCCAAGGAGCACTTGGGCACGCAGCTGCCGCATCTCCGGCTCGGTCGGGATCCCTTCCGACAGCGGGTCGCCGTGTCGCAGCCACTCGCGCAGGTCTTCCTTTCCGGGCGGCGGTTGGCGTTTCATTGGGCAACTCCTGCACTACGGGCCGAGCAAGCTCGACCCACACGGCTAAAGCCCTGTGCCGCGATTTTCACGCCCACCGAATGACGTTCGGACGTTCGGACCTGGGACCTTCGGACCGTTCTCCCTGAGCACCTTCGCCAGCTCCGCCCGCGCCCGGGACACGTGCCATCGGACCGTGACGGCGGAGAGCCCGAGCAGGCGCGCAATCGAAGCCGAGTCCATCCCTTCGATCTCGCTGAGCACGACGATCGTCCGGCGCCGGGGAGCGAGACGCGCGAGAGCGCGCTGAACGGCGAGCCGATCCAGGTAGGCCGCCTCAGGGTTTCCGTCCGATTCGGCCTCGGCGCCTCGCGGCGCGTCCGCCCTCACCTTCGCCCGCCGCCAGCGATCCCGCGACAGGTTGACCAGCACGCGCACCAGCCACGCTTCTTCGGCCCGGTCGCCGCGCGGCACCCGTGACGGCCGTGCGGCCGCGCGCAGAAACGCGTCCTGCACCAGGTCCTCGGCTTCCTCCCGCGTTGCCGCGAGACGGCGCGCCAGGCGGTACAGCCGCACGTGGTGTGCATCGAAGAGCGCACCCAGACGGCAGGTGTCCGACCCGCTGTCGCATCCGTCGAGCACGCCGGCCTCGATCATCGGCCTCCTGGTGTTCCTACAGTATTAAACGCGCGAGCCCGGGAAATTGTTGGTCGTTGGATTACGCGGATTGAGGGGGATTACGCGGAAGATCAATCCGCAGATTGCGCCGATTACGCGGAAGATGAATCCGCAGATTACGCCGATTGCGCCGATTACGCGGAAGATCAATCCGCAGATTGCGCCGATTACGCGGAAGATGAATCCGCAGATTACGCCGATTACGCGGAAGATGAATCCACAGATTACGCAGATTACGCCGATTGCGCGGATTTCGGAACGTTCAAGAAAGAGAATACGGAAGCGTTGCGACGGCGTCGTGATCGGTGATCGGGATCGGGGGGCGGTTCCCTGAGTCCCGACCCCTGGCCCCTCCGTCCACTCAAGTGAACCCCGATTCGGTCACGTGGATACCCGGTCACGCAGACCACAGGGTTCTGTTGCTTCAAATCTGCGTAATCTGCGTAATCTGCGGATAGAACCCTCTGCGTAATCTGCGGAAACCTTCCGCGTAATCCCTTGTGCCGAGCCGCGAACGGTGTTAATGTCTGCGAACGCCGTTCACGGACGTAGCGGACGGCGGGCAGCGAGCGGCAAAGACGATGAATTCGCGCCAGAAGCGGGAACGCGACCACGAGGAGATGCGGCAGGCCATTCTCGCCGCGGCCAGGGACCTCTTCGTCCGCGAAGGGTACGAGAACACCTCGATCCGCAAGATCGCGGAGCGCATCGAGTACAGCGCACCCGCGATCTACCGGTACTTCACCAGCAAGGAAGACATCTTCTTCGCGATCGCGGAGACGGGCTTCCACCTGTTTCACCGCTCGATCAACGCGGCCCGCCCCGCGGCGGACCCGCTCGAGACGCTCCGGCGTCAGTTCTGGCGCTTCTACGAATTCAGCAAGGCGCAGGCCGCCTACTTCGCGCTGATGTTCCTCGA
>Ga0316628_100002676_pt1 | contig 13336 bp, 8 predicted proteins | sample OWC_Aug_M2_C1_D5_FD_207648 | JGI IMG/M metagenome (GOLD analysis project Ga0316628, IMG submission 207648) | Wetland soil microbial communities from Old Woman Creek delta, Ohio, United States - OWC_Aug_M2_C1_D5_C | ecosystem: Environmental > Terrestrial > Soil > Wetlands | place: USA: Ohio... | reverse complement strand
TGCTGACCGCCGACCGCGGCTACCAGCCGGAGCACGTGCTCACCGCCGCGCTGCCGCTGCCCGATTCCAGCTATACGGGCCACCGCCGCGCCGAGATCGCGTCGCACCTGCTCGCACGCGTGCGCCGGCTGCCCGGCGTCACCGCGGCGGCCATTACCGCCACATTGCCGCTCGCAGGCGGCGAAATCCTCAGTGGCTTCACGATGCCCGCACGCGACGGGTCCGGCACGGTCCAGGCGCGCGCCGCGATCCGCAACGTCAGCCCCGGGTACTTCGCCGCGCTCGGCGTTCGCCTCGTCTCCGGCCGCGTCTTCACCGACGCCGACACGCCTGCCTCGCTGTCTGTCGTCATCGTCAACCGCTCCTTCGCGCGAAGGTACCTGCGCGAGCCGGCCGTCGGACAGCGCGTGCAGGACGGGTCGGTCGTCGGCGTCGTCGAGGACGTGCACCAGTTCGGGGTGACCGACCCGACGCAGCCGGAACTGTACCTGTGCTACCCGCAGTCGAAGGAGGGCCTCACCTGGGACGAACCCAAGATCGTCATCAGGACGTCGGGCGATCCGCTGCGGCTGGCGCCGGCGGTGCGGACATTCGTGCGCGAACTGGATCCGACGGTGCCGGTGGACAACGTGCGCACGATGGAGGAACGCGTGAGCACGAACCTGGCGCGTCCGCGGCTGTACGCGGTGCTGCTCGGCGGCTTCGCGGCGTTCGCACTCGTCATCGCCGCCGTCGGCCTGTTCGGCGTCCTCTCCTACAGCGTCGCTCAACGCTCGCGCGAGATCGGTGTTCGCACCGCGCTCGGCGCGCGTCCGTCGGATATCGTCCGGCTGGTCGTGGGCCAGGGGCTGCGGATGACGGCGGCGGGAGCCGCGGGCGGGCTGGTGCTGTCGTTCTTCGCGCTGAAGTCGCTCTCGGCGCTGCTCTATGGCATCACCATCTACGACGCGTGGAGCTACGCGGCCGTCATCGTGGGGATCCTCGCGGCTTCCGCGCTCGCCTGCGCCGTCCCCGCGCGCCGCGCCGCCCGCGTGGACCCCGTGCGCGCGCTGAGGGCGTGAGCAACCGGGAAGACGTACGCCTCGCGGTCGGCGAGTCCCATGTCAAGGGCCAGCCGCGCGATACCGCGAAATTGCGTTCGCGGGCCCGTCCTGGGTGGCGTCGTGATCTATCGTGTCCCTGTCTGCTTCTACTCGCTACTCGCTACTCACCGCTACTCACTACTCGCTACTCACTACTGCTTCGGCAGCACCTGCACGACTTTCCCCGCCTCGTCCAGGAACTCCAGCTTCGGCGCGCCGTCAGGACCTACCACCATGCGCAGCCGATCGCGTCCCGCGCGGTCGCGCATCCGCACCATCGCGGTCTCGTCGTCCGAGCCGACGAAGATGCGCTGGGCGGCGGCCCCGCGCAACTTCTCCTCGACCGCCTTCTGTGCCTCGGGCGAGTTCTTGGCCGCCTCGTCGAGCCTCACGATCTCGTCAATCGTCGGCGTCCGCGCGCGGTCCACGATGTACAGCCCCGATCGTTTGTGCTTCCCGTCGTCCTGGTAGCTGAGGAACACGACCTGATCGTTGCGGTACTGGTCGAACGACAGGTGCCCGCTCGCGGCGAACGTACCGTCCTTGCGTTGCGTGGTGCTGTAGGTGAGTCCGCCCACTTCCCAGCCCTTGCCGTCGAAGAAGATGATGCCGGGTCCCGTGCGGCCGCCCTTGATCGTCTTGCCAGCGATGAGCGGCTCGGGCATGCGCGCGGTGTTCGCGATGGACATTACCGGCTGGCCGTCCGGCTCCACCACGTTCAGCCGCTCGACGTCCACTTCCGTGAAGTGCGCTTTAGGGGCCGCCGCCTGGAATGCCGCGAACAACAGGCCGGCGAGTCCGAGGGCGACCGTGGCGCCGATTCGGCGCTGCCAGCGAACCTGCCGCTCGAGCTGGCGCAGCCGGGCCTGCAGAACGACCAAGTCATCGGTCATGACCATCTCCTGACCATGCAGGGGCGAGCTTGCGTCAGACCCCACTCGGTGCCAGCGACTTGAACGGGTTCCGGCCGCGACGCGCGGGTGCCTGGAATTATGGCACACGCCCGTGACCCTGATGCATCGCGTCGTGGTCCGGTTGCCTTCGGTGCCCGACGATGCTACCGTCGTCGTCCGCCTTGGCACACCCGTCGCACCTTCGTCGTCGAATCCGAGCGCTGCAGCCCCCGGGGACCCAGGCCCAAAACAGGTGCGCTCTTTGCAGTGCAGCACTGCCGTTCAGCCAGAGGGTGCCGTGAACGCAGTGCTCGAACGGATTCTCACCACTCGCACGGTGACCGACGGGTCCACCGTGCTCCCTCTTTCGCATCCCGACTTTCCCAACCTTCCGGTTCACATGGACGAGCGAGAGGGCCGCATGCTCGAGCGCGTCATCGCCGCCGTGCGTCCGGCCGTTTCCCTGGAAATCGGGTTCGCCTACGGCGTGTCCACCCTGTTCATCTGCGGCGCGCTCGCGGCCGCGTGCGCCGTGGCCACCCACATCGTGATGGACCCGCACCAGTCGACCCAGTGGCGCGGCATCGGCTTGCGCAACGTACGGGAGGCGGGCTACGCCGGGATGGTGCGGTTCTACGAGGAGCAGTCGGAGTTCGTGCTGCCGAGGCTGCTGGCCGAAGGGATCAAAGTGGATTTCGCCTTGATCGACGGCTGGCACACGTTCCAGCTGCGCGAGGACGCGAACCTCGAGCTGTGCGGCGGCTGGCCGATGTTAGCCTTAAAGTCAGCACAGCCCCCGCAGCAACGGAGCCAGTCATGCTGAGAACGATTCGCTTCTTCTTCCTGGCCGCGGCTCTGGCCGCGGTTGCTCTGGCCCAGGATGCCGCGCGCCACGGCGTGCAGGTGGGCGACGTCGACCGCAAGGCGAATGCCTGCACCAATTTCTTCGACTACGCAAACGGCGCGTGGCGCGCCGCCAACCCGATCCCCCCGTCGATGCAGCGCTGGAGCCGCCGCTGGGCCGCGGGCGAGCAGAACAAGGAGCAGTTGCGGATGCTGCTCGATGATCTGGGCAGGCGCCGCGACTGGCCCCAGGCGAGCGTCGAACAGCAGATCACGGATTTCCACCGCGCGTGCATGGACGAAGCGGCCATCGACCAGCGCGGCATCACGCCGCTGCGGCCGATGCTCGACGAGATCGCGGCGATGAAGTCCACCGCCGACGTGGGCCGCGCCATCGCGCGCTTCCAGGACCTCGGCATCCCGGTCCCGTTCGGCGTCTACTCTTCGCCGGACAATCATGCCCCGGCCAACGTGATCGCCTACGTCGTCGCCGCGGGGCTCGGACTGCCGGACCGCGATTACTACGTGAAGCCCGATCAGCGCTTCGTCGACGCCCGCGCGAAGTACCTCGCGCATGTCGTCGCGATGATGAAGCTCGCGGGTTCGACCGCCGCGGACGCGAAGACGGCGTCTGACACCGTCATGCGCATGGAGACCGGGCTCGCCCAATACTCCCTCGACAACGTCGCGCTGCGCATCCCCGCCAACACGGACCACAAGGTGGCGTTCGCCGACCTTCAGAAGATGACGCCGCACTTCGACTGGGCCGCCTTTTTCAGCGAAGCGAAGCTGCCGCGGATCGCCCTCAACGTCAACGAGCCGGCGTTCATGAAGGAAGTCGAACGGCAACTGGCCGCCGAGCCGGTCGCCGCCTGGAAGACGTACCTGAGGTGGCAGCTGCTGCACGCCGCCGCGGAGTCGCTGTCGACGCCGTTCCAGAAGGAGGACTTCGCGTTCTACGGCTCGTATCTCGGCGGCGCGAAGGAGATGAAGCCTCGCTGGAAGCGCTGCGTCGAGCAGAACGACGGGCTGCTCGGTGAGGCGCTGGGCCGGAAGTACGTGGAGCGCTACTTCCCGCCGCCCGCGAAGGCGCGCGTCCAGGAGATGGTGACGAACTTGCGCGCCGCGATGAAGGACACCATCGAGGGCCTCGCCTGGATGACGCCCGCGACCAAGCAGAAGGCGGTGGCCAAGCTCGCGGCGTTCCACGTGAAGGTCGGCTACCCCGACAAGTGGAAGGACTACCGCAGCGTCGTCATCCGTCCGGACGCCTACTGGGCGAACGTCGTCGCGGGTCGGCAGTACAACGTCAACGACGACCGCTCGCAGGTGGGAAAGCCCGTGGACCGTGGCCGCTGGGGCATGACGCCGCCCACCTCGGACGCGTACAACAACTTTCAGATGAACGAGATCGTCTTCCCGGCCGGCATCTTGCAGCCGCCCGCCTTCGACATGAACGCGGTGGACGGCGTGAACTACGGCGCCATCGGCGTCGTCATCGGCCACGAGATCAGCCACGGCTTCGACGACATGGGCGCGCAGTACGACGCCGACGGCTCGCTGCACAACTGGTGGAGCCCGCAGGACCTCGCGCAGTTCCAGAAGCGGACGGCCTGCATCGTCGACCAGTTCGACAACTACTACATCGAGCCAGGGATCCATCACAACGGCAAGCTGGTGACGGGCGAGGCAATCGGCGATCTCGCGGGCGTGAAGATCGCGTACCTGGCGTTCCAGAAGGCGCGCCAGCAGCACGCGGCGCCCACGCTCGACGGCTTCACGCCGGACCAGCAGTTCTTCATCGCGTGGGGACAGTTCCGGGGCGACGAGACCCGGCCCGAGGCGCAGCGCCTGATGGTGCAGGGCGACCCGCACCCGGTCGCGAAGTACCGCGTCATCGGCCCGCTGTCGAACACGCCCGCGTTCCAGAAGGCCTTCGGCTGCAAGGCCGGCGACGCGATGGTGCGGCCGCCCGAGAAGCGGTGCGAGGTGTGGTGAGGCGACCAAACCCGGGCATTCGGCAGAGGGCCGGTCGGGCCGGCTGCATCGATGATCCTCGCAGACACCAACCTGCTCTTGTACGCCTGGAGGGCCAGACCGTGGGACCGCTCGTGATGGACGCGGCGCTCGCCACGCTCGCGATCGAATGCGGCGCCGTCCTGTGCACGACCGACAGCGGCTTCTCGCGATTCCCCGGCCTACCCTGGAAGACCCCGCTAGCCTGATCCCCGGGTCCCGGGGAACATGCTCATACTTGACAGTGAAACGTCTCACTGTTATATTGGCGGGGTGGCAACTCAGCAGCCCGCCCGTTACGACCTGAAGGAACTGGCCGCCCGTGGCGGGGTGACCGCCCGCACCATCCACTTTTACATAGCGCAGGGACTGCTGCCGCCGGCTGGGCAGCCCGGCCCGGGGGCCCGCTACTCGGAAGCACATCTGGCCAGGCTCATCCTTATCCGGCGCCTGCAGCGGGAGCACCTGCCGCTTGCCGAGATTCGCAACCGGCTGCGGGCGCTGGACGAGGATGCCGTGCTCGAGCTGGCGAGCAGCGTTCGTCCTGAGCCTGTCGAAGGACGAACTTCGCCGGAGCCCGAGGCGACCACGGCGTCCCGGCACTCGAGCGCCCTTGACTACATCCGCGGCGTGCTGGGGCAATCGCCCAAACGTGGCGAGGAACTGCCGGCACGGCCCGCGTCGCCCGCACCGCCAAATTCGCGATTCCTGGTCCGGGCGCTCGAAGCGTTACGTTCGGAGGACTCGCAGGCCCGGCGTGCGTGGGTGGAACCGGAGGAGACGCGGTCGTCGCCGGCCGCGGCCGGGAGAGGGCAGGCGCCACCGGCGACCGGTGCGGCCGCGCCTCGATCGGGCGAGGGCGCGCGCGACGCGGGAGAGCAGGTTGCCCCACCCGCCTCCGCTCCTCCACTAGTCGCTGAGGAGCTTCGGCGCGGCAAGCCCGCCGCATCGGCTCCGGTGATGGAGCGCTCGCAGTGGGACCGCCTTATCCTGTCGTCCGACATCGAGCTTCACATCCGCAGGCCGCTCACGCGCGACCAGAACAAGCGCGTCGAGCGCCTCGTTCAGGCAGCCAGGGAAATCCTGACGGAAGGAGACGTATGACCCTCAGCGTGCGGACCGATCGCAAACTCGTGCGCGCCGCGGCGCGCAGCACGCGCTACGCGCTCGTGTCGTTCGAAGCGCCCGTCGCGCCGGACAAGGCGGGGCGGCGGCCGGTGAACATCGCGCTCGTGCTCGATCGATCGGGATCGATGGGCGGCGAAAAGATCCGCCTTGCGCGCGAAGCCGCCAGGCAGGCACTCCGCACGCTCCGTCCAGCCGATCGCTTCTCTCTGGTCGTCTACGACGACCGCATTGACGTCGTCGTCGAATCGACGCACGCGACGCCCGAGGCCGTGCGCAACGCGCTCGCGCGACTCGATGCAATCGACGCGCGCGGCTCGACGGATCTCGGCGGCGGCTGGCTGAAGGGCTGCGAGCAGGTGGCAGCCGCGGTGCGCGCAGACGACACGATCAACCGATGCCTGCTCGTCACCGACGGCTTGGCCAACGTGGGCATCACCGATCACGACCAGCTGGCGCACCACGCGGGCGAGCTGCGCGCGCGCGGGGTCATCACGTCCACTTTCGGCATCGGCGCAGACTTCGACGAGAACCTCCTGCGCGCGATGGCCGACGCCGGCGGCGGGCATTTCTACTTCATCGAAAAGGTCGTGCAGATTCCGGACTGCCTGACGGGCGAGCTGGGCGAGGCGCTCGAAGTCGTGGCGCGCGACGCGGTGCTGCGTGTCGAGGTACCGTCCGGTGTCGAGACCGAGCCGTTGAACGCATTACGGCACGGCCGGACGCCGCAGGGTCTCGAGATCGCGCTCGGCGATCTCGTCTCTGGGCAGGATGTCGAAGTCGTGGTGAAGCTTAAGTTCCCGATGGCGAAGGCGAGCGATACCGTGGCGGCCCGGTTTGCGGTCAGCGACAGGGACCATGTCCTCGGCGACGCGTGGCAGGCGAACATCTGGATGTACGCGGACCACGCGGAAAACGATCGACAGGAGCGCGACCGCGTCGTCGATCGGGCGGTTGCGCGCATCTACAGCGCGCGTGCGCGCGCCGAGGCGCTGGAACTGAACCGGAAGGGCGATTACGAACGGGCGCGGCACGTGCTGGAAGCTACGCGCCGCAAGATCCTCGAGTACGCGGGCAACGATCCCGAGCTGCGGGCGATTGCCGAGGAGCTGGTGCAGGAGTTCGAAGTGTTCTCGGCGCCCATGTCCGCCATGAGCAGGAAGATGTCGCACGCGGCGTCCTACAACGTCCTGGCGATGCGCGACATGAGCGGCAAAGCCCGCAAGCGCCCGCCGCAGACATAGCGTTCCGCGTACCGGTCTTGTAGGGACACGGCTGCCGCGCCCCCCACTCTCCGGCTCACTTGTGTCGACCATCCGAGGTCGTCGCCGGCTCGACCGGGTCGTGATCGGTGATCGGGGACTCCACACCGACCAGTGATCACCGATCCCGGCATAGGATCTCCGTTCATCTCATTGCCTGGTCCTTGTCCCACTATACTGTCCCAGCCGCTGGCCCCCGATCCTGATCACTGGAAGGATTCTCCATGCCAACGCCCCGCTCCGCTTCGTCGCGCCACGCGCGGCTGCCGGTCCTCGTTCTCGCCTTCTCCTGCCTCCTGGCCGCCCAGGCGCGCCAGCCCGCGCCCGCCTTCTTCTTCATCCAGCTCACCGACCCGCAGTTCGGCATGTGGGCCGACAACGCCAACATCGACCAGGAGACGGCCAACCTCGAATTCGCAGTCGCGACCATCAACCGCCTGCGCCCCGCGTTCGTTGTCGTCACCGGCGATCTCGTGAACCGCGCGGCGGACGACGCGCAGGTGAGCGCCTATCTTCGGATCATGGGGCAGGTCGACCGCTCGATTCCCGTCTACAACCTGCCCGGCAACCACGACGTCGGCAACACCCCGACGCCCGACACCGTCGCGGCCTACGTCAAGCGCTTCGGCCCCGACCACTACACCTTCCGTCGCGGCAACCTGGCGGGCATCGTCCTGGACTCGGTGCTGATGTTCGCTCCCGGGAAGGTGCCCGACGCCGCGGCGGAACAGGACCGCTGGCTGCGCGCGGAACTCGAACGTGCGCGGCGCGACGGCGTGACGCTCATCGTCGTCTTCCAGCATCACCCGTTTTTCGTGAAAGACCCCGGCGAGGCCGATGCGTACGAGAACATCCCGCGCGAGCGCCGTGCCAAGTACCTGGCACTGCTCGCGGAGTTCGGCGTGAAGAAGGTCTTCGCCGGGCACTACCACCGCAACGCGCTTGGAAGAAGCGATGCGATGGAAATCGTGACGACGGGGCCGATCGGCAAGCCGCTCGGAGAAGGCGCGAAGTCCGGCATGCGCATCGTCACGGTATCCGACGCCGGCATCGAACACCGCTACTACGATCTCGGCGACCTGCCGAACAAGATCAGGCAGTAGCGCGGGCACCCAGGCGTCCATCGCACGCCAGCGCCGATCGGTGGAGCGGTCCGTTGACCGAGGCACAGGTCCGTCGGGCTCACGCTGGCGAAGGTCGAGCGGGCGTGGCTCGTCTCCAGCGCTCGGGTGATGCATCAGGACGACGCGGTCAGAAGGCCTTGAGCGCCCGTTTCGCAACGCAGGCCCGGAGCGATTGCGCCGGGCGGCGGTCAAAGGTATCGTCTTGCCCGCCATGCTCTTTCCGATCCTTGGACTCGTCGTGATCGTCGCGTTGGTTGTCCTCTTCCTCCTCCCGGGTTCGACCCCGCGAATCGATGCACGCGTTCACACGAACGGTCTCGCCGTCCTCGAACGGGTTCCGGTCAACGAAACGCGCCAATGGGTGCTCATTCGCTCCGAGAACGTCGCCAACCCGGTTGTCCTCTTCGTTCACGGCGGCCCCGGCACGTCCCAATTGACCCTGAACAGGACCAACACCGGCCCTCTCGAGAAGCACTTCACCGTTGTCAACTGGGACCAGCGGCGGGCGGGCAAGTCCTTCGCGGCGGGCCGCGACCGCGCGCGGATGAACATGGGTCAGTTCGTGGACGACGTCGTCGATCTATCGACCTACCTGGCGAGGCGATTCAAGAAGGAGAGGATCCTGCTGGTCGGGCACTCGTGGGGGACCGGCATCGCCCTGCTCGCTGCCTCGAGAAGGCCCGACCTCTTCTCCGCGTACATCGGGATCGGCCAGGTCTCGAAGCAGGCCGAGAGCGAACGCCTGTCCTACGAGTGGACCCTGGAACAGGCTCGGAAAGCGGGCGACAAGTCCTCGTGCGAGCAACTGACTGCAATCGGCCCGCCGCCGTATACCGGGAACTGGCGGTCCAAGTTCCTGACCGAAAGGCGAATCCTCTGCAAGTACGGCGGCGAGTTCCATGGGAGCAGCAAGGGCGGCCTGGGCGTCGTGCTCAGGAGCCTGGTGTTCTCACGGGAATACACGATGCTCGACCGCATCAACTACTTCCGCGGCATCTTCCGGTCCCTCGACGCGCTGTTTCCGGAATTCTTCGAGACCGACCTCTTCACCCAGGTCCCCGAGCTGAGGATACCTGTCTACTTCTGCCTCGGACGTCACGACAACGAGGTCCCGTCCGTCCTGTCCGCGAAGTACTTCCAAGTTCTGAAAGCTCCCGCGAAGCGCATCGTGTGGTTCGAACGTTCTTCGCACATGCCGAACACCGAGGAGAAGGACGAGTTCAACCGGTTCATGATCGAGAGGGTCCTGCCCGCGCTCCCGCAAGATCCGTGAGCCTTGCCAAGCGGCGCCGAGACCGCCAACACGGCGGCGCTGGTACAGGCTTCGGGCATCGGGAGCGCCGTTGGTGAGCAGCCAGTAGGGAGGGAGACCGACCGGGCGTATCATGGCGTGGTAAGCTCTTCAACGAGGCCTATAGTCGCCCGGTAACGCGCGGAACCATGCTCGAGCAGGCCGTTCTCCGATACGGCTACCTCTTGGTGTTCGCCGGCTCGACCGTCGAGGGCGACACCGTCCTGCTCGTCGCGGCGTTTCTCGCGCACCGCGGCTACCTGTACCTCCCGTTCGTCATCCTCGCCGCGGCGCTCGGCAACGCGCTCGTCGACTTCCTCTACTACACGATCGCGCGGCGGGGCGGCCGCGAAGCGTTCGCCCGCCGCGCGGCCACCGACGCGAAGTTCGCCAAGGTCAGCGCCTGGATCCACGACCGCGGCGTCATGCTGCTGTTCGTCGCGCGGTTCCTCTGGGGCCTGCGCATCGCCATCCCGGCCGCCTGCGGCGCGGCCGGGATGTCGCGCCGCACCTTCCTCATCGTGAACGCCGCCGGCAGCCTCGTCTGGGCGATCGTGTTCGGCCTCGCCGGCTACGCGCTGGGCAACTCGCTCGAGACGCTGCTGGCGGACGTGCAGCGCGTCGAGTGGTACGTGGCCGGCGGGCTGCTCGCCGCCGCCGTCGTCGCCGGCATCGCGAAGCGGCGCGAGATCCGCCAGCAGCTCGCCATCCTCAGGCGGCCGGCGCAGGCGGCGATCGACTTGTCCACGATGGTCTTCGGCCTGGCCCACCGCGCCGGCCGAACGATCGTGGTCTATCCCGAGGCCCGGATCGCGGCGATGGTGGTCGGCCTGGGCCTGCTCAGCGTCCTGTCGTCGCTGTTCCACTGGCATTTCCTGCGGTTCGAGAGCATCGAGGCATGGCTCCCGCTCGAGGTCACACGCGGCAGCCGCGCCCTGGTGATGTTGACCGGCGTCGCGCTGATGATGCTGGGCCGCGGCCTCGCGAGACGCAAGCGCGTCGCGTGGGTGCTGGCCGTCGCCGCCACGACCGCGTCCGTGGTGCTGCACCTCGGTCACAACTTCCAGGTGGTGCGCGCGCTGCTGTCGGTGCTGCTGCTCGTCGAGCTGCTCCGGCACGGCCGCAGGTTCCTGGCACGAAGCGACCCGGCCCGGTTCCGCCACGCCCTCGTCGCCGGCCCGACCCTCGCGCTCGCGTTCACGATATTCGGCGCGGTCGGCCTGCACGATCTGACGCACGAGCCGGTCCGGCGCGCGGCCAGGCAGGCGTGGCAGGTGGGCGTGCTGTTCGACTCGGGAGCAGTGCCGCAAACCCCGCACAGCCTGGCGTTCGTCGATTCGCTGCGGCTTTTCGCGCTGATCTCGGCCGCCTACGTGGGGCTGGCGCTTCTCGCGCCCGTCGCACTGCGAAGCGAGCCGGCCGCCGACGTCGAACGCGTCCGCGACATCGCGTGGCGCCACGGCGTCGATTCGCTCTCCTACTTCGCGAAGGAGCCGGACAAGCGCCATTTCCTCGTGGACGAGGTGTTCCTGGGGTTCCGCGTCGTGCACCGGGTGGCCGTCGTCGCAGGCGACCCCGTGGGGCCGCCGGAGCAGATCCCGCAGGCGATCGAGCGCTTCACCGCGCTGTGCCAGCTGAACGACTGGGTCCCGGTGTTCTACGAGGCCTCGGCGCGGCACCTCGACGACTATCGGCGCTGCGGCCTGCAGTCGTTCAAGGTGGCCGAGGAAGCCGTCATCCCGCTGCAGTCGTTCACGCTGCAGGGGAGCCGCATCGCGAACGTGCGCCACACCATCACCAAGACGCGCAAGGAGGTGCCGGACCTGACCGTCGTCGAGTACCGGCGCACGCAGCCCGACCCCGAACTGGACGAACAGCTCGAGGAGGTGTCCGACGAGTGGATCGCCGGCAAGCGCGGCGCGGAAATGGGCTTCAACCTGGGCGTCTTCTCGGTGGAGGACCTCGCGGACAAGCGGACGCTGGTGGCGATGACCGGCAGCGGGCGCGTCGTGGCCTTCGTCACGTGGCTGCCGTACCGCGCGGGCCGCGCGCTGGTGCTCGATTCGATGCGGCGCCGCGACGACGCGCCGTACGGCGTGATGGACCTGCTGATCGCGGAATCGGCGCTGACGTTCAAGAAGGACGGGCTCGAGGCGATCAGCCTTGCCACCGCGCCGCTCGCGAACATCGACGACACGGGGCAGTCGACCTACGACAAGGGCGTGAAGCTGGTTTTCGATCACTTCTCGTCGTTCTACGGGTACCGGAGCCTGTTTGCCTACAAGAAGAAGTTCAACCCGGCGTGGGAGGGGCGCTACCTCGTCTTCCCGCGCGCGGACCTGCTGCCGCGGATCGCGCTGGCGCTCGTCGCGGTGCACACGGAGGGAGGGGTGGTGCGGCTGTTGTTCAATCGATAGCGCTTGGTTCTTTCAAGCCAAACCGTTCGCTCGTCACATGTCCCGGCAACCGCGGAAGAAGATCGCCGGGCCGGAAGGAATCAGTGAGTAGTGGGTAGTGAGCAGCGAGCGTTTGGCGCTCAGCGCTTCCGGGGCAGACACCGGATCTCGCCGAGCCCGATCGCCCGCTCGGGCGCTTGCGCCGTGCCTTCGGCCGTCCCGGCGCGCGGTTCTGGCGTCACCGTGATCGTCACGCGGCGCGCAAGCGCGAACAGCCTGCCGCGCTGGCGGACCGGCACTTTCACTGTGACCGACTCGGCGTTCCGCAGCGAGACTGTCGCCGCGGGTCCATCCTGCGTCGCGACGACTACGCGGCACGAGGACCCTGCCGGGAGGCTGGCCAGCAGCGGCAGTTCCAGCACTCCAACCCCGGCGTTCGGCAGGATCGTCGTGTGTCGGCCCAGCCACCGCACCTTCCGTCCCTGCGGGTCGGTCTCGAAATCCGGGGCGCCAAAGACGATGACGGGAAGGTTCGACAACGGGCCGATGGCGGGCTGGCGCCGCTCGCGCAATCCCTCGCGAAGCCACTCGCGGATCTCGGCGGGCATCCCCGGCCAATCGGCCGCGACGGTGTCGTGTCCCATCGTCCACGTGGTGTACGGGGTGAACAGCTCACCGCGATGCCTCGAGGCAGCGGCCAGCACGAGGAGCCCGGCGACAATCGTCGCGCCGATCGTCACGCGCCACCACCTCCGGGGAATCGCACCCCAGACGGCCGCGAGTGCAGCGGCGATCGACACCGCGGAGAACGATGCAATCAGGTGGTACTGTTCCGCCTTCGTCACGAGGACGAATGGGAGGTTGAAGAGCGCCGCGCTGAGGACACCGGCAAGCAGCAGGAACGCGAGGCGCGCCTGGCGCAGGAGAACGCAGGCCAGGACGCCCGCGGCGAGCGCCGCCTTCACGAACGTCTCGGCCCACGGCCACAGGTACCAGCGATCCGATCGCATCGCGAGAAACCCGATGCGGGCGCCCGGCTGGTAGTTCACCCACATCCGCTCGAGCGTCGGGCGCGCGGTGTAGCCGCCCATGCCGCCGAGCGCGGCGTAGCGCAGGGCCAGCAGCGCGAGGACGGCCAGCGCGCCCGCGGCTACCCATTTCAGCGGCGGCCACGCGCCGCCGCGCTCCACGAGCGTTCGCCACAGGAGTTGAAGGCCGACGACCAGGGGCAGCAGCATGATCCCGTCTTCCTTGATCAGGAAGGCGACGACCGTTGCCGCGATCGCCCACCACCAACCGCGGCC
>Ga0316628_100002675_pt1 | contig 13339 bp, 11 predicted proteins | sample OWC_Aug_M2_C1_D5_FD_207648 | JGI IMG/M metagenome (GOLD analysis project Ga0316628, IMG submission 207648) | Wetland soil microbial communities from Old Woman Creek delta, Ohio, United States - OWC_Aug_M2_C1_D5_C | ecosystem: Environmental > Terrestrial > Soil > Wetlands | place: USA: Ohio... | reverse complement strand
GCGCAAGATGGACGGCATCCGGGTAACACCCCCCGGATGAACTCGGCAAAGACCATTCCATTCTGCTGAAGTCTCGACCTGCCCTTCAATCCAGAGGTTTGACGGCCTTCGCCGCTTTTCCCCCCCTGGAACAGCGTCCTATATGTAAGTTCAAGCACAGTATTCGCGCCTCGGGGCAGTCGCCCGCAGGGGCTGGTGCGGGCGCCGTCCGCGGTCGTGGTGACCAAATGCACCATTTCGACGGAAGGCGAAATACCCTGCCCGCAACTCGTTGTGTCTACTCGCCCATCTACCGGGTTCCCCTCGCCGGTACTCGCAAGTTCCTGTTAAGATCACTACTGCCTCCCTGTAACAGTCCGGCTGCGGCACTCACGATCTTGCGCAAGCTCTTCATCGCTCTCGTCGTCGCGGGCAGCGCCGCACTCGTCGCCGCGGTTGCCTGCGGTATCGATCCGACCGGTGCCCCGACGGGCCCGACCGGCTTCGCGAAGACCGTCGAGCTCAAGACGTACGACGTGCGCACTCGGCTGACGGCGCGGCCGGAAGCCGCGCGGCGCGACATCGTTCTCGTCACGATCGACGAGGACAGCATCCGCAAGCTCGAGCCGATCGTCGGCCGGTGGCCCTGGCCGCGCCTCGTTCACGCTCAGCTGGTGAACTACCTCGCGCGCGGGTCGGCGAAGGTCGTCGGCTACGACGTGTTGTTCAGCGAGCGGGATCGCTCGGCCTTCTCGCTGCAGGGCGAGCAGTGGACGGGAGCCGAGTCGGATCAGGCGTTCGTCGAGGCGGTTGCACGGGCGGGCAACGTGATCCTCGCCGCCGACGCGACGCGCGAGGAGGCGGACGCCGGGCAAACGGCGCCGGGTGACGCCAAGGGGGTTTTCGATCTGCTGTCGCCCGCTTACCGGTTGACCGGCGTGCTGGAAGAGCGCCCCGTCATCACGCCCCCCTTCGACGATCTCGCGCGCGCGGCGCGCGGCATCGGCCACAGTTTCTTCCCGTGGGACGCCGACGGCCCGCTGCGCCGCTCGGTCCCGTTCATCCGGGTGGGCGGGCGGGCCGTGCCGTCTCTCGCTGTCGGCGCCGCGACGGTCGCGGGCGGCATCGCGCCGGAACGCATTCGCTTGAACGGCACCGACCTCCAGCTGGACGAAGCGCGCCTCGTCCCGCTCATCGCGGGCAGGACGGGCACGCTCGACGCTGCAGCTGCGCGTCCGACCCGGCGCGCCCTCGTGCGCTTCACCGGTCCCGTCACCAGGAGGGATGGCAAGCCAACCTACGACGAGTACTCCTTCTACAGCCTCTTCTACTCGGAGCAGCAACTCCTCGCCGGCGAGCGCCCGCTGGTCGATCCCGCGGTCTTCCGAGGCAAGGTCGTGATGGTGGGTGTGACCGCGGCAGGGCTTCACGACGTGTTCGCGGTACCGTTCACGCAGGGAAAGATGCCCGGCGTCGAAATCCACGCGAACGTCGTGGACAACATCCTTTCGGCGCATTTCATGGTCCCTGCGCCCCGGCTGGCCACTGTCGCTTCGATCGTCGCGGCGGCCTCGATCGTCGGGCTGCTGGCGGCGTTCACGAGCGCGTGGTGGACGATCGGCGGGACCGCGTTGATCCTCTGTGTGCTGGCGGCCGCGGGGACCGCTCTGTTCGCGCGCGGCGTGTGGCTGCCGCTCGTCGCGCCGATGGCCGCCGCCTCCGTCGCTGCGTCGGGCGGCGTCGCGTATCAGTACTTCGTCGAAGGACGCGAGAAACGGCGCCTCAAGCGGATCTTCTCGCGCATGGTCGCGCCCGACGTCTACGCGCACCTGCTCGCAGATCCGGCCAGCACCCGGCTTGGCGGCGAACGGCGCGACATGACCGTGCTCTTCTCGGACATCCGGGGTTTCACGACGGTATCCGAGAGCCGCCGGCCGGAAGAGATCGTCTCGCAGCTGAACGAATACTTCACGCGGATGGTGGAGGTCGTCTTCCGTCACCACGGCACCGTGGACAAGTTCGTCGGCGACATGGTGATGGCCCTGTTCGGCGCGCCGGTCGGCGATCCGGATTCCGCGGATCACGCAGTGGGGGCGGCGCTCGACATGCTCGCGGCGCTGGACGACCTGAACGCCGCCTGGTCGCGCCAGGGCCGCCCCTGCCTGCAGATCGGCATCGGCATCAACAGCGGCGAGATGGTGGCGGGCAACGTCGGTTCCGAGCAGATCATGAGCTACACGGTGATCGGCGATGCCGTGAATCTCGGCTCGCGGCTCGAGTCGTTGAACAAGCAGTACGGCACGTCGATCATCATCAGCGACGACACCAGGGAGCGCCTGAAAGGGCAGTACCACGTCGACCCGCTGGGCGAGGTGACGGTGAAAGGGAAGACCCGGCCGGTCGGCATCTTCCAGGTGCGCAGCGACCGCGGCCAGCAGTCGGCGGCCGTCGGTCAGGGAGACGGGAAATGAAAGCAGGCTTCGACCAGGGACGGCGAATCGGCGCGGCGCTCGCGTTGCTGCTCGCGTGGACGATGGTCCCCCGCGGCGCGGCGGGCGATCCGCAAATCGGGGGCAAGATCGGTTCGATCCTCCAGAAGGCCCAGCAGGCGAGCGACGAGTGGCGGATCGACGGCCAGGAGGAGGAGAATCTCGGTGCCGCGGTCAGCGAGCGGATTCGCGATCGCTACGGCGTCGTGCAGGATCCGGCCGTGACACGCTACGTGTCGCTCGTCGGCACGATCCTCGCCCAGGGCAGCAGCCGGGCGAACCTCGCCTGGAAGTTCATCGTGCTCGACACCGACGGCGTCAACGCGTTCGCCGCGCCGGGCGGCTACGTTCACGTCACCCGCGGCGCGCTCGGACTGGTCCACAACGAGGCGGAACTGGCGGGCGTGCTCGCGCACGAGATGACGCACGTGACCGAGAAGCACACCATCCGCGCCGTCCAGAAGGGCAAGCTGGTGCAGCTGGGTGCAAACCGGACGAAGCTGACGCGCGACTCACCGCTGTTCCGCGAACTCGTCGCGAAGAGCACCGAGATCGTCATGGCTGGTTTCGGCCGGGACGACGAACTCGAGTCCGACCAGAAGGGCGTGCGCCTCGCCAACTCGGTCGGCTACGCCCCAGGTCCGTTCGTCGATTTCCTGGCCCGCCTCGCCGAGCGGAACCAGGCCTCGGACGGCAAGCAGGGACTCTTCGCTTCTCACCCGGAGATGCAGGAACGGATCGGGCGCCTTCGCAGCCAGGTCGCCGGTGAACGGCTCGCGTCGGCGGCGACACTCGCGCCCCGCTTTCACAAGTTCATCTCGTACACTGTCACGGACCAGTCGGAGATCGCGACCGTGGAAGAGGGCGCGGCGGGTCTGACTGGAAGCACGGCGAAAAAGACTCCGCCGCCGAAGAAGGGATTCGGGCTGGGCACCCTGTTGAAGCCCGGCGCGACCGAGAAGAAATCCGCCGAGGTCACCGGGTCGGCGGCGGCGCGTGGAGTGGACAAGGAGCGCGGCGCGAAGGGCGGGCCAGTGAAGACCATGGTGCCGGTCACGATCACGGCCGCCGACATCGCCGCGTTCAGGAGAGAGGGAAACCTCCGCTGATCCGGAGCCGGAACCTCCGGCGCAGGTGATCGCGTGACGCCATACTCGCTGATTTTCGGCGCCGCCGCATTTGCGATCGTCGCCGGCATCCGCGCGGCGACGTCGAACCGCCTGGTTCGCCGCAAGCTGACGCTCTCGCTCGTGACGTTCGGCGGGTTCCTGGTGCTGGCGCTCGTCCGGACACTCGTCGTCCGCCCGGCCGCCGGGGGCGGCCAGGCGGAGCTGGACCTCGCCGCCCGGCTCGATTCGATCGCGTCTCTGCTCTTCGCGCTCGGGTCGATCAACGCGCTCGTCGCCGTCGTGCTGAACCCCTTCCGCGTCGACAAGGTCCCCGATTACTTCCCAACCATCGTCCAGGACGCGATCATCATCGGCGTCTTCCTGGTTGCCGGGATCTTCGTCCTCGGCGAGAAGTGGCTGACGCTCTCGGCGGTCGGCGGCTTCGTGATCGGCTTTGCGCTGCAGGACACCCTCGGCAACATGTTCGCGGGCCTGGCGATCCAGGTGGAGAAGCCTTTCCGCGTCGGCCAATGGATGGCCGTGTCGGGCTACGAGGGCGTGGTGACCGAGATCACCTGGCGGGCGACGAGGCTGCGGACGAAGACCGGCGACATGGTGGTGCTGCCGAACAACATCCTGTCGAAGGAACCGATCACCAACTATTCGGAGCCGGCCGCGCCCACTCGCGTGAGCGTGGACGTGGGCATTACCTACGAAGCGCCGCCGAACGACGTGAAACGGGTGCTGCTGCCGGCGATCGCCGGCCTCGACGGCCTGCTGAAGGAGCCCGCGCCGGAGATCGTCGTCGCCGATTTCGGGGCTTCGTCGATCCTCTATCGCATCAATTTCTGGGTCGCGGACTTCACGGCCGACGCCCGGGCGCGCGATCAGGTGCGGACGGCGGTCTACTACGCGTTGCGGCGCCATCGCATCGAAATGCCCTATCCGATGCAGGTGCAGTATCAGCGCGAGGAGAAGCCGCCCGGCGGCGAAACGCCCGTGGTCGAACTCGACCGGCTCGTCGCCAGCGTCGACGTGTTCGCTCCGCTTTCCGAGAGCGACCGGGCGGCGCTCGTGGCCGACGCATCGGAGCGTCTCTACGGCGGCGGCGAAACGATCGTGCGCCAGGGCGAGCCGGGCGAGTCGATGTTCGTCCTGTGCCGCGGCGAAGTCCGGGTGACCCTGGAACCCAACGGGGTGGAAGTGGCCCGGATACGCGCGGGGGGCTACTTCGGCGAGATGTCGCTGCTCACCGGCGAGCCGCGCACCGCCACGGTGTCCGCCGTGGACGATGCGGTGGTGCTGGAGATCGGGGCGGATACCTTCCGCCGCCTGGCCGCCGTGCACCCTGCCGTCGTCGAGCAGATTTCGCTCGAGGTCGCCGCCCGCCGGGAGGGGCTGGCGCGCAGCCGCGAGGTGGCGGCGAGCGGCGCGGCCGTTCCCGAGGAGCGGCGCAGTTTCCTCGCGCGGGTCCAGAGATTCCTTCGTCTCGGCGTGTGACGTCGAACAAGTCCGTCCTGTGCCGACCGCGAGGTCCGGCGTGCCATGCGCGAGGAGGTGCTGCCATTGGCGCACTGCGCAGCATGGCGGCACATCGCAGACGGCACGTTTGGAGGCTGATGCGCATCTACCTGGCCTGCACCGTGCGCGGAGATCGCGGCGCACTGCCCGCCGTCCGCGAAATCGTGTCGCGCCTGGAGGCGCGCGGACACGAAGTACTCACGTCTCACCTGTTGCGGGACGACGTCGAGCAGGTTGAATCGCAGCTGACGGAGGCAGAAGTGTACGAGCGTGACGTCGGCTGGCTGAGGACGTGCGACGCGGTGGTGGCCGAGGCGTCGGGTTCGACCTTCGGCGTGGGGTTCGAGGTGGGATACGTGCTGGGCCGGGCGGCGGATACCGGCCAGCACGTCTTCCTGGTCTACGACGTCCGCCGGCGCGACGCGATCTCGAGGCTGATCGCGGGCAACACCGACTCGCGCTGCGTCCGCTTTGCCTACGCCGACGTCGGGGAACTCGGCCGGTTCATCGACGAGCAGTTCACAGAATAAAAGCCGAGCCCTTCTGTGGGAAGCAGGCTCGGCCCCTACTCGCTACCCCCGCTCGCTACTCACTACTCACTACTTCCTAGTACCTCCCCGGATACCGATTGCCGTACCCGGCGGCGTAGCCGTTCGTGAATCCCTGGCGGTACCCAACTTCGTAGTCGTTTCTTGGTCCATACGCCCGGTCGTAGCCGCGGTCGGCGTTGCGATACCAGCTCTGTCGCGTCGGGTCGTACCGGCGATTGTGACGCAGGTCGTCGCGTCCCTTCTCCAATCCGTCGGCATAACCTCGGTCGTACCCCGGGTTCACCCGGTTGCCGTACTGCGGATACTGCTGCGGATATTGCGGGTAGTTGCGAGGCGCGGGTCTTGGAACGGCCCGGCCACCGTAGCCCGGATACCCGTACGCGCCGTTGCCGTAGTATCCGCGGGTGTACCGGTTGTACGACTGCGTGTAACCGGCCACGTAGGCGCGCCGGAACTCGTTGCGGTACGCCTCACGGCTGCCGTAGCGGTCCTTGTAGCCGTTGTCCGCGTTGCGGTAGTCCTTGTCGCGCGCGTAGTCGAACGCGCGGTTGTCCTTCGCGTCGTCCTTGCCCTGGTCCGCTCCCTTCTGGTAGCCCTTGTCGTAGGCGCGGTACTGCCCGTCACTCGTCAACCAGCCCTGGCTCGGATAGTAGGGGTAGGGCCGGTTCTGGGCGAGCAGCGGCGCCGAGAAGAAGAGGACGGCTGCCAACGCGAGGAACACCGGCAATCGCCTGTGCATCCTGAACATGGCTCACTCCGCAAACTGTCGCGCCAGGCATCGGTGGCGCGACGCCGGCAGGCACCAAGAGCGGGCGCAAAGCCGATGCCATCGAAGACCGAAGGGTTGTGGCAGGAAATTCGGGCCTGTCTTCTGGAGGTGTCCGACAAAGAGGACGTCACGGGCGGCAAGTTTCTGCGAACTTCTTCCGCCGAGCGAGTGCCGGGCGCCGCGGCACCGTCGCGCCGCAGCGCCCACAGAGACGCCGTTCGCGCCGCCTCACTCCGCCCAGATCAGCAATCGTTGTCCGCCGCGCGTCTCCTGATCGAGTATCAGTCCGGGTCCACGCCGCTCGAGGTCGCTCGGCGTGATCGACAGCCGCACTCCGTGCACACCGCCGGCGTCGAAGCTGATGTGCTTGTCGCTGCCGCCCAGGCGAACGAGCCAGAAGGGGATCTGAAGCCGCACGAGCCGGTTGTCGCCCGGATCGTAGATGAGCACCCGCAGGCGTTTCACGGTGCTCTTCTCCGGCTTCTCGAGCTCGTGGTGGACGACCGCCCGCTCCTCGTTGTTGTCCAGCGACATCTCGATGTACGGCTGTTGGCTTTTGAACGGCGCACGCGCTTCCTCGAAGGCGGGCGCCGGGTCCTCGGTCGTCATCGTCGTCACGCCCATCTGTCGGTACATCCAGTACCCGAAACCTACGACGCCAGCGATCCCGACAATCACGACGAAGATCACGATGCCGAGGATGATGAGCAGCCAGTTCTTCTTCTTTTCAGCCATGGGATGCCTCGATCGTTCGAGATTGTAGAGCAGAACTCACAGGGCCACCATCCGTCCCACGCCCCGCTCGGCCGCGCGCGAACAAGCCAGATCGGCGGCCGCGAGATCCTCCACGGCGAGGCCGAGCGACTTGAAAACGGTCACGTCGCGATCCGAGCGCCGACCCGGCGTCCGTCCGGCAATCACGTTGCCGATCTCCGATTCGATGACGTCGGGCCCGAACGTCTTTTCCTCGATCGCCAGCAGGACGTCGCCCGCTTCTTGCAGTGCCGCGTCGCGCGAGTCGACGAACAGCCGGCCACGGCGCACCAGGAGCGGATCCAACTCGCGCTCGTCCGGCCTGCACGCGCCGACGCCCGTGACGTGAGCGCCGTCCTCCACCGCCCCGGACAGGATCACCGGCGTTTTCGACGAGGTGGCGGCGACGACGAGATCCGCGTCGCGGACACATTCTTCCGCGCCGGCGCACGCCGTGATCCGGCACGGCGCGTGCCGCTGCATCTCGGCGACGAACGATTCGCGGTGCGCGCGGTTCGGGCTCCACACCCGGACCGCCGCCAGCGTCCGGACGAGAGCCATGGCCAGCAGGTGGCTGCGCGCCTGGACCCCGCTCCCGAGGATTGCCAGCTCGCGGGCGTCGGCCCGCGCCAGGTGCCGCGCCGCCACCGCCGAAACGGCGGCGGTTCGGATCTCGGTGATGTACCGGCCGTCCATCACGGCGCGCAGTTGACCGGTGTGCTCGTCGAGCAGCACGACGATCGCCAGGTGCGACGGCAGTCCCTTCTCCCGGTTGCCGCCGAACACCGTGACCAGCTTTGCGCCCAACGCCTGGCGGTCGGGAAAATCGGCGGGCATCACGCCGAAGAGGCCGGGCCCCGCTGCGACGGGCACGACGGATCGAACTGGCTGCACCACCCGTCCGGCGCTGAACCCCGCGAGCGCCTGCTCCATCGGCTCGAGCAAGTCACCGACCGTCAGCACCGACCGCACGTCCGCTTCGTTCAGGAATCTGAACTGCATTCTTGTATGGCGGGGCCCCCTGCGCGCAACCGCGCTGGGGTGCCAAGGGCGGGGCCCCACCCCCTCAGAACCCGATCGCCAGCCCGTCCTTGCGAGGATCCGATCCTCCCATCAGCACGCCGGTCTTCGGGTCGATCAAGATCCCCTGGAAGCCGCCGAACACGCCGACGCTGTCGATGACGCGGTGGCCGCGCGCGGCGAGGCCGGCGCGCGCGTCGGCGGAAATGCCGCTCTCCAGCGCCAGGCCTGCGGCCGAGTCGCGGAACCGCGCGGCTTCCCCGGCTTCCTGCACGTTCATGCCGAATTCCACGAGGTTCAGCAGCGCCTGGACGTGCCCCTGCGGCTGCATGTCGCCGCCCATCACGCCGTAGGACAACCACGGCTTGCCGTCCTTCATCACCATGGCCGGCACCAGCGTGTGCATCGGCCGCTTGTGCGGCGCGATGTCGTCGGGGTGCCCCGGCTTCAGCACGAACAGGCTGCCGCGGTTCTGAAGGACGACGCCGGTGTCGCCGGCGACGATGCCGGAACCGAACGAGTCGAACAGCGACTGGATGAGCGAGATGACGTTTCCCTTGCCGTCCGCGGCCGTCAGGTACACCGTGTCGCCCGTTGCCTGGATCTCGAGGCCCGCGCCGGCCGGCATCGCCGTCGACATCGGCGCGTAGGCGGGTGCGGCCCGGTTCGGGTCGATTTCCTTCCGCCGGGACGCCGCGTACTCTTTCGAGATCAACCGCTTCAACACGGCGGCGGGCACGCAGGCAGGATCCGCGAGATACGCGTCGCGATCCGCGAACGCGATGCGCTTGGCTTCGACGAGCAGGTGCAGGTAGGCCGCGCTGTTGTGTTTCAGCGCCTTGAGGTCGTAGCCCTCCAGGATGTTCAGCATCTCGAGCGCGACCAGGCCCTGCGTGTTGGGCGGCAGCTCGAACAGGTTCACGTCGCGGTACCGCGTGCCGATGGGGTCGACCCAGTCGGCGTGGTGCTCGGCGAAATCGCGCGTGTCGAGCAACGCTCCCCGCGCGCGCAGGTCGGCGACGATGGTTTGCGCGACCGCCCCCTTGTAGAAAGCGTCGCGCCCGTCCGTGGCGATCCGTTCGAGCGTCGCGGCCAGCCGCGGGTTGGCGAAGATCTCCCCCGGCGCCGGCGCGTGGCCGCCGACCAGGAACGTGGACGCGGTCGTACGATCGGCCGCCAGCACGCTTTCCACGTTCTTCCACTGGTACGAGATGATCTCCGACACCGCGAAGCCGCCGCGTGCGTACTCGATGGCCGGGCGGAGCGCCCGCGCCAGCGGAATCGTCCCGTGCCTTGCCAGGAGTTCCGACCAGCCATCCACCACCCCGGGCACCGTGATCGACAGCACTCCCCGCTCGGGCACGGTGGTGAGGCCGCGCGCCTTGAAGGCCTCGGCGCTGGCGGCGTAGCCCGACCGCCCGCTCGCGTTCAGGCCCTCCGGCTTCCCGACACGAGGGTCGAACACAATGGCGAACAAATCGCCGCCAATTCCCGTCATCGTCGGTTCCACCACTGAGAGCACGGCGGCAGCGGTGACAGCGGCGTCGACGGCGTTGCCGCCCTCGCGCAGGACCTGCAGGCCTGCGGCCGATGCCAGCGGTTGGCTGGTGGCGATCATTGCCTGGCGGCCCATCACGACCGAACGGGTCGCACGCCGGTTGGGAGCAGGACGGTCGCCGGGCAGCTGCGCAAAGGGCGTGTTGGTCATGAGGAACATCCCCAGGCAGATGAGAACGAAGACGATGGCGAGCGGCGGGCGTTTCATGCGGCCGATTCTATATGCATCCTCTAGTAGCGAGTAGCGAGTAGTGAGTAGAGCCACTTCGCGGCCTGCTCTCTCTGGCTGCTCGATGCTCACTACTCGCTACTCACTACTCACGACGACTCACTACTCGCTGCTCACTACTACTTCTTTCTATTCCGGCCACTCTCCTGACATTGCTGGGCTGGCTCCGCCGATTTTCTCGTGCGGGCGGGCGGCGATCGGGTGTATATGGATGAAGGATCATCCAGGAGACAGACATGGCGGCTTATCTCGTCGTCGCGGCGATTGCCGTCGCTCTCGTCTACGTTGGCGTGCGGTTCGGCCGCGCCTATTTCCGCCTCAAAGGGGAGCGAGTCGTCACCTGCCCGGCGGACCAGACGAAGGCCGCCGTGGACATCAACGCGGGCAAAGCGGCGGCGAGCGCCGTGTTCGGTACTCCGAGCTTCACGCTGACGACCTGCTCGCACTGGCCCGAACGGAGCGGCTGCGGCCAGGCGTGCGTCAGCCAGATCCAGTCATCGCCAATCGACTGCCTCGTTCGCACGCAGCTGGGCAAATGGTACGAAGGCAAGACGTGCGTGCTGTGCCACCGCCCGGTCGGTGACATCGATTGGTACGAGCGGCGACCGGCGCTGCGGACGCCGGACGGGGTGACGGTGGCCTGGCCCGACGTGGACGCCGTCCATCTCGAAGAGATCCTACGCACCCACGCGCCCGTGTGTTTCGATTGCCACGTGGCAGAGACGTTTCGGCGCACCCACCCCGAGCTGGTGCTCGACAGCCCCTATGCCGCCCCTCCGCCGGGACGGTCGTAGCGAACCATTCGGGCCCTCCGGCCGTCTAACCGTGTGAGCACCGTTCGAAACCCGCTGCCCGGTTCCGGCCCTGCAGAGACAATTGCACTCGGAACAGGCGTTGGACGGCCGCCGAAGCGGACTTCGGAGATGGAGGACTGTCATGTTCGGGTTGCAGTACGACAAGTGGGATTGGGCTGTCGGCGTGTTGCTGCTGGCCGCGATGGCATTCGCGGCGTTCGCGTGAGCGCGAGGTCGTTTCCTGGTCCCTAGGCCGTCCCCGCGGTAGACGCGCACCGGGAACCAAGAACCAGGGACTCCCGCCAGGGACCAGGGACTGCTCAAGGACTACTGCTTGTCGGCCTTCTCGTTGAGCTGTTCGGGCGTCGCCACGTAGCTCTTCCGGCTGCGCGCCTTCATCCCGGCTTGCTTCACGTTCACGTCTATCGTGTGCGGCTTGCCGTCCAGCTCGGGCGGCGCGAACCCCAGCACGTACTGGCTGTGCAGCTCCTGCTCGACGCGGGTGAACGTCGAGTTCAGGTCGTCGGTCTTCTTCAACTCGAAGTATCCCCCGCCCGTCTGCTCGGCGATTCTCCTCAACACCCGGTCGGGAATCCCCTCTTCCCAGCGCTGCCCGTTGAAGTACCGCGTGTGCAGGCCGATGCCGTACACCATCACGCCCTCGTTGACCACCCGGTTCAGGACGGGATCGAACCTGAGCCTGCTGCCCTGGTCCTCGCCGTCGGTGAAGGCCACGATGACGCGCCGCCCCTCGATGCCGCGCAGCTCGGTGACGCCCTGGTCGATCGCGTCGTAGAGGCGGGTCGGGTAGCCGTAGTCGATGTTGGCGAGCGATGCCACCAGCGCGTCGCGGTCGCTGCTGAGCGGCGTCACGAACCCGATCTTGTCGTTGAAGTAGCCGACCGTCACGCGGTCCTTCGGCAGCATGCGCAGCAGGAACTGCTCGCAGGCCTGCTTCACGAACTCGATGTAGTTCGTCATGCTCCCGCTGGTGTCCAGGAGCACGGCGGCGGTGATCGGCTGAATCTCGTTCGAGAAGAAGGTGAGCGGCTGCGGCCGCTTGTTGTCGAGAATCTCGAAGTCCTGGCGTGTGAGGCCGGGCACCAGGCGGCCTTCCGAGTCTGTGACGGTCACGTACACGGGGACCGTTCTGACGGCGGAACGGAAGGTTGGCTGCTGTTGGTCGGCGGCATTCAACGTGGCCGCAACGCCGGCGGCTGCCGCCAGCGCGAAGATCCAGTGTTTCGGGAAGCCCATATTCCGAGAGTAGCAGGGACGCGGCCGCCCGGCAATGAGGCCCGTTCCGATTACGCAGATTCGGGGGGACTACGCAGAGAAATTGGCCCGCAGATTACGCAGAGGAATTAGTCCGCAGATTACGCGGATTACGCAGATTCTCTGCTGGTACGCGCCTTATGCTCGTCGTCCCGGGGCCATTGGAGTGAAAATCTGCGTAACCTGCGCAATCTGCGGATAGCCCAATTCGGCGCAGTCCCCCCGAATCTGCGTAATCGGTCTCCCGCAGTTTTCCCTTGACACGTCCTAGCTGTACTAGTATTGCTAGTACACCGTGATGACGCTCCCGTTCGCCGTCGTCCTGAGGACCGGCCTGCCGGTGCACGACCAGGTGGTGTTCGCCGTGGAGCGCGCGCTCGTCTCCGGCCAGCTGCGCGCCGGCGATCCTTTCCCCTCGGTCCGTGCGCTCAGCCAGGAACTGCGCATCAATCCCAACACCGCGCACCGCATCGTCGCCACGCTGGTGCGCGACGGCCTGCTCGAGGTGCGGCCCGGGATGGGCACGATCGTCGCCAAGCGGCCGGCTTCGACCGCGGCGGAGCGTCGGGCGTTGCTCAACGACGACGTCGAACGCGTCGTGGTGAGGGCGCGCAAGCTCTCGCTCGACCTGGACGACGTGGTGGATGCCGTGCGGGACCACTGGCAGCGGCTCGACGGCCGGCGGAAGATCAAGCAGGGCGACTAGGGGACTGCATCACCTGAAACAGTAGCGGGTCGCTCCGTTGTCGCGGCCCGCGACACGCGGGTTCGCAAGCCGATGATCTGCTACTGAATCAACTGATACGGGCGACTAGGGTAGGGCAGGTAGGGCGGGTCGGGCAGGTAGGGCAGGTGGGGCCGCCCCGGCCCCCTTGGAGTTGGCGCGATGTCCGGAATCATCGAGATCGACCACCTGAAGCGGCGGTTCGGATCCTGCGAGGCGGTCAACGACCTGTCGCTGTCGGTTCCCGAAGGCAGCGTGTTCGCGCTCCTCGGCCCGAACGGCGCGGGCAAGACCACCACGATCAAGGTGATGACGAACATCATCCGGCCGACGGCCGGCAAGGCCCGGGTGCTCGGCGTCGACTCGCGCCGGCTCGGCCCCGCCGAGTTCCGCCAGATCGGATACGTCTCCGAGAACCAGGACCTGCCTGCCATGACCGTGCGCCAGCTCCTCGACTACTGCCGGCCGCTCTATCCGTCCTGGGACACGGAATTCGCCACGACACTGCTGAAGATGCTCGACGTGCCGGCCGACCGTCCGATCGCCACCCTGTCTTGCGGCACGCGCAT
>Ga0316628_100002674_pt1 | contig 13340 bp, 13 predicted proteins | sample OWC_Aug_M2_C1_D5_FD_207648 | JGI IMG/M metagenome (GOLD analysis project Ga0316628, IMG submission 207648) | Wetland soil microbial communities from Old Woman Creek delta, Ohio, United States - OWC_Aug_M2_C1_D5_C | ecosystem: Environmental > Terrestrial > Soil > Wetlands | place: USA: Ohio... | reverse complement strand
GCCTGTTCGCGGACGGCGGTCACGCGCCGGACGGCTTCGCCCGCGAGCAGCTCGGCCAGGCGGTCGGCTGCGGACGCCAGGGCCGCGGAGTCGACCGCGGGCAGGTCGATCGAGGCGAGGCTCGGGACCTCGGTCCTGCGCGCCGCGCGGCGATAGGCCGGATCGTAGTGCAGCTCGATCAGCGAGGCGGCGAGGGCTTCGAACTCGCCCGCCTCGGCCAGCGCCCGCCACTCGGCCAGCCGCTTGCGGCCCGGGCGGTCCGGCACCCGGACCAGCACGTCCTCCAGCGCGGCGCGGTCCTCGGTGATCTCCTGGTAGGCCCGGACGAGGTAGCGGGCCCGCGCCTCGGGCTCAGCGGCGACCTCGATGCGGGGCGCGGCCTCCATGCGGCGCCAGAGGGCGGGCGGGATCATCCGCTCCCCGATCTTGCTGGATTCGGCCTCCACCAGCACCGGCCGCGACGGGTCGAGACGGTCCAGGGCCGAGAGCACCCGGCTCTCGAACATCTTCTGGCTGGGCTGCGGCACGCCCGGGATCCCGCCGAACAGTGACCCGCGGTGGGCGGCGAGGCCCTCGAGGTCGAGGACCTGGACGCCCCGCGATGCGGCCAGGCCGAGGAGCTCGGTCTTGCCGGTTCCCGTCGCGCCGCCCAGCAGCACGACGCGATGCGGCAGCTCGGCGTCGTAGAGCTGCGCCGAGACGTGCCGGCGGTAGGTCCTGTAGCCGCCCTCGAGCACGGCCGTGCGCCAGCCGACCTGCGACAGGATCGTGGCCATGGCGGACGAGCGCTGCCCGCCGCGCCAGCAGTAGATCAGCGGCTGGAAGCTCCCACCCTTGTCGGCGAGCGCCGTCTCGAGATGTCGGGCGACGTTGCGGGCGATCATCGCCGCGCCGATGCGCCGTGCGCGGAACCGGCTCTCCTGGACGTAGATGGTCCCCACCTCGGCCCGCTCCGCGTCGCTGAGCACCGGCAGGTTCACCGCGCCGGGCACGTGGTCCTCGGCGTGCTCGGCCGGGCTGCGCACGTCGATGATCATGTCGAAGCGCGCGAGGCTTGCCGCGTCCGCCTTGCTGATGATCTCGATCGGCACTCGACCTCGCCCTTCCGGCTCCGCCCCCAGGCTTCCTATACTACTGGACCCATGAGCCCGCTCGACCAAAGCCCTTCGCCCGCGCCGGTGCGCCTCACCTCCCTCGCCCACGGCGGCGGCTGCGGCTGCAAGATCGCCCCCGCCGTGCTGCAGGAGATCCTGAAGGACCTGCCGGCCGCAGCGGCCTTCCCGGACCTGCTGGTCGGAACGGAGACCTCGGACGACGCCGCCGTCTGGCGGCTCAACGACGAGCAGGCGCTGGTCGCGACGACCGACTTCTTCATGCCCGTCGTCGACGACCCCTTCGACTTCGGCCGCATCGCCGCGACGAACGCGCTGTCAGACGTTTACGCCATGGGCGGCAGGCCGATCCTGGCGCTGGCGATCGTCGGCATGCCGGTGGAGAAGCTGTCGCCCGACGTGGTCGCGCGCATCCTGGCCGGAGGCGCGGCGGTCTGCGCGGCGGCGGGCGTCCCCGTCGCGGGCGGCCACTCGATCGATTCGGCCGAGCCGATCTACGGCCTTGTGGCGCTTGGCCTCGTGCGTCCCGACCGGCTGTTGACCAACCGCACCGCGCGCGACGGCGACGTCCTGATCCTGACCAAGGGCCTGGGCGTCGGCATCCTCTCGGCCGCGTTCAAGCAGGACCGTCTCGATCAGGCCGGCTACGCGGCCCTGATCGCCTCGACGACGCAGCTGAACGCCGTCGGCGCGGAGCTGGCCGAGGTCGACGGCGTCCACGCCATGACGGACGTGACGGGTTTCGGCCTGCTCGGCCATGCGCTGGAGATGTGCCGCGGCTCCGGGCTCGCGGCCGAGATCGACGCGGGCGCGCCCGCCCTGCTGGACGGGGTCGAGTCGCTTGCGCGGGCCGGTGTGCGGACCGGCGCCTCGGGCCGCAACTGGGCGAGCTACGGCGGATCGGTGCGCCTCCCTGAAGGCTTGCCCGAGTGGCGGCGCGACCTGCTCACGGATCCCCAGACCTCGGGCGGCCTGCTCGTCGCCGCCGCGCCGGAACGGGCCGAAGCGGTGCTGGCCTTGGTCCGCCGGCGCGGCTTCGCGAACGCCACGGTCGTCGGCCGCATCGCCGCCGGTCCGCCGGAGGTCCGCGTGACCGCGCCGTCGAACTGGCGTTAACCGGCGCATAGGGCTTCCGAAACCCCGCCTTTACCCCTCGCCTGTACCAATCCGGAACAAAGAGGCGCGCCCGCCAAGGGCGGTCCGGTGCAAGGTGGGTGTGTTCCAATGACCAAGACGGTCCTCGTCGTCGACGACGATCCGACCCAGCGCCGCCTGATCCAGGCGGTGCTCGAGCGCGAAGGTTTCGCCGTGACGCCGGCCGAGAGCGGCGACGAGGCTATCGGCCGCCTCGCCTCGGGCGGGGCGGTCGACGTGATCCTCCTCGACCTCGTCATGCCCGGGACATCCGGCCAGGAGACGCTCCAGGAGATCAAGGCGCGCGGCTATCCGCAGCCGGTGATCGTGGTGACCGCGACAGGCGGCATCGACACCGTGGTGCAGGCCATGCAGGCGGGCGCGGTCGATTTCTTCGTCAAGCCCGCGAGCCCCGAGCGGATCATCGTCTCGATCCGCAATGCGCTGTCCATGGGCGCCATGAAGAGCGAGGTCGACCGGCTGAAGAAGCACACCGCCGGACGCACGACCTTCGACGACCTGATCGGCGCCTCGCCCGCCATGGCGATGGTAAAGCGCCTCGGCGAGCGCGCGGCGAAGTCGTCCATCCCGATCCTGATCACGGGCGAGAGCGGGGTCGGCAAGGAGGTGATCGCGCGCGCCGTGCACGGCTCTTCCGAACGCGCCGGCAAGCCCTTCGTCGCGGTGAACTGCGGGGCGATTCCCGAGAACCTCGTGGAATCGATCCTATTCGGCCACGAGAAGGGCAGCTTCACCGGGGCGCACGAGAAGCACCTGGGCAAGTTCCAGGAGGCGAACGGCGGGACGCTCTTCCTCGACGAGGTCGGCGAGCTGCCGCTCGACATGCAGGTCAAGCTCCTGCGCGCGCTGCAGGAGAGCGAGATCGACCCGGTCGGCGCCAAGCGCTCGATCAAGGTGGACGTCCGCATCGTCTCGGCGACCAACCGCGACCTCTCCCAGGCGGTGGCCGAGGGCCGCTTCCGCGAGGACCTGTTCTACCGGCTGAACGTCTTCCCCATCGAGGCGCCGGCGCTGCGCGAGCGGAAGGCCGACATCCCGGCCCTGGTCGACCACTTCATCCGCCGCTTCACGGTGGAGGAGGGCAAGTCCGTGGTTGGGGCGAGCCCCGAGACCATGGCCTGCCTCACGGCCTTCGACTGGCCGGGCAACGTCCGCCAGCTCGAGAACGCGGTCTACCGCGCGATCGTGCTCAGCGACGCGCCCTACCTGCAGCCGCACGACTTCCCGGCGATCTCCGGCGTGGCGGCGCCGCCGCCCGAAGCGCTGCCGACCGCCGCGCCGGCCGCCGCGCCCGGCGTCCCGGCCGCCGGCGCCGTGGCGACGCCTGTCAGGATCCTCGACGAGCGCGGCCACCTGCGCACGCTCGAGGAGATCGAGCGCGACCTCATCCAGCACGCGATCGAGGTCTACGCCGGCCACATGAGCGAAGTGGCGCGCCGCCTCGGCATCGGCCGCTCGACGCTCTATCGTAAGGTCCGCGAGCAGGGCCTCGAGGCCTTCGCCCGCACCGTCGAAGCCCACTCCCACGCCGCGGCCTGATCGGTTGAGTCCAGATCGAGTTTCCCGGTTTGCGGGCGCGTGCGGCGCGGCCTATGTAGCTCTCGGCTGGATCTCGGGCGGGGCTATCCATGAAACGGGCTGCGTGGCTTCTCGGCTTGGCTGCGGGATGGTCGACGTTGGCGGGCGCAGCTCACGCAGAGGACTGGGCGCTTTCGGGCTTTAGCCACGAAGGGGTCGTTTATGAGACCGACCTGGACACCGTGGCCCGCACGGGAGGGATCGCCAAAACCTGGGTCCGGATGAGCGGGCCCAAGCCGTTTCACAGCGCTCGCGCCGGCAAGACTTACGCGCAGTCGGTCAGCGAATATTTCAACGACTGCGAGAACCATCGCCTGCAGATCGGCGTCTATGTGGATCGCGACGCGAGCGGAGAGACCGTCGAAACGGGCTCCTATCTCAGCCACGGCTGGGAGGACATCGTACCCGGGTCGGTCGCGGAGTCGGCCTGGAAGCTCGCCTGCGCCCTGACCACGCCGCTCAAGGACAAGCCGCTCCTCGAGGACATCGGCCAGGGGAACTGGAGCGACCTGGGGCCTTCGGCCGATGGGAGATATCATCTGAGCGTTCGGCTGGATGATGTGGTCAAGCTCGAGGGCGGCTACGTGGCCGCACTCATGCGCACGGAATATGTCAAGCCCACCTGGATCGGCGGTTTCGCGATCCGGTATGTGATCACTGGGGAGGCGATCGACTGCGCCAGTGGGAAGAGCGCGACGCTCGGCGGCGACTTCTACCTGAGCCGCAAGGCGCGGGTGGCGGCGAGCCGAACGCCCAGCGATAAGCTCGACTTCCACGCGCTTCGGCCGGGCAGTTTCATCGCCAACGGGCTGAAGCTTATCTGCGCCTCCGCCCGCACCGAGCAGGCGGATGAGGGGGCGGGCGGAGGGCCGCAAGGGGGCTACTCCGTCGGCACCGCCTGGGGCGTGAACAAGGGCTATCTGGTCACCGCAAGTCACGTGATCGAAGGCGGTCACCGCATCTGGGTCTACGACAATGGCCGCAAGGTCGGCGAGGCGAAGCTCGTCGCCGACGACCCGGCCAACGACCTGGCGGTGCTGAAATTCACGCCCGCGAAGCCCGGCAGGATCCGGGTGCTGCCGATCGCGCCGAAGACGGCCGCGCTCGGTCGCAGCGTGTTCGTCCTCGGCTATCCGGCGCCCGACGCGCTCGGGCAGCGCATCAAGATGACCGCCGGCCAGGTGAGCAGCACGGCAGGCTACCAGGACGACGCCCGATACCTGCAGATCTCCGTACCCCTCCAGGAGGGCAACAGCGGCGGGCCGGTGATCGCCTGGGACGGAACCGTCGTCGGCGTCGTCGAGGCCAAGCTGACCCGCTTCGACGAGCGGAAGGCGGAGCCCGCGCCCGAGATGGTCAACTACGCCCTCAAGGCTTCCTATGTGCGGCCGATGCTCGAAGACCTCCCCGACCTCGCCAACTACACCGTGGTCAAGCCGCTGGCCGACCACGAACGGATGGTCGCCGAGGCGCGCCAGGCGGTGTTCATAGTGGTCGTGGCGAGGTAGGGCCGACTACTTGGCGCGCGTCCGCCGGAACGGCCGACGCTGGAGGCCCTTCTTCTCGACCTTGGCCTTCGCGGCGATCTCCTTGAGCTTGACGTGCTGCAGGGCCGAGAGCGCCTCGCCCGGCGCGCCCTTCTCGGGGTCGCCGAAGGCGCGGCCGTAGGCCTTCACGCGGCCGGAGACGCTGTCCAGGAACTCGCCCTCCCACTCGGAGAGCTCGACGCCGGCCCGCTCGGCCGTGCGGCGGGCGCGGCGGAGCGCGCCCAGCGCGGCGCGGCTGGCCTGCGCCTTCCGGTCCGGCGGCTTGCGCTTCAAATCTCGCCGAGCGCGGAGAGGTAGAGGTCGAGCAGCGCCTCCTCCTCCTGCCGCTTGGCGCGGTCCTGCTTGCGGATGCGCACCACCTTGCGGAGCGTCTTGGTGTCGAAGCCATTGCCCTTGGCCTCGGCGAAGACCTCCTTGATCTGCTCGGCGACCTCGGCCTTCTCCTGCTCGAGGCGCTCGATGCGCTCGATGATGCTCTTCAGCTGCCCCTGGGCGGTGGTGTTGAGCACGTCGATGTTCGAGCTGTCGTCGGCCATGGGCTTATCGTCTCGTGAGTCGGGATGGGCGCGCGACCCTAGCCGCGGGCTTGCGCCATGTCATGGCGCCCTGAACCTGAGCCGGCGGACAACCGTTGAGACGCATCGACGCGGGAGATCCTCCATGCCCGATTCCGCCCGGACACGCCCGACCCAGGCCGACGCCGAAGCCGCCGTGCGCACCCTCATCGAGTGGGCCGGCGACGACCCCGACCGCGAGGGCCTGCTGGAGACGCCCAAGCGCGTGGCCAACGCCTACCGCGAGCTCTTCGCCGGCTATGAGGCCGACCCGCGCGACTACCTGCAGCGCACCTTCGAGGAGGTCGGCGGCTACGACGAGCTCGTGCTCATGCGCGACATCCCCTTGGTCAGCTTCTGCGAGCACCACATGCTGCCGTTCCTCGGCAAGGCCTACGTCGGCTACCTGCCCGCCGACCGGGTGGTCGGGATCTCCAAGCTCGCCCGCGTGGTGCACGGCTTCGCGCGGCGGCTGCAGATCCAGGAAAAGCTCACCGCCGAGATCGCCGAGGCGATCTGCGACATCCTCAAGCCCAAGGGCGTGGGGGTGGTGATCATCTCCGAGCACAGCTGCATGACCATGCGCGGCGTGAACACGCCCGGCACGCGGCTCACCACCAGCCATCTCCTCGGCGCGGTGCGCGACGACCCGCGGACGCGGCAGGAATTCTTCGACCTCGTGAAGGGGGTGGCGTAGCCAAGGATGCTCCCCCTGAGGGGGAGCTGTCCCGCAGGGACTGAGGGGGTTCTTAGGGATGACCTCGCCGTGCGCATCAACCCCCTCCGTCGCCTCCGGCGACACCTCCCCCTGCGGGGAGGATCCTGGATGCCCGCCCGTGACGCATCCGGCGAACGCGGCTATGCGAAGGCCATGTCGCCGCTCGTTCTCAGCCTCGTGCTCGGATCGGCGCTGATGCACGCCGCCTGGAACGCGATGCTCCGGAGCAACCTCGACCGGCTGTGGTCGATGGTGGTGCTCTGCATCCTCTGCGCCGCGCTCGCCCTGCCCGTGGCCGTCGTCGCGCCCCATCCGGCGGCGGCGAGCTGGCCCTACCTCGCAGGCTCGGCGGTTCTGCAGGCGCTGAGCGCGCTGCTCCTCGTCCGCGCCTACCGCGAGGGGCAGCTGGCGCACGTCTATCCGCTGGCGCGCGGCGCGGCGCCCCTGCTGGTCACGCTGGGCGCCGCCGCGGCGGCGGGCGAGCGGCTCGCGCCCCTGGGCCTGGCGGGCGTGGCCCTGGTCTCCGGCGGCATCTTCGCGATCGCGCTCGGCCGCGGCCGGCCGGACGCGCCCTCGACGCTCGCGGCGCTGGCCACCGGCGCCTGCATCGCCACCTACATGGTGGTGGACGGGATCGGCGTGCGGCTCTCCGGCCACCCGATCGGCTACGCCTCGGTGCAGGCCGTCGTGCAGGCCGCGCCCATGCCGCTCGTCTATTACGCCCTGCGCGGACGCTGGCCGCACTTCGAGGCGACGCGCCAGCTCGGCAAGATGGCCGTCGGCGCGGCGATCTCCGTGGTGGCCTATGGCGTGGTGATCTGGGCCATGAGCCGGGCGGCCATGGGGCAGGTCTCGGCGCTGCGCGAGACCTCGATCCTGTTCGCCGCGGTGATCGGGGCGGTGTTCCTGAAGGAGCGACTGACGGCGCGACGGCTCCTGGGCGCGGCGATGATGGCGGGCGGAGCGGTGGCCCTTTCAGTGGGCTAGAACCGGCGGCCTGGGCGGAACGACCCGGCCCCCCATCCGTGCATCCCGGCGAAAGCCGGGATCCAGTGCGGCATCGGGAACGTCCACGCGCCTCACCTGGGTCCCGGCCTCCGCCGGGACGAGCGGGTTTTCGAAGCTGGGCCTTTTGACCCGCTCTAAAGCAGTCCGCGCGACTCCAGCGCCGGCCGCAGCGCGGCGGGATCGTCGAAGTGGTGGACGTCGAAGCCGAGCGCGCGGGCGGCCTCGATGTTCCGCGGCCCGTCGTCGACGAACAGGACGTCCGAGGGCGCATAGCCGAACCGCTCGCTCGCCAGGCGGAAGATCGCCGGGTCCGGCTTGATCAGCCGCTCATGGCCGGACGCCACCACGCCCCTCAGGCGCTCGAACGCGGGGCTCATGGCGAGCGTGCCCGCGAGGCTTTCGGCGGCGATGTTGGAGAGCCCGAACTGCGGCACGCCCCGCGCGTGCAGCGCCTCGATCGCGGCCTCGGTCTCGGGGATCGGGCCGGAGAACATCTCCCACCAACGGTCGCGCCAGGCCCAGATGGCGGCCTCGTGCTCGGGGAAGCGCGCGGCCAACCGCGCGCAGTTCTCGGTCATCGAGAGCCCGCGGTCGCTCTCCACGTGCCAGGCGAGGGTGCACACCTCGGCGAGGAAGCGCTCGCACGCCTCGGCGTCAGGGAAGATCTTGCGATAGAGCGTCCGCGGGTCCCAGCGGACGATGACATTGCCGAAGTCCCAAAGGACGGCCTTCGGCATGGGCGATCGGCTCAGCCCTGCCTGGCCTTGTAGCGCGGGTCGGTCTTGTTGATGATGTAGACGCGGCCCTTGCGGCGCACGAGCTTGCAGTCGCGGTGGCGCGTCTTGAGCGACTTGAGCGAGCTTCTGACCTTCATGACCGTTCTTCGTCTGGTTCGGGCGTTTCGAGGGCCCGTCCGGGCGCCGATGGGAGCGCGCGCATATACGGGGCGGGCGGAACGAAGTCAACGTGGCCGCAGGTCCCGCCGCTCGCCGATTGAGCCGGCGCCGGACGCTCACTAGACTCCGAATCGATGCGTTTCCGGTATCTGCTGCTGCTGCTCCTCGCGCTGGCCGGTTGCGCCGGTCAGCCGGCGAGGCCTCCGCCGCCGCCCGCCACCCCGGCGCCGGCTCCCGCGCCTCCGCCCGCGGCCCCGGCGGAGCCGCAGGTCCCGCCGCTGGTCAGGCCGCCCACGGCGTCCGGCGACATCGTCTTCGACGCCTGGGCCGCCGACTTCTACCCGCGCGCCGTGAAAGCGGGCGTCTCGCCGGAGGTGTTCCTGCGGGAGTTCGCGGGCCTGACACCCGATCCGCGGGTCGCCGCCCTCGACTCGCGCCAGCCCGAGTTCTCCAGGCCGCTCAGCCAGTACATCGAAGGCGCGGTGACCCCGGGGCGCACCGACATCGGCCAGTCGAAGCGTGAGCTGGTCCCGCAGCTCGGCGCCATCGAGCAGACCTATGGCGTGCCGCGCGAGATCCTGATGGGGATCTGGGCGATGGAGACCGGCTACGGCGCGATCCAGGGCGACTTCGACGTGGTCCGCGCGATGGCGACGCTGGCCGCCCAGGGGCGCCGGCGCGGCTTCGCGGAGACGGAGCTGATCGCCGCGCTGAAGATCATCCAGTCGGGCGAGTTCGGGCGCGCCCAGCTGCACGGATCCTGGGCTGGGGCGATGGGCCAGACCCAGCTGATCCCCTCGACCTTCCTCAAGACCGCCGTGGACGGCGACGGCGACGGCCGGCGCGACGTCTGGGCCTCGCCCGCCGACGCGCTGGCCTCCGCGGCCAACCTGCTCGCCAAGGCGGGCTGGGTGCGCGGCCAGAGCTGGGCGCGCGAGGTGACCGTGCCGCCGGACTTCGACTGGAGCCTTTCGGAAGGCCCCAGGCTCACGCCCGTGGAATGGGCGGCGAAGGGGGTGAAGCGCGCGGACGGCCTTCCCTGGACCGACACCGACCAGAGCGCGCCCGCGCAGCTGGTCGCGCCGACCGGGGCGAACGGGCCGGCGTTCCTGCTGTTCCCGAACCACTTCGCGATCCGCCAGTACAACAACAGCCTGGCCTATGCGCTCGCGGTGGGCCTGCTGGCGGACCGGCTCTCCGGCATGGGGCCGCTCACCAAGCCTTGGCCGGCCGAGACGCCGCTGTCGCTGGCCGACCGCATGACGGCGCAGCGCGCGCTGGCCGCGCTCGGGTTCGACCCCGGCGCGCCGGACGGGGTCGTGGGCCTGAAGACCCGGGCCGCACTCCGCGGCTGGCAGAAGGCGCGGGGGCTCGCCGCCGACGGCTACCTCTCGCTCGCCGTGGTCGAGCGGCTGAAGTCGGAGACGACGCCGGCGGCGGCGCCCGCCACGGTCCCGGCGGCCGATCCCGCGCCGGCCCCCCCGTCGCCGCGAGCGGGCTGAGCAAGCGGTGAACCCAGGACTCAGCCGTCAGTCCGCCTGACGCGCTTGCGCTCTACGCCGCCGACTCGTCCGAGCGCTCCAGCGCCGCCATGGTCGAGGCCTCGGCCCCGACCGCCTCGGGCGCAGCCTTCCGCAGCTCGCGGTTGCGCAGGGCGTAGACCAACAGGCCCAGCATGAGCGCCATATTCAGCAGGAAGGGGCCGGCGTGGCTCAGGTGGTAGAGGCGCATGAAAGCCGGCGCCAGGACGGCGTTGATGCCGTTGACGGCGGCGATCGCGCCGGCGACCCGCGCCTGGTCCTTGGCCTCGACGGCGAGCGACGAGCCGGCCGTGAAGCCGGGGCGCGCCAGGCCGAAGCCGAGGCTCGCGAAGGCGTAGCCAGCCACCACCATCCAGTAGTCCGGCGCGAGGGCCACCAGCAGATTGCCGAAGGCCGAGACCCCCACGCCCCAGCGCAGGAGCTGGCGCGGGGTCATCCCGAACATCGGGATGATGCCCCACTGGGCGAGCATGCCGGAGATGGCGCCGAAGGCCATGGCCATGGCGATCGCATACTGGACGGAGAATCCGTTGCCCGGCGGCGTGTCGATGATCAGGAACCCGAGCGTCTGCTGCTGCCCGGTCTGGGCGGTCGCGACCACGAACCCGTAGACCAGGTATGGGATCACCCGCTCGTCGCGCCACATCGGCAGGGCGTCGGGGTCGCGCCGGCGGCGATCCTCGCCCTTCATCGCCGCCACCCGCGGGCTTTCCGGCAGGTAGCGCCAGACCACGAGCAGCATGGCCGCCGCGATCAGGGAGAAGGCGATCAGCGGCCCGGCCAGCCCGAGCACGGGGAGGATGAAATATGGCGCGACCCACGGCCCGATCACGGTGCCCAGTCCGAAGGCGCCGGCGAGGCTCGCCATCGACTGCGTGCGGTCCTCCGGCGCGGTATGGTCGGCGACGTAGGCCTGGGTGGCCGGGTTGGAGGCCGAGCCGAAGAAGCCGAACAGCGCGCGGGCGCAGAGGAACAGGACGAAGATCGTGAGCGGGGCCGCCATGTGGCGAAGGCCCGCGCTCACCACCAGGCCGCAGAGCGACATCGAGACCATGAACCCAGCCAACCCCATCATCATCAGGGGCTTGCGGCCAAAGTGGTCGGAGGCGCGCGCCCAGTACGGCGAGGCGAGCGCCCAGAGCACGGCGGAAAGGGAGAAGATCGCGACCACCATCTCGTCGGGGATGCCGATCGAGCGGCCGATCAGGGGCAGGACCGAGATCAGCCCTGTGTTGCCGAGCGCGGTGGCCGCCGAGACGGCGAAGATGATGGCGAACGCGCGCTTGGGGAGGCCCGTCGGGGCCTGGCCGGGCTTCGCGCGGGGACTGCCCGGCCCCGCGCGGGCGGCTGATGATCGAGCCATGGGGCGCGGCCATAATGCCTGACGCCGCGACAGGCAAACGGGCAGGCAAACGGGCAGGCAATGGGCCGGCGCGAGATTCGCTGGGGGCAGGCTCCGAGGGTCTGGACCTCGGCGGGCTCTGGACCACGAGCTCGCTCACCGAGCTCCAGCGACCGGACGAGTTCAATTGGCGCCCGGGCGCGGGCGGCGCCCCGCTCTGCGGTCGCGGGACGTCTGCTCCCATCGGGACCGCGCGGCCAAGACCTTCGCCGTGAAGTCCGGGCCATAAAGACGGTAGCAGGAGAACACCACCTCCAGGTTGGGCGGAAGGGTTCTCGCGAGCGCCTCCATCCCCGGGACCACGTCGGTTCGATGGATCAGGCGCCCTTCATCGGACGTGCATCGCAGCGGCGGCTCGTCGACCTTGGCGAGGTGCGGACAGGCGCGCCGGGCGCGGGCGGCGCACGCGCGATGCATCGGAGGGACGTTCAACCCGTATTGCTGCGAACCGTCGTGCAAGGTGACCAGCCCGCCGGACGCGGCCGGGAAGATGAACCGGTCCAGGCGTGAGGTCGGCTTGCCGCAAACGTGGCAGAGCAGGTCGACCATGCCACGCCGTTGTCGCGTGACGTGGATGGCGGCGAACAGGGGCTCGCCGACCCCGCGCGCCTGCTTCTGCTCGAGCTCCACCATCCCGGGGAAATCGCGGGAGTCCTGGAGCCAGAAGGATTGTTCTCCGGTCCACGCGACCGACCAGGGGATTTCAACCACGATCGCACCCTCAGCCACGGCCGGTTGCGGAGCGTTCAAGCCGCCGGTCCGTCCGACGCAGACGGGCGCACCCGATATTCGGCTGCCACCCTGACGCCACGGCATGATAAGAACAGGCCCACCTTCACCATAGCGAGGCAGCATGTCTGGAGGAATGTTCGGCCGTGCGCTCTTGATCGCCAGCGTCGCCCTCGCCGTGTGCGGTCAGGCGAGTGCGGCGGTCGACAAGGCCAAGGCCGCAGCCGAGGTGAAAGCGGCCGTCGCCGACCTCGTCGCCGGCATCAACGCCCACGATCCCGCCCGCACGACGGCCTTTGATGCGATCGACGTCGTTGGAATGGAAAGCGGCAGTCCCGACATCGTCGGAGCGGCCGAAGACAGGTCGAACTTCAAGGCAGCCTTTGGGGCTGAGCCGAGCTGGCGGGTCGGTCTGATTGAGGAAAAGGTCGACGTGGCCGACTCCGGGGAGATGGCGCTCTATCGATCGACCTACCACGAGGACAGCGTCAATGCAGGCGTACCCATGACCCACCGTACGCACTTCATCGCCGAGTTCAGACGAGGAGCCGACGGGGCCTGGAAGATGGCATGGTACGTCGTGTCGCCCCTAGAACCCTCGCACAAGAGGTAGCTGAGCGTCTCCGGCCTAAGTCCGCGCCTCGTGGAGTCTGGCGGCGCCGGGCTTGGCCAATTCCAGCAGCGCTAGGTTTTGCCGAACGACGCCGCCGGCCGACAGCACGCGCATGGCGTCTCTGATCATCTCCAGTTCGGCGACAGTCCCGCGCCAATGGCCCACCTTGCTGTACTTCCGGATGTTGAGCACTCCGGGCCAGTCGACCACGGCGATGGGCAGGCCCTCCTTGACGATCAATTGATTGATGAACACCTCGGCGCCCCAACGCGGCAGGTGCGCCATCGTCTCGACCAGCCCGCTGACAAGCCGGGTGGGAATGATCCGCTCCCCCGAAACGAAATCCAGGCCGATCCAGCGATAGAGGGGCAGACTGTTGCGGCGCAGGGTCATGCTCACCTGCACTTTGCCGCTGAGCACCGGATCGGCCAGGCGCTGGACGTCGGCGGCCGTGACGCCGGCGAGGTCGGCGTCCAGCAGCATCAGG
>Ga0316628_100002673_pt1 | contig 13340 bp, 10 predicted proteins | sample OWC_Aug_M2_C1_D5_FD_207648 | JGI IMG/M metagenome (GOLD analysis project Ga0316628, IMG submission 207648) | Wetland soil microbial communities from Old Woman Creek delta, Ohio, United States - OWC_Aug_M2_C1_D5_C | ecosystem: Environmental > Terrestrial > Soil > Wetlands | place: USA: Ohio... | reverse complement strand
CGCGTTCGTGACCGGCATGGATCCCAAGGCCGTCGAGTTCGGTCACGTGCCCAACGCGCCGGCGCTGAGCGGTGCTGCCGGCGTATCGACGCCGCCGCTGTTCGGCCACGCGCACGTGTCGACCGAGCTCGTCTACCTCGGCGACCGCCCGACGCGGCCGGATGTCGATTCGGGCGCGCAATCGCCGGACAGCCCGGCGTGGCTCGGCTGGAACTGGACCGTCTACGTGCCCGACGTGCGCGGCTTCGACATCACCGCGGGCGTGCGGAACCTGCTCGGTACGCGCGATCTGATGCCGGCGCCCGGCGACTACGATCGGTACGACGCGACGACGATGACGACGACGACGGTTCCGCGCGTGCCCGGCGAGGGCAGAGAGGTCTATGTCAAGGTCGGCTACAGCTACTAGCGCGCTCGTGCTGCTGGTGGCGGCGAGCGCCTACGCGCAGCGGCCGAACCAGGGCGAGGACGAGTCCGCCGCGTTCGTCGAGGAAGGCCGCACCGCCCTGCGCAAGGGCCAGCTCGACGAGGCCGGCAAGGCGCTCGATCAGGCGATCTCGCTCAACCCGCGGCGCGTCGATGCCTACGTGCTGCGGTCGGCGGTGTTCACCGCGAAGAAGCAGTTCACCGAGGGCATCGCGATCCTGCGCCGCGCCAAGACGCTCGCGCCGCAGGACACCGCGGTGCTCACGGCGCTCGGCAGCGAGCTCGTGCTCGCGGGTCAGCGCGACGAAGGCATTCCGCTGCTCGAGCAGGTCGTCGCCAAGGAGCCCGGCCGCTACGATGCGCAGCTGCTCCTCGGCCACTACTGGCACGACGTCGGCAAGTGGCCCGATGCGATCGCCGCGTTCGAGGCGTACTTCTCCAAGCGCCCGGCCGAGCTCGCGAAGGAAGATCCGCGGCACGAGGTCGAGCTCGCCGACGCGTACCTGCGCTACCGCCAGCCGCAGAAGGCGCTCGGCCTGTTCGAGAAGGCGGCGACCGGCAAGACCGAGCTGCGCGCGCGGATCGGCGCGGCGTGGGCGACGGCCGCGATCGACTGCAAGAAGGCGCGCGGGCTCTTGCACGACCTCGATCCGATCGCCGAGCAGCACCCCGAGGTCTGGCTCGTCGACGGTCAGTGCGCGCTCGCGCTCGGCGACACCTCGGGCGCGCTGGCGCTCGGCCGCCGCTACCTCGACAAGCAGCCGGCGGCGAGTGCCGCTGGCCACGCGCTCGTCGGCGAGGCGCAGGCCGCGCGCGGCAACCTCGCCGAGGCGAAGAAGGAGCTCGAGACCGCACGCGATCTCGAGCCGGCGCGCCGCCGCTGGCCGGTGCGGCTCGCGTTCGTCCTCCGCCGCGCCGGCAAGCCTGCCGACGGCGTCGCCGCGCTCGACAAGCTCGGCCCGCCGAGCGCCCCCGGCATCGACCCGGACTGGTGGATCGAGCTCGGCAAGTCGCTGCTCGCCGAGGGCGACGCCAAGGCCGTGATCGCGCGCGTCGGCCCGGTCGTGCCCGAGCTGGCCGACAGCGCGGAGGTCCGCACCGTGCTCGGCGCCGCCCAGCTCTCCGCCGGCCAGAGCGACGCCGCGGTCAAGACGCTCGAGGAGGCCGAGGTCATCCAGAGCACGCCGCGCTCGCGCAAGCTGCTCGCCGACGCGCTCGCGACCGTCGCCGCCGACAAGCTCGCCAGCGGCAACGCCGCCGACGCCGAGCCGCTGCTCGCGCGCGCCGAGCCGCTCGATCCGGGCAATTCCATCGTGCTGCGCGACCTCGGCGTCGCGCGCCTCGCGCTCGGCAAGCCGGCCGATGCCGCGACGGTGCTCGACAGCGCGATCAAGCTCGATACCTCGCCGCAGGCGTTCATGCTCGCCGCGCGCGCCCACGCGCTCGCAGGTGACCTCGCCGCCGCCCGCCCGCTCTACGAGCGCGCGCTCGACCTCGCGTCCCGGACTGAATCCGGGACGCTCCACTCCGGGAGCGACAAGGACGCCGTCGAGGTGGCGCTCGACTGGGCCGCCTCCGAGCTCGCCCCCGGCGGCGATCCGACGATCGCGGTCACCACGCTCGAGCGCACCGCGCCGCAGGTCAAGTCCGGTCCGCTCGCGACGCGCCACAAGCAGGCGCTCGCGACCGCGCGTCACGCGGCCGCGCTCGAGGCTCTCCACGCCGGCAACGGCGCCAAGGCCCTCGAGCTGATGCGCGCCTCCGTCCAGGGCGAAGCGACGCTCGCCGCCAAGTGTGACCTCGCGGTCGCCGCGGTCGCCGCGAACGACGGCTCGGCCGCGCTCACCGCGCTCAAGGCGATCAGCGGCCAGAGCTGTCCGTTCCCGCCGCCCGCCGACACCCAGGCCGCGCCGATCCTGATCGCGTTCACCGAAGGCCTCCAGCCGCGCCGCGCCGGCAAGGCGCTCGAGCGGCTGACCTCGCTCGCCGGCAAGTCGAGCGGCCCGGCCGCGGCGATCGTCGGCACCGCGATCCGCGTCGTCGCGCTCAACGCCGCCCAGGACGCGTACCGCGGCGGCGACCTCACCGCCGCCCGCAAGTACCTCGCGACCGCCAAGGCCGCCAGCGCGAAGGTCGGCGGCGACGAGGTCGCGGCGAACCTCGCCGCCCTCGATCTCGCCGACGGCAAGGTCGACGCGGCGATCGCGCAGCTCGAGCGCCTGTCCGCCCGCGTCCCGGAGGCGCTGGTCAACCTGGGCCTCGCCTACGAGCGCAAGGGCGACCAGCAACGCGCGCTCGACGCCTGGCGCCGCGCCAAGAAGGCCGGCGTCCGCTTCCCGCAGCTTCAAGATTGGATCGACGCCAAGGAACGCATCTACGGAGGGGAGCAATGATCCCTGAGACACGAAAACACGAAAACGCGAAGTGGTTTTTCAAAATCGCTTTGTGTTTTTGTGTTTTCGTGTCTCTGGGTTCGAGTGCGCGGGCCGAGACCGTCACCGTCGGGCTGTTCGCGCCGACCTCGCCGTTTCCGTCGACCAGCGCGCGTGTGGAGCTCGCCACCAGGCTCGCCGAGACCATCGGCAAGGCCCTTGGCGGTACCGCCAGCGCCAAGGTCTTCGCGCGCGCGAGTGACTTTGCCAGCGCCGTGAAGAAGGGCGATGTCCAGGTCGCGCTCGTCGATGCGGCGTACCTCGCGACCGCCGGCGGCGGGTACACCGTGATCGCGGCGGCGACGAGCGGTGGGGCGAGCGAGCACCGCTGGCAGCTGATCGCGCGTGGCGCGGAGAAGCTGGCGGACCTCAAGGGCAAGCGCGTGCTCGTGCCGGCGATCGGTGCGCGCGAGAACGACTTCGTGCTGAACGTCCTGCTCGGCGGTGAGGTCGCGAAGGATTACTTCGGCAAGATCGAGGCGGCGCCGGATACGGCGTCGGCGCTCGCGGCGCTCGGGCTGGGCAAGGCGGATGCGGCGGTGGTGCCGGCGGGAGTCGAGCTGCCGGCGAGCGTGGTGACCGTGCTCGCGCTGCCCGCGGTGCACGGGCCGGTGCTGGTCGCGTATGGATCGGTGACGGCGGCGCAGCGCAGCGCGATCGCGGCGGCGGTCGCGAGCTTCGCGGGCGACGCGACGGTGGCCGGGTTCAAGCCCGCGGCCGCGGATGCGGTGCAGGCGGTCGCGCGGCGGTTCAGCGTGCCGGTCAAGCGCGGGCCCCTGGCGGTACCGGCGGTGCGGCTGCTCGTCGGCGATCTGGTCGAAGGCCGGCCGTTCTCGATCGAGCGGACGGCCGCGACGGCGTTCGCGATCGCCCCCGACCGTCATTGATCGAGTAGGCTCCGCGGGTGAGCTTCGAGACGACTTATCCGGACCATGTCGCGCACCTCCAGCGGGCGACCGAGGCGGCGCTGGCGGCGCAGGGCTTCGAGGCACTCGTGGTGTGCAGCGGCGCTGCGCAGTCGAAGAACCGCTTCGATGATCAGTCGTGGCCGCTGTCGCCGACGCCGACGTTCACGCACTGGTGCCCGCTGGCGGAGCCCGATGCGTTCCTGATCGTCCGCGCGGGCCGGCGGCCGACGCTCGTGCGCACCGTCTCGGATGATTTCTGGGAGACGACGCCGCCGCCCGAGAGCGAGCACTTCTGGCCGCAGTTCGACGTGGTGACGGTCGGGCCGGGGCACGCGGGCGATGTATTGCCCGGCGGCAAGGTCTGTGTGGTCACGCGCGATCCGGGGCAGGCGCCTCCGGGCGAGGTCAACCCGCCGGCGCTCGTCGCCGCGCTCGACGCGATCCGCACGCGGAAGACGGCGTACGAGATCGAGTGTCTCGCCGAGGCGACCCGCCGCGCGGTGCGCGGCCACCGGCGGACCGAGGAGCTGTTCCGCGGCGGGCCGGTGAGCGAGCTCGGCGTCCACCTCGCGTACCTCGAGGCGAGCGAGCAGGACGATCCGGCCTGCCCGTACAAGGGCATCGTCGCGCTCGGCGCGCACTCGGCGGTGCTGCACTACGTCGCGTACGAGAAGGTGAAGGTCGGCGGTGACACGTCGCTGCTCGTCGACGCCGGCGCGCGCTGCAACGGCTACGGCAGCGACATCACGCGCAGCTACGCGCGCGGCGCGGGCGCGGCGAAGTTCGCGGACTTGATCGCGCGCATGGACAAGCTACAGCAAGAGGTCTGCCGCCGGATCAATCCGGGTATGCCGTACGAGGATCTCCACGACGACTGTCATCGCCTGCTCGCGGACGTGCTGCGCGAGACCGGGCTCGGCAAGGGCAGCGCGGGCGAGCTGGTCGATCGCGGAATCACGCGCGTGTTTTTGCCGCACGGCCTCGGTCACTCGCTCGGCGTCACCACGCACGACGTCGGCATGAAGCTGCGGCCGCCGCGCCCCGAGAACAAGTTCCTGCGCAACACGTCGACGATCGAGGTCGGCCAGGTGTTCACGATCGAGCCCGGCCTGTACTTCATCGACGGCCTGCTCAAGCAGCTGCGCGGCGACGATCGCGAGCGCCTCGTCGACTGGAAGCTCGTCGGCGAGCTCGCGCCGTTCGGCGGGATCCGGATCGAGGACAACGTGGTGGTGAAGGACGGCGGAATTCGCAACCTCACACGCGAGGCCTATGCGACGTAGTCTCGTGATCGCGCTGGTGGTGCTCGCGGGCTGCCAGAAGCACGGAGATCCCAAGCGCGACGCCGGGCACAAGCCCGGGCAGGTCGTGCCTCCGTACGACCTCAAGAACCCGCCGGCCGATGCGACGAAGACCGCCTCGGGGCTCGTCTACAAGAAAGAGGTCACGAACGCCGGTGGCGCGGTGCCGGGCAAGAACGACACCGTGATCATCAACTACACCGGGTGGACACCGGTGACGGGCGATACGTTCTTCACGACGAAGACGCGCGGTCAGCCGATGCCGCTGAACCTGTCGACGACCGCGCCCGGGTTCACCGAGGCGATGCAGCTCGTCCGCAAGGGCGAGAAGGCGATGCTGTGGGTGCCACCGCAGATCGGCTACAAGGGTCAGCCCCAGGGCACGCCCGAGACGCTGGTGTACGAGGTCGAGCTCGTCGACATCCTGCCGGCGCCGGCGATCCCTGCCGACGTCGCGGCGCCGCCCGACGATGCGCCGGCGACCAGGAGCGGCACGAAGTACGAGATCGTGCGCCCGGGCACCGGCAAGGAGAACCCGCGGCCGTTCGATCAGGTGACGTTCAACTACACCGGCTGGGATGCGACCGGCCGGATGTTCGACACGACCGAGATGAAGAAGCGCCCGGCGAAGGTGTCGCCGTTCCGGCAGTCGCCGCTGTTCGAGGAGATCCTGACGTCGATGGTCGCCGGCGAGCGCCGCCGGTTCTGGATCGACGCCGCGAAGATGCAGCAGGGCGTCAAGCCGGTGCCCGGCATGCCGCAGGGCCAGGTCTGCTACGAGGTCGAGCTGCTGGAGATCGACAAGGGTGCGGAACCGCCGCCGACGCCGCCGGATGTCGCGAAGCCGCCCGCCGATGCGAAGAAGACGCCGCGGGGCGTGTTCTACAAGGTGCTGCATGCCGGCAAGGGCGGCCCCAAGCCGACGCCGCGCGACACCGTGAAGGTCAACTTCACCGGCTGGACGACCGACGGCAAGATGTTCGACTCGTCGGTGATCCGCAACGAGCCGGCCGAGTTCTCGCTGCAGGGCGTGATGATCGGCTGGACCGAGGGCATCACGCAGATGTCGGTCGGTGACAAGTACCGGTTCTGGATCCCCGAGGAGCTCGCGTACAAGGGCGCGCCGGGCCGGCCGCAGGGCATGCTCGTGTTCGACTTCGAGCTGCTCGAGATCAAGCCGACCGTCTCGCCCGACAGGCCGCCGCGGAAATGATCGAGATCGCGCGCGCATGGGGCTGGAGCCCCGATCAGATCGAGCCGCTCGCCGGCGGCCTGATCAACCAGACGTTCGTCGTGCGCGCCGAGCAGCCGATCGCCGTGCTGCAGCGCCTGCACCCGGTGTTCGGGCCGGCGGTCAACCTCGACATCGAGGCGGTGACCACGCACCTCGCCGCGCGCGGCATGGAGACGCCCAGGCTGATCCGCACGCTCGACGGTCAGCCGTACCTCGAGCACGAGGGTGCGGTGTGGCGCGCGCTGACGTGGGTCGACGGCGAGACCGTGCACCGCGTGCCCGATCCGGCGTGGGCGGAGGCGGGCGGCGCGCTCGTCGGCCGCTTCCACCGCGCGGTCGCCGACCTCGAGCACCGCTATCACTTCGCGCGTGCCGGCGTGCACGACACCGCGGCGCACCTCGCGAAGCTGCGCGCCCGCGTGGAGCAGGGCGGCGATCCGGAGGCCGAGCAGCTCGGTGCCGAGATCCTCGCCTGCGCGCTCCCGCCGCTCCCGCCGCAATCACTGCGTCACGTGCATGGTGATCTGAAGATCTCGAATCTGCTGTTCCGTCGCGAGCCACTGCGCGCCGCGGCGCTCGTCGATCTCGACACCGTCGGGCTCGGCACGATGGCGTTCGAGATCGGCGACGCGATGCGCTCGTGGTGCAATCCCCACGGCGAGGACGCCGGGCGCGTCCACTTCGAGCTGCCGATCTTCGCCGCCGCGGTCGCAGGATTCCGCAGCGTGGCCGATCGGCTGGTCACGCCCGACGAGAAGACCGCGATCGTCACCGGGCTCGAGACGGTGTGCATCGAGCTCGCGGCGCGGTTCTGCGTCGACGTCTTCGACGACGCGTACTTCGGCTGGGACCCGGCGCGGTTCCCGTCGCGGCGCGCGCACAACCTGGTGCGGGCCCGCGGTCAGCTCGCGCTCGGCCGTCAGGTCGCGGCGGCTCGCACCGACGCGCTCGACCTCGTGCTCGGGTCATAGAATTTCGCGCACGCGTTGCGGCGGCGCGCCGCGTCGATCGCACCCACTGCGCATTACCCGACGCGTACCCCACGTCGATCACGGTACCGACCTTGCAGCGTATCGCCGCGATGAGCCGGATCTTGATCGCGCACGCCAGCCGCTTCGGTCAGACCCGCACCCTCGCGGACTCCATCGCGACACGCCTGCGGGCGCGAGGCCACACCGTCGACATCGCCTGCGCTCGCGACGGGAGCCTGCCGGATCCGGCAAGCTACGACGCGGTCATCCTCGGCTCGCGCATCGAGCTCGGCCACCACGCGCCGGAGATCACCGAGTACATCCGGGAGCATCGCGCCGAGCTCGAGCACATGCCGACCGCGTTCTTCTCGGTCAGCCTGGCGGCGGCGGTGCCGTTCGCGGGTCTCGATCCGCGCGGCTATCTCATGAAGACGTTCCGGGAGCTCGACTGGTTGCCCGATCACGCCGCGGCGTTCGGTCGCGTCGGCACGCCGCAGGTCGGCCAGCTCGCGGACCTGGTCGCGGTCGCGCTCCCGTCGATGCCCGAGCTCGTCGAGATGTCCCCGGCGTTCGGTCCCATGTAGGGGCGGGGCCCGCTGCTATCTGCCCCAGAGCTCGACCCTCGCGCGCGCTCCGGCGGCGAGGTTCGCGTACTGGAAATCGACGCGGCGAATCACGCGGGCGCCGCCGGGCAGGTCGATCATGCGGCTCGTCGAGTCGGGCCCGAACACCAGGCGCATCGGCACGGCCCACTGCTGGCGGTCGCCGAACGTGACGACCATGTTGAAGATCTCGACCGGCGCGTTCTCGACGACGACCATCAGCGACGTGAACCGGCCGTCGCGGCGGCCGACGTGCACGGCGTCGTGGTCGGCGGCGCCGTCGACCCAGCGGCCCCCGAGCCAGCCGTAGCCGTTGCGCATCGCGTGCTCCTCGGCCGGCCGCGCCTCGTGCACGCACCCGGTGACCGCCAGCACACCGGCAATCAGAATTCCTAGGCTTCGCATTGCCGGTTTCGACCCCGAAAGGCCAGCGGAGGTTAAGCCTGGGCCTCCCCGCGGGGCCGGGGATGCGCTCTAATTGCCGGAATGGGTGCGCGCCTGCGCCGGGTCCTCGTCACCGGCTCTGTCCTGTTCGCTGCCTCGGCCGCGTGGGGATTCGCCCCGCGATCGGGCCCGCGCGTCCCTGCCGACGTGATGATCGCGGTCGACGTGAACAAGCAGCTGCGCGGCGAGCGCCGCGTCGACTACGCGGACAAGCCGTCGGCGGCGTGGTCGCACCTCGCGGCGACCGGCACCTGGAGAGCGGCGTGGGACACCGCGACCGGCGTGCCGGTCCGGATCTGGGGCTCGGGCGTCGCGGCGCCCGGATCGATCGCGCATCCCGACCTCGCCGAGCAGTTCGCGCGGCAGTTCCTCGCCGACAACCTCGCGCTGCTCGCGCCGGGCTCGCAGCTCTCCGACTTCGTCCTGGTCTCGAACGTCTACGACGGCAACATCCGCGCGATCGGCTTTCACCAGCAGTCCGGCGGCGTGCGCGTGCTCGGCGGTCAGATCAGCTTCGAGTTCAAGAACGACCGGCTGTTCGTGATCGGCTCCGAGGCGCTGCCGAACGTCAGCGTCAGCGTCCCGCAGGTGCGTCTGGCGCGCGCGCAGGTGCGTGCGTTCGGCGAGGATCGGCTGCGCTCGTTCACCGGGCTCGTGCGGGCGCCGGTCAGCGATCCGGGCGAGGAGTCGATCCTGCCGCTCGTCGCCGACGACGGCATCCTCGGCTACAAGCTCGTGCGCCGGATGACGATCGACGGCGGTGCCGACGGTGCCTACGAGGGCTACGTCGACGCGGTGACCGGTGCACTCGTCGCCGTGCGCGAGACCAACCTCTACGCGAACGCGTTTCACAGCGTCGATCGCTATCCCGGGCGCGGCTACGTCGATCGCCCGGCGCCGCGCGCGCACGTGACCGTCAACGGCGGCGCCGAGACGACGAGCGCGCAGGGCGGCATCGTGTGGTCGCCCGACGCGACCGCGGCGCTGGGCACCGCGCCCGACGGCGACCTCGTCACGGTCGTCAACAAGGCCGACATGGGCACGATGGCGACCGCGACGCTGTCGGTCGATCCCGGCGGCACCGCGGTGTGGAACGCGAGCGCGGTCAAGGAAGACGACTCGCAGGTCAACACGTACATCAACCTCAACATCGCGAAGGAGTGGGTGCGCGCGAACCTCGACCCGCAGATGATGACGCTCGACGAGCAGATCACGGGCAACGTCAACATCGCGCAGGACTGCAACGCCTACTTCGACGGCACGAACGTCAACTTCTTCCACGCCAGCTCGCAGTGCGAGAACACCGGCGAGATCCAGGACGTCGTGTTTCACGAGTACGGCCACCGCGTTCACACCGCCGAGATCATCGACGGCGTCGGCGCGTTCGACGGCGCGATGAGCGAGGGCGCCGCCGACTTCCTCGCGGCGAGCATCACGAACGATTCGGGCATGGGCCGCGGGTTCTTCTTCACCGACGAGCCGCTGCGCGAGCTCGATCCGCCCGACCACGAGTGGCTCTGGCCGCAGGACATCCAGGAGATCCACCACACCGGGATGATCTTCGGCGGCACGTGGTGGGACCTGCGCAAGGCGCTGATCGCGCAGTACGGGCCGACCGACGGCGCCGCGCTGACCCAGCGGCTGTGGCTCGGCGCGCTGCGGCGGTCGGTCGACATCCCGTCGAGCCTCATCGAGGCGCTCGCGACCGACGACGACGACGGCGATCTGTCCAACGGCACGCCGCACGAGTGTCTGATCCGGGACGCGTTCGGCCGGCACGGCCTGCGTACGGTCGCCGGCAACATCGAGGCGCCCGGCACGCTCGAGACCAATGCGCTGTCGCTCGGCGTGATCATCAACGTCACCGGGCTCTCGCCGCGCTGCAGCGGTGACGCGCTCGCGGGCGCGGTCGTCGACTGGAAGCCGGTCGCAGGTCCGACGCCGACACCCGGCGGTACGAACGCCGAACCGGCCGGCGACAACCGGTTCTTCGTCGAGCTGCCGCTCGCGCCCCAGCTGACGGTGCTCTACCGCGTCAACATCAAGTTCAAGGACGGCTCGAGCTTCGTCCTCGCCGACAACCGCGCCGACCCGTACTACCAGCTGTATCAGGGCCGCACCGTCAAGCTGTACTGCACCGACTTCGAGACCGATCCGTTCGGCGAAGGCTGGACGACCGGCGCCGACGGCGGGCCCTCGCCGTGGCAGTGGGGCGCGCCGAGCGGCGGTGCGACCGATCCGCACGTCGCGTTCTCCGGGGCGCGGATCCTCGCGCAAGGCCTCGGCACCGACTACGCGCCGAAGTCGCACTCGTGGGTCGAGACGCCGGAGATCGACGTCGGCCGCTACACCGACGTGCGGCTGCAGTACCGGCGCTGGCTCGGCGTCGAGGACAGCCACTTCGATCAGGCGCAGGTGCTCGCGAACGGCAACCGGGCGTGGCTGAACTTCACCGACAACATGGGCGACAACAGCTCGACCCAGCACGTCGACAAGGAGTGGCGGTTCCACGACGTGCCGCTGACGCCGTACTTCATGGGCCACAAGCTCAAGGTCCGCTGGGACCTCAAGAGCGACGAAGGGCTGCAGTTCGGCGGCTGGCAGCTCGACGACGTGTGCATCGTCGCGAACCCGAACAGCGTCTGCGGCGACGGCGTCAAGACGAGCACCGAGCAGTGCGACACCGGCGCGATGAACGCCGACCTGGCCGATGTCTGCCGCACCGACTGCCACCTGCCGGCGTGCGGTGACGGCATCCAGGACTCGAACGAGGAGTGCGACGACGGCTCGGCGGGCAGCCCCGAGTGCAGCGACAAGTGCAAGACGATCACGCTGCCGGGTGCCGGCTGCTGCTCGACCAGCGGCGGCGCGGGCTCGGCGATCCTCGCGCTGCTCGTCGGCGTCGTGCTCGTCAGTCGGGGCGGTAGAGGATCAAGACGGCGGTGATCCGGTCGCCGGTGCGCTCCGGCGACAGCCACTTCTTCCCGCCGGTCCAGGTCTCGTCGGTGCGGACGGTCTCGACGGCGCGCTCGTAGGCGTCGTCGGAGTCGAACGCGAGCGTGGCCGCGCAGCCGGCGACGTAGCACTCGACGCGCGCCTCGGGATCGAAGCCGCGCAGCAGGTTGGTCGCCTGGCCGCTCCACGCCTCGATGTCCGAGCCCGACGAGCGCAGCGTCTCGAGCTCGGGAGGATGCCCGGGCGGCGCGTCGGCGGCGGCGTCGGCGCGAACGGCCACCGGGGCATTCTCGTGCACTGGCGATCCGACCGGCAGCGGCGCGGCGTCGCGCGGCGCGACGGCGACCTGTACGGGCGACTCGCGCGCGAGCACGAACAGCACGACGCCGGCTGCCGTCACTCCGAGAGCGAGGATCAGCAGCCACGTGCGCACGCGCCTAGTGTGGCAGATCGCCGTCCGTCGTCGGAGAGATCTGCAGGTAGACCTGACCGTTCGTGTTGTACTCGGGCTCGACGATGCCGCCGACCGTGCTGAACGACTCGTTCGCGGCCACCTGGTTCGTGCAGGTGTAGCCGCAGTCGGGCAGGCAGTACGTCACCGTCTTGTAGAACGACAGCCCGACCGCGAGCGTCTGGCCACCGCCGGCGGCATCGAAGCCACCGTAGGTCGTGCCTGCCGAGCCGTTCGAGCCGGTGCACGCCGTCTGGAACTCGTTCGCGGTCACGCTGGACACCGTGAACGGGCCGGTGACCTTCACGTACGCGCCCTTGTACGGATCGGCGGCTGGCGAGGCGAGCTGATCCTTCGCGACGGTCGCCGCGTCGACCGCGATCGCGACCGGCGTCATCGACTGACCGGTCATCGTGATCGCCGGCGCGTCGATCTCGAGATTTGGCTGCGCGCCCGCTGGCGCCGTCGAGAGCAGGAAGCTCTTGAACGTGCCGGTGACGTTGACGACGCTGCCGACGCTGAGCGCGTCGATCTGCGCCTGGGTCATCGTGCAGCTCGGCGTCGTGCCGCCGTAGTTGCAGTAGAGCTGGATGCCGCTGTACTGACCGCCGCCGGCATCCTGGACCCAGACGTGGCCGTACTTCTTCGACGTCACGTGGCCCGTCACGACGACGTTCTGCAGCGTCACCATCGTGCCATCCGTGGGCTGGTTCATGCGGATGGCCTTGATGGTCGTGGCCATCCCGCCCGGGGCGTCGGGCCCCGAATTCTGTCCGCTATCCGGACCATTGCCGGGAGCCTGAGTGCCGCTGTCAGAGCGGCAAGCCACGACCACGAGAAACAGTGCGAACACCAACGATCGACGCATCGCCAGCGGCGTTAACACGTTCGTCAGCGAGGACGTCCGCTAAGAAACCGTGAGGGGCAATTGGCAACAGTGGCCGCGAATTGCACAGTGGACACCCGTTCACACAGCTGCGGCGCGTCCGCCTCAGGTTCTGTGGGGCGGTCTCACTTCTCGGCCAGCAAGCGCGTCGCTACGGTCTGCTCTCAGCGAGGGAACCCAGATGCGAAGTCTTGCACTGATCCTGATCGTCGCCGCCTGCTCGTCGACGAACAGCGCCGGCGACAACACCGGTAGTAACGGCAGCAGCGGGTCGGCCGCGAGAGACGCGGCGGTTTCCGACGGAAGCGGAGGCGCTCAGGTCAGCGACCTGCGGTTCGCCGTCGTCGGCGACACGCGGCCGGCGAACGAGGATGATGTCGCGAACTACCCGACCGCGGTCATCACGAAGATCTGGCAGGATGTCGAGGCCGAGTCGCCGCACCCGGACTTCGCGATCTCGACCGGCGACTACATGTTCGCGAGCACGACCGGGTCGACGCAGACCGCGCAGCTCGACAAGTACATGGCGGCGCGCGCGGCGTTCACCGGGCCGCAGTACCCCGCGATGGGGAACCACGAGTGCACCGGCGCGACCGCCTCGAACTGTGGCATGGGCGCGCGCGACGGCATCACGCCGAACATGACGGACTTCATCAGCACGATGCTGCAGCCGATCGGCCAGGCAAAGCCGTACTACGAGGAGCACCTCGCCGCGACCGACGGCAGCTGG
>Ga0316628_100002672_pt1 | contig 13346 bp, 15 predicted proteins | sample OWC_Aug_M2_C1_D5_FD_207648 | JGI IMG/M metagenome (GOLD analysis project Ga0316628, IMG submission 207648) | Wetland soil microbial communities from Old Woman Creek delta, Ohio, United States - OWC_Aug_M2_C1_D5_C | ecosystem: Environmental > Terrestrial > Soil > Wetlands | place: USA: Ohio... | reverse complement strand
CTGCTCACGCTCAACGCTCCGCACAAGGTATTGCTGGGGCGCAGGGTCACGAGAGGATTGGGCGCGGGCGCACTACCCCAGATCGGAGAGGAGGCTGCGCGAGAGGCCGAGGAGGAGCTGAAGAAGATACTCGTGGACACTCACATCTGCTTCATCACATGCGGCCTCGGCGGCGGCACCGGAACGGGTGGCGCAGCGGTAGTTGCCAGGCTCGCGAAGGAGATGGGTGCGCTGACGATTGCGGTCGCCACACTGCCCTTCAAGGGCGAGGGCAAGATGAGGATGGAGAACGCCGAGTGGGGCCTGGAGAGGCTCAGGGATTCGGCGGACACTGTCATCGTCATACCGAATGACAAACTGCTGGAGATATGCCCGAGGCTCTCTCTCAATGCCGCGTTCAAGGTGGCGGATGAAGTCCTGATGAGGTCCATCAAGGGCCTGACCGAAGTGATCACCAGGCCTGGGCTCGTCAACCTCGACTTCAACGATGTCAAGACGATCATGAAGGGTGCGGGAGTCGCCATGATTGGGCTCGGAGAATCGGACGCGCCCGGCGACGAGAGGATCCAGGAGGCAATAGACCAGGCCGTCAACTCACCCCTGCTCGAGGTCGACATCAGTGAGGCGAACGGCGTACTCGTGGATGTCATCGGCGGCACGGACATGACCATATCCGAGGCTGAGAGGGCCGCGGAGGAGATTCAGAGCAGGGTCAGCCAGAACGCCAGGATTATCTGGGGAGCTGCGATCGATCCCGCGATGGACAAGACCGTGAGGGTCATGCTCGTGGCGACGGGCGTGAAGTCGAAGCAGATCCTCGGGAAGCCCGCGGCGGAGCGCCGGTACAAGGGCATTGGCGAGGTCGACCTAGTCCGCTGAACACCCCCTCAGCCGTGCGAAACTATTAAGAAGGATTATCAGCTACGGTGCTGACAGCCGGTGAGCTGGTCTCACCGAGCTGTGCTTTGTCACATTACATACAAACATTTCGAGGGCTCGCCATGAAGTCTCTAGTCGATAGCGCAATTTCCGCCGCAGAACAGGAGGCACAGAAGAAGAGTCCGGAGGCGTTCCGCGCGATGACCGCCGAGGACGAGGAACTATCGAAGATCCTGCAGGGCCTCAGAACAAGTATCAAGATCATTGGCTGCGGAGGCGGTGGATGCAACACGATCAATCGCCTGGCAGAGGCCGGAATCATCGGGGCTGAGCTGTACGCGGCCAACACGGACGCGCAGCACCTGCTGATGGTGCGGGCTCCGCACAAGATACTCCTCGGCAGGCGCGTGACGCGAGGTCTCGGCGCGGGTGCACTCCCGCAGGTGGGCGAGGAGGCCGCCAGGGAGGCGGAGGAAGAGCTGAAGATCGCGCTCAAGAGCGCGGACATCGTGTTCGTGACTTGCGGGCTCGGCGGAGGGACTGGGACTGGCGCGGCACCGTTCGCCGCGCATATCGCCAAGGAACAGGGTGCGCTCACGGTCGCCATATGCACATGGCCTTTCGCAGCAGAGGGCGCGATCAGGAACGAGAACGCCGAGTGGGGTCTGGAGAGGCTCAGAAACATCGCAGACACAGTCATCATCATACCGAACGACAAGCTCCTGGACGTGGTCCCGAAGCTGTCCCTCAACGCCGCCTTCAAGGTGGCGGACGAGGTGCTCATGAGGGCGATCAAGGGCATCACCGAGGTCGTCACGAAGCCCGGCCTGGTGAACCTCGACTTCAACGACATCAAGACCATCATGAAGTCGGGTGGCGTCGCCATGATCGGGCTGGGAGAGAGCGACGATGAGGACGCTGCCATTGTGGCGGTCAACGAGGCCATCAGCTCCCCGCTGATCGACGTGGACATAGCCGGAGCCACAGCTGCACTGGTCAACGTCACGGGAGGCCCCGACATGACCGTCGCAGAGGCCGAGCAGGTCGCCGAGGTCATCCAGGCCAGGATCAGCCCGGGCGCGAGGATAATCTGGGGTGCCGCCGTCGACGAGTCACTACAGAACACCATCAGGGTAATGGTAGTCATCACGGGGGTCAAGTCCAAGCAGATTGTCGGACCAGGCGAGAAGAAGAAGGGGCGAGACTTGGGACTAGACTTTATTAAGTAGTTAGGTTACTAGGAACGGAACTCAATGCCAGAAATGAAGGATGTAGTCGACAAGTCCTGGGATCTCCAGCGCAAGATAGAGGAGAAGACCAAGCATGTCGGCAAGGGCAAGTACGGCCGTGTCATCAAGATGGCGAGAAAGCCCACGGGAGAAGAGTACTTGAGGACGACCCAGATAGTGGCCATCGGGTTGCTGCTCATGGGCGGCCTGGGTTTCCTGATCTACTGGATATTCGAGTACGGTTCGGACATGTTGATGAACGCCTTCAAGTGAGGGCATCTGACCATAGGACTGGGAGACACGAGGGAGATCTGATTGGGACTTTTCGACGTAGAGCCGAAGAAGAGGGAAGAACCGAAGAAGGAGGCGCCTGCTCCACAGCCGGGAGCGAAGGCCCTGCAGTTCACCACCCAGGGAGAGCTGAAGCGCATGATGGCCTCCGGGGATTCGACCGAGTTCGAACTCGCCCTGAAGATTCCCGATGACGGCGTTCCGCATGACGTCGTAGTCAAGGTGGACACTCTGTTCTCCGCAACCGAGGAGGGTTCCCCTGAATGGTTCGTCAAGCTCTACGATGCAGTAGGTGTCGTCTGGGAGAACACTCCTTCGGCCGAGCAGAGCTCGGAGCGCATCTTCGAGATGATGCCCGGCCAGGAGAAGACCCTGACGCTCAAGATCACATCACCTACGGGCGCGAGGTACGGGGACAAGATCACAGTCCTCGTGAACGCGTCTCTGAAGGACAACCCGAGCATGAACGACGTCGCGACCCTGCAGGCCACGGCCAGGCAGTCGATGCTCGCGGTGAAGACCTCGATCGGGCATGAGAAGACCGTCGCGGACTCGATCGCCAGCAGGGCGAAGCCGAAGCCAGTCGGTGTCTTCGCGATACTGTCCCCGGCGACGATCAGGGGCTACGTGTTCGTCGAGGCGATGAACACGGACGGGCTCAGGGACCTGATCAAGGGTGTCAGGAGAACAAGGGGCATCGTGAAGGGAGAGACGACCTTCAACGAGATAGAGCACTTCCTCACGCCGAAGCCCATCGTGTCCGGCATCGTCGAGGGAGACATAGTAGAGCTCATCGCAGGCCCGTTCAAGGGCGAGAAGGCCCGGGTCCAACAGATCGACGAGTCGAAAGAGGAGATAACGGTCGAGCTGTTCGAGGCGATGGTGCCCATACCTGTCACGATCCGAGGAGATCACGTCAGAGTGCTTGAGAAGGAGAGATGAAGACAATGGCAGAGAAACTCGATGTACTGGTTGACGGCGGAAAGGCCACTCCTGGCCCGCCGCTCGGTCCCGCGCTGGGCCCGATGGGGGTCAATGTCATCCAGGTCGTGAACGCGATCAACGAGAAGACGAAGGCATTCACGGGAATGAAGGTACCAGTCACGCTCATCGTGGACTCGAAGACCAAGGCCTTCGAGATCAAGGTGGGCACACCGCCCGTGTCCGCGCTCATTCTGAAGGAGATCGGAATGGAGAAGGGCAGCGGTAGCCCGAAGGCGACCAAGATCGGGAACCTCAAGGTGGAGCAGGTCCAGAAGATCGCCGAGATGAAGAAGGACTCGATGCTCGGCAAGGACAAGAAGGCAAGATTCAGAGAGGTCGTCGGGACCTGCGTGTCCATGGGCGTCACGGTCGACGGCAAGGACCCGAAGCAGGTCATCAAGGACATCGAGAAGGGCGAGTACGCGGGCCTCTGGTAGACTGCTTGTCACGCCGTCGCACGGGAGTTATATAACCTTATCGAACTAGCTGCGGCTCTCTTCTTGGCCTTCTCAGAAACCCATTTAAATGATGGATGCCAGAGGAATCCACGGGAAATGGAATGGAGTGCTTCCACTGCCTGCACGACAATCCGGACGGGGCGAGGTACTGCAACTCGTGCGGAGAGCGGATAGACCCTCCGTCGCACGACGACGTCAAGAGATGCGTTTCCTGCGGGAAACGCATGAGTTACGAGGTCTACTTCAATGTCTGCCAGCACTGCGGGTTTGCCTACAGAATCAAGATATCGAAGCCGAACGGCTCGAAGGCCGTGACCACCTGGAAGTACATACTGCTGTACTACCTCTCATTGGTCATGCCAGGCGCAGGACTCGTGATAGGCGGCGCATACATATCCACGCCCGGTCCCGATAGAAGATTAGGCAAGGACTGTGCGGTCCTGGGAATACTCAACCTCATGACCGTCGGCATCGCCGTGTACTATCTCGGCCTCTTGAACGCGTTCTAGGCATTACGCAATCCTGCGCCCTCTGGTCATCTTGAGCTTGGCAGCCTCGCATGCGATCGTTATCGGATCGACCGTTGGCGCCGCGGGCGGACAGTAGGCGGTCTCGAGCTTCGCTAGTTCGCTGACAGTCATACCCGCCTGGATGGCCACGGCGAACGCGTTGATACGCATATGCACCCTCTCCTCACCGACAATCTGCGCGCCGAGGACCTTGCCAGTCTCCGGGTGCGCCAGGACCTTCACCATTATCTCCTTCCTGCCTGGATAGTAGTCCGGGAGTGTGAACGATCTCACCTTGCCCACGATTGGCTTGATGCCCACCGCCTCCAGCTGGGGCGTCGTGGGACCGACCGCTGCGACCTGGCATCCGAATGGTTCGGTGGCACGCGTGAGTATGAAACCCGGCGGGAGCCTGTCGCTTCCACCGGCTGCGTTGACCCCGGCGACCATCGCCATCTTCACCGCGATGGTTCCCAGGCCACTGACCACTGGTTTTCCCGTGATCAGGTCATTATACTCCGTGCAGTCCCCGATGGCGTAGATGTCCTTCTCGCAGGTCTCGCACCTGTCGTTGACGGTTATCTGCTTCGTCACGCCAACACTACATCCGGCCTGCTTCGCCAGCTCAGTCTCCCCGCGCTGGCCTGTCGCGATGACAATCAGGTCGGCATAAGGAGTCCTCTCCTCTCCTGTCGACCGCTCGTTGGCAACAACGGCGTTTGCCCTGTCCTCTCCAAGTATCTCGGTAACCTGGTAGTTGGTCAGCAGTTTGACTCCGTGCTTGGCGATCGCATCGGTCATCAGTTGGGCCATGTCTTCGTCAACCATCGCGAGGATGCAGTTGCTCAGGTACTCCACGATAGTGACCTTGCAGCCCCTCACCATCAGAGCCTCGGCAACCTCCAAGCCTACAAGGCCCGCGCCGACGACCACCGCCCTCTTGCCTTTGTGGCCGAGGGATTGGATGCCTCTTGCGTCCTCGATCGTGCGTAGGACATAGACCCCCTTCTTGAGTTCCCCTGGCTGCCCCCCGTCTCTGAAGACGCCTTTGATCGGGGGGACGGACGCCCTCGCCCCTGTGGCCAGGATGAGTGAGTCGTAGGGAAGCTCCAGGGACTTGTCGGCGGACTTCGCGTATACGATCTTCTTCTCCTTGTCGACTTTGCCGACCTCTGTCCCGAGGTGCAGGTCTATCCTGTTCTTCTTGAGGCGCTCCTCCGGCGCCTCGATCAGGTTGACGAAATCGGGAATGATTCCGGAGATACCATAGGGGAGGCCGCACCTCGAATACTGCGGATAAGGTTCTCTCTCGATGATCGTGATCTCCGCTGTCCTGTCCGTCTTGCGCGCGAACTGTGCCGCGGTCGCTCCGCCGCAGCCGCCTCCTACGATGACAATCCTCCGAACCATGGCTTGGCCTCCCTCCGCAGAGCCCCTCAATAACCTAGCTAATGTAATTTAGTTTCCCCAACCCATGCTCCGAACACCCAAGCCCGCGTAGCCAACCTTCTTTGAGTGGTACTTCGATGACTGCAGGCCTTGTCCGAGAACCGCATCCGAGACTCGGGAGAAAGGAACCCTGAGTCAAGAGGTCACCTGAACTGGCTGATTGCGATAGTCGTCATCGCAGTAGTGATTGGCGTGGGGGGAGCAGTATTCCTGATGAGCCTTGAATTTGGATCGCAGCCAAGTCCGCCAACCGCTGGACTCGTGGCATCCGGTTCGTGGAGCAACAAGGTGTTCACAATAACGGACATGGAAGGAGAACTGCGCTGGTCGGACGCGAAGATCATGATTTCCAACGCCTCGGACTTCACGGATTGGAGCCCGATCACGGAGAGCCTATGGTTGGGGCCGGGATTGACTCAGGACCTGGGTGAGAAGCAGTTCGGCTCGGCGAATCTGCATTGCAGCGTGACGGACCTCGAAGGGAACGGCCGACTGGACGCAGGTGATTTCTTCACCCTACGATGGCTGTCGGGGGACGTCAGCACAGATGGCCTGTCCGTCGCCATCTTGAACGAGCAGATCGGGATGCGCCTGTGTGGTGTGTGGTTCTGAGATGAGCCAGTACCTGGGTTCGCCCTCTTGGAGCCCTCGAAAAGCCTTATAAACCCCTTCTGCATTGGCCTCACTCCCTAGGCATGTAGGAGAGCCTCGTGCTCGTTAGCACTACATCGGAGGGGTCACATTGGTAGACCAACACCTCATCGACCTAATCAAGAAGCTTCAAGCAGAGTCGAAGCAGAGGAAGTTTGTAGAATCGGTTGAACTCGCAGTCAACCTGAAAGACATCGACCTCACCAACCCCAAGAACAGGATACAGGAGGAGATAATCCTCCCCAATGGCAGGGGGAAGCAGATCAAGGTCGGCGTCTTTGGCAGTTCTGAGATGGCAATGAAGGCAAAGGGTGTCGCTGACATCATCATTCAGCCAGACGAGATCGAGACCCTTGCGGGCAACAAGGCCAAGGCGAAGAAGTTCGCGAACAACGCAGACTTCTACCTCGCAGAGGCCCCGCTCATGCCCACGATCGGTAAGCGCCTAGGCGTCGTACTTGCCCCTCGGGGCAAGATGCCGAAGCCGATACCGCCGGGCTCGGACCCGAAGGCGGCCATCGACAAGCTCAGGAGCAGCGTCACTGCCAGGACCAAGGACAGGAAGACCTTTCACATGCCCATTGGCACAAAGGACATGCCCCCGGAGAAGCTCGCGGAGAACCTCGATGCGGTCCTGAAGAGGCTCATGACGAAGCTCGAGAGGGGCAGGCAGAACATCCAGTCGGCCTACGTGAAGACCACGATGGGACCATCCTTCAAGGTGATGTGAGATGGCGCACGTGGCATCATGGAAGAAGGACGCGGTGGCCGACCTCACCAAGAAGATGGCCAAGAGCAAGGTCATCGGCATAATCGATGTTCACGGCGTTCCGGCGCCCGCCTTCCAGACAATGAGGACCAACCTCAGGGGGAAGGCGGAGATTGTCATGCTCAAGAACACCCTTCTGAAGATCGCGATCCAAGAGACCGCGAAGAGCAAGAAGGGCCTGGAGAAGCTCGCGGAGGCAGTCGACGGGCAGTGCGCCGTCGTGACCTCCGACATGAACCCTTTCAGGTTGTTCAGGCAGCTCGATGCGACCAAGACCAAGATGCCCGCCAGGGGCGGAGAGATCTCCCCTGACGACATCGAGATCAAGGCCGGGGACACGCCGTTCAAGCCCGGACCGGTCGTCGGGGAGCTGCAGAAGGCCGGTCTGCCCGCAGCGATCGAGCAGGGCAAGGTCGTCATCAAGAAGGACAAGCTGCTTGTGAAGAAGGGCGACAAGATCCCGAGGGATGTCGCACTGGTTCTCGGCAAGCTCGAGATATTCCCGCTCACCGTCGGCCTGGATCTCAGCGCGGCGTTCGAGGACGGCATGGTCTACAAGAAGGATGTCCTCGCGGTCGACGAGACCGTCATACTCAACCAGGTCAAGCTCGCCGCGGCCGGGGCGATGAACCTGGCAGTGTTCGTCTCGTACCCGACAAGGCAATCCATAAGACCGATGCTCGCGAACGCCCACTACAAGGCGATCAACCTCGCGGTCAACGCGAACATAGCCAACAAGGAGACTGTCAAGCTCATGCTGGCCAAGGCAAACGCCCAGATGCTGTCCCTCGCGTCCAAGGTCCCGGGAGGCCTGGACGACGATTTGAAGGCCGCCCTCGAGGGCGCCCCGAAGCCGCCGGAGGACAAGGGCGGAGAGCCGAAGAAGGAAGACGACAAGAAAGAGGACAAGAAGGTCTCCGAGGAAGAGGCGGCGGCCGGCCTGGGAGCACTATTCGGATAATTGAGGTAAGGAGGCAGAAAGATGGAGTATGTGTACAGCGCGATGGTCCTGCACGCGGCGAAGAAGCCGGTGTCGGAAGACGGCATAACGAACGTCCTGAAGGCAGCCGGCGTGACGCCTGACGCAGCCCGCGTCAAGGCGCTGATCGCGGCGCTCGAGGGAGTCAACATCGACGAGGCCATTGCCACAGCGGTGGCCGCGCCAGTCGCAGCCGCACCCGCAGCTGCCGGACCCGCGGACAAGAAGGACGACAAGAAGAAAGAGGAGAAGAAGGAAGAGAAGGGAGTCACAGAGGCAGAGGCGGCAGCTGGTCTCAGCGCGCTCTTTGGTTGAAATCCCTCACTTCTTTTTCAAACCTCTTCTCGAATCCACTTTGAATCGGAAGAAGAATAGGTCGGCCGGAATCGGGTTGGTCATCTCGAAGCTGTGAGCGAAGGCGCTACTCCTGATCGAGCATCTTGTTGACTTCCTTCTCGAAGATCGAGACTATCTCGTGGCCGATCTCTTTTCTGAGCTCGGGCGGAACCAGTTCTATTCCGATCTTGGCGCCGACCTTCCCGATCTTGAGCACTGCGTAGGCCTCGTGGATCTTGGCTTCCATGAGGTCCTTCACGGCCTCCTTGAGTTCCTTTCTCAGCTCGGGACTGGCATCCAGCTTCTCCTTGATCTGTTTCTTGACCTCTTCTCTGACGAGGTCCTGAACCGCTTCCACCAGAAGAGTCTCAGAGCTGAGCATGGTGCGCGTGCCTTTCAGGACGCTGCTGATGATGTCTTCGTCGCCTGCCATTCTCTCCCCTCCGACGACAGCGTTGGAGCCTTAAATCGTTTGCCCCTCAGAAGGAGTCTCGTCGCACCCAGGCGTATCTCTTAAAATATCGAGACGCACATAGCGAGACCGATTCCCAGAAGCTGACACCCATGTGGGAAACTACTGGCAAGAGCGTGTTCAAGGACCAGCGCACACTGTCGTTCGACTACGTGCCCTCCAAGCTGGTCCACAGGGAGGGGCAGATGAAGAGACTCATCATGCTCTACCGTCCGGTGGTCGAATCGAACTTCGCGCAGAACGCGGTCCTCACCGGCAGCGTCGGAACGGGAAAGACCGCCACCGCCAAGCGGTTCTGCATGGATCTGAAGGACTTCGCGGAGAAGCAGCAGAAGGCTGTCGACTGGGTGCTCGTGAACTGCAGGCAGAGGAATAGCGAGTCCAGTGCCGTCCTGCACATCGTCAACCACTTCCAGCCCAACTTTCCAGACAGAGGATTCTCGATAACCGAGATGCTCCGGATACTCAGGAAGGATCTCGAGAAGAGAAAGGTGCATCTCATAGTCGTGCTCGACGAAGCCGACATGCTGCTGAAGAAGGCCGGCTCGGACATCATCTACAAGCTCACGAGGTTCGGCGAGGAGAAGATCGACAGCAAGGAGCTGGTGTCCCTGATCCTCATCTCGCAGAAGAACGTCTTCGACATGCTCGACGCGAGCTCTGCGAGCACTTTCAAGCGCACCAACATCATCGAATTCGGCAAGTATTCCACAGAGGAGCTGCGTGACATAGTCACGCAGAGGGCCGAGCTAGCACTGCACGACCGGGCGATAGACAAGGACGCTATCGACATCATCGCCGAGGTGTCCTCGGAGTGGGGCGATGCGCGATTCGCAATCGAGATCTTGGAGAAGGCGGGAATGCTCGCCGACGAGGAGAGCGCGGGCAAGGTCAACGTCGAGCACGTGAGGGCCGCGAAGGCGGAGGCGTATAGCTCGATCACCGAGTCTAAGCTTATCGGACTTGATAATCACCAGAAGCTCGCTCTCCTGGGAATTGCGCGTGCCTCCAGGGGCAAGGCGTATATAACCACGGGCGACGCAGAGAGGGCCTACAAGGTCGCCTGCGAGGAGTACGACGAGAAGCCGAGAGCGCACACGGCCTTCTGGACCCTGATGAAGGATTTGGACATGCTGGGCGTGGTCAGTGCGAAGAAGAGCGGGCCCGGGATTTCTGGCAAAACCACCGTGATAACGCTGTTAGACATCCCTGCAAAAGTGCTAGAGGCCCGCGTTCGAGAACTGCTCAAAAAATGACCGTTTCTGTACCATGACTGGGTAGCGCAACTTAAGTCAGAATAATTAAATACCGCCGGCTCCGTGCCACGTCTGTCACGGAGGGTTGGCTGATTACTAACTCAGATAAGCCAGCCATTGAGCTAATCAGAATCGAAGAGGGTTTGTGCTATGTTGTTAGGGAGCGCAAGCCTTTCCTCGCATACAAGCTCTTCGAATCGAACATCTCGGATCAGATCCCTGGACTATGCGTGACAAGACAATTCCCCGACAAGGTCAAGGAGATCTTCGACGTGAGGGACTCGCGCATCCTTTGGCTCAGCCACACACCGGGCAAGGACCATCACAACCCCACGAGCATAGGGACCTTGGCAACGGTCATCTCTTCTTTCATAGAGCGCTACAAGCGTTGCATCGTGCTCATAGACGGGCTCGAGTACCTTGTGATCAACAACGGTTTCCAGCAAGTGCTCCGGTTCGTGGAGCACATCAACGAGCAGGTGATGCAGAGCCGTTCGACGGTCCTCATACCCATCAGCCCGAGCGCGTTCAGCGAGAAGGAGCTGGCCCTGCTTGAGAGGAATGTCGAGGTCATCGAGCAGCCCACGATGAGCGTCAACCTCGAGAAGGACTTCTCACAGCTCATAGACGAGTACAGGTAGATCGGGTTCCGAAGAACCCCTCAGTTTTCGCCGTCCTTGAAATCGTACGTCGCCAAAGCTTTTGCAGGGCTTAGTTGATGCCTCCCTCATGCACAAGACGCCCATCCACGACGAGCACGTGAGGCTTGGCGCCAAGATGGTCTGGTTCGCAGGCTGGGACATGCCCATCCAGTACACCACCATAATCGACGAGCACATGGCGGTCCGCTCGAAGGCGGGCGCGTTCGATGTCTCCCACATGGGGGACTTCCTGATCAGGGGCAAGGGGGCGGGAGACCTTGTGAACACACTGTGCACGAACGACGTCCAGTCTCAGCCAATCGGCCGATGCGTCTACGCGCACATGTGCGATGACCAGGGCAGGATATTGGATGACACGATCGTCACCGTCCTCGGCGACGATGAGTACTTCATGGTCCCGAACGCGGCCACAGCCCAGAAGATGGAGAAGTGGGTTCGAGGGCACATGCACGGTCCAGAGCTTCAGAACATGTCAATGGATCTGGCTTGCGTCGCCGTTCAAGGACCTGTTGCCAAGGACGTCATGGCGGCACTCACATCTGAAGACCTCTCCGCGCTGAAGAGTTTCTGGGGAGGCTTCTACCAGCTGGACAAGATAGACAGCCACAACACGAAGCTCGTCACCGACCTGCTCCACGCGCGCGGGCACATGCACGGCCCGGGAGTCTCGGCCTTCGTTTCCAGGACCGGGTACACCGGAGAAGACGGATTCGAGATTGTGTGCGAGAACGCCGACGCGGTGGCAGTCTGGAGGGCGGTGCTAGAGAAAGGAGGCCCGTTGGGGCTCAAGCCCGCTGGATTGGGGGCAAGGGACACGCTCAGGCTGGAGAAAGGCATGCTTCTGTCGGGCACGGATTTCGACGGTTCGCAGACCTCAGTCCAGACAGGCCCTGGATGGGCAATAGACTGGAATCATGATTTCATAGGCAAGCAGGCGATGGTGCAGCAGAAGGCGTTGGGGAAGTACGACAAGTTAGTCTGCATGCTGACTGAGGACAGGGGGATTCCCCGCCACGGATATGACATAATACACGAGGGCCAGCCGGTCGGCAAGGTCACGAGCGGCACGATGTCCCCAGTCCTTAAGAAGGGCATCGCCATGGGGTATGTCCCGATCGGGATTTCTCCGGTCGGAACTGCAGTCAGCATCAGGATAAGGGACACGGACGCGAAGGCGCGGATCGTGAAACCACCATTCGTGAAGAGGGGTTAGCATGGAACTGAAGCAGGCGATGGAAGAGATGATCATGGTCCCCGGGGTCTCCGGGTTCGAAGACGACATCAGAGAATACATCAGGGGCAAGGTCGAGGAGTTGGGCCTCAAGGCGAAGGAGGACAACATCGGCAACCTGTTGACAACCATAGGAGACTCTGGCCAGCACGTGCTGTTCGTCGCTCACATGGACGAACTTGGCCTTATTGTATCCAAGATAGACAACGACGGCTCGATCAGGATACGCAAAGTCGGAGGCATCGATGACCGCACCCTTGTGGGGAGGGTCGTCGAGATCAAGACCCAGAAGGGGAAGGTGACCGGCGTGCTCGGGCTCAAGCCCCCGCACCTTATGACTGACCTGGACGACCGGAAGAAGGTCGTCGTCTGGCAGGATGTGCGGGTCGATGTCGGAACCAGGAGCAAGAAGGAGACGGAGCGCCTCGGCGTACGAGTGCTCGACCCGATGGTGTTCAAGAAGGACATTTCGTACATCACTCCGGACATCGTATGTGCCAGAGGTGTGGACGACCGCGCGGGCTGCGCAATCATCTTCGATGCTCTGGAGAAGCTCAAGGACCGCAAGCTTCCCCTGAAGATCACCTTCGTATGGAGCGTTCAGGAGGAGATCGGCCTCAAAGGAGCGAAGGTCGTAGGGTTCAACCTGCATCCTGACTATGTTTTCGCTATTGACACCATGACCACGACCGACGCCCCGCAGATGGGGGATGTCTTCGAGAGGATCTTGATAGGGAGCGGCCCTGCGCTACGAATGTTCGACAACGCTGCGATTGCATCACCCAAGCTACGGAAGATGATCGAAGAGGTCGCGAAGGCCGCGAAGATACCCCTCCAGTACGGCACTGGTGGGGGCGCGACCGACGGGGCAGCTATGCAGGATTTCGGGTCGTTGATGATGCCTCTCGGCATTCCGATGAGGTACACACACTCACCGACGGAATGCGCAAGCGTCAAGGACATGGAGAACACATCGAAGCTGATGGTCAAGATCGCCGAACGGATAGCGAAGGACTCGAAGCGCAGGTGAGTAAGTGAAGGAGAAGGCAAAGGAGGTCCTGACAGACCTAGTGCTCCTCAGGAGCACTTCCGATGACGACTCCGGGCCGATCGTCGACTACGTTTCTGCGAGGCTGAAGAAGCTGGGGCTCAAGCCAAAACACTACGGAGTGAAGGAGCATCCTGCGATCG
>Ga0316628_100002671_pt1 | contig 13347 bp, 10 predicted proteins | sample OWC_Aug_M2_C1_D5_FD_207648 | JGI IMG/M metagenome (GOLD analysis project Ga0316628, IMG submission 207648) | Wetland soil microbial communities from Old Woman Creek delta, Ohio, United States - OWC_Aug_M2_C1_D5_C | ecosystem: Environmental > Terrestrial > Soil > Wetlands | place: USA: Ohio... | reverse complement strand
GGCCTTCCCCGAGGCCGTCGTCCTCGGCGCGGACACCGTCGTCGCCCTGGGACTGCGCATCCTGGGGAAGCCGGCGGACAGGGATGACGCGCGGGCCATGCTCCGCTCCCTTTCGGGAAGGCGGCATCGCGTCATCACCGGCCTGGCCTTCTACCGCCAAGCGGAGGACCGTCTCCTCACCGGCTACGACCTGACCTACGTCACCTTCCGCGAGCTCACGGCCGCCATGATCGAGGGCTACCTCGACCAAGGGACCTTCCTCGACAAGGCCGGGGCCTACGCCGTCCAGGAGATCGGCGACGACTTCGTCGCCCGGCTCAAAGGCGACTACGACAACGTCGTCGGCTTCCCGGTGGACAAGGTCCGGCGTCTGCTGGCCCGCTTCATGGAGCCGGCCTTCACGGTCACCGTCGAGGACGTCGATTTCCCGGCGAGCGACGGCCTGGCCGCGGTCGCGGGACGCAGGCTCCTCGTCCCGGGCGCGGTCCCCGGAGAGACCGTCAGGGTCCAGGTCGTCGGGGAGAGCGGCGCGGCCCGCGTCGCCGAGGTCGTCAGGGTCGAATCCCCCTCGAAGCTCCGGGCCGAGCCGCGTTGCGCCCATTTCGGCGCCTGCGGCGGCTGTCTCTTCCAGAACCTCGACTACGGGGCCCAGCTGGAACTCAAGGAACGCCACCTCCGCCGGACGCTCGACGAGGCGGGCCACCCCGGCCCGGCCGCGGCCGTCAGGCCCATCACGCCCTCGCCGGACCTCTACGGCTACCGGAACAAGATGGAGTTCGCCTTCGGCGAGAAGTTCGGCGACCTGGCCCTGGGGCTCCGGGAGAAGGCGACGACCAGCCGCCAGACCTACCGCCGGACCTTGCCCCTTAGGGAATGCCCGATCTTCGACCCCGTCGTCGGGCGCGTCTTCCCCGTCCTCGTCGAATTCGCCCGGGAGAACCGGCTCGAGGGCTTCGAGCCGGCCACCCGGAAGGGCCACCTCCGCCATCTCGTCCTGCGCCGGGGGAGGCGGACGGGGGAGCTCATGGTCCTCCTCGTGACCGCCGAACTGCCGGAGACGGACCTGGCCGCGCTGAGCGGCCGGCTGGCCGCCGCCGCGCCCGAGCTGAGGAGCTTCGTCCACGTCATGAACAGGCGCGGCTCCGACCTGGTCGAGTTCGAGCGGACGTCCCTCGTCGCCGGCGTGCCGTTCATCGAGGAGAGGCTGGCCGACCTTTCGTTCCGAGTCTATCCGCAGAGCTTCTTCCAGACGAACACCGCCGGGGCGGAGCTCCTCTACCGCCGCATCCGCGAGGAGGCCCCGCTCAGCGACGAAAGCCGGGTCTTGGGGCTGTACTGCGGCAGCGGGGCGATCGAGCTCTCGCTGGCCGGGGCGGTCGGGAAGGTGACGGGCATCGACTCCTCGCCGGCCAACATCGCCAACGCCGTGGAGAACGCCCTGCTCAACCGCATCGACAACGCCGCCTTCGTGCCGGGCACGGTCGAGGCCCTCCTCGGCGATCCGGCCCGGGAGCCGGCCGACGTCGTCATCGTCGACCCGCCGCGCGGCGGGCTGACGGGCAAGGCGCTCCGCCGGGTCGTCGAGCTCGGCGCCCCGGCCGTCGTCTACGTCTCCTGCAACCCGCGATCGCTCGCCCGGGACCTCGGCGGGTTCGTCGAAGCGGGCTACAAGGCCGCCTCCCTCTCCCCCTTCGACCTCTTCCCCCACACGCCTCACCTCGAGACCCTGGCCGTCCTCGTCCGCTGAAGGCGAGCGCTTTACTTTCCCCGTCGGCCATAGTAAAACTCCGCCCGAGGAGGGAAACGACCATGACCGGCTTCAAACACGTCCCCCCGTCCGGCGCGGTCCCGCGCTGCTGTCCCCACGCGGAGCGGCTTGGCACGCCTCCCGCGTCGTTCACGAGACGCGATTTTCTCAAGGGCGCCGGCGTCGCGGCGTTCGGAAGCGTGGCCGCCGGCGGCCTCGCCTGGCCCCTTCTGGCCGGCCGTCCGGAGACGGCCGAAGAGGTCTTCCGTCCGGCCCCGCTCAGGGTCAAACCCATCCTCGTCTACGAGGTTCCCAAGCGCCGCCCCCAGACGAGCTGGAGGTCGTGGGGAGGGATAGCGACGGAGGGCCAAGCCAAAGACGAGGCCGCCCGGATCCGGGGCGAGCTCGAAGCCCTGGCCAAAAAGGCGGAATTCCCTCTCGAGTTCCTGCCCGTCTCGTCCATCCGGCAGGCCGCCGATGTGGCCGCGGTGAAGGACGTCGGGGACGCCCACGTCCTCCTCGTCTACGCGGCCGGCGGCTGGATGGACGTCTTCGACGCGCTGGACAAGACGGGCAAGGACCGCATCTACTTCTGCCGCCACAAATCGGGCCCGGTCTATCTCTGGTACGAGATCATCAGCCCGCGCTACTTAAGGCAGCACACCGACACCCTGGCCGTCAAAGGGGTCGACGAGGACGACGTCGTCATCGACAGCCAGGACGAGATCCTGTGGCGTCTACGGGCCCTGGCCGGGCTGAAGAACACGATGGGCACGAAGATCCTGGCCGTCGGCGGTCCTGACGCCTGGGCCCAGCCGGCCGGCGTCGTGCCCAAGCTCGTCGTCGACAAGTGGAAGTTCGACATCGTCACGGTGTCCTACGACGACCTGGGCCGCCTGATCCGCGAGGCCCGCGCCGACGCGGCGGCCGGCCGCCGGGCCCGGACCCGGGCCGACGCCTACCTCCGGCAGGGCGGCACGAGCTTGGAGACGGACCGGTCCTTCGTCGAGAACGGCCTTCTCCTCGACGAGGTCTTTCGCGCCCTAATGAAGAAGGCGGGCTGCCGGGCCTTGACCATCAACGGCTGCATGGGGACGATCATGCCCCTGGCCGAAACGTCGGCCTGCCTGACGCTGAGCACGCTCAACGACGACGGCTACCTGGCCTTCTGCGAATCGGATTTCGTCGTCATCCCGTCGGGAGTCCTCCTGGCCAACATCGCGGGGCGCCCGGTGTTCCTCAACGACCCGACCTATCCCCACGACGGCCTCATCACCCTAGCCCATTGCACGGCCCCGCGCAAGATGAACGGCCGGACGGCCGAGCCGGCCCGCATCCTGACCCACTTCGAGTCGGACTACGGCGCCGCTCCCAAGGTCGAGATGCCCAAGGGCCAGCTCACGACCAATATCGCCCCGGACTTCGCCTCGAAGCGCTGGGTGGGCCTCCTCGGCGAGATCGTCGAGGCGCCGTTCCTGCCCATCTGCCGCTCCCAGATCGACATCCGGTACAAGTGCGACGACCGGACGCTGGCCAAACGGATGCCGGGCTTCCACTGGATGACCGCCTACGGGGACTTCACGCGTGAGCTCCCTTATGCCCTGAAGCGCGTCGGCATCGAGTGGGACTTCCTGGGCTGAGAGGGACTAAAGGGACTGTCCCCGGCGGGCGACTGTCCCTGAACGGTCCCTAGGCGACGGTGCGGGTGGCGAGGACGTCGACGCCCGTGCCGAGAACGTCGGCGATGAGGACCTGGCCGCGGCGTACCGGGGCTTCGGGCCTCAGGCGGGAGATCTCCTTCAGCACGGGAAAGATCATCTCTCTCGGGATGCGGCCGCTCAGCCGGACGGGGACCATCCTGGACACGGTCCCCCGGACGGGGACCGAGGTGGCCAGGTTGCGCATGGGGCGGAGGACCTCCTCGACGGCGAAGGGGACGCCCTTTTCGCACTGGTTCCCCCGGATCTCCAACCCTCCGGCCTCGTCTTCGCGGACCTCGAGCTCGCACCCGACCGGGCAGAGCACGCAGGTCAGGCGGTCGAGCGGCGGGCGGTCACTCATGCGCGCTCACCTCGAGGTCCTCTTCGACAGCCGGACGGACCTTGATCTTCTGGAGCTCTGACGGCAGGATGCGTCCGGACTTCTTCCGGGCGTAGATCTTCCCGGAATCCGCGCCCTTGACCAGGACCTCGGCGTCGCGGAGCGGCCGGGTCACGCGATAGCTCAGCTCGACCTCCCCGGTCCCCCGTGTGAGGCGTTGCGGCAAAGCGTACTTGACGGCCGGGAGGGCCGTCACCCGGACCGTTCCGCCGGCGGGCCTCTCCCCCGCCGCGTAGCGGGCGGCCGAAGCCCCGGCGGCGAAGCCCTCGAACGAGGCCCAGTCGGCGACGTCGTGGATGTGAAGGACGTTGCCGCAGGAGAAGACGCCGGGGACCGAGGTCATCAGCGTCTGGTCGACGACGGCGCCTCCGGTCAAGGGCGACAGCTCTACCCCCGCCCGCTTGGCCAGCTCGTTCTCGGGGATGAGCCCGACCGACAGCAACAAGGTGTCGCAGGGGATGACGCACTCGCTCCCGGCCACCGGCGCGAGCCCTTCGTCGACCCGGGCCACGACGACGCTCTCGACCCGGTCCCTGCCGCGGATCTCGACGACCGTGGAGCGGAGCTCGAGGGGGATGCCGAAGTCCATCAGGCACTGCCGGACGTTGCGCTCCAGGCCGCTCACCCAGGGCAGGATCTCGAACACGCCCTTGACCGCCACGCCCTCGAAGGTCAGGCGGCGGGCCATGATCAGCCCGATGTCGCCCGAGCCCAGGATGACCGCCTCGCGGCCGATGCGCAGGTTCTGGAGGTTGACCATGTTCTGGGCCGCCCCGGCCGTCAGCACCCCGGCCGGCCGCGTCCCCGGGATCTCGATCATGTCCCGGGTCCGCTCGCGGCAGCCCATGGCCAGGACGACCGCGCCCGCCCGGACGAGCCCGTAGCCGGACCGGGTGTTGACCCTGAGGACGCGGTCCGGCGAAAGGTCGAGGACCATGGCCCCGGTCTCGACCTTGATGGGCTCGCGGGCGACGTCCTCGGCCAGCCGCTCGGCGTATTCGGGGCCGGAGATCGTCTCGTTGTAGAGGAACAGGCCGAAGCCGTCGTGGACGCACTGGTTGAGGATGCCGCCGAGCGCCTTCTCGCGCTCGACGAGGAGGACGCTGCCCGCCCCCGCGCGCCTGGCGCCCAGGGCCGCGGCCAGTCCGGCCGGGCCGGCGCCGATAACGACGACGTCGTGGCTCGCGTTCGCTTCCATCGTCCCTCAGTCCTTGACCCGTCCGAAGAAAAGCTCCGACCCGGCGCCCCGTTTGGAGATCCGTTCGGCCGCGATGCCCTCGTCCTGGAGGATCTCGACGAGCCGCGGCGTGCAGAACCCGCCCTGGCAGCGGCCCATGCCGCAACGGGTCCGGCGTTTGACGGCGTCCAGCGTCCGGGCCCCGAAGGGGTTCCGTAGGGCGGCGACGACCTCGGCCCGCGGGACGTGCTCGCAGCGGCAGACCATTTCGCCCCATGCGGCGTCGCGGGCGACCCGCTCGGCCCGCATGTCGTCGCCGGCGTGGGCGAACCGCGTCCGGGGGGGGATCGCCGGATCGAAGTCCGGCCTGGGCTTGAATTCCAGGCCCGCCCCGATCATCCCGGCGACCATGACCGCGATGGCCGGCGCGGCGGTCAGGCCCGGCGATTCGATCCCGACGAGGTTGATCCAGCCGGGACGGACGGCGCTTTCCTCGACGACGAAATCGCCGAACTTATCCCTGCCGGTCCGATCGACGACTTTGGGCCGGACCCCTGCGTAGCTATGGATGAAGGACACTCGGGCGAGTCCGGGCATGAGCCGGCCGGCCTCGGCCTTGAGCCGGGCCATCGCCTCCCGCGTCGAGGCCGCGTCGCGCTTGTCGTCGACGGGCTCGGCGCTCGGCCCGAGCAGGATGTTCCCCTCGAGGGTCGGCGTGATGTGGATGCCGAGGCCGGGGTCGTCCCGCGGCGGAACGGGATAGACCGGCATGCTCAGCCGGAGCCCGCAATCCTTGTCCGTGATGAGGTATTCGCCCCGGTAGGGGACGATCGTGAAGTCCGTGATCCCGGCCAGACGGGCCACCTCGTCGGAGAAGAGACCCGCGCTGTTGACGACCCGGCGAGCCGAGAACTCCCCCTTCGGGGTCGAGACGGCGAAGAGGCCGTCGCGGAAGGCGACCGCTTCGACCGGGGTCTCGAGCCGGACCTCGGCGCCGTTCCGCGCGGCGCATTCGGCCAGGGCGATGGTGAACTCGTAGGGTGAGATGATCCCCGTGTGGGGGGAATAGAGGGCCCAGCGGCCCCGGGCCAGGGGCTCGAGGCGCCGGATGACCGCCGCGTCGACGATCTCGAGGCCGGGGACGCCGCTCCTGTCGCCCTCGGCCTTGAGCTCTTCGAGGCGGCTTTTGTCCTCGTCCGCCATGGCGACGACGAGCTTTCCGGTCTTGCGGTGCGGGACGCCGAGCTCGTCGGCCAAAGGATAGATCAGGCCCAGCCCGGCGACGTTCGTCCGGGCCTTGAGCGACCCGGACGGCACGTTGAACCCGGCGTGGATGACCCCGCTATTCCCCTTAGTCACGCCTTCGGCCAGGTCCGACTCGCTCTCGAGGAGGAGCAGTTTCAGGTCGTAGCGGGCGAGTTCCCTCAGGACGGCGCAGCCGACGACGCCTCCGCCGATGACGATGACGTCGTAGCCGGGGTTCGCGGGTCGGTCCATGGCCTTTAGTCTGACATCATATCAAATCGAGCCGCGGGCTCAAAGACGGCCAAACCTGTTCTCGGGGGGGCCCTGAATTCGCGCGCCCCTCGGGGCGCCATTCCTGCCCGGCTCTATTTTCGATTGACAACGCGCCTGTCGGACGGCTATAAAATTAGCTCACGGCTGTCCGGGTGAAAAGAGGGACACGATGCTTATGAAGATGATCGTCATCGGCGCTTATGCAGCGCTGACCCTGCTCATCGGCTATCTCGGCCTAAAGAAAGCACGGACGTTCAACGATTACTTCCTCGGAGGCCGGACCGTCGGTCCGTGGATGTCGGCCTTCACCTATGCCGCCGCCTACTTTTCCGCCGTCCTGTTCATCGGCTTCGCCGGCAAGGTCGGCTGGGGGTTCGGCCTGTCCGGGCTGTGGATCGCCCTGGCCAACAGCCTCGTCGGCGTCCTGGGCGTCTGGGCGCTCCTCGGGAACCGAATCCGGCGGATGTCGGTCGAGCTCCAGGTGACGACCATGCCGGAGTTCCTGGAGAAGCGCTACAAGAGTCCCTTCCTGAAGCTCATCGCTTCGTTGGCTGTCTTCCTGTTCCTCGTCCCCTATTCGGCGGCCGTCTTCATCGGCCTGTCCTACCTCTTCAAGGCGAATTTTGGCCTGACCTACGGCGTGGCCCTTCTCTTCATGGGCCTGTTCACGGCCTTCTATCTCGTCCTGGGCGGCTACAAATCCATGACCATGATCGATGTCGTCTTCGGCCTGATCATGTGCCTCGGCTCGGCCATCCTCATCGGGAGCACCCTCCAGAAAAGCGGGGGAATGGGCAAGCTCTTGGCCGGCCTCGCGACGATCGATCCACGGCTCACGGGGGCCGTCGGCCCGGGCGGGGCCTGGCCGCTTTTCGCCCTCGTCTTCCTGACGAGCGTCGCGCCCTTCGGCATGCCCCAGCTCGTCCAGAAATTCTACGCCATCAAGGACGAGCGGGCCATCCGGCGGGGCATGATCGCCTCGACGGCCTTCGCCGCACTGATCGCCGGGGCGGCATATTTCTCCGGGGCCGCGGCCCGCCTCTTCCTCACGCCGGAAAGCGCTCCCGAGGCGTTCGCCGGCGGCAAGCCGGTCTTCGACGTCATGATGCCGGAGTTCCTGGCCAACGTCATCCCGCCGTCCCTCTCGATCGTCATGATGCTCCTCATCCTCGCCGCGTCCATGTCGACGCTGGCCGCTTTGGTCCTCATCTCCAGCTCCTCGGTCGTCAAGGACCTCTACGCCGGGTTCGTCAACCCCGCGGTAACGGACAGGACGCTGACCCGGATGATGCGGGTCATGAGCGCGGTCTTCGTCCTCCTCTCCGTCGTCCTGGCCTATCTCCGGCCGGCCACGATCGTGGCCATCCTGTCGGTCTCCTGGGGGGCGATCGGGTCGTTCTTCCTCGGGCCCTTCGTCTGGGGGCTCATCAGCCGGAAGGTGACGAAGTTCGGGGCGATCGGCTCGGCGATCCTGGGCCTCGGCACATGCCTAGGCCTGTCGCTCTCCGGGATGGCCCCGGCCGAGGCCGGGACGATCGGGATGCTCGTCTCCTTCGCGTCCAACCCGCTCCTGAGCCTAGTCCGCTAAAGGGGCGTCAGTACCGGAACATCAGCTCGAAGCGGAGCCAGTTGAACGCGTCGGCTTCCGGCGCGTAGAAGTCCCCCGGCTCGAAGTGGTCCCACTGGAAGTGCCCCGAGAGGAGCTTGCTGATGGTGAAGTTCAGCCGGCCGACGACGAGCGCCCCCCTGTGGAGCCCCGTCCCGCCGGGGAACTCTCCGGCAAGGACCCGGTCGGCCCCGAGCCGGTGGAACGTGACCGTCGCGTTGGCCCGGGCGCCGAGGTCGAGGACGAGGGAGCCGTAGACCGAGTTCAGGTTGCTCCAATAGGCCGGCCGGCTTTCCCGGTTGAACGTGTAGATATAGCCCTCGCTCCACTTCGGCCAGCGGCTGTAGACGGGGTCCCAGCCCTCCATGCGGGCCGTGGCCGGGTCGTCGCCGCTGAGATAGATCCCGCCCAGGACGAGCGTCTTGAGGAAGGGGACGCGCCAGGCCGGGGTCCAGTCGAGGTGGGCGATGCCGCCGAAGGCCGCCCGGCCCGCGTCCCCGTGCCGACCTGTCTGGAAGGCCCCTTCCGCGGTCAGGACGAGCGGCTTGGAGAAGGGGACCTGGGCCCGCGCGCCGAAGGTGTCGACCCTCCCCGCTAGCCAGGTCCCGGCCGCTTCGACCGTCTTGCGGACGGCGTAGGCGTCGACCTTGGCCCTTCCGAACGCGCCGGAGTAATAGACGGCCAGGGCCCTATCGGGCTGTTCGACCAGGGCCTGGTTCCGGCCGTGAAGGACTGGCAGGTACTTATCGCGCGTTTCCTGGGCGTGAACGAACGCGATGATCTTGTGCCCCGGCGCCACGTCGGCGTCGAGACGGAGGGCGTTGAAATAGTAGGAGCGGGAGCCGTCGAGCGGAGTGCTGTCGGCGATGACGAAGCCTTCGCCCAGGTTGATGTCCTGGCGCCCGGCCGTCAGGCTGAACGGCCGGCGGCCGGGAGCGGTCCACTTGACGTAGAGGTTGTCGAAGAAGACCTCGTGGAGGTTGAAGGCCCGGTCCTTGGGCGCGAGATAGCCGCGGAACTCGTTCGTGACCTTGCCCAGGACCTCCACGTTCTTGGCTGCCAGCCAGCGCAGGCCGAGGGTCGTCCTGTTCCGGGTGTAGGCGAAACCGTCGGCGGCCGTATCGTCGAGGTTGATCGCGTTGTCCCAGGCCTCGAAGCGGAAGCGTTCGACGAAGATGAGCTTCAGCCGCGGCTCGGGCGGGTCTTCGGCCGCGGCCGGTACGACGGCCAGGACGGACGCCAGGAGTGCCAGGGCGAGCGCTTTTCGGACCATGCCAACCATCCTCGGGTGATGTGTCCGGGATATCTTACCACACTTCAGTAGAGGCCGGTCGAGCCGAAGCCGCCCTGGCCGCGCGACGTGTCGTCGAGCGAGTCGACCTCGACGACCGGGACGGCGGAGACGGGCTGGACGAGCATCTGGGCGATCTTCATCCCCTTCTTGAGGGCGAACGGCGCCGCTCCCAGGTTGATCATGACGACCTGGATCTCGCCCCTGTAGCCGGAGTCGACGACGCCGGCCAGGCGGTGGACGCCCTGGAGAGAGATGCCGCTCTTGTCCCAGACCAGGCCGACGTGCCCGGCCGGGATGGCCACCTGGATCCCCGTCGGGACGGCGAAGACCTCGCCCGGCCGGAGCGCGCGGTCGACGACCGAGAAGAGGTCCAGCCCGGCGTCGCCGGGGTGGCCGTAGACGGGGAGCTTGGCCTCGGGATGGACGCGCTTGACCCGGAGTTCCATGAGCGTTCTCTCCTTCATTCCGGCCCCTCGATGCGGACTTCGCCAAAGTAGGGTTTGGCGGCGGCCACGATGGCCTCGAGCTCGGCCCGGCTGTAGGGCTTGACGGACAGGTAGGCCGGGTCGATGGTCGTCTGGGGCACGAACTGCTGGATGAGGTAGTGTTCCGCGCCCTTGAGCCATTCCCCGATCCGGACCACGTCGTCCTTGCCCACCAGCCCCGGCACGGCCGTCGTGCGGAACGTGTGCTTGACGCCGGAGGTCCGGAGCAGGTCGGCGCTGCGGACGATCCACTCCAGGTCGACGTTCGCCCGGGTGACCTCGCGGTAGCGCTCGAGCGGGGCCTTGATGTCCAGGGCCACCCAGTCGAGGAGCCCGGCGGCCAGGAGCGCCTCCAGGCGGGCCGGGAACGAGCCGTTGGTGTCGAGCTTGACGAGCAGGCCCCTCTCCCGGACGACCCGGATGAGGTCTTCGAGGCCTTCGTGGAGCAGGGGCTCGCCGCCCGTGAAGCAGACCGCCTCGAGCCAGCCCTTCCGGCCGTCAAGATAGGACAGGAAGAAGTCGGGGTCCAGGCTCGGGATGGCCCCCGGGTTCAGGACCAGCTCGGAGTTGTGGCAGTAGGGGCAGCGGAACGTGCAGCCGCCGAGGAAGATCGTCGAGGAGATGTGGCCGGGGAAATCCCGGCTCGAGAACTTCTCTATCCCTTTGATTTCGACCACCCGTCGAACTCCTCGGCCGAGTTGACGACGGCCCGGACGATCCCCTGGGTGTGGGCGACGAGGGTCGGCAGGATGATGGCGCCCTTATCGTCCCTCTTGATGACGTTGAGGAACTCGCGGATCTTGGCCTTGCCCGGCGTCTGGGTCAGGCTGTACTCGGCGTAGGGGGTGCCCGTCTCCGCGAGCTTCTTCTTCAGGGACTCGCACTTGGCGCAGTTGGGATAAGTAAAGAGCAGGTAATCCATGTCGTCTCCGCCTCTCGAAAGATATGCCGCGACTCAGGCGATCTTGTTGTAGGGCGTCCGGTCCTGGAACTCCTGCTGCTTGCCGTCGTTCCAGGTCCGGACCGGCCGCATGTAGCCGACGATGCGGCTGTAGACCTCGGTCTCGTCGCCGCAGTCCGGGCACTGCTGGTGCCGGCCGCGGATGTAGCCGTGGTTCATGCAGACGCTGAACGTCGGCGTGATCGAAAAGTACGGCAGCTTGGTCTGGGCGATCCTTTGGACGAGCTTCTTGCAGGTCTCGCCGTCGATGGCCTCGGGCAGGAAGGCGTGGAAGATCGTCCCGCCCGTGTAGAGCGACTGGATCTCGCCCTGGTGCTGGATGGCCTCGAAGATGTCCCGGGTGGCGTCGACGTTGAGCTGGGTCGAGTTGGTCAGGTAGGGGTGCTTGTCGGTCCCCGAGGCGTAGATCCGGGGGTACTTCTGCTTGTCGAGCCGGGCCAGCCGGTAGGCCGTCGATTCGGCCGGCGTCGCTTCGAGGTTATAGAGGTGGCCGGTCTCCTCCTGGAACTCGCGCAGGACGCCGCGCATGAAGTTGAGGGTCTCGACGGCGAAATCGCGGCCCTCCGGCGTGCCGATGCCCTTCTTCAGGAAGTTCATGCAGGTCTCGTGCATGCCGCAGATGCCGATCGTCGAGAAGTGGTTGTCGAAGTGGCCGAGGTAGACCTGGGTGTAGGGCATCATGCCCTTGGCCAGCATGTTGTTGACGATCTCGCGCTTGGTCTCGAGGGTCTCCTTGGCGACGGTCATAAGCTCCTTGAGGCGGCCGAAGAAGTCGTCCTTGGACGTGGCCTCGAAGCCGAGCCGGTTGAGATTGATGGTCACGACGCCGATGGAACCGGTCGAGTCGCCCGGGCCCCAGATGCTCCCCGGCCGGCGCATGAGCTCGCGCTGGTCCAGGTTGAGCCGGCAGCACATGGCCCGGATGTCGCCGGGGCTCATGTTCGTGCCGATGTAGTTCTGGAAATAAGGGATGCCGTACTTGGCCGTGGCGTCGAACAGGAGCTTGGCCTTGGGCGAGTCCCAGTCGAACTCGCGGCTGAGGTTGTAGGTCGGGATGGGGAAGGTGAAGACCCGGCCCTTGAGGTCGCCCTCGATCATGATCTCGAGGAAGGCCCGGTTGATCCAGTCGACCTCCTTCTGGTAGTCGCCGTAGCAGGTGTCGAGCTCCTCGCCGCCGACGACGGCCCGCTTGTTCTTCATGTCCTCGGGGATGGTCCAGTCGAAGGTCAGGTTGGAAAAAGGCGTCTGCCAGCCCCAGCGGCAGGGGACGTTGAGCCCGAAGATGAGCTTCTGCATGTCCTGCTTGACGTCCTCGTAGCTCAGGCCGTCGCGGCGGACGAAGGGCGCCAGGAGGGTGTCGACGCTGGAGAAGGCCTGGGCCCCGGCGAACTCGGCTTGCATGGTCCCGATGTAGTTGACCATGTGCAGGGTCAGGGTGTCGAGGTGCTTGGCCGGGTTCGAGTGGACCTGGTTCGGGACGTGCCCGAAGCCCTTGCGGATGAGGTTCTCGAGGGACCAGCCCGCGCAGTAGCCGACGATGGGGTAGCTCAGGTCGTGGATGTGGAACTCCCCCGACTCGTGGGCCCTCTTGGCCCGGTCGGTATAGATCTGGTTGAGGGCGAAGTTCGACAGGACCTCCCCGGAAACGCGGGCGTTGAGGCCGGCGAAGCTCTGGACGCCCTCGTTCGAGTTCTCGCGGATCTTCCAATCGGCGTTGCTGAGGTAGTCCTTGACCAGCCGCTCGAGGTTGAGCCCGATCCTCTTGGCCTCGCGGATGCCTTTGTGCTTCTCGCGGTAAAGGATATAGGACTTGGCGACGTCATGGTAGCCCTGCTTCATGAGGACCATCTCGACGATGTCCTGGATCTGTTCGACCGAGGGGATGGTATAGCCGCCGAACTTCTCCTCGATCATGAAGCAGACGATGTCGGAGGCCGTCTTGGCGATGGACCGCTCGGTGATGCCGTGGGACTGCATCGCCTTGAAGATGGCGTTGGTGATCTTGTCCTGGTTGAAATCCGCGACCGTCCCGTCCCTCTTCTTGATCCTTCCGACGGCGCTGACCATGGGCTTCCTCCTTCTTTGTTCTGCCGAGCTCACAAACCTGGGAAATCCACGCGGGACATGCTAAAATCGACCCTTCCCGAAACCATGGCAAAATCAAAAAGCCTTTCGGCCCTATCCCATATCTTGTGGAGCTATTGCACGGAAAATACTAAATGTTGTATTTTCCGAGGGAAAAATACACCCGGCCAAAGGGCTTGTCAAGCCCTTTTGCGAGATTTTTTTAAGTTGTTGAGGGGACAATGAATAGCATCGAGATCAGGACACAGGAACACGAAGAGATGATCGACCTGACGGCCGAGGTCGGCCGGCTGGTGGCGGCCTCGGGGGTCAAGAGCGGCCTATGCCTCGTCGCCGTGCCTCACACGACGGCCGCCGTCACCGTCAACGAGAAC
>Ga0316628_100002670_pt1 | contig 13349 bp, 8 predicted proteins | sample OWC_Aug_M2_C1_D5_FD_207648 | JGI IMG/M metagenome (GOLD analysis project Ga0316628, IMG submission 207648) | Wetland soil microbial communities from Old Woman Creek delta, Ohio, United States - OWC_Aug_M2_C1_D5_C | ecosystem: Environmental > Terrestrial > Soil > Wetlands | place: USA: Ohio... | reverse complement strand
ACACGCTCCCGACGCAACGCCAGTTCACCAGCCTGATGGAGATCGCCCCGATGGTGCAGGCGGCCACCTCGAGCGGTTACGCGCCGTACGTCGCCGGGCAATCGAACTCGGCCAACCTGTTTCTCGTGGACGGTGTGGACACAACCGACCCGAAGGTCGGCATCTGGGGAAGCGTCGTCAACTGGGACACGATCGCCGAGGCGCAGTTCCAGACTGCAGGCTTCACCGCCGAGTACGGGCGCGCGACCGGGGGGATCCTCAACCTCGTGACCAAGTCCGGCGGAAACGACTTCCACTTCACTGCCCGCCTCGTGAGGTCCGAAAAGGACTGGTCGGCCGACAACGGCGTCGAGAGCGAGACCGGAGCGAAGAAGCAGGGCGGAGTGAGAGCCGACGAGTGGCGCCCCAGCGTCACACTAGGCGGGCCGATCTTGAAGGACAAGCTCTGGTACTACGGGTCGTACGAGCGTCGTGACGAGAAGACCGACACGACCCGCTACGCGACGCTCGACGACCTCATCGCGGGCAAGCTGACGGGTGAGACATATAGCAACTCCGGGCACTACGCTTCGCTCAAGCTCACCTGGCAGCTCAACCAGAACCACAATCTGGTCGCCTTCTACAACGAGGATCCGACGGAGCAGAAGCCGTTGCAGGCGGGCCTCTACGGCCCGATCTACAGCGCCGACACTGAGCGGAAGCAGGAGATGGGGGGCGAAAACTACTCGCTCCGATGGACGGGCGTTCTTACGCCCAAGCTCTTCCTTGAGGCCAACTACCAGAACCACTCGCAGCACCTCAACACGATCCCTATCTCTCCGACCTTTAACTCGGTCCCTTACACCTACGACCTGTACTGGGGGTACGCGTCGGGGGGGCCCTCCATCGACTACCGCTCCGACCGCGACCGCCAGGGTGCCCTCTTCTCGGGCTCGTACTTCCTCGACACCACCAGCGGGTCGCACCAGTTCAAGGCCGGCGCGGAGTACTCGAGGATCAAGGACACGCTGTGGAACATCTGGAACTCGGCCGGCCAGTACTGGAACTACCTTGGCTATCCCTACATCCGCTTCCTTTACCTGGACCAGAGTGGCGGGATGCCAACCACCCAGGACTATTACGCGGTCTACCTCCAGGACCAGTGGCGCATCGGCCGGCTCACGCTCAACCTCGGCATCCGGACCGAGGAGACGTCCATCTACAACAACAAAGACAAGACCGTGGTCAAGTTCGGGTATGGGGAGCAGATCGCGCCCAGGATTGGCTTCGCCTACGACCTCAACGGCGACACCATCCGCGGCTCGCTCGGCCGCTTCTACCAGATGGCCACCAACTACATCGGCGACTACTTCAAGGAAACCACGGACCACACACAACGGTGGGACTGGAACTACACCTGCGATCCGGCGGCGGCCCTCTATTACGAGCACCCCGACACGTGCTGGACGCTCATCTACGACATCCCCAGGTACGGGGGCGGCACCACCCTCGATTCCAACCTCAAGCCCGCTCACATGGATGAGGTCACACTCGGCTACGACAAACGGATCACCGACCAAATGGCCGCCAGCCTGGGCTTCGTCTGGCGCTGGATGGACACTCAGATAGATTGGTACGACCCGACGGCCAGCGGCTATTACCTGATCACCAACGTGCCCAAGAAGGCCGACGTCGGGAACCTGAAATGGAGCGAGTACCAGGCCGTCGCCCTGAGCCTCATCAAGCGGTTCGCGCAGGACCGTCTGCAGTTCGTCGCCAACTACACATACGTCATCAAGAACGACGCCTGGGGACTGACCTGGCGCGACCTCGGCTACTTCACGTTCACGAACCCCGAACTCGTCAACCCCAACTATTACGGCTCCACGGAATCCCCCCACCACGTCAAATTCAACGGGTCGTACGTCCTGCCATGGGGAACGATCGTTGGCGCCAGCGCCTACTGGGACTCCGGCAACCTCTACACCGCGACGAAGGCCGGAACGTATGGCCAGGTCTTCATCGAGAAACGCGGCTCGTCCAAGGTCGGGAGCAACTGGGAGGCCGACCTCTACGTCGAGCAGCCATTCAAGCTGGGGCCAGTGGGAGTGTCGCTCTACGCCAACGTCTTCAACATTTTCAACAACCAGCAGGTGGCGGCGCGCGCGTCGAACTCTGAGCTGGCGACGTTTCGCGACCCAACCGCGTGGCAGAGCCCGCGCGCATTTCAGCTCGGGTTGAAGATTCAGTACTGAGGCCAGGAACACTCAAGGCGGCCCGGGCGCGCGACCCGGGCCGCCCTCTCTTTCCGGACCGCTGCCGTGGGCAGGGACGACGAATGCCGGCAGTGCGGGAACAAGGACTGGCGGCCGCCCCGGTGCGGCCGCCTGAATTCGTTACTTCGCCGCGGCGGGCTTCTTCGGGACGGCGGTGATGTACACCTTGAACATCGGCCGGTCGAACAGGAACGCGTCGAACCACATGGAGTCGAACTTGCGGGCGTTGTAGGAGGTAAGCCCGTCGCGCGTGCCGTCTATTCCGTCGGCGGGATCAGCAAAGTAGATCACGTCGTCGCGCGGATTCTCCGTGCCGCGCGTGTCATAGCCCACGACTATGACCCAATGGCCGCCCCAGTCGATCCACTCGACTATGGTGGGCAGGCCCTCCGCCAGGTTCTTGCGGAGCATGTCCACGGAACCGTGCTCGCCCCACTTGACGTCGAACCCGTGGCTCTCCAGCCAGGCGACCATGTTTTGCGGGTTGGTGCCTTTGTCCTTCGAGCAGTGGGCTTCCTCCGCGATCTTCATCTCGTCGCCGTCGCGGTGGTAGTAGCGCAGGAGGGTGATCAGCGTCGCCGGGCCGCACGTGTAGGAAGTCGTCTGCTGGTATGCTCGCAGCGGCAGCATGATTAGGCTTCCGCTCTCGGCGGGAGCAGCGGTCGCAGCGGGGGGCGGTGAGACGGGCTCCGCCACGGCCACTCCGGCCCCCGCAACCGCCAGAACCAGTGCGCCCAACCCAAGAAAAACCCCAGCCTGCCGAGGCAACATCGATGGGATCATCACGCTCCTCCCAAGGGCCTCCGGTCACCGGCCTTTCCCGGTCCGGATCCCCCCATGCCCTTCGCGGAGTCTAGCAGAAGCGCCCCGAAGTCCGACTCCGGATGCCGTGCCGCCTCACCACCCGGCCCGGGTCCCAAAATCGACGCCGGTTTCCGGCCGAACCGGTGACCGGCCCGCGTGCGATTCGCCGGGTCCGAGCTTGCTATGGCGGCGCCGGACGGGCGGCGGCGCCCTCGGTGAAGGTCGCAGGCGACCCCGGGAGATCCCACTCAGCCGAGGAAGCGTGCGACGAATCGGATGGCGATCTCCACCCCGATCGGAAGTACGCGTTCGTCGATGTCGAACCGCGGGTGGTGGTGAGGGAACGACGTTCCCTCCCCTCCTCCACAGCCGAGGAAGGCGATCGCCCCAGGTACCTGCTGGTGGATCAGGCCGATGTCCTCCCCGGGCATTAGAGGATGTGGCGTCACGACACGCTCTGACCCCACAACGCCGGCTGCCACGCTGCGCACAAGCCCCGCCACGCCTGGGTCGTTGAGGACCGGTTCGTTCTCCTCCGCGAACTCAAGCACGGCCTCGGCCTGCATCGACTGCGCAACGCCGCTGCAAACCCGATCGAGGCCTTTCTTGAGGGCGCTTCGCACCTGCGGGAGAAAGGTCCGGATGGTGCCGAGGATCAGCACCCGATCCGGAATGACGTTATACGCGGTTCCACCGGCGAGGCTGGTGAAACTGACGACGGCTGCGTCGTGCGGCGAGGTGTTGCGGCTGACCAGGGTCTGGGCGGCGGTCACGATGTGGGCCGCCACCACGATCGGGTCCACGCCGTCTTCGGGCACGGCGGCGTGCACGCCACGGCCCTTCACGGTGATGCGGAACTCGTCCACGCTCGCCATCGCTGGTCCGTCCCTGGCCACGATCTGACCAATGGGGTACTGAGACCACACGTGAAACGTGAGCGACGCGTCGACCGGCGGGTCCGCCAGGATGCCCGCATCGATCATCAGCTTGGCACCGTTGCCCATTTCCTCGGCGGGCTGGAACAGCAGCTTCACCGCGCCCGATTCGATTCCGCGCGCCGCCAGCAGCCTCGCGGTCGTCAGGAGCATGGCTGTGTGGGCGTCGTGGCCACACGCGTGCATCACGCCCGGGTTCTGGCTGCAGTAGGGGGCGCCGGTCTCTTCGGTAATCGGAAGCCCGTCGAGGTCGGCGCGCAGCAGCAGCACCCGGCCCGGCCGCCGGCCACGAATGATCCCCGTGGCACCGGTGCCGCCGATCGGACTGGCCATCACCCCGCATGTGGCGAGGTGTTCGAGGACGACTTGACGCGTACGGTGCTCCCGAGTGGAAAGCTCCGGATGAGCATGCAGCTCCCGCCGGAGAGCCACGAGATCGGCGAATGCGCCGCGCACGGGTACCGAGATGTCGACTCCCAGCTCGTCAATGCTTCGTGGATCCATGATCTCTCCTCAGAGGCCGGCGCGAAATCCGGGCCGGGTGCGCCCGGCAGAGCGCGAAGCGTCGGCCCACCGATCCTCCCCCAGATGAGTCTAGCAGCGAGGGCTCGGCTTCCGCGGAATCGCTCAGCGGCCGGGGGGAGGACCCCCTAGGCGCTCGAGTTCCGCCTGCGCCTGCTCATTCGCCGGGTCGAGGCGCACAGCTTCGGCGAGCGACCGGCGCGCCCCCTCGGCGTCGTTCAGGCGCAGCAAGGCCGCTGCAAGGTTGAGGTGTGCGTTGGCGTTGCTCGGGTCGAGCACCACGGCCTTCTCCAAGCAGCGGCGGGCGTCTTCGAAGCGGAACTGCTCGCCGAGGAGGACGCCATAGTTGAGCCAGATCCTCGCACTCTGTGGGAAACGCCGCACACCCTCGGCGAAGGTGGAGAGGGCGCGCGCGCTGTCACCGCGCTGCCGATAGTCGAGCGCCAAGCGGGTCACCGCCATCTCGACGTCGGGCAGGCCCGCCTCCACGGCGCGCCAGAACTCACGATCGGACTCTTCGAGACGCCCGGCCTTGCGGAGGAGCACGGACAGCGAGTAGTGGGCGGACGCAAACGTCGGGTCGGCGGCGATCGCCTGCCGCAGAGCCTGCTCCGCTCCGACGCTGTCTCCGCTGCTGTCCTCGCTGATCGCCAGATTGTTCAGGCGCCGGGCCTCGGCGCGCTCGACCCCCGGCGTCGCGGCGGCGGGCGAAACGGCCGCCGGGCCGGGACCGCCGGTCTTCGCAGCGAACCTGGTGCCCACTCCGCCGGTGACGTACCCGAGTGCCCGCAGCTTCGCGAGCTGCTCCTCCGCCGCCTGCGGAGGAAGCTCGACATCCGTGGCCTTTACGGGGGGAAGGAGAGCGGCGTAGTCCACGCCGCCCGCGTCAGGTGCCGCTCGGATTAACCACGGGGGCACCCGGCCCGGCATCTCTGCGGCGCGGGGCAATCCGGCAAGGGCGAGAAGGGCCGGCGCCCAACACCAGCAGACGAGCCGTCGCCTCGGCGACGGCACCGGCACCCAGCGGCAGGGACACGCGAGTCTCGATAACCGCGCACCCGTCGCTTTGCGGCAATGCCACGCGGCTGGCCAGCGGGAGGAAGGCGAGGCTGAGCCGGTCCGGGAGCAGCCGCACCGTGGACCCGAAGCGCGCGACGGTGACCACGGCGCGACCGGGATGCGGAGCAACGACTGTGCCGAGTCCTGCCAGGACCGCGACAACCGCCGGGCGGACCGAACCCCGCTTCCCCCCCACGGCCGGCGATTATAGTCGCCGGAAAAAACAGCAGGGAACTAGAAAGGCCCCCAACGCAGCAGAACCGGGGGGATGAGCAGGAGGAGGCTAACACCCAGGAGGGTCAACATCAGCGGCAGGAACCAGCGAGCCCACTTCTCCCACGGGACGTTCGCCATCCCAAGCACCCCCATGGTCACGGCCGACGTGGGGAGGATCGGGTTCACGAACTCGCAGAGCTGGAAGGCGTAGACCATGGTCTGCCGGGTCAGCCCGATCAGGTCGGCTAGTGGCGCCATGATCGGCATGGTCAGCGCCGCCTGGGCCGTTCCGGAATGGATGAAGAAGTCGATGCCGGCCTGGACGAGAACCATCAGCTGCGCTGCCATCACGGTCGGCAAGGCCGAGATCAGGTTCGAGCTGGCGTAAAGGATCGTGTCTAGGATGCGGCCTTCCCGGGTGATGATTAGCAGCGCCCGACCGCAGGCGATGATGAGTGCGACGTTGACCATGTCCTTCGCGCCGGCGACGAAGCTGGATGCGATCTGACTCGGCCGCAGGCCGCCCACCGCACCGATCGCCAGCCCGGTAACGAGGAACAGAGCACAGATCTCCTCGATGAACCACTTTGCCGCCAGGATGCCGACGACGAGGACGCACATCCCGAGCGCGAAGAGCACGATGACCAGCAGGCGCCGCCCGCTCCACGGCTCCGTCGCCGCCACTGAAGCGTGAGCACCGGGATCGCGTCGCCGGTCGAGGGCGTAGACGGGACTTGCCTCCGGGTGGCGCTTGACCCGCGCGGCATAGACCATCACCCAGCTGATCGTGATCGCCGTGCCGACCACCCACGTGACCAGGCGGTACCCCAGCCCGGAGTACAGCGGTAGTCCCGACAGGCCCTGAGCCACACCGACCGTGAACGGGTTGAAAAACGCCGCCGCAAAGCCTGCCGCCGAGCCGAGGTACGGGATGGCGACGCCGACGATTGAATCGTAGCCCAGCGAGAGCGCGAGAGGAACGAAGATGAGAACGAACGGGATCGTCTCCTCGGCCATGCCGAAGATGGCTCCGCCGAGTGAGAAGATGACCATCAGCACGGGAATCATCAGCTTCTCCAGCCCCGGCCTCGTGGTCAGAGCAGTCGTGACCTTTCGGATCGCGAATTCGACCGAGCCGGTCGCCTGGATGACGTTGAACGCGCCTCCGATCACGAAGAGAAACGCGATGATCAGCGCGCCGTCGACGAAACCCCTGACTGGCGAGATTAGAAGCCACTGCGGGCCGAGGTAGACCTTTTCGACTCGCTGGTAGGTGCCGGGCACGGTCACCTGCCGACGCTCCTTCTCGACGCGCTCATAGGTGCCCGACGGCACCACCCAGGACAGGATCAGCACCAGGGCGACGAGACCGCCCACGATGACCAAGGTGTGGGGCATCTGCAACCTTCTGGCGGTCGTGCCCGCGGCTTCGGCCATCGTTGATCTCCCCCGGGTCGTCCTCGACCTGACCCCAAGCCGTGCAAGCCAGCCCACCATAGCAGGCCCGCAGCAAACTCGCTAGGCAATCCGCTGCACGTAAGGTCGGCATCGGCCCGCGAAATCAAACTCACTCATATTCTCGAAGGACAACCCTGAAACGATCGACAAAGCGCATGGGGAACGCCAACAACCGCCCGCACCACGTGTCTCCGGCACGGCCCGACGTGTGCCCGACATTTCACCGCAGGGTTGGAGACGGGCTCGGTCAGCGCCCCATCGCGACCAGCGCCAGGTTTTCGCGCCGCGCGGCGACCGCACGCGCGACAGGCCGCAGCGCTGCCACGGCGATGAACCAGACAACAATGGCCCAGGCTCCCGTCAGCAACGGCGCCAGGGTGAGGTTTTTCAGGGCGAGCCAGGCGACGGCGATGCAACCCGCCGGGGGGAGCAGGGCGAACCCCTGCGCGAAGAAGCTCAGCATCGCCGCGGTGGAGTGCGGCTTGCCGGCTTGCCCGAGACGGCCGAGGTTCACGCTCTTGGGGAAGAGCGCCGAGAGGAGCGCGTTGACCGGCGCCAGGGCGAAGTGCGCGGCGAGCCCTCCGGCCGATCTCGAGGCGACAGCGCCGGCGCGATCCGGGAAACCTCGTCCCCCCCGCGACGTATCACCTCCATGGCTTACCTGAGTTCCGGCGGTCAACGGTGGCTGCCGGCGACGCCTCGCCTCGACGCCGAGGCACGGGCCGGCCAGCTGCCCCGCGGTGGTTCGTTGGAGGTGGGTCCATGAAGAGACGTCGGGCGTTCACCGCGTCGTTGGTCGCGATTGCGTGGGCCATTGCCGGCGGACCGGCAGTCGGGCAGCCGGCCGCGCCGGTCAAACCGCCGGCATCGCAGGGACCGCGCGTGGCAACGGTGCCGTTCGCGCTCGACCACAACCGCCTGATGGTGGACGTCGATCTCGTCCGGGCCGACGGGACGGCCCGGCGCGCGCAGGCGTGGCTGGACACCGGCAGCCAGTTCCTGGGGCTCGGCGAGAGGCTGGCGCGCGACCTCGGGCTCGACGTGACGCCGCTCGAGCGGGCGAAGACGCGCGAGGTCGCCGAGCTCGAGGGGCCGACCCCGCGCGTGATGGTGGGCGGGCTGGAGCTGGACATGACGGGGATCAAGGTCGGCGTCCACACCGGGGTCTCCGTCCGCCCGGGCGTGACCGCCGAGCTGAACCTCCCGGCCAGCGCCCTTCGTCGCGACCATGTGGTACTGGACTACCCGGCGCGCCGCCTCACCGTGGCGCGGCCGGGCGTCCTCGAGCCGCGGGGGACTCCGGTCCCCTGCCTGGTCAACGGGGACACGGGCCTCCTCATGGTCGCGGCGACGATCGACGGCGAGATGGTTCAGCTCGGGGTGGACACCGGTTCGGCGGGCACCTGGGTCTCCACTGCGTTGACGCAGAGGTGGCAGACCCGCCATCCGGACTGGCCGAGCGCCGTCGGCGCGGTCGGCTCGACGAACTTCTGGGGGATTCCCCTGGAGGCCGGAGGGGTGCTGATTCGGCTGCCGGAGCTGGCTCTCGGCCCGCTACGGGTGCGCGACGTGGCGCTCCTCGGTCTGGACCCGGGGCTGTTCGACTGGTACTCGAAGAAGTCCGCGGGGCCGGTGGCTGGGTTCCTCGGGGCCAACGTCCTCAGGCGCTTCCGGCTCGAGATCGACTACCCGAACCGGATGACGTACTGGGAGGCCGGGGCGCAGACGGGGCCGAACGACCTCGACATCGTCGGGCTGGCCGTGCGGCAGGAGTCGGACGGCGGCTACTCGGTCGCCGGGATAGTAGCCAGGGACGGCAAGTCGACCGTCGAGGGAGTCAGGGCCGGCGACGCGCTTCTGCGTGTCGGGCCGCTGGCCACCGCCGGCGCGCCGATGGGAGCCGTGGTTGACGCGCTGCGCGGCACGCCGGGCGAGGTCCGCACGCTGACCCTCGGGCGCGACGGCCGAGAGATCACGGTCACGGCCACCGTGAGGCGCTTGCCGTAGACGGCAGCGAGAGACAGCGCGCACGGCGTGCGCGCTCCACATCTCACGACGAGAAGAGCTTCACACTCGGTCAGCGGCCCATGGCGACCAGCGCCAGGTTTTCGCGCCGCGCGGCGACCGCACGCGCGACAGGCCGCAGCGCTGCCACGGCGATGAACCAGACAACAATGGCCCAGGCTCCCGTCAGCAACGGCGCCAGGGTGAGGTTCTTCAGGGCGAGCCAGGCGACGGCAATGCAACCCGCCGGGGGGAGCAGGGCGAACCCCTGCGCGAAGAAGCTCAGCATCGCCGCGGTGGAGTGCGGCTTTCCGGCTTGCCCGAGACGGCCGAGGTTCACGCTCTTGGGGAAGAGCGCCGAGAGGAGCGCGTTGACCGGCGCCAGGGCGAAGTGCGCGGCGAGCCCTCCGGCCAGCACGGCGAGCAGCAGCGCCGGCGGCGCGGAGGGGAAGATGACCGCCACCGGCACGAGAGCGAGGAGAAGCGAGCCCGCGAACAGCACCGTCGAGCCGGCGAGCTTCCCGAGCAGGAGGTCGCGCTCGTCGATCGGCTGCAGGAACTCGAGGACCAGCGCCTTGCCGTCAGCGGCGAGCTGGTTGCAGGTGATGGAGGAGAGGTTGGCGAGGCCGACGAAGACGGCGAGCGCAGCGATCGCGACCGGCCGTCCCATGAACGCGGCGGGCCCGCCGCCTCGCGTGAACACGATCGCGAACAGGACGGTGGTCACCGCCGGGCCGATCAGCAGCATCTTGCCGCGCACGGTGCGCAGGACCCCCCGGAAATGCGCGGTGGCCGCCGCGGAGGCGGTCGGCGAGAAGCCCGGCCAGTGAGCCATGCGCACGCGCATCGGCGTGCTCGCCGCCCGGCGGCCGCTGGTCTCCGGCGTCTCGAGCAGGCGCTTGTGGAGGGCCGCGGTGGCGACGTAGGCGAGCGCACCGATGAGCGCGAGCGCGCCGAGGTTCAGGGCGGCACCGGCGCCGCGGCCGGCGCTCCCCTCCGCGAGGCCGACGCCGTAGAGGCCGGACGGCAGGTAGCGCAGCGCGGCCGGGATCTCGAACGCGATTCCGGCGTCGGGGACCGCCGGGAGCCGCCCGGGCGGGGGCGGCAGCGGCGAAGGCCAGGGGGCCCGCGCCGCGCCGGGGTCCCGGCGCTCGTGGACGAACAGCTGCGGCAGGATGCCGCCCACAGACAGCACGAGGAAGATGACGAGCGTCACGGCCTCGCCGCGGCGACGGTTCCGCAGCAGGACCTGCATCCCGAGCGTGAGCACCGCCGAGAAGCAGGCGAAGAAGCCCAGCAGCAGGACGGCCGCGAGGAGGGCGAGCAGGGTCACCACCGGCCGGCCGGCGACCAGGGCGCCGAGGGGCACCGCCAGCGCCGCCGCGGCGAAGAGCAGGAAGATCGGGTCGAGCACGGCGCGGAAGAGCTCGAGGCGACGCAGGAACGAGATCGGGATCGGCAGCAGCCGGAGCAGCTCGCCGCGCTCGACCCCTGCCGCCCCGGCGAGCGCCAGCGGTCGCAGGAGGAACCAGGCGAGCGGGGCGAGGAAACCCATCGTGAGCAGGAAGGCGACTCCGGCCTCGCTCCCCGGGGAGCCGGCGAGCCTCCAGCCGGCGAATGCGCCCCCTGCCGCGAAGATCAGCGAGGCGGGGATGAGCAGCGCGGTCGCGACCGCCGGGAGGATCGCCTGGCTCCAGCGCGAGATGCGCTCGAGCGAGTCGCGGTGGCGGGCGCCGCGCAGGCCGTTGACCAGCATCCGCCACTGCAGCCACACCACGGCCTTGACGAGCCGCAGGGTCATGCCAACCAGTCCAGCGCCGGCTTCTCGGCCTCGTCCGCGCCCACCAGGGTGAGGAAGATCTCCTCGAGCGTCTTGCCGCCGGAGCGCAACGCCGCCATCGAGTCCTGTGCCACGAGGCGTCCGCGGTGGATGACACCGATGTGGTCGGCGAGCCGCTCGACGATCTCGAGGATGTGCGAGGTGAGGAAGACGGTGCCGCCGCGGTGAACGAACTGGTGGAGCAGTTCCTTGATCTGGCGGGAGGCGACCGCGTCGATCCCCTCGAACGGCTCGTCGAGGAAGAGCACCTTGGGCGCCGCCAGGACGGCGACCGCGAGCGCCAGCTTCTTGCGCATGCCATGGGAGTAGTCGGCGACCAGCTTGCCGGCGGCTGGAGTCAGGTCCAGGAGCTCGAGCAGCTCGGCGGCGCGGGCCTGGATGGTGCCGCGGTCGAGGCCGTGGACCTGGCCCACGAACGACAGCGTCTCCACCGCTGTGAGCCGCTCGAAGAGCGCCTGCTCCTCGGGGATCACGCCGACCTGGCGTTTGATGGCCAGGCCGTCGGCGGCGGGGTCGAGGCCGAGGATGCGCATGGTTCCGCCGGAGGGGCGCAGAAGCCCGGTCAGGCACTTGATGGTCGTGGACTTGCCGGCCCCGTTTGGGCCGAGGAACCCGTACAGCGTGCCGTGGGGCACCGCGAGGTCGATCCCGTCCACGGCCACGAGGTCCCCGAAGCGACGCGTGAGGCCGTGCGTTTCGATGGCGAGATCCATTGCCGGCGATTGTATAGGAGCGGCCGGCCCCGCGCCGAAGCCGCGAAGCCCGGATCACCGCCGGAGCCTGCCCCCACCCACCGCGGCAGGGATGTCAACCGTCACGCTGGGTCCTGCCGTGCGGGACGGCCCGGGTGGCGTCTTCGCCCCGGGAAGGCTCGCGAGAGGGCCACCCGTCCGCTCGTCCCCCCGCCGTGGCCGCCGAGTTGCGCAGGGGAAAGGCCGCGGCGTGAAATCGAATCGTTGCCGGGGCGTGAGCGAAACATCATGCCGGGGCTGCCGACGGGTCCCACATTGCCAAGCGAGGGCGTCGGGACCGCAGACGGTCCGCGAAGAAAGGAGAACGACGATGAACGGCAGAGACCTCACCCACCCTCCGAACCGCCGGTTCGCGCCGCTTCTGCGCGGTCGACGACCGGACCCGCAGCACCTGCAACCGCGGGGTTCGGCCACGAGCGCGGCGACGCCGCAGCCTCCGGCGCTCCGTGCGTCGAGTGCCCGCGGTCGAATTTGGCGGTTCCTCCTGGCAGCCGTCGTCGCCGCCGCGGAGGTCGCCGTGCTGGCGGCGGCCTCCGGGCCCGAAGCCAAAGCCAAACCCCGGAAGGGGATGGAACTGCCCCCCGAGCTCCAGGTCGGTGCGACGGAAGTGAAGGTCACCTACCGGAAGGTCTTCACCTGGCCGAACAAGACGGTCGCGGAGGTGCTGCGTTTCGAACCGTACCGGGCGGTGGACTTCCGGCCCGGGTGGATCAAGGGCACCTCGTCCGGGTCGCCTCTCGTCTTCGGGGACGGCTGGACCTTCCACTGGACCGCAACCGAGGAAACCCATCGGTACAGCTTCGACGTCGTCGTTCCAGGTGACCGTCGCTGGAGCTGCTCCTGCGCCGCGGCCTACAGCACCAGCGGCACCTTCTTCAGCGGCGAGCACATGGGTGTCGGGATTCCAGGCCATGGGCAAAGCCGCCTGGCGTGCGTGCTCACGGCGCCGGACGATCCCGTCGAGTGGCGGTTCGAGCTGGGCGTGGACCTGGAGCCGGCGCTGCTGCCCGTCAAGACCGCCGTGGGCTGGGTGCGGCACGGCAGCGACGAGGTTACCCTCAAGGGGACCGAGCGGATGGCGAAATGGGGTCGGGCGGCGGGCCGCCTCGTGGGCCTGGTCGTCACGATCAGCGACCGGCCGGTGGCGGCGATCGATCTGGTCGGAAATCCCGCCGTGATCTTCGGCGCGGAGCTTCCCGCCGCGTGGCGTGACCCCGTCGCGGCGGTCGGCGCCGCAGCCCTCCTCTACCCGGACAGGCTGGATCCGTTCCCGAGCGCGGACTAGCGGGGCGAGACGCGGGACGTCCCCGCCGGCCTCCGCGAGCCGTCGCCCCGCCTGAAGCCGGGATCGGGAGGGCCGCACGCTCGGGATGATGGCAAGGCCGGGCCCCCCGCGTTTGCCGCGGCGACGGCGGTTCTCGGAGGGGAGTGTTTGCTGGCGGGCCGGCGTTGCCGCGTTCGGGACGCGACGAACCGGGGTGGCGGATTGGGGGAGCCGTCGTAC
>Ga0316628_100002669_pt1 | contig 13350 bp, 9 predicted proteins | sample OWC_Aug_M2_C1_D5_FD_207648 | JGI IMG/M metagenome (GOLD analysis project Ga0316628, IMG submission 207648) | Wetland soil microbial communities from Old Woman Creek delta, Ohio, United States - OWC_Aug_M2_C1_D5_C | ecosystem: Environmental > Terrestrial > Soil > Wetlands | place: USA: Ohio... | reverse complement strand
CGGCGACGATTTCCCCAAAAGTCCTGTCACCCTGGCCTCCAAAGCGCTGCATCTGCTCATCGGTCACGCGGCGAACCATCAGCGCGGACATCTGATTGTCAGCGCCGGCACTGGCGCGAATGAACACATGGTCGCCGGCTTTCAAATCTTCGAGCTGAAGATCTCTTTCGCCCTCGCGGTAGCGTGTCTGGTCGCTGACCATGATTGTCTGTTCCTTCCCATCCATGGTCCTGACCGTAAGCCGGTCAACACCCACCGACCCCACGGTTCCCATCACGCGCTCACCCGGTTCGCCGGGGAACTCGCGTCGAGGCCCGGTCCTTTCCTGCTGCGCGTTTGCCGGATTCAAGCCCAACAGGCAAACCGCCATCCACACTGCCACAAACCACTTCGTCATAAGCCCCTCCGCAGGGTCAGACGATTTTTCGGCGTAGGAGGTTACTTGGGTAACCCCGGCTCTTAGAATTTCGTCAAACTGCATATCAGGGGCAGAGAGTGCGACGGTGACCGGGGCGGGGCGGCTGATGATGTCGAAATCCAAATTAGCAAAACACTTGCCGATACTCGCTGGTATTGCATTCCTGCTGCTCACGCCTATCTTCAAGCTGTCAGGTCAATCTGGACTGTTGGGAACATTGACGGGGCACGTGCGCGGCCCGGGCGGGGTTTCGGTGCCAGGCGCGACGGTCGAGATTACGGAAGCGACGACCGGCGAGCGCAAAGCCACTTGGACCGACGAGGAAGGGAATTACCGTTTCGCGGACGTTGCCCCGGGGACGTACAAACTCGAAGTATCCCTCGTGGGCTTTCGGAAAGACGTTCGTGAGCCGGTGCCCGTCACGGCAGGGAAGTCGCTCGCGGTCAGCATTGCTTTGGTCATTGACGGTGGTCTTCTTACGGGAGGGACCCCCACGAATGGCGCGGCCAGGCGAGGCAACGCTTCGGCTGGAGGGGAAAACTCGCAGGCCTCCGCGGAGTCGATGCCGTCAGACGCGCGCAACTTGGACGTCGAGGGGAATCTACCGGAGAGCAACGGCGGCACGTCCGAGGGAAACGTGCGCTTTAACCCCACGGCCTCAGCGGGCGGAATGCCGGTAAACGACTCGAGCGGGCCGGAGGAGAATGCCTCCGCCAGCGGGGCGAACTCTTTCCTGCTTTCGGGCGGTAGCGGCGTGACGGCGTCCACGCCCGGCGAGGACGGGCGCGGGATGAGGGAGCGATTCCAGCGGTTCCGCGAACAAATGGGTGGCCAGGGCGCTCCGGGCTTTGGGGGCGGCGGGGAAGGCGGCGGCGGTGGATTCGGCCCCGCCGGCGGAGGAATGGGCGGCGGGCCAAGCCTCGAGATGATGGCCACCTTTGGCGGAGGCCGAGGCGGGCCGGGCGGCTGGGCAGGGCGTCGCGGGCAGGCCAATCGCATCCGCGGCAACTTCTCAGAGCAATACAGCAATTCCGCGCTCGACGCGCGTCCTTATCCGCTGAACACGGCGAATTCGGCTCGCATTGCCGCTTATTCCGAACAGGTTGGAATCGGGTTCGGCGGGCCGCTCGTCATCCCCAAGATCTATAACGGCGCGGAGAAGACAAGCTTCTTCGTGAATTACAATCTAACGCGTGGGCGAAGTCCGTTCGACAGCTTCGCGACCGTTCCTACACTTGCCGAGCGCGCGGGTGATTTTTCCCAGGCGCAAATCACTTCTGGGCCGCTCGCCGGAGCGGTGCCGGTGATTTACGATCCACTTTCGAATCCCGCAGGGCCGAGGACCGCATTCCAGAACAACCAGATTCCTGCTGGGCAAATGGACTCCGCCGCGCTCGAATTGTTGAAGTTCATTCCACTGCCCAACCTTCCGGGGCAGGCCCAGAACTTTCACATGCAGGAGTCTCTGCCGACGGCGAGTGACCGCCTGATGTTCCGCGTGGGACATCAAATCTCAAAAAAGGATAGCGTGAACGTCGCTTACTTTTTCAACTCTTCGCGCTCGCGCTCGGTTTCGAGCTTTCCCGATTTGACCAGCCGAACCTCCACGCGCGGCCAGAACGTGAATCTGAGCGAGACGCACACCTTCGGCCCGGGCGTCATCAACACTCTCTCTGCGAATTTCAACCGCCAGCGGGTTTCGATGCTCAATGCCTTCGCATATCAGCAGAACATTGTGGGCGACCTGGGTGTCGAAGGCGTTTCCACAAACCCCATTGACTGGGGTTTGCCAATCACGCAGTTCACCAACTTCACGGCGCTGAACGATCCCATTCCGTCGCTGCGGCGCAATCAGACTTTTCGATTTGTCGATATCTTGATCTGGAACCACGGCAAGCACAATGTCCGGTTGGGCGGGGAATTGCGCCGCGTGCAGGTGAATACGCTCACCGACCCCGACGCGCGCGGGACGTTCAACTTCAGCGGCTACACCACCAGCGATTTCACAGTCGAGGGGCTGCCGGTGGCGGGCACCGGATTTGACTTCGCGGATTTCCTGCTCGGCCTGCCGCAGACCACTTCCGTGCGCTTTGGCGCCAGCAGCAACTATTTCCGCGCCTGGGTCGCTTCCGGTTTTCTTCAAGACGACTGGCGGATGACTTCGCACTTCACCGTCAATTACGGCCTGCGGTACGAATACTTCACGCCTTTCCGGGAGAAGTACGGGCACCTTTCGGATTTGACTTTCCAGCCGGGATTCGAATCCGCGGCCGTGGTGACGGGCCAGAATCCTGGCTCTCTTCCGAGTTCTCTGTTGCGTGGCGACGCCAACAATCTCGCGCCGCGCCTGGGGATTGCTTATCGTCCCTGGTCGCAACACAGTCTGGTGTTGCGCGCTGGTTACGGAATCTTCTATGACGGCAGCATCTATTCCCGGATTTTTCCGAACCTGGCGAGCCAGCCGCCTTTCGCGCAGGCGGGAACTCTCATCACCTCACCCACGCAGGTGTTGACATTGCAGGATGGATTCCCGGCGGTGGGCCCCAACATCCTGAAAAACACCCACGCGGTGGACCCGGATTTCCGCACGCCTTACGCGCAGAGCTGGAACGTTTCTCTCGAGGACGAAATCTTTAAGAACGTCATCCTTTCCCTCGGCTACGTCGGCACTAAGGGAACGAAGCTGGACCTTCTGCTGGCGCCCAATCAATTTTTGGCTGGCGGCGCGCCGGGCCAGGGGAGGCTCGCTCTCCAGAACACACTGGCTTTTACCTACGAGACGTTTGGCGCGTCGTCAATTTACAGCGGGTTGCAGGTCGGGTTGCGACGGCAGTTCCATAGCGGGTATTCTTTGAGCGGGAATTATACGTATTCTAAATCAATTGACAACGCGGCAGCGGTGGGCGGCGCGGGGCGCACTGTGGCTCAGAACTATCTCGACCTGCACGCGGAGCGCGGACTGTCTGCTTTTGATATGCGACACAGGCTGATTTTCCACCACACGTACGAATTCCCCTTTGGCGACCGCAAGCGCTGGCTCAGCCACGGCGGCGTGGCGGGGCATGTAATCGGGAACTGGCAGGTGGGTGGCGTCACAACGATTCAGTCGGGCAATCCCTTCACGGCGCGCGTCCTCGGTAACCTCGGAAACATCGGTGGGACAGCGGCCATCGCCAACCTCCGCGCCGATGCCACGGGACAGCCGGTTTCCCTTGGTGGCACTTCATCGACGACCCAGGAGTTCTTCAATACCGCGGCATTCGCGTTGCCGTCAGCGGGCCAATTCGGTGACGCGGGTCGAAATACCGTTCCCGGCCCCGGCATGGTGAATTTCAACATGTCGCTTGAGCGCTTTTTCACGTTTTCTCGAGAGCGAGGCATTCGCGGCAGCTTCCGCGTCTCTGCCAACAATCTAATGAATACGCCCAACTGGAGCGGCCTCGCGACAGTCGTCAACGGCCAGGACTTCGGCCGCATTACCAGTGTGCGCGGCATGAGGACCATCAGCTTTGCGCTGCGATTGAGATTCTGAGATGGCGAGAGCAATTCGATTCCGGCGAAAGGAACATGCAGCTTCGATGTTGCTGGCCATACTGCTGGGATTCTTTCCTCCATGCGCCTGGATCGACGCACAAGAAAGCGAAAATCCGCAAAAGCCCGCCGGCCTCTCACAGGGAAACTACGTGCTGCGCAGCCAGACGAACGTCGTGCTGGTGGACGTGCGCGTGCGGGACAAAAACGGGAAACCCGTAACCGACCTCACGAAAGACAACTTTCGAGTTCTAGAGGATGGCGTACCGCAGATCGTCACCTCGTTCAGCCTCGAAGATGTGCAGAAACTTGCTCAGGCCGAGGCGACAATCGGCCCACCCGCAACCATCGACCTCGCTAAGCTCCCCCCTAACGTCCCGCCGGAAACTGTGCTTCGCGACCGCCGTTTGACCGTGCTGTTTTTCGATGTCTCTTCAATGCAGCCGGACGATTTGATTCGAGCGTTGAAATCGGCGCAGAACTTTGTCGAGAAGAAACTCACGCCCGCGGATCTTGTGGCGGTGGTGGCTTACACGTCGAGTCTGCGCGTGCTTCGCGATTTCACGAACGACCGCGACGCGCTCAGCAAGACCATCAAGAGCATCCTGGTGGGTGAGGAGTCTTCAAACCTCAGCGCCGGCGCGACCACGGGCGAAGCGGGCGGGACGAACGCCGCCGGCGAAGAAATCGTGGCGCAGGACGTTTCCGCCGCCTTCACGCCCGACGAGACCGAATTCAACATTTTCAATACCGATCAGAAGCTGGCGGCGGTTGAATTGCTGACGCGGATGTTGCGGGCGCTTCCCGGCCGGAAGTCGGTCATTCATTTCTCCAGCGGTGTCGAGCGCACCGGCACGGAAAATCAAGCTCAGTTGCGCGCCACGGTTGACGCGGCCAATCAAGCTAATGTCTCGCTCTATACGTTGGATGCGCGCGGCCTTCTGGCGCTTCCTCCTGGTGGCGACGCCAGCACGGCAAGCCCGTCGGGCACGGCCATCTATACGGGTGCGGCGCACACGTCGCAACTTTCTTCGCTTCATGGCAGCCGCGAGACGCTCGCCTCGCTTTCCCAGGACACGGGCGGTCGGACGTTTTATGATTTGAATGATCTCGGCGAAGCCTTCCAACAGATTCAGGCCGAGAATTCCAGCTATTATCTGCTCAGCTACTCGCCCAAGAACGCTCGCTCGGACGGCAAGTTTCGCCGGATTCGAGTTGAGGCGGATCGCTCCGGCGTGAACGTCGATGCGCGCCCCGGGTACTTCGCGCCCAAGGATTTCCGCCAGTTCACGCGCGAGGACAAGGAGTTGCAGCTCCAGCAGGCGCTGGAACTCGACCAGGCGTTTCTCGACCTGCCGTTCGTCGTGGACACGGCCTACTTCCGCGAGCCCGACAAGAACTACAACGTCGTGCTCGCCGCAAAGATTCCGGGCGCGGCCGTCTCCTTCCTGCAGAAGTCGGCGCGCCATCAGACGGAATTTGATTTTGTCTGGCGCGTTCTCGATTCCAAGGAGAAGCCCGCAGGCTACCTGCGTGACACGCTGCCGGTCAAGATCAGCGACGAGACGTTTCAGCAGGTCATGAGCGGAAACATCCTCTACGAAGGCAGCATGGTTCTCGCTCCCGGCAATTACCGGCTGAAAGTTGTGGTGAGGGAAAACCAGACCGGGAAGATGGGCACGTTCGAGCAGTCCCTGGTTTTGCCGCCCGTAATGGATACCGGCCTGGCGTTGAGTTCCGTTGTGCTCTCGAACGAGCTACAAGAAAACGCCGCGCCCAAGAGCACGACCAAGCGTAAATCCACCTCCAACCGGCGCGGACCGTTGGAAGTGGGCACGAAATCCGTCCTGCCCAGCGTGACGCGCGTTTTTCGCACGAGTCAGAATCTTTATGTGTTGCTGGAATCCTACCGTGGGAAGCTCGCAGCGAATTCCGAATTCGCTTCCGTGAATCCCGCTGTGGCGTTGGCCTTCTTCCGCGGCGGCGCCAAGGTGGCTGAGGCCGGGCCGTTCCAGGGGAAACTCGAGAAAGCCGGCGGCGGAAAGGCAATGTATTTCGTCGAGATCCCTCTCCAGAAATTCCCGGTGGGGCGCTACACCGTGCAGGTAAACGTCCTCGACCCCGAAGCCGCGCGTGTGGCGTTCGCCCGCGTACCGATGGCGATCGTGAAGGAACCCGCCAGCGCTGCACCCTGCGGCGGGAGCCAGTAGGGTTCGCGTTCCACAGTATCAGAGCGCCTGCGGCCCGTCCGAGAATTCTGTTGACAACTGACCGGTCGGTCCGTAGAATACGTCTGACAATTGAATACTTGATTCAGTAACCCTGAATCTCATCCAGAGTGGCCGAGGGACGGGCCCGATGACGCCACGGCAACCGCCCCGATGCAGTTAATCGGGGGCCAGGTGCCAACTCCCACCCGTTTGAGGGGGAGATGAGAGGGGGCATTAAGAAGAAATTGCCGAGCCTCTTCCCACCCGAAGAGGCTTTTTCAGTTTTGGCTGGTTTTTTCTGACCCTCACTAGACTCGGGCTGGCCCGCCATCAAACTCCGGATGAGATCAGGGAGGAGGATAAGGCCCTGAGTTACCTACTACACTTGAAATGCCGCGAATGCGGCCGCACTTATCCAACCGACCCTATCGCCGCTTGTGAAGAATGTTGGGCGCCCTTGGAGGCCGTTTACGATTACGGCCGTCTGTGGTCGGACCTGCGCCGCAAAGACGTTGAGTCGCGCCCGCCTGATATGTGGCGTTACCGCGAATTGCTGCCCTTGCAGGGCGACCCCTGGGTGGGGCGGCACACGGGATTCACGCCTCTGCTTCCCGCGCCGCGACTGGCGAAGGCGCTGGGTGTGCGCGAGCTCTACGTCAAGAACGACGCGGTGAATTATCCCACGCTCTCTTTTAAGGACCGCGTGGTGGCCGTGGCGCTGAGCAAGGCACGCGAGTTCGGATTCGACACCGTGGGCTGTTCATCCACAGGGAACCTTGCGAACGCTGTCGCCGCCCAGGCTGCGGCGGGTGGTTTCAAGACTTTCATTTTTGTTCCTGCCGACCTCGAGCCCGAAAAAATCGTTGGCACCCAGGTTTTTGGCGCGACGCTGGTGAAGATCGGCGGCAACTACGACCAGGTCAATCGGCTGTGCTCCGAGATCGCGCAGAAATATTCCTGGGGGATCGTCAACGTCAACCTCCGATCCTATTATGCCGAAGGCTCGAAGACCGTCGGCTTCGAGGTAGCCGAGCAACTAGGCTGGCGCCTGCCGCAGAATATCGTCGTGCCGATGGCGGGCGGCTCGCTGATTACCAAGATCGCCAAGGCGTTCGACGAATTGCAGAAGCTCGGCTGGGTCGAGCCTCTGCCCACACCCACAAGATATTTCGGCGCGCAGGCCACCGGATGTTCGCCCATCACCACCGCGGCGAAGAATGGCACCACGGAAATTCAGCCGCAGAAACCCAACACGATTGCGCGTTCACTCGCCATCGGGAACCCGGCTGACGGCTACTTTGCCGTGAAGACCATTCTCGCCAGTGGCGGCGCGGGCGAAGACGTGAGCGACGAGGAAATCGTTGACGGCATTCGCCTGCTGGCCGAGACGGAAGGCGTTTTTGCAGAGACCGCCGGCGGCGTGACCGTGGGTGTGGCGCAGAAACTCCTGCGCCAGGGGAAGATCAATCCCGACGAATCAATCGTCCTGACGATTACCGGCAACGGCTTGAAGACCATGGGCGCGGTCAACGGCTGCTTTGATGAATCTGCCGCCATACGGCCCAAGCTTTTGGATTTTGAAGAGAAGTTTCTTCATCCCGTGGCAGCCGGCGCGTGAGGGAGAGCAGGAAAGTCAAAAGGAAAAAGTAAGAAGTCAAAAATCAAAAATGTTGAGTGTATGATCGCGGGTGATCCATTTTTCCTTTTGATTTCTTACCTTTTACTTTTGAGTTGACCTTAGCTCTTCAGGAGGCGCACTTGTCCATCATCATCCGAATTCCTCCTCCGCTCCGGAAATTCACCGACGGCGCAGAGAGCATCGAAACCACGGCGAGCAATCTCACCGAACTCTTTAGCGGGCTCGACGAGAAATATCCCGGCATCAAGCAGGCGTTGTGCGCGGCTGACGGCACACCGCAGCGTTTCGTCAATGTTTACGTGAACGACGAGGACATTCGTTTTTTGGGGGGCGCGAAGTATGCCTTCAAGGACGGCGACGAAATTCTCCTGATTCCGGCCATTGCGGGTGGAATGCCCCTTCGAGTATCCTGAGCCTTGGCGGCCGCCAGGGTTGACTATGCCTCAGCGGATTTCGGTGCGCGTGCCGGCGACGAGCGCGAATCTGGGCTGCGCGTTTGATTGCGCGGCGCTGGCGCTCGGGCTCTATCTGGACATCCACGTTACGCCGCGGGCCGATAAGGTCATCACCGTGCAGTATCGCGGCGAGACGCCGGAACGCATTCCCTCCGACGAAACCAACCTGATCGCCCGCACCATCCGCCAGACGCTCGAAAGCTGGAACAAGCGCAAGGGCTTTGATCTTGAGATCGAGAACCAGATTCCCATCGGCGTCGGACTCGGCTCGAGTGCGGCGGCGATTGTGGGCGCCATTGCTGCCTGCCACTGGCTGGCCGATACCACGCTCTTCGACGAACAGTTGATTTCGCTCGCCAGCAAGCTCGAGGGCCACCCCGATAACGTCGCCGCCGCGTGGCACGGCGGATTCACCATCTCGGTCCAATCGGGCGAGCGCGTCCTCGCTTATACCTGCCCCGTTCCCGACACCCTCAAGCTGGTGCTGGTCGTTCCCAACTACGCCATGCCCACCGAGAAGGCGCGCCAGGTTTTGCCCGGCCAGTACTCGCGCGCCGACGCCGTGCACAACCTGCAACGCGCCGTGGCGCTCGCCTCGCAACTCTTCTCCGGAAAGGCCGATTTCCATCGCAGCTTCTTCGACGACCGCTGGCATCAGCCGCATCGCGCGCCGCTGATTCCCGGTCTTGCCGATGTCCTCAGCTTCCGCCATCCCGACCTGCTCGGCGTGTGCCTGAGCGGCGCCGGGCCGGCCGTCCTCGCCTTCGTGCGCGGCGACGGCGCGGCCGTCGGCGAAGCGATTCGCGACCGGCTGGCCAAGCAAGGAGTCCAGTCACAACCCCACGTCCTCGCTGCCGACAACCTCGGCGCCAAAGGCTGGTCCCTGCCTGCGTGAAACCATTTTAGATTTTGGATTTGGGGTTTTGGGTTACGCCAACCGGAATCTTGATTCTTCTACCTGCGCGTGTTCCCCAGCATCTCGCACTTGGACGTACGGACCCCGCATCGATTGGCACTCTGGTGGTTTGTTGATATTGCCGTTGATTCTATGGGCTTGGCCAATTTGGGCGGAGCGAGAGAAGAATGATGTCACTCCATCGGGTTGCAGCAAGGTCATATTCATAGATCTGCCAAAGATCATTGACATTCAATGAAAGCGTCTCGGGAGGCTTGCGGGCGAGTTCGCGCGGGGGAACTAAGACGATCCAGGCCGCGTTGTTGTGCTCGCTTACCAGACGGTTCAGTACCTGGCGGACGGTGACGCGCCGCGAGGTGAAAGGTCGAACACGATTGTCGAGCCGTCCTACGGGAAGACTACCTACGGTTCCGCACGGCCGCGCGCCGCGACATGGATCAGTTGGATACAGGTGGCGCTGCAGGCCTATTCGTAGGTAAGCGCTAGCCAAAATGATGGTCACCGGTTGAGTAGACTCCGGGATGGAGAACTCCGTCAATAGTCGGTCAAGAATATTGTTGCGCGCCGTGGGGCTGCCTTTGTGGCGGATATTAATCACGCCATTTTCGCAACGCCAACTGTAACCTCCGAGCGGCCCCAGGATTGCCGCCAGCGCCTCTTCTATATCGCCATCTTCTAGCCTCACGGTGATGGGTGCGCGAAGGTGATCGGGATTCGCGTACTCGATGCCGAGAGAAAGCCGATTTTCCTGCCCCAATTTCATGAGGGCATCAATTCGCGTCGTTTGTAGAACGTTGAACAATTTGATGTGTCGTCGAAGGAGGTCACATTGAGTCTTGCCGGGCGAGTTTTGCGAAGCAAGATCACTGCTTCCTACAATCAACCCACCGAGTAGCAAGCAAATGTATAGCTGGACAGATCCCGGCCGCATACGTCCCAGGCAATTCAGTTCGTTTCGCCTACTCGTTCTGACAACCCACGACATCGGGAAGTTCCACAATGAAAGCGGACGACTATCAGCAGGACAATAAGCGCCCTGCCGCAATCCGCAATTCAAACGGTCTTTGCCGGTACGGCGGGAATATTGGGTAGTGGTTTGCCCTGGCTGGGGCCGTGGACTTTTTCGCACGGCTTTTTGTGGCGGGCAAGGTGGAGGTAGTCGAGCACCAGGCGGCGCTTGAGGTGCTGGATGGCCTTGGCCGGATCGACGCCTTTGGGACACACGCGCGAGCATTCTCCGGCGTAGTGGCAGCGGAACGCGCCGTAGGAAGCGCCCGTCACCTGGTTGCGCTCGCGCCGGCCGGCGTCGCGGGTGTCTTCGTTGTAGCGCTGCGCGGCAGCGAGCGGCATGGGCCCGAGATACCGCAGGTCAGTCGCCAGCGTCGGGCAGGCGGCCATGCAGCAGCCGCACTTGATGCAATAAGCGAACTGAAGATACGCCTCGAGCTGTTCCGGCGACTGGTAGAACTCGCCGGCGGGATCGTTAAGCTCCGCATCATCCGCGCGCACGATGTGCGGCTTCAACGAGCGGTGTTTCTCGAACATAATCAGCAAATCGGGAACCAGGTCACGGATGATCTCAAAGTTGGGCAGCGGGGCGACGGTGAGGTCCGTCTTGGCGATGTGCAGGATCTGAGTGTTGCAGGCCAGGGTCGGCTGGCCGTTGAGCAGCATTCCGCACGAGCCGCAGACTCCCATGCGGCAGGAATAGCGCCACGAAAGCGAGGCGTCGAGGTTCTCCTTGATGTAGTGCAACCCGTCGAGCACCGTCATGCCTTCGCGCACGGGTAGCGCGTAGGTTTTGATGTACGGCGCGCGGTCGTGCTCGGGATTGTAGCGTGTGATGTGGAAGTTGATTTCGCGCGCTGCTTTCTGGCTTTCCGGCATGGTTACCCCCTTGATCCTGCGTTGGCGATGGCGTGCACGGTGATGGCGGCCCAGGTGCCCAGGCCGAACAGGCCCAGCCCCAGGATCAGAAGCACGACGCTGATGGCTTTTTCGACGGCGGGCTTCAAGGTCAATTCGAAGAGGATCGTCCGCAGGCCGTAGAGGCCGTGGTAGAGCGCCACTCCGAGGAGGAGGATGTAGGTGACGGTGAAGAGCGGCCGGCCGTCCCGAAAAAGGCTGTTGGCTTTTGAAACCGCCTCACCCCCGAAGGGCGCATACAGCTGGGTGATCCCGCCGACATGCATGATGAGCATGTGGAGGCCGAGCAGCACCAGGATCACGATGCCCGCGGCCATGTGCCAGGTCCAGTATTTCGTTTCTCGCATCTTTCCTCCTACTTCGTTAATCCTAGGAATTCATACCCGCCCGCGGCGAGGAAGATCGCGGCCAGAATCATCATCACGACGAGCAGCGGCCGCTGGACGCTGAGCGACGTCTTGTAGGGATAGACCGGCTCGATGGGTTTGCCGACCGCGACGCCGAGTTCCACCAGCACCAGGCGGATGCCGTTCAGGGCGTGATAAGCGAACGCGGCGAAGACCAGAAACTCCCCGACCTTGAAGATGGGCTGGTGGAAGTATCCTCCTTCAACCCACAAGTAGACGCCCTTGGCCCGCAGGCTCGTCACCACGATGTGCATCAGGAAGTAGAAAAGAATCCCCAGGCCGGTGAGGCGATGGAGGACGTACGCATAGCGCTCGATACCCCAGCGCCCGCCGCCCAGCCATCCCCATATCCCCAGGCGATTATCGTGCCTTTCTAATTCGGCCATGTTTTCCCCCTCAGAGGGTCAAACCTCGATCCGTGCGGGAATTCGGAATTAGAAATTGGGAATTCGAAAATCGAAATTCCACTCGCGAAACCGGTGTTGACCCTTGAGCCTGGAACTTCGCATTTCCCGTCTCCAATTTCGACCTTCACTCCTAAATCACCAAATCGCTTAATCACTCAATCGCTCAATATTTTCTTTCAACCGGCTTCCAGTTGGTGATGGCCACAGGCTTGTATCCCAGGCGCGGTTTGCCGCCGAGGTAATGGACCATCGAATGCATCAGGAAATTCTCGTCGTCGCGCTTGGGGAAGTCGGTTCGCGCGTGAGCGCCGCGGGATTCTTCCCGAGCCAATCCGGCGAAGAGCAAGACCTCCGCTAGGTTCAGCATGTTCTCGGTCTCGAGCGTTTGGATGAGATTGGTATTGTAAATCCGGCTCTTGTCCTGAATGGAGATTTGGCGAAAGCGCTGCTTCAGCTCGCCAATCTTTTGCAGGCCCTCTTTCATCGACTCGCCCGTGCGATAGACGCCGGCGTGCTTGTCCATGAGCACCCGCAACTCGCGGCGAATGCGCGCGGGGCTTTCCGTGCCGCTCTGTTTCAGCAAACCATCGAAGATCCGCTTCTCTTCCTCTCGTGCCTGATCTTCCGACATGTCGTTCAGCGCCGGGTTTTGCGCCAGGTATTTCGCGATCTCACCGCCGGTAATGCCGCCCCACACCAGGCATTCGGCCGTGGAGTTGCACCCCAGTCGGTTAGCGCCGTGCATCGAGTGGCAGGCCACTTCTCCGGCGGCCCAAATGTTTTCCACTCTCGTCCGCCCGTTGATGTCCGCCTCGATTCCGCCCATCGAATAATGCGCCACGGGCCGAATGGGAATAGGCGTCGTGATCGGATCGATGCCCAGGAACTTCATGCACACTTCGCGGATCAGCGGCAGGCGCTTATTGATCTTTTCAGCACCCAGGTGAGTCATATCGAGCTGGATGTAGTCAAGCCCGTCCGACCCGGGGAAGCCGCGGCCCTCCAGGATTTCCGTCATCTCGGAGCGGGAGACGATGTCGCGGGGCGCCAACTCCAGCATCTTGGGCGCGTACTTCTCCATGAAGCGCTCACCCCGGTTGTTGCGCAGGTAGCCGCCCTCGCCGCGGCAGCCTTCGGTCATGAGGATTCCCGAGGGAACGAGCCCGGTGGGGTGAAACTGCAGGAACTCGGGATCTTCCAGCGCCAGGCCCGCTCGATAAGCCATGGCCTGGCCGTCGCCTGTGACCGTCTGCGAGTAAGTCGTGAAGCCGTAAAGGTTCCCCAGCCCTCCCGAAGCAATCAGGAGCGCCTTGCCGCGCAACACGCAGAATTCGCCGGTCGGGGCGTCGATGAGCGTGAGCCCGGAAAATCGTCCGCCGTCCAGCAGCAGGGAAGTGGCATAACCCTCGTCGTAACGCGTGAAGTTGTCGTATTTGACCAG